>Ga0209056_10000415_pt1 | contig 47231 bp, 36 predicted proteins | sample GraSoiAngelo_114_FD_185876 | JGI IMG/M metagenome (GOLD analysis project Ga0209056, IMG submission 185876) | Grasslands soil microbial communities from the Angelo Coastal Reserve, California, USA - 14_0903_13_40cm (SPAdes) (version 2) | ecosystem: Environmental > Terrestrial > Soil > Grasslands...
CCCTGGTGGTTCCGGTCATCAAGCACGCCGAGGCGCTGGACTTCGCGACGTTTCACGCGACGTACGAGACGCTGGTCGAGAAGGCCCGCACCAACCGGCTCCTGCCCGACGACTACGCGGGCGCCACCATCACGCTCACCAACCCCGGCACGCTCGGCACCGTGGCCTCGGTGCCGCGCCTCATGAAGGGACAGGGGTCGATCATCGCAACGGGCGCGATCCGCCAGGTCGGGGCCGCCAGGATCATGACGCTCACCTCGACCTACGACCATCGCATCATCCAAGGCGCGGAGTCGGGAATGTTTCTTCGCAAACTGCACTCCCTGCTCCAGGGAGAAGACCGCTTCTACGAGCAGGTGGCGGAGACTCTGGCAATCACGGGGCTCGGGGCTCGGGATTCGGGACTCGGAACGACGACCGCGCGGGCACTCCCGAGCCCCGACGAGTCGAAGCACGTTGCCGCGGCGATGGCCTTGGTGAAGGCGTTTCGCAACTTCGGCCACATGGCCGCCCGGCTCGACCCGCTCGGCTCGGACCCGCCCGGCGATCCCTCGCTCGACCCCGGGCCGCTGGCACTCACCCCCGAGATCATGGCGCGCATCCCCGCCGAGCTGCTGCGCATCTACGTGCCGGGCCGAACCCTGGCCGAGGCGTATCCGCGGCTGCAGGAGACGTACTGCGGCACGATTTCTTATGAGGTCGAGCACATCGGGAGCCATCAGGAGCGGGTGTGGCTGCGCCAGGTGATCGAGTCGGGCGAGCACCGCCGCCCGCTTGGCGCGGACGAGAAGCGCAAGCTGCTGTCCCGGCTCACGGCGGTGGAGACGCTCGAGCGCTTCTTGCACAAGGCCTATCTCGGCCAGAAGCGGTTCTCGATCGAGGGTCTCGACGCCCTCGTCCCGATCCTCGACCAGACGGTCGAGCTGGCCGGCGCGAGCGGAGCGCGCCGCGTGGTGCTCGGCTTGGCGCACCGCGGCCGGCTCAACGTGCTCGCCCACATCGTGGGGCTGCCCTACGAGACGATCTTCGCCGAGTTCGAGGGCGGGCGGCACGTGGAGGAAACGCTCACTCCTGAAGGCGGCACGGGCGACGTCAAGTACCATCACGGCGCCGACGGCGTGTACCAGACCGCTGCGGGGAAGCCGGTCAATATCACGCTCAGCCCGAACCCGAGCCATCTCGAAGCGGTGAACCCGGTCGTCGAGGGCCGGGCGCGTGCCAATCAGACGAACCGGCGCGGCAAAGACGCGATCCACGACGGGAGCGTGGCGCTTCCCGTGCTGATTCACGGCGACGCGTCCTTCGCCGCGCAGGGCGTCGTCGCGGAGACCTTCAACCTGGCGCGGCTCAAGGGCTACACCACGGGCGGCACGATTCACCTGATCGCCAACAACCAGCTCGGGTTCACCACCGACCCGCGGGAAGGGCGCTCCACCGACTACTCGAGCGATCTCGCCAAGGGGTTCGACGCGCCGATCATCCACGTCAACGCGGACGACCCGGAGGCGTGTCTCGCCGCCGCGCGGCTCGCCATGATGTATCGCGACAAGTTCCACGGCGACGTGGTGATCGACGTGGTCGGCTACCGGCGCCACGGCCACAACGAAGGGGACGAGCCCGCCTACACCCAGCCCGTGATGTACGAGCGGATCAAGCAGACCCCCACCGTGCGGCAGCGCTACGCCGACCAGCTGGCCCGGGAGGGCGTGGTGGACGCGGCCGCGGCGGCAGTCGAAGCGGAGCAGATGTACCAGCGGCTCACCGAAGTCCAGCAATCGCTCAAGGCGAATCTGCGTGAGGCGGGCGCCGGCGAGGAGCCGCAGCGCATTTCGGGGGCGTACAGCCCCACCCCCGAGCCGGAGACGGCCGTATCGACGTCGCTGCTCACGACGCTGAACGAGCAGCTGCTCCAGGTTCCCGAGGGGTTCACCGTCATCCCGAAGCTCAAGAAACAGCTGGAGCGGCGGCGCGCGGCGCTCACAGCGGGCGAAATCGACTGGGCGCACGCCGAGGCGCTGGCGTTCGCGTCGCTCGTGGTCGAGGGCACGGCGATCCGCCTCACCGGGCAGGACACGGAGCGGGGCACGTTCAGCCAGCGGCACCTGGTGCTGCACGACGCCGGGGACGGGCGCCGCTACGCGCCGATCCAGAATCTTCCCGGCGCGCGCGCTCCGTTCGAGCTGCACAACAGCCCGCTCTCGGAGTTCGCGTGCCTGGGGTTCGAGTACGGCTACGCCGCCGCGGCGCCCGAGGCGCTGGTGCTGTGGGAGGCCCAATACGGCGACTTCACGAACGGCGGTGAGGTGATCATCGATCAGTTCCTCATCGCCGGGCTTGCCAAGTGGGGGCAGACGTCCCGCCTCACGCTGCTGTTGCCGCACGGCTACGAGGGCCAGGGACCCGAGCACTCGAGCGCCCGGATCGAGCGCTTCCTCGCGCTCGGCGCCGAGGGGAATCTGCGCATCGCCAACTGCACCACGCCCGCACAGTACTTCCACCTGCTGCGGCGCCAGGGACGCCACCCTGAGCTGCGGCCGCTGGTCCTCTTTACGCCGAAGAGCCTGCTGCGCCTTCCCCAGGCGACCGTGCGGCTCGAGGACCTGACCAGCGGGACCTTCCGCCCGGTGCTGGACGACCCCGCGGGCGCAGCGCATCGCGACGCGACGCGGCTGGTGCTGTGCAGCGGCAAGGTCTATTACGACTTGCTGCTGTCGCCGCTGCGCGCGGCGGCGGCGCACGTCGCGATCGGCCGCGTCGAGCTGCTGTACCCGTTCCCCGGGGTCGAGCTCGCGGAGCTGATCAAGCGGTATCCCAAGATCACGGAGATCGTCTGGGTGCAGGAGGAGCCCCGCAACATGGGGCCGCAGAAGTTCATGCTGCCGCAGTTGCGCGAACTGGTGGGGCAAGGCGTCACGGTGCGCGACATCGGGCGGCCGGAGCGCTCCAGCCCGGCCGAGGGCTACCCCGCGGCGCACCAGGTGGAGCAGGCCCGGATCGTCGCGGCCGCCTTCGCTCCCGTCGAGTAAGGAGGACCCCCTATGCCGCAGCAGCCCTTCCAAACCGATGTCCTGGCGGCGCTCACGGTCGTGATGCTCGGCGCGTGCAACAAGACGATCAACACGCTCCCTCCGACCGTCACGCCCGAGGATCCGGTGCAGCATTACGCGCTGCGTATCCCGGACTCGCTCGAGATCAAGACGGTGGACTTCGACGCCTCACTTTACCCCAACGTCAGCGGCGGCAACCTCGGGGTGGACACCAAGCTCGGCGGGCGCGCGTTCGTCAAGGTGTACGCGGTCCATCGGAGAACAGGTGAGCCGTACCTCGTCGTGTTCGAGGACATCGCCCGGCGTCGCGATCCGGTGCTGGTGATCCGGTTCGAAGGCTCATCGGGACGGGCAGCGGATCCATAGCCGAGCTTGGCCGCCCGCGTGTGGCTGGCCTCCAGTCGGCTCCCCACACTAGCTTGTTGGTAATGGCTCTCCCCTCCGCTCCAGCCCGGCAGGCACGCGAGTCCGTTGTCATTCGCTTCGCGGGCGACTCGGGCGACGGCATGCAGGTGACGGGATCGCGCTTCACCGTGGAAACGGCCCTCGCCGGCAACGACCTCACGACGTTCCCCGATTTCCCCGCCGAGATCCGCGCTCCCGCCGGGACGACGTTCGGCGTCTCGGCGTTCCAGATCCAGTTCGGGGCGCGCGACGTCATGACGCCGGGCGACGAGGTCGACGTGCTCGTGGCTATGAACCCGGCGGCCCTCAAGGTCGATCTCAAAGACCTGCGTCGCGGCGGGACCATCCTGGTCGATACGGGCGCCTTCACGGAGCGCAACATCACCAAAGCCGGATTCCCGGCCAACCCGCTCGAGGACGGCTCGCTCGCGCCCTACCAGCTCCTCACGTTCGACATCACCCGGCTCACGACCGAAGCGGTCAAGCCGTTCGGCCTTTCGAGCCGGGAGGCGCACCGCTGCCGCAATATGTGGGCGCTCGGCCTGATGCTGTGGATGTACGGCCGCGACCGCCAGGCGACGATCGAGTGGCTGCGCCGCAAGTTCGCCGACCGGCCCGAGCTCGCCCAGGCCAATGTCGCGGCCATGAACGCCGGTCACGCGTTCGGTGAAACGGCCGAAATGTCGGAGCATCTCGTCGGCTACACGGTGCGCAGCGCGCCCGTCCAGCCGGGACGCTATCGCACGGTGAGCGGGACGGAGGCACTCGCTTGGGGTCTCATCGCCGGGATGCGCGGCGCCGGGCTCGAGAAGATGATCTTCGCGGGCTACCCCATCACGCCGGCCTCGCTCCTGCTCCACACCCTCGCGAACCTCAAGGCGTTCGGCGTGGTGACGTTCCAGGCGGAGGACGAGATCGCCGCGATCGGCGCGGCCATCGGCGCCGCCTACAGCGGCTCGCTGGGGGTCACCTCGAGCTCCGGCCCCGGCATAGCGCTCAAGACCGAGATGCTCGGGCTCGCGATCGCCACCGAGCTGCCGATCGTGGTAATCGATTCGCAGCGGGCCGGCCCGTCCACCGGCATGCCCACCAAGGCCGAGCAGTCCGACCTGTTCCAGGCGGTGCACGGGCGGAACGCGGATGCGCCCCTCGCCGTGATCGCCGCGGCCACGGCCGTGGACTGCTTCGAGGTCGCGATCGAAGCGGTGCGCATCGCCACGACATACATGACGCCGGTCATCGTCCTCACCGACGCCTACCTCGCGCACGCGGCCGAGCCCTGGCGCCTGCCCGACGCGTCGGCCCTGCCGCGGTTCCCGGTGCGCTTCCGGACCGATCCCGCGGGCTTCCACCCGTTCCTGCGCGACCCGGCCACGCTGGCGCGGGCGTGGGCCGTGCCCGGAACGCCAGGGCTCGAGCACCGCATCGGCGGGCTCGAGAAGGATTACGACACGGGGCACATCTCCTACGATCCCGACAACCACGCCCGCATGACCCGCACGCGCGCCGCGAAGATCGCGGGCATTGCCAATGGCATCCCACCGCAAGGCGTGGCCCTCGGCGACGACCACGGCGCGATCGCGGTGGTGGGATGGGGCTCGACGTATGGCGCGATCCACCGGGCAGTGAGCGAGGCCCGCGAGGACGGCGCCGACGTCTCGCACATCCACCTCCGCTACCTGAACCCATTCCCACGAAACCTCGGCGAGTTGCTGTCGCGGTTCGAGCGGATTCTCGTCCCGGAGATGAACGACGGCCAGCTGGTGCAGCTGTTGCGGGCGGCGTATCTCGTGCCGGCGCAGGGGTTGAGCAAGGTCGCGGGGAAGCCGTTCAAGGTGTCGGAGATCGTCGATGCCATCCAGTCTCTTGGGAGTAACGGATGATCGGGTATGACGGGCTGAAGCCCGCACTCGGCGCACGGGCGTCCTCAAGGACGCACTCGTATGCCGAGCCGGCTCTTCAGAGCCGGAACAACACCCGAGGGCGCCAATGACGGTCACGACGATCACCGATGCCGAGCTCACGCCCAAGGATTACGCATCCGACCAGGAAGTCCGCTGGTGCCCGGGGTGCGGCGATTACGCCATTCTGAAAGCGGTCCAAAAGGCGCTGGCGGAGCTGGGCGCCCGGCGCGAGCGCACGGTGTTCGTGTCGGGGATCGGGTGCGCGGCCCGCTTCCCCTATTACCTGTCGACCTACGGGTTCCACACGATCCACGGGCGGGCGCCCGCGATCGCCACCGGCGTCAAGCTCGCCAATCCCGGGCTCGATGTGTGGGTGGTCACCGGCGATGGCGACGGCCTCTCGATCGGCGGCAACCACATGCTGCACGTGCTGCGGCGCAACGTCGATCTGCAGATCATCCTCTTCAACAACGAGATCTACGGCCTCACCAAGGGGCAGTACTCGCCCACCTCGCGGCGCGGCACGCACTCCCCCTCCACGCCGCAGGGCTCGATCGAGGCCCCCGTGTCGCCGTGCGCGTTCGCCCTCGGCGCCGGCGCGCGCTTCGTCGCCCGGGCCGTGGACACCCAGCAGCCCGACGTCGTGGCGGTGCTGAAGCGCGCGCATGCGCATCGCGGGGCATCGTTCGTCGAGGTGTTCCAGAACTGCGTCGTCTTCAACGACGGGGTGTTCGATCACTTCACGTCGAAAGACGTGGCGAGCGACGCGCAGCTCCACGTGGAGCACGGGAAGCCGCTGCTGTTCGGACCGAACCGGGAGCGGGGGCTGCGCCTGAACCCCAGGACGGTCGCGCTCGAAGTGGTGCGGGTGGGCGAGGGCGGCGTGTCACCCGGCGACATCCTGGTGCACGACGAGACCAACCGCGCCCTGGCGCAGCTGCTCGTGGCGCTCGAGCCTCCCGCGTTTCCCGTGGCGCTCGGCGTGCTGTATTGCAACCCCGCGACCTCCTACGAAGCGGACGTGTACGCGCAGGCGCGGGCCGCGGGCTTCTCGGGTGAGCCCGCCGACCTCGGGGCGCTGCTGCGCCGCGAGGGGACGTGGACCGTCACGGAGTGAGGGCGAGGTCGACCTACCCGACCCTCCTGCTCCTCCTCAGCACCACTGTCCTCCAGATCGACGGTACCTGGTCCCGCGTCGCGCCATTGCCCCAGCCGATGCAGGAGCTCTCCGCCGCCGTGCTCCACGGCCGCATCTACGTCGCGGGCGGGATCGACGGGGCCGATCACGCGAGCGTCGCCGCGTTCCGCTACGATCCCGCCGCGAATCACTGGGAGCGGATCGCCGACCTGCCGGCCCCGCGCCACCACATGCCCCTCGCCGTGGTGGGCGACACGCTGTACGCCGTTGGCGGCCTCACGGGTGCGAACTTCGTTCCCGAAAACACGCTCTGGCTTTACCGCGAGGACGCGAACCGCTGGGAGCCGCGGGCGCCGCTCGCGGCGCCGCGCGGCGCGTCCGCCGCCGCGGCCGTGGGCGGGACGCTGATCGTCGTGGGGGGCTGGGGTGCCGAGCGCCGTCTGGTCGCGGCAACGGCGATCTACGATCCCGCCGTCGACCGCTGGCGCGACGCCGCACCGATCCCGACGCCCCGCGACCACCTCGCTGCGGCGGCCGTGAATCGGCTGGTGTACGCGATCGGGGGCCGGCCGCTCGATTCCGACCGCAACTACGACGTGGTGGAAGCCTACGATCCCGCGGCCGACCGCTGGACCACCCGGGCCGCCATGCCGAGCCGACGGGGCGGCCTCGCCGCGGCTGCGCTGGACGGGAGGGTGCACACGGTCGGTGGGGAGAGCCGCAGCGGTGTGTTCGCGAACCACGAGGTGTACGATGTCGCGACTGACCGCTGGAGCAGCGCGGCACCGCTGCCGCTCGCCCGTCATGGGCTCGCCGCCGCCTCCCTCGGCGGGCGCATCTACGTGATCGGGGGCGGCCCCAAGGCGGGGTTCGCGCAGACGGACGTCGTCGACGTGTTCGTGCCCTGATATGCTCGAGTTCCAGACCGTGGCGCGCTACGCGGTCATCGGGGTGTTCGCCGTGAGTCTCATCGCGGCGCTCGCCTCGTGGCTGGTCCGCACCCAGCGGGTGTCGCCGTTCGGGGCACTCGGGCGCACCCTGCGCGCCGCCAGCGAGCCGCTGATCCGACCTGTCGAGCGGCGCCTGGTCCGGGCCGGGGGCAACCCGGTGCACGCTGGGTGGTGGCTGGTCGTGGGTGTCGCGGCGGCAGGCGTGGTCCTGTTGTCGCTCTTCAACTGGCTGGCGGGCACGCTGTTCGGGGCCGGAGCGGCGTTCGCGGGCGGCCCGCGCGTCGCGCTCGCGTTTCTCATCGTCGCCGCCTACAACCTCGTCTTCGCGGCGCTGGTGGTACGGGTGGTGGCCAGCTGGTTTGGACGGTTTCGCTACACCTGGTGGCTGCGACCGGCCTATGTCCTCACCGATTGGGTGGTCGAGCCGATCCGCCGCTTGCTTCCCCCCGGCGGGGCGGGTGGGCTCGACTGGAGCCCGCTCGCCGCTTGGCTCGCGCTCTGGGTGCTGAAGCAGGTGCTGCTCGCCATCATCGGGCTGTGACCCCCGTGCGCGCTATGACCGCCGCAGCGCTCATGCTGGCGCTGCTGGACCCCGCTTGAACACTCGAAAGAGATAGGCGAGCGACGGCAGCAGGACCACCGCGCCGAGCGCCAGCGCGCCCAACGCGAGCCGCAGCGTCGCGGCGGGCGCGGCGGCGTCCGCGATGGCCAGATCGGGCGGGATGAGGTAGGGATACTGCCCCAGCGCCCAGCCCCACAGAATGAGCGAAACCTGAATCGCGGCGGCGATGCGCGCGACCCGCCACGCGGCGCGTGCCAGTGCCACGAGCGCCGTGATCGCCGCGGCGGCGGTGAGCCCGTGCAGCGGGATGGCCCAGTTCGCGAAGATCAGTCCGCCGCGCACCAAGGGCGCATAGCGGCCGGACAGGAGCAGCGCGAGGGCGGCGGCACCGAACAGGGCGAACCCCGCGGCCAGCGCACGCCCGCGGAAGTCCACCCGCAGCTCGCGGTCCTGCGCCTCGAGCGTCAGATAGACGGCCGCGAGGAACGCGAAGGCCACCAGGGCGAACAGCCCGACCGACAGTGTGAACGGATTAAGCCACGGCGCCACGTACACCGCGAAGAACGCGGTGTCCGGGTCCCGGGCCCCGGACACCGACCCCGACGCTATCGCCCCCACCGTGATGCCCAAGAGCAGCGGCGTGATCAGACTGGCGATCGCGAAGGTCACGCCCCAGTGGCGCAGCTCTTCGTCCTCCGCACCGCCATAACGCCAGAACGTGAACGCCGAGCCGCGCAACACGATGCCGATCAAGACGAGCGAGAGGGGGATGTGCAGCAGCGTGCCGAGCCGCGCGAACGCGGGCGGGAAGCAGGTGAAGAGCAGCACCACCGCGAGGATCAGCCAGACGTGATTCGCCTCCCACACGGGGCCGATCGCGTGTGCGATGAGCTCGCGCTGGCGCTGTTTGCGCGGGCCGGACGCCAACAGGGCCCACACGCCGCCGCCGAAATCGGCGCCGCCGAGCAGGGCGTAGGCGTTGAGGGCGACGAAAATGACTCCCGCCAGGAGATCGGCGAGGGTCATGTCAGGAGCGTCCCGGCATATAGAATCCCCGCCACTCAGGTATGGCCGGGCTGCGGAGGATCTGCCGGTACAACAGCCAGCACACGATTACGCCGAGGCAGCAATACAGCAGCGTGAAGGTCAAGAACGGCACGATCAGGCCGGGCATCGGCGTCACCGCATCGCGCGTCCGCAGGACGCCGTAGATCACCCACGGCTGACGACCCAGCTCCGTCACCATCCATCCCGCCTCGACGGCGATGAACCCCATCGGCGTGGCGAGCGCGATCGCCCGCATCAACCAGCGCTGGTGAGCCAGGTCGCGCCGGCGCCACGCCAGCCACGCGGCCCAGGCGGCGACCAGGGCCAGGTACGTGCCGAGGGCGACCATCAGGTCGAACGAGAAGTGCACGGCGTGCACGTTGGGCCACAGGTCGCGCGCGGCGCTATCGAGCCCCGTGACTTCGGCGTGCGGATCGTGGAACGCAAGCAGCGAGAGCGCATAGGGGATCTCGATCGCGAAACGGTTCTCACCCGCCGCGATGTCCGGCCAGCCGCCGATGGTCAGCGGCGCGCCGCGCTGTGTCGTGAAGAGTGCTTCCGCCGCTGCGAGCTTCACCGGCTGATGCCGTGCGAGGTGCCGGGCCGCGATGTCCCCGGAGATCGGCTGCAGCAGGGCCGCGGGCGCGCCGACGATCAGCGCGATCTCGAGAGCGCGGCGATGGAACGCATTCGCCGGGTCTTGGAGCAGGAGAAACGCATGGATTCCCGCCACCGCGAACCCGGTGGCGGCGTAGGCCGCCAGGGTCATGTGCAGCGCCTGCGGGAACGCGGCCGGGCTGGCCATCGCCGCGACCGGGTCGACGTTCACGACCCGACCGCCAACGAGCTCGAAGCCCGTCGGCGCATTCATCCACGCGTTCGCCAGCACGACGAAGATTCCCGAGGCCGCGCCGCTCAACGCGACCGCCACGCCCGCGCCGAGGTGCGCCCGCGGCGAGATGCGGTCCCACCCGTACAGGTAGACGCCCAGGAAGATCGCCTCGGTGAAGAACGCGAATCCTTCGAGCGAGAACGGCATGCCGATGATCGACCCGGCCAGCCCCATGAAGCCCGGCCACAGGAGCCCCAGCTCGAACGACAGCACCGTTCCCGAGACCGCGCCGACGGCGAAGAGAATCGCCGTGCCCCGCGCCCAGCGCCGCGCGAGGTCCAGATAAATCGCGTGCCCCGTGACGTGCCAGCGCCGCTCGGCCACGACCATCATGACGGGCATGGCGATGCCTACCACAGCGAACACGATATGGAATGCGAGCGAGACGCCCATCTGCGAGCGCGCCGCCAGGAGGTCGGACATGCCGAAACCTACTTCAGCTTGCCCAGCCGATCCTCGATCGCCCGATTGCTCGAGAACTCGCGGGCCATCGCCTGCAGCTGGGCCTTCGCTGAGTCCGGCATGCCGGTCGCGGCGAGAGCGTCCGCGCGCAACAGCCCGACTCGGAACCGCAGGAAGCGACTGTCCGGTGCCGCGGGAAACCACTGGAGCGCCGCGAGCGCCGCCTTGCCATCGTGCTTGTCCACGAGCAGCGACTCGACCACCAGCAGCCGCACGCTCGTATCGTCGGGGTAGCGCTGGGCGAGCTGGCCGATGAGCTGCGCCGCGTCGGTCGGCTTGCCCGCCGTGCGCTCGAGCATCGCTTCGTGGTACAGCCCCGCCACCAGCAGCCGCCCCACGTCGGCCGGATCGCCAGACCGGATGCCCACGCCGCCGGCGTACGCGTACACCAGATCGCCGCCCAGGTCCGCCGCCTCGTACAGCGAGACCGCGCCTCCGAGCCCCACTAGGGCCGACGCCGCCAGCACCCCCTTGCGCCAGCGACTCACCGCGGGCACGAGCGCTGCGATCTCGAGCGCGGCCACGACCAGGAAGATGTTGCGCGTGCGCTCACCCCACTCCTCGTGCTGCGTCACCGCGGCACGCGCGCCCGGCACGCGCTCCACCGGCCCGTGCGCCGCCGTCCCCGACTGCACGGCGAGCACCGCGGCGCCCGTCCCCAGGAGCAGCAGCACCGCGGCGGCGGGCCCCGTGAACGACACCCGGCCCGTCAGGGACACACACCGCAACAGCACGCCCACGAAGAGCAGGGCGATCACGAAGTGCACGACTTGAGGATGGAGGGCGGCAAGCGACACGAGTGTCTCGGCTCCGATGGCGGGTGGAGTAAAAGATACGGCTTGCGGCACGACGTTGTTGACCTAGATTCCGTGCAAAGCCCGGAGTACGTGGTGATTTGCGGCCTATTGCAGCCACGTTAAACAATTCGCTAAAACGCCAGGATGACAATCACCCTCCGCGACCTCTTGAACGACGGCAAGGTCCACGTCCTCGACGGGGCGATGGGCACCATGCTGTATTCCAAGGGCTTTCTCCTCAATGTCTGCTACGACGAGCTGAACCTGAAGCAGCCGAAGCTGGTGCAGGAGGTACACGAGGCGTACGTGCGCGCCGGCGCGGAAATCCTCGAAACCAACACCTTCGGCGCGAACCCCCTCAAGCTCAACAGCTTCGGCCTGGCCGACGAGACCGAGCGGATCAACCAGGCGGCGGCACGGCTGGCGCACGCCGCCGCCGCCGGGCGCGCCAGCGTCGTGGGGGCGATCGGGCCGCTCGGCGTGCGGATCGAGCCGTTCGGCGCGCTGGCACGTGACGAGGCGTGCGCCCTTTTCTCGCGCCAGGTCAAGGGCCTGCTGACCGGCGGGGTGGACGGATTCATTCTCGAGACGTTTTCCGACGTGGAGGAGCTGCACGCCGCGCTGCGTGCGGCGCAGAGCCTGTCCGATCTCCCCATCATCGCGCAGATGACGATCGGCGACGACGGCCTGACGCATTACGGCACGGCACCGGAGACGTTCGCCAAGCAGCTCGCCGAGTGGGGCGCCGACGTGATCGGAGTGAACTGCTCGGTCGGGCCGGCGGGCGTGCTCGAGGCGGTCGAGAAGCTCGTGAAGGCGACCGATCGACCCATCTCCGCCGTACCCAACGCCGGCCTCCCCAAGGACGTGGGCGACCGCAAGATCTACCTCGCGAGCCCTGAGTACATGGCGAGCTATGCCCGTCGCATGATCGAGGCGGGGGCCCGGATCGTGGGTGGATGCTGCGGCACGACCCCGGAGCACATCAAGAAGATCCGCGACTACGTGGCGAGCGTGGTGCCCCGGCACCAGCCGGTGGTGCACTCGCGCGAGACGGTCGCGCCGCCCGCCGGCGTGGAGGAAGTGCCCCTGGCCGCGCGCTCGCGCTGGGGTGCCAAGCTGGCCGCCGGCAAGCTGGTGACGAGCGTGGAAATCGTGCCGCCCAAGGGCGTGGACCCCACGCCTATGCTGGAGCAGTGCCGCGCACTCAAGGCGGCGGGCGTGGATGCGGTGAACGTTCCGGACGGTCCGCGGGCCCAGAGTCGCATGGGCGTGCTTCCGTCGGCGATCCTGATTCAGAAGGAAGTGGGAATCGAGACCGTCATCCACTACTGCTGCCGCGATCGCAACCTGCTCGGCATGTTGTCGGACATCCTGGGCGCGCACGCGGCCGGGCTGCGCAACATCCTCATCATCACCGGCGATCCGCCCAAGATGGGCCCCTACCCCGAGGCCACGGCCGTCTTCGACATCGACTCGATCGGCCTCACGAACTTGGTCTACCGGCTCAACCACGGGCTCGACCCCGGCAACAACCCCATCGGCGCGCCCACCAGCTGGGCGATCGGCGTCGGCGTGAACCCCGGCGCCGTGGAGCTGGACCGCGAGCTGTCCCGGTTCCATTGGAAGGTTGACGCGGGCGCGGAGTTCGCCGTCACCCAACCGGTGTTCGACGTGGGACAGCTCGAAGGCTTCCTGAAGCGCGTGGAAGCCTACCGCATCCCGATCGTGGCGGGGATCTGGCCGCTCGTCAGCTTGCGCAACGCCGAGTTCCTCGCCAACGAGGTGCCCGGTGTGGTGGTGCCGGTCGAGGTACTAGAGCGCATGCGCCGGGCGCAGGACAAAGGGAAAGAGGCCGCCTTGTCGGAGGGAGTGAAGATCGCGCGCGAGATGTTCCAGCAGGTCAAGGGCAGCGTGCAGGGCGTGCAGGTAAGCGCGCCGTTTGGGCGCGTGGAGGTGGCGCTGGAGGTGTTTGGTTAGTGTGGCGTCGACGCCACACGCAGGAACTCGGCGCGCTCAAATTCCGGAGGCACGGCAGGTGCGGCGACTCGTGGGCGGATCGCTGGCGACTCTCTCCTGAGACCTTATTTCGACGCTAGGTCGGGCGGACCGATGGCCCTCGCTGCAGCCCTGGTAGCCGCCGCCGCTTTGCTCCCGGCCCAGCAACCCGCGACCGCCGACTACTCGCAGCAGCCCCTGGTCACCGAGCGCTTGTACCAGCACGTCCGGTTCGAGCCGGACGGCACCGGGCGCCGCGATCTCCACGTGCGCGTACGGGTCCAGACGGAGGCCGGCGTGCAGGCCCTGGGCGAAATCACCTACCCGTACAACTCCGCGGAAGAGACGCTGGACATCGATTCGGTCGTCGTTCACAAGACCGGCGGCAGCACGGTGACGGCGGGACCGGAGGCGGTACAAGACGTCACGGCCCCCGTGGCCCGGGTGGCGCCTGTGTATTCGGATCTCCGCAACAAGATCCTCACCGTCCCGTCGCTCCGCCCGGGCGACACGCTCGAGCTGCATGCCGTGTGGTTGCGGCGCACGCCCCTCTCGGCCGGGCACTTCTGGTATCAGGAGGACTTCGCCACCCAGGCAGTGGTCTTGGACGAGCGCTTCGACCTGGACCTACCGCGCAACACTTACGTGAAGGTGAAATCGGCGCCTGGGGTCGATCCTCAAGTATCGGACTCGGGCGACCGACGGATATATCGCTGGAAGCACGCGAACCTCGAAGTGCCCTCGGAGAAGCCACGGCGGCGGCGCGCGGCCGAGGACGCGTGGACGCCAATAATACACTCGGTGCAAGTGAGCACATTTCGCACGTGGGAAGACGTGGGGCGCTGGTACGGCGACCTGGCGCGAGCGCGCGAGGCGGTGAGCCCGGAACTCCGTGTGAAAGCGCAGGAGCTCGTCCGTAACAGTCGGACGCAGCACGACACGCTGGCAGCGCTGTACGACTTCGTGTCCAAAGAGTATCGCTACGTCAGCCTCTCGTTCGGCGTGGGGCGCTACCAGCCGCACGCCGCGACGGAAGTGCTGGCCAACGGGTACGGCGACTGCAAGGACAAGCACACGCTGCTCGCGAGCCTCCTCGCCGCCGTGGGTCTGCGCGCGTTCCCCGCTCTCATCTCATCGGACGCCGACGTCGATCGCGACGTCCCGTCCCCCGCGCAATTCGACCACGTGATCAGTGTGATCCCCGACGGGACCGACTCGATCTGGGTCGACACGACGCCCGGCGTCGCGCCCTTCGGGCTGCTGCTGTACGTCCTGCGCGGCAAACAGGCGCTGCTGATTCCGGCGGACGCGGCCCCGGGGCTCCGCTCCACCCCGGCCGAGCCGCCGTTCGCCACGCGTGTGGACGTGGACGTGCTGGGCCAGGTGTCGGACCTCGGCACCTTGAAGGTCGGCGTGCGCTACCTCGTGCGGGGTGACGCCGAGGTGCTGCTGCGGATGGGGTTTCGCGTGACTCCCGCGGCGCAGTGGAAGGCGTTGGCATCGGCCATGGCGTCCGCCGAAGACCTGGACGGCGACGTGAGCGCGGTGCAGGCAAGCGATCCCACGGCGACCCGCCTCCCGTTCCAGTTCAGCTTTGACCTCACGAAGGCCGGCTACGCGGCCTGGTCGAACAAGCGGGCGCAGGTGGCGGCCCCGCTCCCGATCGTGGACTTCCCGGTGGACACGGCGGATACTGCGGCCCGCCACTATCCCGTGCCCGACCAGGAGTTTGCCGCGCGGCTCCGGCTCGCGCTTCCTGCGGGCGTCACCGTTCGACCTCCCGTCCCGGTCGCGCTGGCTCGTCCATACGGCGAGTATCGCTCGAGTTACGGGGTGCACGGTGACACCATCACAGTGGAGCGCACCCTCCGTGTGAGCGGGCCCGTCCTGTCCCGGACCGAGCGGCGTGACCTGACGGCATTCATGCGCGTCATCCGCGAGGACGAGCGCCAGGAAATCGCCCTCGAGCGCACGGCGTCCGACGCCGATTCCACGGTGCCGACGTCCGCCACGGCCGAGCTGCACAGCAGCGCCCTCACGGCGCTCAACAACGGCGATCTCCGTACGGCGCTGCGGCTGTTTCGCCGCGTCGTCCAGCTGGAACCGCGGCACCAGTGGGCCTGGAACAACATGGGCCGAGTCTTCCTCAACATGGGCATGCTCGACTCGGCGATCGCGGCCTTCAAGCGGCAAGCCGACCTGAACCCGTACGATCAATACGCGTTCAACAACCTGGGCCTGGCGTACTGGCGCAAGCGCAAATACCAGGAGGCGGCGGACGCATTCCAGCAGCAGATCAAGATCAGTCCGCTCGACCGCTACGCGCACGCGAATCTCGGACGGGTGTACGCCGAGCAGCACCGAGACTCGGCTGCCGTGCCCGAGCTGGAGCAGGCGATCACGATCAGTGCCGACGATCCTCAGCTCCACGTGGACCTCGGCAAGGCGTACCTGGCGACCCACCACGCGGATAAGGCGCAGGCTGAGTTCAACCGTGCGATCGAGCTCGCGCCCGTCCCCACCATTTGGAACAACGTCGCATACGCGTACGCCGTGGAGGGCGCGAACCTCGACAACGCACAGGAGTATGCCCGCTCGGCGGTCGACGCGACCGCCGCCGGCCTTCGTAACCTGAGTCTCGACCGCGTCGGGCTCAAAGATGCGGCCGCGGTCACCAGCCTCGGGGCGTTCTGGGATACGCTGGGGTGGGTCTACTTCCGCAAAGGGAACCTGCCCGAGGCGGAGCGCTACGTCCGCGCGGCATGGCTTCTCAACTTCAACGGCGAGGAGGGCGACCACCTGGCGCAGATCGAGGAGCGGCTGGGACGCAAGCAGGACGCTACCCATACCTACGCCCTGGCCCTGGCGGCGCGCCGTCCCCCGTCCGAAACGCGCCTGCGCCTCGCCAGGCTGCTGGGCGGCGATGGCCGGATCGACGCCCTGGTCGAGCACGCGCGCAACGACCTGGTCCAACTGCGGAGTGTCGCGCTGGGCGCCACCGTCAAGGACGATCTGCAGGGCTCGGTCACGCTGCTGTTCGGGCCGGGGCCGAGGGTGGAGGAGATCAAGTACGCCGCCGGGAGCGAGCGGCTGCGCGTGCTCGACGGCGCCCTGCGCGCGGCGCGCTACCCGCTCATCCTCCCCGATTCCACGCAGGTCAAGGTGCTGCGGCGCGGCGTTATCACGTGTTCCTCCGACAAAGGAAACTGCGTCGTCGTACTCGACGAGCCCGGTCCACAAACCCCTTTCGCTCTTCCCTGAGAGCGCGAGATTGGTAACCCCATGGCGACGCGACCTCTGCCGTCGATCCGTGTCCTCGGGCTGGCGCTGGCCGCCTTCACGGGCCAGTGGCCGGCACCCGCCCCGGCTCAGGATTCGACGCTCGGCCGTTTCATCCGTCGCCGTCACCTCGACAACGGGCTCGACATGATCGTCGTCGAGAACCACGCCGTCCCGCTCGCCACGGTGCTCGTCGCCGTGCACAACGGGGCCTTCACGCAGGACTCCGCCGAGCAGGGGCTGGCGCACCTGTACGAGCACCTCTTGTTCCGCTCGTATCACGGCCGGCCCGACGCCTTCGGGATCGAAGTGACGAAGTTGAACGGCACGTACAACGGGGCGACCGACGCGGAGGTCGTCTACTACTACATCATCGCTCCGGCGAAGAACGTGGAGCGCGCGCTCAAGCTCCTCGCCGAGCTGGTCCGCGAAGCCCGCTTCTCCAAGGGCGATCTGAAGGACGAGCGGCCCGTGGTGCTCGACGAGCTGCAACGGGCCGCGTCGGATCCCGAGCAGGAGCTGACTCGCCACGTCGATCAGATGTTGTGGGGAGCGTCATGGAGCCGCAAGGACGTGGGCGGCGACAGCGCGTCGCTGGCGGGGATCACGATCGACCGGCTGAAGGAGGTCTACGCGCGCTACTACGTGCCCAACAACGCCGCCCTCATCGTCACCGGTGACGTGTCGAGTGATCAGATGTTCGAGCGCGCCGCCGCCGAGTTCCGCGATTGGAAGCGTGGGCCCGATCCCTTCGTCGATCGCCCAGTGCCGCCGGTGACACCGCGACCCGCCAGCGGGGCTATCGTCTTCGAGCACAATGTGCGAGACGTCACCATCCGCATCGCGCTGTCCGGACCCGGGGTAGGGCGGGACGCGGCCGCCACCTACGCGGCGGATGCGCTGTTCGAGGTGCTGAACAATCCAGGTTCCGCCTTCCAGCAACGCCTCGTGGAGGCGGGCCCGTTCCAGTCGATCGTCGGCTCCTACACCACCCTCGATCACACCGGGCCCATCGAGTTCGTCGGCAAGACCACCGAGGCCGACGCGCAACAAGCGTTGTTCATGCTGCTCGACGAGCTCGACAATCTCGACGCCCTCGAGGGGATCAGGGACGGCGACCTGGCGATCGCGAAGAAGCGTCGCGAGGTCTCGAGAGTCCTGGCCGTCGAAGAGACCGCCATGCTGGCGCCGGGGCTCGCGTCCTGGTGGGCGAGCGCGGGATTGGATTACTACGTCGGCTACAGTCGACACATGAACGCCCAGACCGTGGAGGACCTGCGCGATTTCGCCCGCGTGTACGTCGCCAACCAGCCGCGCGTGATCGGCGTGCTCGCGCCGCCCGAGCTGACGCAGTCGGTCGTGGCCTGGCTGCGCGGCGGGAAGAAGCCGTCCCCATGAATCGCGCCGTCGCGCTGCTGCTCTTCCCCATGCTGTTCGGCGCCCCGCCCCGGCCGCGGGGGGCCGGCTGCTTCGCAGCAGGCGACAGCCTCACGGCTGTATATGAGGCGTCCGGCGTCCGCATCATCCAGCGCTGCTCGCCGGCGAGCGACATCGTCGCGGTGCGGCTGTACCTGTTGGGGGGCACGCAACAGCTCACCGAGCGCACCGCCGGTATCGAAGCGCTCCTGTTGCGCGCCTCGGGCCTCGGCACGGAGCAATTCCCCGGCGCCGACGCCCACGACGCGATGGATCGCACCGGCAGCATCGTGACGGTCGAGCCGGAGCTCGACTTCACCGTGTTCGGCTTCACCGGCCTGGTCGGCGATCTCGACGCCGCGTGGTCGGTGTTTGCGGACCGCCTGGTTCATCCGACGCTGGCGGAACGGGACGTGGCCCGGGCGCGGGCCAAGCTGCTGAGCGAGGCGCGCCGTCGCTACACGGAGCCCGACGCGCGCCTGACCGCGATCGCGATGCAGGCGCTGTTCCGGAGCCATCCCTACGCGCTCGACCCCGAGGGCACCGAGACCTCGCTCGCCGGCCTCACCGTCGAGGATGTCAAGACGTACGCGCGCGAGCAGATCGTCACGTCCCGCATGCTGCTGGCGATCGTGGGCAACGTGACACGGGCGCACGCCGAATCGCTCCTGACGGCCACGCTCGGTCGCCTACCGCGTGGCAGCTATCGCTGGACGCTGCCGCAGCCACCGGCCCGGGCGAAACCCCGCTGGTTGATCGAGCACCGCCTGATCCCGACCACCTACCTGCTGGGGCTGTTCGCCGGTCCGCCGCCCACGAGCCACTCGTATTGGGCCTTCCGCGTGGCCACCGCACTGCTGTCGTCCGAGCTGCATCACGTCATCCGCAGCGAGCGGGGGCTCTCCTACGCCGCGTTCGCGCCGTATCGCGACGGCGCCATTCCCGTCGGGGGCGCGTACGTGAGCACGCCCAAGCCGGACAAGGCGCTGATGCTGATGATCGACCAGATCCGGGAGCTGCGGGACCAGCCGCTCGACTACTTCGGGCTCAGCCGTTTCATCGACAGCTTCGGCTTCGACTACCTCGCGGAAAACGCCACATCGGCGGGGCAGGCCGACTTTCTGGCGCGCGCCGAGCTGTACCTCGGCGGCTACCAGCACGGCGACGAATTCTCCAAGCGTCTCCACAGCGTGTCCCCAGACGATATCTTGCGGGTCGCCGGGCAGTATATGGCGGCCATCCAGTACGCGTATCTGGGAGACACGACACGGATGCACGGGCATTGGTGACACCTACCCGCACCCGGAGGCAGCACGCATGCGTTCACTTGTTTGGGCGGCGCTCGCCGCAGCCGCCTGCACGCCCGGCGAGAAGCCGGGCGCGAGAGCTCCCGCCGGGCCGGCACAGAAGTACGCCGGCACCTGGGAAGGCCGCGCCTTCCATAGCGAGGCGGACACCGGCACGCCGTTCCGCATCGTCTCGAGCGTGGCGGAGGACGGGTCGCTGCGCGGCACACTCATGTTCCCCCAAGTCCCCGAGCCACCCATCCCCGTGCGGGCGCGTCAGGTCAGCGACACCGCCCTGGTGAACGAGATCGGGCCGTACCAGAGCCCGGCGGCGGCGCACCGCAGCGTCCTCACGACCACGACCGGCAGGCTCCACGGCGACTCGCTCAACGGCACGTTCGAAATGCGGCCGGCCGAAGGTGGGAACGCCATCATGAGTGGCACGTTCCGCTCGAAGCGTGTGGTGCCGTAGGACGTGAGCGCCGCCGAGCGGCGCGCCCGCCTCGCCCTCACCGCCCTGCTGGCGGTGTATGGCGCGTTCCTGATCCTGCATCCCAGCCACTATGGCTGGCTCGACAGCCTCGACCTCGCCATCCACGAGTTCGGGCATCCGGTGTTCGGCGTGTTCGGCGAGTTCATCGGCTTCCTCGGCGGCACCCTGATGCAACTCCTGATTCCCGCGATCTTTGTGGCGTACTTCTGGCGTCGCCGCGATCGCCACGCCGCCATGGTGGCCCTGTGGTGGGTCGCCCAGAACCTCTGGAACGTCGCCGTCTACGTACAGGACGCCCGTGCCGAAGAGCTGCCCCTGGTGGGCGGCGGCGAGCACGACTGGAACTATCTGCTCGGCCAGCTCGGGCTGCTGCAACAGGACCGCTTGATCGGCAGCGGCGTTCGCCTGGTGGGAGTCCTGATGTATGTCTGGTCCAGCCTCATGGGCTGGACCTACGCTAGCGGCAGCGCCGAGCCGTCGTAGCTTAGCCCCGACCTCAAAGGAGAGCCGATGCCGACCGCCAACGTCAACATCGTCGCCGTCCTGGTCGCCGCACTCGTCACCTTCGTGCTTGGCGCCTTCTGGTATTCTCCGGTCCTGTTCGCCCGGCAATGGATGCAGGCGCAGGGATACAGCCCCGAAAAAGTCCAGGAGATGAAAAAGAAGGGCATGACCCGCGCCTACGCGGTGTCCGTGCTGTGCTACGTGGTGACGGCGTACGTGGTGGCGCTGCTCGCCGGCTACACCAACTCGACCACCCTGGCGCAAGGTCTGTGGCTCGGATTCCTCTTCTGGCTGGGCTTCGCGGCGACGATCGGCCTCGCCGCCCACATGTTCTCAGAGAAGCCCATCGCCGCCTGGGTGATCGACGCCGGCTATCAGCTCGCGTACCTCCTGATCATGAGCGTCTTGCTGTCGCTGTGGCGCTGAGCCGGCCGCCGGGGGTCAGTTGCGCTGGATCTCGACCGGCCCGTTGGTCGTGACGACTCGGACCGGGGCACCACCGGCGCCGAGCTTGGTCACGATTCGCCGGCCCACCCTGCCTTCGATGGTGACCGTGAGCGGGAAACCGACCGTCATGGGCCCGTTCACGGTGCCGAACTCGAGCTGCGCCGAATAGCTCTCCGGAATCGCGAGGTTCACCGGCCCGTTCGTGGTCTCGGCGTCCAGCCCGGTTCCCTCCCAACGGGCCCCGGTGAGCTCGATGTCGAGCGGGCCGTTGGTAGTGCGGGCGTGCACGTCACCCCCCACACCACGCAGCGAGACCGGGCCATTGTGCGCCACGAGCGTCATCCGGCCCGTGACATCCTGCACGCCAATCGGCCCGTTGTCGGTGTCGAGGTTCAAATCGGACCGCCGGGGCGCATACACCACGAAGCTCACGCCCCACGACTCGCGCCGGCCGGCCTCCGGCCCGTCGGCGCTGATCGTGCTCCCCGACGTCACAACCTTGATCTGGCCGGCGATACGGTCCGCCTGGTCCTGAGTCGCCGCCTGCGTCTGGATACGGGCGTGCACCTCGATGCTGTCGCGATCCCACCCTTCGACCGACACGGCTCCGTTGTGCCCCGGATCGACGGCGATGGTCCCAGCCCTGGCGAGCGTGACGACACGGACCTCGCAGTGCTGCACGCGCCACCCGTCATCGTGGTCGCGGCACCGCGCGATCCAGCGCGCGTCCGCCGCACTTTGGGCACGGGCCGAGACGGCGAGAGCGAGCAGCAGGGGAACGGGCGACATGGCGCGCGGCAGCATCGTTTCCTCCTCCGGAAGGGTGGGCAGCTCCTGACTTAGACAGCGCCCCGGCGCTGGAAGGTTGCACGGGACTAACCCGACCGCTCGAGCGCCCGCATAATCCCCGCGTGCGCGTCCCCCGGTTCCCCCACCCCCTGACGCTGCTGGTGGGCGCGGTGCTCGTCGCCGCGCTCGCGAGCCACCTGCTGCCGCCGGGTGAATACGACCGGCGCGACGATCCCACCACCGGTCGCCGCGTCGTGGTGCCCGGTACGTACCACGCCGTCCCGCCGCGACCGGTGAGCGCCTTCCAGGCGTTGGTCGCGATTCCCCGCGGCCTGAGCGACGCGGCGGGGGTGATCTTCTTCGTGTTCCTGATCGGGGGCGCCTTCACCGTGGTGGACGAGACGGGGGCGCTGCGCCACGGGGTCGACTGGCTGGTGCGGCGTTTCGGGCATTCGGAGCGGCTGGTCATTCCCGTGGCCGCGCTCGCGTTCGCTGTGGGCGGCGTGCTCGACAACATGAAGGAAGAGATCATCGCGCTCGTGCCGGTGATGCTGCTGCTCGCCCGGCGGCTGGGCGTGCGACCGGTCATCGCCGTGGCCACGAGCCTGGGTGCCGCCGCCGTCGGCGCGGCGTTCAGCCCCCTCAACCCGTTTCAGGTGGGCATCGCGCAACAGCTGGCGCAGCTGCCGCTCCTCTCCGGGTGGCTGTTTCGCACCGCGTTCCTGGTGGTCGCCCTGGGCGTCTGGATCGCGGGCACGTTGCGCTACGCCGCCCGCCGCCGCACGGCGCCGCTGAGCGCGCCCGGCCCGGACGCCGGCTCGCCCGACCGCCGTCGCGCCGCGGTGCTCGCGCTCGTGCTCGCCGCGTTCGTCGTGCTCGTCGCGGGTGTGCGGCGGGGCTGGGGCTTCAACGAGATGGCGGCCCTGTTCTTCGCGATGGGCGTCGCGGCGGGGCTGGTCGGCGGGCTGGGCGTGGCCGGCACGGCCGACGCGCTGGTCTCGGGCTTTCGGTCGATGGCCTACGCCTGCCTGCTGATCGGCTTCGCGCGGGCCATTTTTGTGACCCTCGAGCAGGGCCGCATCGTGGACACGCTGGTGCACGGGCTGTTCGCGCCGGTGGCGCAGCTGCCGCTGGGGCTCGCCGCCGTCGGCATGATGCTCGTGCACACGCTCGTGCACGTCCCGGTGCCGAGCCCGACCGGGCATGCCGTCCTCACGCTGCCGATTCTCGTCCCGCTCTCGGACCTGCTCGGCCTGTCCCGTCAGGTGACCGTGTTGGCCTATCAGTACGGTGGTGGCGTCTGCGAGCTGTTCACGCCCACCAACGGCGCGCTCATGGCGATCCTCGCCGCGGCCGAGGTGCGCTACGAAGATTGGCTGCGGTTCGCGCTCCCGCTTCTGGTGGCGCTGCTGGGGCTGGGCGCCGCCGCCATCGGGCTGGGCGTGGTGCTCGGACTCCAGTAGGTTGGTACACGCTCCACCCACGAGGAGCCCGCCATTGTATCGTCGGCTGGACGGGACCCATATCGTCGAGACGCTGCGCCGTCTGGAGCACCGGATCGGCGAGCGCTTTCCGGGCTCAGGGTTGTCACGGGTGTGCGCGGGCTTGCTGGCGGCGGCAATGGAATCGATGGCCCGTCTGGCGCTCCTCCGGCGTCCCAACGTCCCGCTCCGCGTCGGCAGCTGGGCGTTGATCAGCGCGATCGCCTTCACGATGCTCGAGGCGCTGGTGCACCTGCCGCTCGCGCTGCGGTGGGACCAGTTCGCGGTCTTCCTGCAGTCGTCCCAGGCGATCCAGAACGTGGTGTTTCTGGAGCTCGCCGTGCTGTTTCTCGCGAATGTCGAAACCCGCATCCGGCGTCGCCGCACGCTCGCCGCCATCCACGAGCTTCGCAGCATCGCGCATATCGTGGACATGCACCAGCTCACCAAGGATCCGGACCAGGTGGTGGCCGATGGCAGCGCCACCCCCTCCTCGCCCGAGCGCACGATGACGCGATTCGAGCTGTCACGCTACCTCGATTATTGCGCGGAGCTGCTCGCGCTGACGAGCAAGGTAGCGGCGCTGTACGTGCAGGACTTCCAGGACCCGGTGGTGCTCGAGGCGGTGAACGACGTGGAGGCGCTCACCACCGGACTGTCGAGCAAGATCTGGCAGAAAATCATGATCCTGGACCGGGCTTAGTCGCCCCGCAGCCGCTCGATCTCGCGCCGATCCTTCTTGGTGGGCCGGCCCTTTCCTTCGTAGCGCAGGGACGGCGCCACCCGCAGCTGCTCGGCGAGGCGCTCCCGCCGCCGTTTCCCCTCGGGGTCTTCGTCGTACAGCGCCGCCGCCGCCGCCGCCGGCGCGCGCTGCTGCACGAGCGCGCGCACCACGACCAGGTACTCGAACGGGCCGCGCCGGATCCGCAGGCGGTCGCCGACCGCAAGCGGTCTCGCCCGCTTGGCGCGCGCGCCGTTGACTTGGACCTGCCCCCCGGCGACCGCCGCCGCGGCGAGTGCCCGCGTCTTGAAAAAGCGCGCGGCCCACAGCCAGCGATCCAGCCGAATCCGAGTTGGTTGCGTCACGCGCGATCCTTCTGCAAGCTCCACACGCGGGGCCGCTCGTGCGTATACTCCGTACCCACGGTCGTCCCGACACCCGTTCCCCAGAGCCGAATGCCCGCTCGGATGCCGACTCGCCAGCCAGACGTCCCGCGCCACCGCCGCACGTCGCGCGCGTTCCGTCTGGAAACCCTCGCGGCGGGCGCCGCCCTGCTGGCGGGATGCGGCACGCCCGGGGTGCGCGGGGTGGCGGGTACCGCGCCCGCCCCAAACGTGCTGTGGACGCCCCCGCGCCAGCAGGCGGCTGCGCCGCCGACACTCACCGCAGCACCACCATTGCCGCCGGACCTGGCGCAGCGCGTTGCCCAGCTCCGGCTCACCGACGTCATCGACATCGCGCTGCGGAACAATACGGCCACGAGCGCCGCCTGGGCAGACGCCCGGGCCGCGGCGGCCAGCTACGGCGCCGCGCGAGGGCAGTACTATCCGACCCTCACGATCAACGGCACCGGCACCGCGCTCAAGACCGTGCCCTCGAACGTGCCCGTTTCGCTCACGCGCCGCTTCTACGGCGCCACGCTCAACCTCTCCTGGCTGCTGCTGGACTTCGGCGGACGGTCGGGCTCGGTCGGCGTGGCGCGCGAGGCGCTGCTCGCGGCCGACTGGACGCACAACGCGACGCTGCAGAGTGTGGTGCTCGCGGTCCAGCAGGCCTACTTCGACTACCTCGGCACCAAGGCGCTGCTCGCCGCCCAGCAGACCACGCTTAGGGAGGCTCAGACCAACCTCGAGGCGGCACAGCAGCGCCACAACGTCGGACTCGCGACCATCGCCGACGTGCTGCAGGCGCAGACCGCGCTGTCACAGGCGCGGCTCTCGCTCGAAGCCACCGAAGGGCAGCTCCAGACCACGCGCGGGGCCCTCGCCCTGTCGATGGGGTTGCCGGCCAACGTACCCTACGACCTCGAGGTCCCATCCGACACGATCGTGCCGCTGGGCATCAGCGACAGCGTCGACACGCTCATCGCGCGGGCGGTGCGCGAGCGCCCCGACCTCGCGGCCGAGCGGGCCCAGGTCGCCGCGGCGCGCGCGCGCGTGACCGTCGCGCGCTCCCAGGCGCTGCCATCGCTCAGCGTGGGCGGAAACGCCGGCGAGACCCATTTCGTCAATAACCCGAGTCTCCCGACGTTCGGCAACAGCTACACCGCGACGCTCACGTTGTCGATTCCGCTGTTCTCCGGCGGGGCGCAGATCTACAACGTGAAAGCGGCTGCCGCGGCGGCCGACGCCGCCGCGCAGCGCGCGCACGGCTTCGAGCAGCAGGTGATCTATCAGGTGTTCAACGCCTACTACGCGCTGCGCACCGCCACGCAGCAGGTGCGCACCAGCGCCGATCTGCTCGCGAGCGCCACGCAGTCGGAGCAGGTGGCGCTGGGCCGCTACCGGGCCGGCGCCGGCAGCCTGCTTGACCTGCTCACCGCGCAGGCGGCCCTGGCGAGCGCGCGAGCGCAGGCGATCGGTGCCCGCTTCTCGTGGTACATCGCGCTGGCCCAGGTGGCTCACGACGCGGGGATCCTCGGCCTCGACGGCGGGAGCCCGCTCCACGTTCGGACCGATTCGACGGAACGCCCAAATAGATGAAGCTCGCTCTTCCGGTCGCCGCGCTCGTGATGTCCGCCCTTGTCGGCTGCTCGCGCAAGGGCGCGGGCGGCCCGTCCAAGGTCCCGGTCACCGTAGCCCATGCCGAACAGCGGGCTGTGCCGTTCGAGATCCCCGCGACCGGGACCGCGGAGCCCGTGCAGACGGTCTCGGTGCAGTCCCAGGTGACGGGCGTGCTCACCCACGTGACGTTCCACGAGGGCGACGACGTGACCGCCGGGCAGGTGTTGTTCGAGATCGACCCGCGACCCTTCCAAGCGGCGCTCGACCAGGCCAAAGCCATGCTGGCACGCGACCAGGCGCAGGCCCAGGCCGCCCAGCTCGACGCCGAGCGCTACGCGGAGCTCGTCAAGCGGGATTACGTCACCAAGTCCGACTACGACGCCAAGCGCGCCGCGGCCGACGCGCTCCAGGCGACGCTGCGGGCGGACTCGGCCGCGGTCGCCAACGCCGCGCTCAACCGCGACTGGGCCACGATCCGGGCTCCCATCGCGGGGCGCACCGGACGGCTGCTGGTGCGCGAAGGCAACCTGGTGCGCGCCCAAAACCCCGACCCGCTGGTGGTCATCAATCAGATCCATCCGATCCTGGTGCGCTTTGCCGTGCCCGAGCAGCACCTCGCCGGCATCCAGCGCTATCGCCGCAACCGGCTGCCGGTGCTCGTGAGTCCGTCCAAGACCGACACTGTACTCACGGAGGGCGTGCTGTCGTTCGTGGACAACAGCGTGGACACGACGACCGGGACCGTGCTCCTGAAGGGCGAGTTCCCCAACCGGGACAACGCCCTGTGGCCGGGCGAGTTCCTGACCGTGCGGCTGCAGCTGTACGTGGAAGACAGCGCGGTGGTGGTGCCGTCGCAGGCCGTGATGAACGGGCAACAGGGGACCTATCTGTTCGTGGTGAACCAGGACGGCACGGCGCGCTCTCAGCCCGTGACGGTCGAGCGCACCGCCGGCGCGTATGCGGTGATCGCGCAGGGGGTGCGCGCGGGCGAGGAGGTCGTGACCGACGGCCAGGTCCGGCTCGTGTCCGGCGCCGCCGTCGAGGTGAAGGGTGTCGCGGAAGCCGCGCGTGAGCTGGGAGGCGACAAATGAGCATCTCCGAGCTGTTCATCAAGCGGCCCGTCATGACCACGCTCGTCATGCTCGGGATTCTCGTGTTCGGACTGATGTCCTACCGGCTGTTGTCAGTGAGCAATCTGCCCAACGTCGACTTCCCCACGATCCAGGTCAACGCGAGCCTCCCGGGTGCGAGCCCCGAGACCATGGCGTCCGCGGTGGCGACGCCGCTCGAGAAGCAGTTTTCCACGATTGCCGGCGTGGACCAGATGACCTCCTCGTCGAGCCTCGGCAGCACGAACATCACGCTGCAATTCACCCTGGACCGGAACATCGACGCGGCGGCGCAGGACGTGCAGGCGGCCATCTCCAAGACGCTGCGCCAGCTCCCCACCAGCATCGTGCCCCCCTCGTACCAGAAGGTGAACCCGGCCGATCAGCCGATCATCTACTACGCATTGAGCTCGGGCACGCTGTCGCTGTCGGAGCTGGACGAGTACGCCGAGACGTTCATCGCGCAACGCCTGTCCATGGTCGACGGTGTGGCGCAGGTCAACGTATACGGCGCCGCGAAGTATGCCGTGCGCATCCAGCTCGATCCCAAAGCCCTGGCCACGCGCGGCATCGGGATCGACGAGGTCGCGAACGGGGTCGATGCCGGCAACGTGAATCTCCCGACCGGCACTCTGTGGGGGCCGCACCGGGCGTTTACCGTGCTGGCGAACGGTCGGCTGCAGAACGCCGGGCAGTTCCGACCGCTGGTCGTGACCTACCGCAACGGGGCCCCGGTGCGTCTGCAGGACCTCGGGCTGGTGCTCGATGACATCCAGGACAACAAGAGCGCCGCCTGGTTCAACGGCAATCGGGCGATCGTGCTGGCGATCCAGCGGCAGCCGGGCACCAACACGGTGGCGGTGGCGGCCCGGGTGCGTGACGTCATGGAGACGCTGAAGCAGCAGCTCCCGGGGTCGGTCGATCTGCAGCTCCGCTCCGACCGCTCGCAGTCGATTCTCGCGTCCCTGCACGACGTGCAGTTCACGCTGTTCCTGACGCTGGCGCTCGTGGTCCTCGTGATTTTCCTGTTCCTGCGAAACCTCTCGGCGACCATCATCCCCAGCCTGGCGCTGCCGTTCTCGCTGGTGGGCACGTTCGCGGTGATGTACGCGCTCGATTACAGCCTCGATAACCTGTCGATGATGGCGCTGACGCTGTCGGTCGGGTTCGTGGTCGACGATGCCATCGTGATGCTCGAGAACATCGTGCGCCACATGGAGAAGGGAACGCCCGCGCTGGAGGCCGCGTTCGCCGGCGCACGCGAGGTCGGCTTCACCATCCTCTCCATGACGCTGTCGCTCGCGGCCGTGTTCATTCCGGTGTTGTTCATGGGAGGGATTGTCGGCCGGCTGTTCCATGAGTTCGCCGTCACCATCGGCGCCGCCATTCTCGTCTCGGGGGTGGTGTCGCTGACCCTGACCCCGATGCTGTGCAGCCGGTTCCTCAAGCCGTCGCGCGAAGCGCACCACGGCCGCTTCTACGAAGCCTCCGAGCGCGTGTACGAGCGCGTGCTCCACTGGTACGAGCGGAGCCTCGAGTGGGCGATGGTGCGGCGGCCCGCGGCGCTCGCCTTCTCGGCCGCGATCCTCGTCGCCACGGGCGCATTGTTCTGGGCGATCCCCAAAGGCTTCCTGCCGAGCGAGGACAACTCCCAGATTTTCGGGACCACGGAGACCGTGGAGGGGACGTCGTTCGACGACCTGGTCCGACATCAGCAGCAGGTCATGGCCGTGCTGCAGGCGGATCCCAACGTGGACGCGACGATGTCCTTCCTGGGCGGCGGCCAGATCAACCAGGGTCGCGTGTTCATGCAGCTCAAGCCCCGCTCCCAGCGCGACATGAGCGTGGACGAGTTGATTCGCTACTTCAACCGCAAGCTGGCGGGCATCCCCGGCATCCAGGTGTTTCTCCAGAACCCGCCGCCGATCCAGATCGGCGGCCGCCGCACCAAGAGCCTGTACCAGTTCACGCTGCAGGGCCCCGACCGGGTCGCGCTGTACGACAACGCGAATCGGCTCATGGCCGAGCTCCGCAAGCTGCCGGATCTCATCAATGTCACGAGCGACCTGGTGATCTCGAACCCGCAGGCCAGCGTCGAGATCAACCGCGACCGGGCCGCCGCACTCGGGGTGACGGCCCGCCAGGTCGAGCAAGCGCTGTACGACGCCTACGGCTCCGCCCAGGTGTCGACCATCTATACGGCGACGAACCAGTACTGGGTGGTGATGGAGCTGTTGCCCCAGTACCAGCAGGACCTGTCGGCGCTGAGCCTGCTGTACGTGCGCTCCAATACGGGCACGCTCGTGCCGCTGGCGTCGCTCGCGACCCTGACGTCGACCGTGGGCCCGCTCACGGTGAACCACTCGGGGCAGCTTCCCGCTGTGACGATCTCGTTCGACCTGCGCCAGGGCGTCTCCATCGGGCCGGCATCGGCACAGGTGGAGCGGCTCGCGCGGCAGCTCTTGCCGTCGAGCATCAACTACGCGTTCGCGGGCACGGCGCAGGCGTTCCAGTCGAGCCAGTCGGGCCTGCTCGTGCTGCTCGTGCTCGCGGTGTTCGTGATCTACATGGTGCTCGGGATTCTGTACGAGAGCTTCATCCATCCGATCACCATCCTCTCGGCCCTGCCGTTCGCCGGGTTCGGCGCGCTGCTCACGCTGACGCTGTTCCGGATCGACTTGAGTGTGTACGCGTTCGTCGGCATCATCATGCTCGTAGGGCTCGTCAAGAAGAACGGCATCATGATGATCGACTTCGCGCTCGAGGCGCAGCGGATCGAGGGGAAGTCGGCGCGCGAGGCGATCCTGCAGGCGTGCAGCATCCGGTTCCGGCCCATCATGATGACCACCATGGCGGCGCTGATGGGCACGCTGCCGATCGCCCTGGGCGTCGGCCAGGGCTCGGAGTCGCGCCGCCCGCTGGGCATCGCCGTCGTGGGCGGGCTCGCGTTCTCGCAGTTCATCACGCTGTACGTAACGCCGGTGATCTATACCTATCTCGACGAACTGCAGCAGTGGCTGGGCCGGCGGGCGCCGCTCGGTGCCGCCGCGGGGCCGGAGGTGACGCCGGCGCCGGCAGACTGACGCATCGGGTGGCGGTCCCGGAGGCGAAGACGCAAGGGGTGGGGGGTTGGGATGTCAGGCGTCCCGAGCCGGAGGGACCGCCACCCGGTGCGTCAGTCCGCGCAATTACCGCGCTCGGCGTTGCGCGCTAACTTCCTCCCATGCACGAATGGCAAGTGTGGTTCGTCGCCGCCCTGCTGCTCTTCGTGGCCGAGATGATCGCGCCCGGGTTCTGGCTGCTCTCGGTAGCGGTGGGCTCGATCGCGGCGGGGGTGGTCTCGCTCGTGCTCCCGGGCGTGGTGGCGCCGGCGCTGACCTTCGCCGCCGGCACGTTGCTCTCGCTCGTCGGCATTCGTCCGTTCCTGCTGAAGCACCTCCATCCCAGCGGGCGCGAGATCAGAACCAACGTCGACGCCCTCGCGGGCCGAGTCGGCATCGTGTCGGAGCGCATCGACCCGGGCACGGGCAAGGGGCGAGTGGTGGTCGAGGGCGAGGACTGGCGCGCCGCGGCGCTGATGGATGCCCCGCTCGAGCCGGGGACGCGGGTGATGGTCGTGCGGGTGGAGGGGGCGACGTTGTACGTGGACAAGGAGAGCTGAGGGGGCAGGGGGCATGGACAACATCGGCGCGCTGATCGTTCCGGCGGCGATCGTGCTGTTCGCAATCTCGATCGTCGCGCGTGGCATCCGTATCGTACAGCAGGCCCAGACGATGATCATCGAGCGGCTGGGCAAGTACCACCGCACGCTCTCCTCCGGGGTCAACCTGATCATTCCCATCATCGACCGGCCGCGGGCGATCGACTGGCACCAGGTGATCGTCACGCCGGCCGGGGACTCGTTCGCGCGGCATTTCCGCACCGACAAGATCGACCTGCGGGAGACCGTGTACGTGTTCCCGCGCCAGAACGTGATCACGAAAGACAACGTGGTCGTGGAGATCGACGCGCTGATCTATTCCCAGATCACCGACCCGGTGCGCGCGACCTACGAGATCGCGAACCTGCCCGATGCGATCGAGAAACTAACGCAGACCACGCTGCGCAACGTGATCGGGGAGATGGAGCTGGATCACGTGCTCTCCTCGCGCGACACGATCAACGCCAAGCTGCGCGAGATCCTGGACGAGGCGACGCACAAGTGGGGCGCGAAGGTGAGCCGGGTCGAGCTCAAGGATATCAATCCGCCGCGCGATATCCGCGACGCGATGGAGAAGCAGATGCGCGCCGAGCGCGACCGCCGCGCCGCCATCCTCACCGCCGAAGCCGAGAAACAATCGCGCACCCTGCAGTCGGAAGGCATCCGCCAGTCGGAGATCAATCAGGCCGAAGGCCAGAAGCAGGCGAGGATTCTCGCGGCCGAGGCGGAGGCCAACGCGCGCCTCAAGGTGGCCGAAGCCGAGGCCCAGGCGATCGAACGCATCACCGCCGCGATCAAGGGGACCGGCGGGGATCCGGCACGGTACTTGATCGCCATTCGCTACATCGAGGCGCTCAAGGACATGGTCACGAGTCCGCAGAGCAACAAGGTCGTTTACCTACCTTACGAAGCGACGGGCGTGCTGGCGTCGCTCGGCGGCATCCGGGAAATGCTGGCTGGGCCAGCGGAGGGAAAGAAAGCATGATACGGGCGCACTGGCGGACTGGCGGACTGGCGGTCGGGGTGGTGCTGCCCTTTCTGTCCGGCGGTCCGCCCGTCCGCCCGACCGCCCCCCTACCCGCCTGCGATCCCGGCAACGCGGGCCTCACGCTCCCCGAAGGCTTCTGCGCCGTCGTGGTCGCCGATCAGGTGGGCGCGGCCCGGCACCTCGTCGTGGCCCCGAACGGTGACGTGTTCGTGGCCCTCGCCGGCGGTCGCTCAGGGTCGGGCGGCGTGCTCGCCCTGCGCGACACCTCGGGCGACGGCAGGGCCGACGTGCGGCAGACCTTCGGCAGCGAGGGTGGCACGGGGATCGCACTCGGCAAGGGAGTGCTGTACGCCAGCACGTCGTCCACCGTGTATCGCTACGCGATGCGGGCCGGCAGGCTCACACCGCTGGGCGCGCCGGACGTGATGGTGAAGGACCTGCCCACCGGGGGGCACAGCGCCAAGAACCTCGCCCTCTCTCCCGACGGCCGGACCCTGTTCGTGAACTTCGGCTCGGCCACCAACTCCTGCCAGGTGGCCGATCGTAAGGCCGGGTCGCCCGGCGAGGACCCCTGCCCCGAGCTGGCCTACCGGGCCGGCGTGTGGCGGTTCGACGCGACCAAGCTCGACCAGAACCGGCTGAGCGGCACCCGCTTCGCCACGGGCATCCGCAACGCCGTCGGGCTCGCCTTCGCACCCTCGGGCGAGCTGTACGCCACCCAGCACGGCCGGGACCAGCTGGGCGACAACTGGTCCAAGTTCTTCACCGTCGAGCAGAACGCCGAAAAACCCTCCGAGGAGTTCTTCAGGCTCTCGCCGGACGCCGATTTCGGCTGGCCCTATTGCTACCACGACGCGGAGCTCGGCCACCTGGTGCTGGCGCCCGAGTACGGCGGCGACGGCAAGCAAGTGGGACGCTGCAAGGACAAGCAGGAGCCGCTGGTGGCCTTCCCGGGACACTGGGCTCCGGACGGCTTGACGTTCTACGCGGGGACGCAGTTCCCCGAGCACTATCGGGGCGGCGCGTTCATCGCGTTCCACGGCTCGTGGAACCGCGCGCCGCTGCCGCAGGCGGGCTACCGGGTTGCGTTCGTGCCCTTCAAGAACGGCAAGCCGGTGGGCGGCTACGAGACATTCGCGGACGGCTTCTGGAAGGAGGACCCGGCGGGACCGAAGCACCGGCCGGTGGGCGTGGCGGTGGGGCCGGACGGGTCGCTGTATATCACCGACGATGCCGGCGGGACGATCTGGCGGGTGATCTACAAAGGGCGGTGAAGCGCCGGGGAAGAGGGACGAGGGAAGGGGGACGGGTAGCCTCCGGCTACTCCGGCAGGCCGCTGGTCGCCAAGCTCGGGATCAAGCCCGAGATGCACATCGCGATCGTCAATGCGCCCAAGGGGTACGATCGTGTCCTCGGAAGGCTGCCGGCGGGGGTGTCGCGCCAGCCGAGCGTCGTCGGCCCGCTCGACTTCATTCAGCTCTTCACGGACTCGAAGCGCGAGCTCGAACGTCGATTCCCCGCGCTCGAGCGTGCGCTCGCGCCCGCGGGCATGTTGTGGATCTCCTGGCCCAAGCAGGCGTCCGGCGTCGCAACCGATCTCACCGAGGATGTGATCCGCGCGATCGGGCTGGCGCACGGTCTCGTGGACGTGAAGGTGGCGGCGGTGGACGAGGTGTGGTCGGGGCTCAAGTTCGTCCGGAGGGTGAATGATCGGTAACGCAACGGCGCCCGGGCGCAAATCCCGGGCGCTGTCGTTTCCAGGCTCGGCGTCAGCCCTGCTAGGGCCGGGCCGCAATCATGGAGGCCCGCCGGGACAACTGCGCGGGATCCCGCCGGGGTTACCTACGCGGGCCCGCGCGTCGCATTCCTGGGACGGGAGCACGCTGTAGGGCGCCACCGTGAAGCCCTGGGCGACGTCCTGGGCCAGCGTCGCGAGCGCGGCGAGCTTGCCGAAACGGCGGTAATCTGGGAAGCGCTGCGCTTCCTGGTAGAGTGACAGCGTGCGTTGCAGCAGCACCTCGGCCACGAACTCCGAATCCACAGCCGGAGTGGCGAACTTGACCACTGCCGTGCCGCCGCGCGTGGCGCCGGAGCCCGCCCGCACCGCCGCCAGATCGGTCAGCGCCGCCGCGGTAGCCACCGTGAACCACTCCGCCTCGGCCCTCAGTAACACCAGCTCCTCGTTCCGGATGATCGGGGTCGGGGTCACGTTGCCGGCGTACGTGCAGGCCCGATGGGTTGCGGTAACGCTCACCTCCGTTTGTGGAGACGTATAGTTGGTGGGGCAGGCGGACGTGCTGAGCGCCACCTTGCGGCGGTAACGGTCGTCTTGAGCGACGCCCGCAATCGAGTCGATCGACGGATGGACGTAATAGTTCTTATCCGCCGCAAACGAAGCGCCGTTCAGGATGTCCCCCGCCGCCGTCGAATAGATCACGTACACGCCGTTGTCGCGGTTCGTGCTGTCGAGACTGGCGATCCAGGTCGCCCCGAGCGCCGTCAACGCTGCGGTGTAGCAGGGCGCGCCGCAGCCCAACGATCCCCGTTTCGCCTCGACACGGGCCTTGATCGCACGGTTGAACTGTCCGAAGCCCGCCGGCTTATTGGCCGCGACGCCGAACGCGCTGAAGCCCGTGTGCATCGGGAAATAGAACGAGGTCCCTGCCGTGTCGAGGTTGCCCTTCGCGTCGTCGAGCAGCGCCGTGATCCACTTGTAGACCGAGTCCTCGCTGACGATCGGATTTACCGCGTTCACGTCGTCGGTCATGTCCACGACCGCGCCGATGGCGCCGCGCGCTTCGATGACGTGCAGCATGTCCAGGGCGATGAACGTCTTCAGCACGCCCAACGCTCCGGCCTTCTCGGGCGCCGTGAGGGTCGTCGGTGATACCGATACCGCGGTCGGACTCGAATTGATGAGTTGCATCGCCGCGTAGGCGTTGCGGCGGTTCTGGTACCGGGCGCCCCACTGGGTGCCCGCCTCGAACGAATTGTTCTGCTTCCAGTCGCGGTACGGGCCGGTGATGAACCGCCCGTCCGTGATGAACATGTAATACGTCTCACGGCCGAAGCTGCCGAGGGCCCGGATCTGGTTGGCCCGGTTATCTCGATAGTTGCCAACCACGCCCACGACCATGCGACTGATCGACGCCCGAGGGTTGGTCAGGGTGCTCGCGACGGTTGGTTGATTGGGATTCGTAAGGTCGAGGTTGCAGCCACCGAGGGTGACGGCGGCTGCGGCGACGAGACTAGCGCGGACGGTTCGCATGGTCCAGCTCCTCTCGGGGACGGTGGGCTCAGATGCAGTGGTGTCGGGTCGCATAGCTCACCACCCCACGTCCACGGACATGTAGAACTGGCGGTTGGACGGGAACGGCGCCAGGTCGATGAACCGGTTCAGATTGGTCGTGCCGAAGTTGTTGAACTCGGGATCGTAGCTCCAGTAGTGCGAGAACACGAGCGGATTGCGGGCCTGGAGCGTGAGCCGCAGCGAGCGCGCTCCGACCGACTGGAGCCAGCTATCTGGGGCTTGATAGCTGAGCGAGATGTCCCGTATGCGGACGTTGGTCGCGGACGCAACGTAGGCGCGCACGTCCCCACCACCCGCCCACGAGTCGTAGCGGAACTGGCCCTGGGTGTAACCTGCGGGCGCGTTGAGATTCCACCCGTCGCCCATCGTCTCGCGCGTGATCGGGTCGTCGTAGTCCCGCGACGTCCCGCCCTCATCCCACAGCGTGCGCGTCATATCGGCCACGGAGCCGCCTTGCTGCCAGCTCACGGTCGTGGCGAGTGTGAGTCGCTTCCAGCGGAGCGAGCTCGAAAATTGCATCACGAAGTCCGGGTTGTAGTTGCCTGCGACCGTATCAGCCGTCCTCGCGATAATGCAGCCGGGCGCTCCTGGCGAGCATCCCGCCGTCACTCGAACCCCGATCGGCAACGGATTGCCGTTGGCGTCGAGCGGGACGTTGCCCCAGATCCACGTCGTCTCCCCACCGGGGCTGATGAAGTTGCGCCCGAAGGCCGCCCCGAACGAGCCCGGCGCGGGGAACCGCGGTACCGTGGCCGGCAGGTTCTCGATCGTCTGCTTGTTCTTGGCGAAGGTCGCCCGCAGACTCAGGTCCAGGTCGTGAGTTTGGACCGCCGACGCGCTCAACCCCAGCTCGACGCCCCGGGCCCACAGCTCGCCCCCGTTGATGGTGAGATTGGTGATTCCCGCCGAGGGGATCGTGGCCGGCTGGAGCAGCAGGTCCGTGATGCGCCGGCTGTACCAAGTGCCTTCGAACTGGAGTCGCCGCTTCAGGAAGGTCACATCGGCGCCCGCTTCGATTTCGTTGAGCGTTTCGGGTTTGATGGTCGCATTACCCGCGGTGCCGGCCTGCACCAGGGGCGCGTTGTTTCCAATCGAGTTGCCCACGTTGACCAGCACATCCCGGAACCCGTAATTCGGGCGGTTGCCGGTACGGCCCCAACCGCCCCGGAGCTTGACCTCATTGAATAGCTCGCCCAAGTCGGTGAAGCGGTAGGAGGCCGACGCGCGCGGGAAGACATAGTACTTGTGGCGATCGCCGTTGGCGCTGGAGCGGTCGGCGCGAACGCCTCCGGTCAAGGCGAGTCGCTCATTCAGAGCCAACACCTGCTCGTTGGCGAAGAGTGACATGTCCCGGAAGTCCCCGAGCACGTTATCCGTGAAGTCGAGGATGATGCCGCTGTTCGTCGTTTCGACGCCGGGCAGCAAGCCGCGGGCGCGGGTCCGCACCACCCTGTTGTACTGCGTCTCCCAGGAGAAGCCACCCGTCGTCGTGAGCGACACCGTGCTCGTCGGCTGATACGCCCAGGTGCCGGCGAGCTGGAGGTTGTAGTTGAAGATGTTGCCCTCGGTGCGCACCGTCCGGCCAGGAAAGCCGTCCGAACCCTCGTACTGGAGGAACGTCGGGGAAAAGAGATCGCCCGAGATCTGGACCCGGTCGAAGCCGCCCGTAGCCGAAACCGAGAGCTGGTGCTGGGCAGCGCTCAGCGCGGACCAGGTGGCGTTGAGATTGCCGATCTGGCGGAACGTCAGCTCGTTAAGGCGCAGGTATTGGAACGTTTCGAACGGGTTCGACTCGGTGTTCCCACCGCCGTTGAACGGGTTCCGCACGTACGTCCCCGTCGCGTCGAGGGAGTCGAGGTTGATCACCCCGGGAGTGTAGGCGAAGGCGTAGATCGGGGACGTGTTCGTGTTGTCGTTGTTCGACAGGCCGCGGTTCAGGCTGTTGCGGGTGACGTTCAGCCCCATGTTGACCTTGACCTTCCCGTTGAGGAAGGACTGGTCGACGTTGGTTCTGAACGCATACAGCCGAGCACCGGTATTCGGCGCCGTGCCGGCTTCGTTCTTCGCCGTCAGGTTCACGTAGTACTGCGTCGCCGCCGTGCCACCGCTGAAGGAGCCGTTGACCTCATAGTTCGGCTCGCCGTTGTTGTAGAGCTCCTGCTGGTAATCGTGCGTCAAGGGGATCTGACCGCTGGGGTAGAGCAGGCTCAGCAAGGCCGTGTCCGGGGACGTCGCCCCGTTGCCGTACGGGAGGTTGCGCACCTCGTCGGCGGTCGTGAACTGCCGCGTGCCGAGCAGCCGGTAGGACACGCTCCGACCCACGCGACTCGTGAGGTTGAACTGCGGGGTGGCACTGGGCGCTCCCCGCTTGGTCCGGATCACCACCACGCCGTTGGTCGCGCGGGAGCCGTACATCGCGGTCGCCGCCGCCGACTTGAGAAACTCGATGGACTCGATCTCCTCCGGGTTCAAGTCCGCCAGGCGGTTGACCAGGGCGTCTTGAGTGCCGCCGATGCCGGCGGGGGACGAGCGGCCCCCGGCGGCCGTGATGGAGTTGGCGCCGTCGGAAATGGCGTCGTTCGAGATGATGACCCCGTCCATCACGAACAGCGGCTGCCCGTTCCCGAGAATCGACGTGATCCCGCGGATCTGTACCTGGGCGCCGCCTCCTGGGGCTCCGCTGTTCATCGAGATCGTCGCGCCCAGCGCCTTGCCCTGCATTGCCTGCTCCACCGTCTGCGCCGGCGCGTTCGTCAGCTCGTTGTTCCTGATACTCACGTTCGCCGTGGTCGCGTTGCGGCGCTCGAGCGTCGTCGTCTGGCCCGTCACCACGACCGCCTCGAGCTTGAACGGATCCTCGGCGAGCTTGACCACCATGTTTGACTCGCCCGGATTCACGACGACCACCTTCCGTTCGTAACCGATGGCCCGCACCAGGAGCCGGACTTCGCCTGCTGCCACCGCGATGCGGAAGCTGCCGTCGGTACCCGACTGGGTGACGCTCTGACCACCGACCTCGATGATCGTCGCCCCGGCCACGGGCACCTCCCCGACCGCCCGTATGACGCGGCCGGTCACCTCGCGACCCTGGGCCGCGGTGCGCACCGGTGCCAGGCCGAGCGCAAAGACGGCCGCAAACATTGCGAGCTTGCTCATGCGCTGTCTCCGTTTGTGAGGATGGATGCTGCGGGGGGGGTATCGCCGAGACACACAAACGTCGGAGGGTCCCGCGCCGCTACAGAGCCGCGAGACCTTGTTGCCCGGGAACAGCGATGCAGACAGCCCGGGGAGACGACATGTGACGGCCATACCCATGTCGCTACCCTAAAAGGTGCGTGAATTATGTCGCCCCTACGGCAACCTCGCAACCACTACTTCTTGCCTTTGGGGACCCCGCGTTTCGTCCACACCAGGATCACGCCGCAGCCGCTGTTCAGCCGCTGGTACTGCAGCGGGGCGCTGAACAGGTTGGCATAGATCTCGATCGCGAGAATCTCTTCCGGCGCGACGGGCACGGACGGAGTCTCTACTGGCGGGAGCGGGAAATACACACCGTCGATGAAGTAGGAGGGAGGGCAGTAGTTGGCGAGCTCGCGATTGGTGATCTGGCCTTGCCCCCGCTGCAGCTCGACCAGGTAGCTCGACCCGTTAGGCCGCAGCTGCACCCCCGGCACCATGCGGAATACCTCCTCGAACTGCACCGCCCCGGCGCGCCGGATCTCGGTGGTATCGAGGAAGTGCCCGACCGCCGTGTTGCGACGGCGCTCAAAGCCGACCCGCGCGAGGTACGGTTGGTAACGCGCTTCCACCGTGACCGGCTCGAGAACGTGAGCCGAGTCACCCAGCACGATGGTCAGGTGGTGCGACCCGCCCGGCCGGATCGTGACCTGAACTCGCGCGGGAGGATACCCGATCGCTCTGGATTCGACGATCCGCGAGCCAGCTGCCACGTCCCTGAGCGCAAAGCCTCCAGCCCCGTCCGCCTCGACGCGGCTGTCGGTCCCGACCGCCACTACCGCCGCACCGGGAATGGTGGTGCCGTTCTGGTTCCGGACGACGCCCGTAACGGACCCAGTGGCCGCGGTCGCTGCCAGATGCAGGTCGGCGCGGGTGAACGCACGCCCGGCCAGATTTACGAGCACCATCCCCGTCGGCCCCTCGCCCGCCCTGCCTTCGACCACCAACCCCATGTCGGTCGGAAGGTCGCAGAGCAGCATGCGACCGGAGGCGTCGGACCGAGCCGCGGCGGTGGCCGGGACCGCACGAACGGCTGCCGTGCCGATGACGTACGTCGTCCAGTGGGCGGTCACGGCAATGTCGGCCAGCAGCCTGCCGTCGGCGACATCGCGCACCAGCCCGAGGATCGCCCCCGTCTTCTGCCACGGATCGTGCGGGCACAATACGCGGTGCGCCGCCGCCGGACCCGGGGTCCCGAGGGCGATGGTGGCGGTGCGGCCGGCGGCGATGTCCACGACGACGGGCGCCGCCGATAGACCGATCGAATCGAGCACAGGATTATCGAAGGTCAGCGTGTAGCGACCTGCCGCGGGCACGACCAGCTCGAACCGCCCGGCCGGATCGGTGCGCGCCATGCGATTGGTGCCTTCGATCCAGACTTCGGCGCCCGCGAGTGGAGCGGCGGTGATCAGACTATCGTAAACGACCCCCCGCAGCACCGCCCCGCTTTGCGCTGTCGCTCGGGCGGCGGCTGCGACCAAAGCTCCGCAAGCGATGATCAGGGTCGGTCGGACGGCGACGCGACGGACCATGACCCCTATAATACGGGGAGAATCTCCGACGGCTAGATTGGGACCGCGATGCCCGACCCCACACCCCCCCTCACCACGCTCTCCGAGGAAGAAGAGCTGTTCCGCCGCACCGTGCGGGACTTCGCCGAGCGCGCCGTCCGCCCGCGCGTCGCCGCCATGGAGCGGGCCGCGGCGCTCGACCCCGCCCTGCTCACCCAATGCTTCGAGCTGGGCCTCATGGGGATCGAGATCCCCGAGACGCACGGCGGCGCGGGCGGCAGCACGCTCATGACCGTCCTCGCCGTCGAGGAGCTCTCGGCGGTCGACGCGTCGCTCGCGATCTTCGTGGACGTGCAGAACACCCTCGTGAACACCCTGCTCATCAAGTGGGCGAGCGACCACATCCGCAACCGCTATCTGCCGCGGCTCGCCACCGACCTGCTCGGCGCCTACGCGCTGTCCGAGCCGGAGTCGGGATCGGACGCGTTCGGGCTCCAGACGCGCGCCACGCGGGCCGGCGACACGTGGATTCTCGAGGGGCGGAAGCTCTGGATCACCAATGGGGCCGAGGCCGGCCTGTTCGTGATCTTCGCGAACAGCGATTTCTCCAAGGGCTACAAGGGCATCACCGCGTTCGCCGTGGAGCGCGGGTTCAAGGGGTTTGCCGTCGGTAAGAAAGAAGACAAGCTCGGCATTCGCGCCTCGAGCACGTGCGAGCTGATCCTCGACGGCTGCGAGGTGCCGGCGGCGAACCTGGTGGGCCAGGCGGGGATGGGCTACAAGGTTGCCATTGAAACGCTCAACACCGGCCGGATCGGCATCGGCGCCCAGATGATCGGCATCGCGCGCGGGGCGCTCGCCGCGGCCCTCAAGTACGTCAAGGAGCGCAAGCAGTTCGGCAAGCCGGTCGCGGAGTTCCAGGGCGTCCAGTTTCAGCTGGCCCAGGCGGCCACCGAGCTCGAAGCGGCCCGGCTGATGGTGTACAATGCGGCGCGGCTCGAGGACGCGGGCGAGCCCTACACCACGCAAGCGGCCATGGCCAAGCTGTTCGCGGCGCAGGTGGCCGAGCGGGTGACGTCGCTCGCCGTGGAGCTGTACGGCGGCTACGGGTACACCAAGGAGTACCCGGTGGAGAAGTTCTACCGCGACGCAAAGATCGGCGCGATCTACGAGGGGACGAGCAACATGCAGCTCAACACCATCGCGAAGCAGCTCCTCAAGTGAAAGGAGTCTACGCGTGAGACACATCGGCTGGGCCGTACTGGCGCTGGGCCTCGCCGCCGCCCCGCTCGCGGCGCAGGGGAAAGGCCCCAAGAAGTACGCGGTCACCAATGATCGCGCCCTGGTGGTGACGAAAGAGGTCCTGGTGAAGCAGGGCTACGAAGTCGTGAACGTCGAGAACAACGGGCACGACATCGTCGTGTCGTATCGGCGGGGCAACCGGGGGCGCGGCAAGGGGAAGGGCCCGCCGGTGCGCATGCTGATTCACCGCAACGAAGACCGCGTGGTGTTCCTCAGCGCGCCCAGCGAAGTGCTGGTGGACATCGACGTGATGCTCAAGCCGTAGGTAAGTAACAGTCGCATGCGGGTTACCAGGGACAGCGTGACGAGCGGCACAGTCTCTTGCGCCGCTCGTCGCGAGTTTCGGTGTGCCCAGTCGTAAGACCTGCTGAGGCCGCCGCGCCCCTCCTCAGCCCCAACGAGCGAGGGGGTAAACGATGCGAGCCCTCATACTGGTCGTGGCTCTGGCGACTGCGCCGTTTTTCGTCGGCGTGTCACAGAGTCCGCAGGGCCTCAATTGCGACAACGGTCAAGGTGACGAGCACCGCTCCGACTCGGGGGAGGCGCACGCCCATCAGGGGACGTGCCTAGTGCAACCCCCGCCACCGCCGCCCGGGTGCGTGAATTCCGGACCGGGCACCGGCACCGCGACGATCACGGGCCAGGTGTTCGTGGATGATCAGACCCAGAGCTTACTCGCGGGCTGGTGCGTGGAGCTCAGGGACGCGAGCGGGGCGGTCATCGCCACCGCGGTGACGAGCGGCACGGCCCTCGACTCGGAGGGGAACAACTACATCTTCACCGGTGTCCCCGCCGGCACCTATACCGTCTGCGAGGAGCTGCCGGCGAGTACGACATGGCACGAGACGTTCCCCCCGAACGGGGCGGATTGCGGCGGCGGCCTGTTCGGATTCACGTTCCCCCTCGCGGAGGGGAACGGCGCCGACTTCATTTCGTTCGGGAATCTCCTGTAGAGCAATAGGATCGAAGGCCCCGGCAGTCTCGCCGGGGCCTTCTTCGTTGTAAGTTCCTCTCCATGCACACCGCCCGGCGCACCCACGGGTTCACCGAATCGGTGATCCGCGGCATGACCCGGCTCGCGAGCGAGCACGACGCCATCAACCTCGCGCAGGGGTTCCCGAACTTTTCCGCGCCCGAAGTCCTGAAACAGGCCGCCGCGCGCGCCATCGCGGACGACGTGAACCAGTACGCCATCACCTGGGGCGCCAAGCGGCTGCGCGACGCGCTCGCCCGCAAGTACGCCGAGTGGTACGGCATGACCGTGAATCCCGAAACCGAGATCACGGTGACGTGCGGCGCCACCGAGGCGATGGCGTCGGCGCTGCTCGCCGTCGTCGATCCGGGCGACGAAGTGATCGTGTTCGAGCCGTTCTACGAGAACTACGGCCCCGACGCGATCCTGTGCGGCGCCAAGCCGGTGTACGTACCGATGCCGGTGGATGCCGAGCTGGACCTCGAGCGGCTCGCGGCCGCCTTCTCCAAGCGGACACGGGCCATCATCGTGTGCACGCCGAACAACCCCACCGGCCGGGTACTCACGCGGGACGAGCTCGAGGCCGTTGCCCAGCTGTGCCGGCGGCACGACGCCTACGCCGTGACCGACGAGATTTACGAGCACATCTATTACGAGGGCGAGCACATCCCGATCGCGACCCTCGACGGGATGCGCGAGCGCACCATCACCATCAGCGGCGCGTCGAAGACGTTCAGCGTGACGGGCTGGCGTGTGGGCACGATCGTCGCCCCCCCGGACGCGAGCGATGCGATCCGCAAGGTGCACGACTTCCTGACCGTGGGTGCCCCGGCGCCCTTGCAGGAGGCGATCGCCGCGGGGCTGGAGACGCTGGGCGACGACTACTACGCGACGCTCGCCCGCGACTACCGCGCCCGCCGTGACCTGCTATGCCGTGCGCTCGTGGACGCGGGCTTCCGCTGCACCCCACCGCAGGGCGCGTACTATGTGTTGGCGGACTTCTCGAGCATCTCGCCCCTGCCCGACGACGAGTTCGCCGTCTGGCTCACCAAGGAGATCGGTGTTTCTCCCGTTCCGGGGTCGAGCTTCTTCAGCCGCCCCGAGCTGGGGCGGCGGCTGGTGCGATTCGCCTTCTGCAAGACAGAGGACCTGCTCGAGGAAGCCGCCCGGCGCCTGTCCCGGGTCAGGCACCGCGCGCGCCCGGTGGGGGCGTAACGCGAAGACGCAGTCTCGCTAAGGCGAACAGCCAGCGCCCCGGCGGGCCGCTCCAGAAGCGCAGCCGCCGCTCCCCTTTTGGGTCGGTGCGGTGCTCGGTCCGGCCCCGGGCCACCACGGCGGCGAGCAGCGCCAGTGTGGTGGCGGCGGCCCACACGATCGGGACGAGCGGGCGCGCGGCGAGCGCCGGGGCGCGCTCCAGAGCCATCACCACGCCCGCCGCCGCGGCGAGCGCCAAGTAGCACACCCGGCGCGAGGCCCGCTCGAGCCGCGACGGTCCTTCTCCGTAGAGAAACGCCAGCTCCTCGCGCCGGTGGAACAGCTCCGCCCGCAGCGCGTCGGTCAGGTCGCGGTGGCCAAAGCCCGCCCGCACCAGGCGCCGCACCCGCGCCAGCATCACGGCGATCGGCGCCGCCACGATGGCGAGGGCGCCGGCGATCAGCGCCACGCGAGGCTGTGCATCGCGCACGTCGAAGAACCGCAGCACCAAGAGCGGGAGCGCGATGCTCGCGAACGCGCCATACAGAACGCTGGTAGTCGAAAGCTGGCGCGCCTCTGTAACGAACGCGCGCACGGCCACCGCGGTGCGTCGGTCGAGCGCCGCGGCGACGGCCGCGGCGAACGCCTCGCCGCTGGGGTAGCGCGCGTCGGGATCCTTGGAGAGACAGCGGTCGATCGCCTCGGCCAGGCGATCCGGTACCCCCGGGACGAATGACGCGACCGGGGGTGGTGGATCGGTGACGTGGCGGGCGAGCACCGTCATGGCATCCGGCCCGTCGAACGGGAGACGACCGGACAAGGCGAAAAACCCGACCACGCCGAGCGAGTACAGGTCGCTGCGCGCGTCCACCGGCCCCCCCACTGCCTGCTCCGGGCTCATGAACTCCGCCGTCCCCACCACCCGCCGCGGGTCGGTGCTTCCGCCCCCGTTCACGCGCGCGATACCGAAGTCGGAGACCAGTGCCCGACCGCTCTGCAGCTCGATCAGGATGTTGTCCGGCTTCACGTCGCGATGCACGACGCCGCGGGTGTGCGCGTAGTCGAGCGCGCGCGCCACTTCCTCGAGCATGCGGGCGACCGCCGTATAGCTCAGCGGGCCATCGCCGCGCACGCGCTGCCCCAGCGTCTGGCCTTCCACGTACGCCATGGCGAAGAACACGAAATCGCGCACCTCGTCCACGGAGAAGATCGGGATGATGCCGGGGTGCCACAGCTGTGCCGCGGTGCGCGCCTCCTGCAGGAAGCGCTGCTTAGCGTCGGGCTGGAGGGCGCGGTCGGGGGTGAGCAGCTTGAGGGCGACACGGCGCTCGAGGCTCACCTCGCGCGCCAGATACACGACACCCATGCCACCGCGGCCGAGGCGCCGCTCCAGCACGTAGCGCCCGCCAAGGGCCCGCTGGAGATTCGGAAGGAGGGTGTCCCAAGTCACGGGCTGACTACCCCGGCGGGCCTAGGCCGGGTTCCGTGGGACGGCGTGCAGTTTGGTAACGTCGGCGAAACGGTTCGAACAACGATCTCGTGACCGGGCGCACACAAACTGCGGCCTCGAGTCAGCGCAGCCGGTGACGAGACCACCCGAGAGCGACCGCCCGAACACCTCCACCGTCCTCTACCGCCCTCTACCGTCTGCCTTCAGATTCACCCCCCTATGCCCGCCCCCGAACCCTACATCCCGGCCACGCACTTCCCCGCCGAGCTCACGCCGCGCGCGCTCGTGCTGGGCGTGCTGCTCGGGCTCGTCTTCAGCGCGTCGAGCGTCTACCTGGCTTTGAAGATCGGGCTCACCGTGAGCTCCTCCATCCCGATCGCGGTGCTCTCGATCACGATCTTCCGCGCCCTCGGCCGCACCTCGATCCTCGAGAACAACATCGTGCAGACCACGGGCTCGGCATCGGATTCCGTGGCCGCCGGCGTTGTGTTCACCATTCCGGCCATCCTCTTGATGGGCTACGACCTCGAGATCGGTCGGGTGGCGATGCTGGCGACCGTGGGCGGGCTGATGGGCGTGCTGATGATGATCCCGCTGCGCCGCGCGCTGATCGTCAAGGAGCACGACACGCTGATCTATCCGGAGGGCACGGCCTGCGCGGAAGTTTTGATCGCCGGCGAGGAGCGCGGCCTCCAGGCCAAGCGGGTGTTCCAGGCGTTCGGCGTGGGCTTCGTGTACAAGTTCCTCCAGGGCGGGCTCAAATTCTGGCCCGACGTGCCCGGGAAAGCCCTCGCCTTCTATCCCGGCGCCGCAGTGTTCACTGAGACATCGCCCGAGCTCATGGGAGTCGGCTACATCATCGGCCCGCGCATCGCCGGCTATCTCTTCGCCGGCGGGTGCTTCGCCTACCTCGTCCTCGCCCCGGCGATCAAGCTGGTGGGCACGGGACTCACCGAGCCGTTCGGGTTTCCGGCGGTCAAGCTGATCCGCGACATGAGTCCGGCCGAGCTGCGCTCCAGCTTCGTCTTTTACATCGGGGCGGGCGCCGTCGCCTCGGCCGGGATCATCGCCCTGGCGCGCTCGCTCCCGACCATCATGAGCTCGTTCACCTCGAGCCTGAAGGACCTGCGCGGCTCCGGCCTGAGCCAGGCCATGACGCGGCCCCGCACCGAAGACGATCTCCCCATCTCGCTCACGGTCGGCGGCTCGATCGTCCTCGCCATCGTGCTCACGCTGCTGCCGCAGCTCGGCGTGAACCTGCTGGGCGCGGTGCTGATCGTGATCTTCGGCTTCTTCTTCGCCACCGTCTCCTCCCGCATCACCGGGCAGATCGGCTCCTCCGCCAACCCGATTTCCGGCATGACGATCGCCGCCTTGCTCGGCACCTGCCTCATCTTCGTCGCGATCGGCTGGACCGGCGTGGATCACCGCGTGCAGGCGATCTCCATCGCCGCCGTCGTCGCCGTGGCGACGGCGAACGCAGGGAACACGTCGCAAGACCTGAAAACCGGTTTCCTCGTAGGCTCGACGCCGCGGCGCCAGCAGATCGCCATCCTGGTCGGGGCGCTCGCCTCGGCGCTGGCCGTCGGCTGGACCCTCACATTGCTCAACCGTGCCTACACCTACCCCGTGCCCGAAACCCACGCCGCCTTCAGCGCGCAGTCGCTCACACCGCCGCCGGGTGGCCGGGCGCCGGTCGAGGTGCTGCCAGCCACCATGGCGGGGTTTCGCATCGCGGGCGGGGATTCCGTCGACCACGCCACCTACCAGGTCGTCCGGGTCTACGTCGTCACGCAGGGCGTCGCGGCCGGCAAATACCTCATGGATCCGAAGACGCACGAGCTGCGCTACGTGCTCGACCCCGGCATCGGCGGCCGCATCCGCGATTATCACGGCCGCGTGATCCCCCGCCTCGATTCGCCCAAAGCGACGATCATGGCGCTCATCACCGACGGCATCCTCACCCATAAGCTGCCGTGGGCCCTGGTGCTGCTGGGCGTGTTCATCACGATCGCCATCGAGCTGATGGGCGTGCAGGCCCTGCCCGTCGCGGTGGGCGTGTACCTCCCGATCTCCACCTCGTCGGCCCTGTTCGCCGGCGGCGTGGTGCGCTGGCTGATCGAGCGCCGCTCCCACGGCGGCCAGCAGTCGATCGCCGAGGTGGAGTCGGGCCCGGGCGTGCTGTTCTCGAGCGGCCTGATCGCCGGGGGCGCCATCTGTGGGATTGTGCTGGCGGCGATCGCCGGCGTGCTGGGCTCCGCGGACGCACTCGCCGAGCGGGTGCCCCTGTTCCACGCGCTCGGGGCTCTGCCCGCCTCGAACGCACTCGCGTTCGGCCTGTTCGCGGCGCTGGGAGCGCTGCTCTACCGGGTCGGGATGCGCAAAGAATGACAGGGGCGGTGGTGTAGGGGCGCAGCATGCTACGCCCCTACTATTCCCGACACGCCCCCACTATTGCTCACCCCTAGATTATCGGCATGCGCATCGTGTCGTTGCTCCCCGCCGCGACCGAGATCGTGGCTGCGCTCGGCGCGATGGGTCGGCTGGTCGGCGTGTCACACGAATGCGACTTCCCGGCCCAGGTGCGCTCCCTCCCCCGGGTCACGCGCAGTCGGATCGATCCGAGCCTTCCTTCAGGCGCCATCGACCGCGCCGTGACGGAGGCGAGGCGCACCGGGGTGCCGACCGTGGAGGTGGATGTCGAACTCGTGGCGCACCTGCGCCCCGACGTGCTGATCGGGCAGTCGGTGTGCGAGGTCTGCGCCATCGGCGAGGCCGACCTCGCGCGCGTCGTGACGACCCTGATCCCGATTCCGTGGGTCCTGACGCTGCACGC
>Ga0209056_10000420_pt1 | contig 46889 bp, 48 predicted proteins | sample GraSoiAngelo_114_FD_185876 | JGI IMG/M metagenome (GOLD analysis project Ga0209056, IMG submission 185876) | Grasslands soil microbial communities from the Angelo Coastal Reserve, California, USA - 14_0903_13_40cm (SPAdes) (version 2) | ecosystem: Environmental > Terrestrial > Soil > Grasslands...
CCATCGGGGGAAATCTTGATACGCGTTGCCGTATCCGGGACCCGGCGCACGCAGACGACTATCCTCAGTTTTCAGTAACCTTGAAAGAGCCCGCTTCGAGCGAAGAATAAGGTTTCCCAGTATGAGTGAAGTTCTGGTATGAATCATGAGGTTCTGCTAACTCATCGTTGGTTGAGTTAGCTTCGGAGCATCGACTCCGGGGATTACCATAGGCGTCGGGTTCCCCTTCACTGCTTCAACTGCCCTGCCTTGCGCCTCTAGTAATATGGGAGGCCGGGAACGTGCGAACCTCACCCGTCCCCGCCGAGCCAGGTTAACAGTCGCCACCTGGTCCCGATCCATTACTACTCGACAGTTACCACACCAGAGCTTGCGTTCTAGTCGTTTGTCCGATTGGAGTCTCTCCCCGCATCTCGGACAAGACACACTGGAACCTCTGGTCTCACGCCTAGACAAACGAATAACCGGTAGACCGACCCATCGAGCCGTGTACTCTATCTGATGTTGAGCCTACCGAAACTCCAGCTATTCATCCTACCACGATACCTTTTACCCTGACCATTACCCTTACGATGGAGGGATCGGATGCCCTCAATGTTCTCAAGAACTATTGCTGTTTTCCGTTGGATTGCTAGGGCGACAATCGTCTTTGTAGCATTAATGGAGCAGGTGGCTAGTCCTAGTCGTTCTTCGTTGTCCGTACTTGGACGCTATCGTTGTTCTTGTTCTTGCATCGTCCCTTGTGAAAGAGGCGATAATACGTACAGTGGTGTTTGCTATTCTCACGCTCCTCGAGAGATCATAGTGATGGGTCTCCTGGTCGTTTCCAACCGTTAGATTACGAAGATTACGGTCAACACCCACAGTGGAGACGCATTCAATTATGGGAGGATCTCGGGCGATACAGAGGCTCAGTCTGTTCCGCGTGAGGGTGAAGGAGCGAACCTTGGCTCCCTGTTGAGATATGACCTCTGACGTATGCTTGGTCAAGGGTATCCTGAAACGTTTCCCCCTCGATACAGGAATGAGTAAATATCCACTCTCTATTTTGAATCCGTAGCAGGAGAGCTGCTGTCTGACAGCATACGGAGTCCTGGTAGGATACCCTCTCCTGACAGACTTGTTCCTAGCCGCTAGTATTCCTGCTGCTCTGCTTATTGCTCAGAGCTTGTAGTAGCTAGGAGAATCGTAGCGGGCGAGCTGGTTGTAGGAGAGGAGTGAAAGCTTTCTCAGCGAAGATGCATTGTTCAACAGACCGATCCGTATCGAATCATTAACCATTCGTCTGAACACGTCCAGCAAACGAAGAACATCGTCTACGGGAACATAGTATTGCCAGACAGACTTGACAGCCAACACAATAAACGACAAGAGCAAGAATCCTAGGTATAAGTCCGAGAGGCGACCGAAGATACGGTACCAGAGCCAATCTTGGTAAAAAGTTAAAGCTTGGAACGGCCACGCTCGTAAGTAGGAAATCGTTATGGCAATAGTGGGATACGAGTGGGTAGTCATAGGAATAATCGTTATCGCCATCTTCGTCTGGGGACCCGGCAAGATTCCCGAACTTGCGCGTTCTCTAGGACGGGCGAGGAAGGAATTCGAAGAGGCCTCCAGGGGTCTTACCAACCCATCCCCAAGCTCAGTACCCCGGATCGAGAGTGCCGTTTCCGACCCATTGATCGAAACCGCCCATAAACTCAACATTAACACACAAGGAAAAACGCGTCAAGAAATATCAGACGCAATAGTCAAGGCCGCCCAGAACAAGTAGGGGCCGTTAGATGGCGATCGCCGGCTTCGAGTGGATAGTAGTCGGCGCAATTATTCTGCTAGTATTCCTTCTCAGACCAAGAGCAGTTACGGATCTTGCTCGGTCCTTCGGACAAGTGGTCGCCGAGTTCAGGAAGGGTAAGCAAGACAACATAGTGGTTGGTGAGGCTGACGAATTTCTTTCAGAAACAGCCCGCAAGCTCGGAATCTGGACCCAAGGAAAGTCTCCCAGTCAGATAAGAGAGGAAATTCTGGCGAAGGCTGGCCGAGGATAGCGCCAGCACTTGGGTCAGAAAGGCGGAGCGGAAAAGCTCCTCCCAATATGGGAACATGTAAACGAGCTAGCAAAGCTGCTGCGTGCTTGGATCTACACCTTCATAATTGCCACAATACTGTTCATGGTTCTCCCAGCCGACGCATCCTTCCTAAAGGACCCGCTCTCCTTCTACAAACCTCTAGTTTCAGTTATCATACTTTACATTAAGGCGCGGCTACTCCCGTCAAACGTACAACTTATCGCTGGCAGCCTTACCGGTCCTATCGAGATTTACATAGTCGCATCCGTAGTCTTCGGTTTCATCGTGAGCATTCCTGTTCTGGCCTACGAAGTATACAGGTTCATCGACCCGGCTCTTAGACCGAGCGAGAGACGGTCAGTCTATCCGTTCGTATCAGCGTCTACTCTCCTCTTCATTGCGGGAGCTATCTTCGCCTTTCTAATTCTACTCCCATTCATAGTGCTAGGCACCCTAATCTTTCTACCCTACACAGGTGCCGCACCGCTCGTCAATATCGAGGACTTCTACGCTTTAGTTTTCTTCACTATCCTGACAACCGGCTTTGCCTTCACCCTCCCAGTTTTCATCGTTCTCCTGGTAAGATTCGGCATTATCAGAACAGCCAGCATCACCAAGAGAAGACTGTATCTCTGGGTAGGAACGTACATTCTGACCGCGGTCATTACCCCTGATGGGGGACCAATAGCCGATTTGGCGCTCTTCCTACCAATAATACTCCTTCTAGAAGGTTCATTATTCATTGCCCGAAGATACGAGAGACATCTTCCACCGATGGAGGAGAAGGAGGAAACGAAAGACCCCGAATGCAAGTACTGCGGCGGGCCCTTTGACCCAGCAGGAGTTTTTTGCGCCCGATGCGGAAAGTCGAGACTCTAGTATGCGTTAATAATGCCGGAGACGACTGGCGAGAAAGATGATGAATTTCCGCACAAACATGCGGACTGAGCGTTCTCAGCCAACGCAATGACGAACGACATCGGGCGGGCTGATAATAGGATGCTGTCCGCCCGAATCCCATCTTTCGGAGTTTCCTTCAACCATGCTCTTGCGAGAAGTGAGGGGGATTGTCGTGATAAGCGCGAATCATCGTTAAAGGATTCGAAGAAATATTATAACGCGAGCAACAGAGAAAATTGAACTGGCTCGCCCAATAATCTGTAGACGATTCATGTGATAGCGCAAAAGTTGCCCCTGATTCCTGAACTCAGTCAACTCTTTCGTAAAATTCCGTTCCTGAGGACGACGGCAAGGGAGGATCCCAGGGCATCGCTCTATGGCGAGAAGTACCTCAAACGACTCCTTTGGTATCTGTTTGCTGGAACCCGCGGAGGACCCAGCAGGGCTGAGATCATCAGGGCTATTCAGAATCGTCCCAGCAACGCCAATCAGCTTGCGCAGATTCTCCGTGTAGATTACAAAACCATCCAACACCACGTTAGGGTTCTAGTGGAGAACGGCCTAATCGTACCCTCGGACAAAGGAACGTACGGTGCGGTTCTCTTTCTTACGCCCAAAATGGAAGAAGCGCTTCCAATCCTCGACGAGATTTGGAGTAAAATTGGAAGAAGAAAGATAAACGAAACAAAGCCGGAGCAGAGTGACTGAGCTTGGGTTTTGCTTTGTGGGCTAGCGCAATAGTAGCTTTTGCGAATATAGCCATGACACTTGCGTTGCTCGCAATTTACCTGGGGACATATAGAAAGGTCAAATCTTCCTTTACAATGGGTCTCGTTCTCTTCGGAACCTTTTTCGTAGTACTAAATCTGGCAATCCTCGTATTCTGGCTCTTTCTATTCGAAAATGTGAGTTCTGCCGGCACGCTTGTGGATCAAGCCGCAACTTACATGCTGCTAGTGAATGTCGGGGAAGCCCTCGCTCTGGCAAATCTACTACGAGTGACCTGGAAATAGAGCCTGAACAGGACTTCTCACGACCTTAGACGGCTTCGCTACCGATTCTTCGTAAGCAGCCCTCTGTAGCTATCTCTAGGTAGAATATGGGTCGGATTCCGGGGAGATTTGGAAAAACCGTTAAGAACCGATCTGAGCCACTTCAGCCAGAAATCCTCTTGAAAGAGAATAAGAAGACCGACGAGAAACTTGAGTCTGAACAGAACTCAGGCAACAAGATATCCCGAAGAAACTTCTTGAAATACGGTGTCGGAGCTGCCGCGGTGGCCGCAGGCGCCACAGCTCTCATGGGCAAGATCCCGCTCCCTGCAGAGCAACCGAAAACACCCGCGGCGAACGATAGTGCAGAGCCTATTGTCGCGTCTGTAAGTGGTGATCAGTTAACAGTCATGAATGGGCAGGTTTCCGTAAAGGTGAAGGATGCAGGATTGGCCGCTCAGATCGCAGACAAGCTACGGACAGGGAACTAGACTTTGACATCCCACAGAGAAGCTCCCAAGATTTCGAAGGACCCGGTCGCTGACAATACTGACCTCTACGCCTTTGTTAGTCCCGACAAGCCTGACACGGCAACCATTCTAGCTAACTACATTCCCTTGGAGGAGCCTGCCGGCGGCCCTAACTTCAACGCCTTCGGGGACGACGTACTCTACGAGATAGTGATAGACAACAATGGTGACGGAATAGAAAACGTAACCTACCAGTTCAGATTCAAGACAAAGATTGGAAACCCCGATACTTTCCTCTACAACACTGGACCTATCGGCTCTCTCACCGACTCCTCGTGGAATGTAAAACAGTTCTACTCAGTCACAAAGGTAGTCGGACCCCGGAGGACAGGCGTATCCACGATTCTAGGCCGCGACCTCCCAACCCCACCAGTCAACATTGGACCACGATCAACACCAAAGTATACAGACCTAGCGAACGCAGCCATCAATACGTTGAGCGATGGCTCGACCGTGTTCGCTGGTCAGAGAGACGAAGCGTTCTTCGTAGATCTGGGATCGATATTCGACCTTGGGGCTCTCAGATCGGTACAGAATTTCCACGTCGTACCTACTCCTGCGGCTCCGGGCGTCGACGCGACGAAAGGGTTCAGCGTTCATTCTATCGCGATACAAGTCGCCAAGAGCAAACTGACATCGGATGGATCTAACCCCACTGATCCGTTAGGAAAAAATTCAACGATCGGAATCTGGGCATCAGCCAGTAGACGAAGAGCTGCAATCCTTCCAACCGACGGGGACAGTAGGCAATCAGGCGACAAAGAATCTGACGGAGTGGTGACCGGACCTTTCACTCAAGTTTCGCGATTGGGAATGCCGTTAATCAATGAAGTAATAATTCCGTTAGGAAAGAAAGACTTCTGGAACACCTCGCTTCCTAGGTTCGACTCCCAGTTCCTTCGGTACTACCAGACACCCGAGCTTCAGAAGCTACTTCCAGTACTCTACCCAGGGGTCTTCCCTAACCTAGCAGCGGTAACTGAATCGCGCGCAGACCTCATCGCCATACTGTTGACAGGAATACCGCTGGGCATAATTCCAGGGTTCCAAAACTTCACCGGGCCCGTCCAGGCGGACTATCTCCGCCTCAACCTTGCAATCTCTCCGAACACCACCAACCCCAACCGACTAGGACTCGTAGGTGGAGACCCAGCGGGATTTCCTAACGGACGAAGAGTACTGGACGATGTCGTGGATATCGAAATTAAGGCGATAGCCGGAGCGACTCTGCCACTTGTGGACAAGAGCTTCACGACAGATGGTGCGGTGAGCCTGGTAACCCAAGGCATCCCTGCAGGTAATCCTGTCCAGCCACCCAACACTACACCGTTCCTGTCAGTATTTCCCTACCTACCGCACCCAGTCCCCGGCTACGAACACTCTCACGACCCTTAGTCCGGACCAATGTGTGGCCTTTACCGCCACACTTTCCTCCGTTTTTCAAACCAGTTCCAAGACCTACTGTGACGACTCTACGATTATTGAACCAAGACCTTTTTCCTCATCTTGCGGCCCGGATTCGACAGGATTCTGAGACCGAAGCTAGATCAGAATTAGTTTTCGGAGTATCATTTCAAAAGTCTTATTCTCTGCTGGTTTATCGCTGTTTGGATACCACTTGCCCTGCACGGTTATTGTTGGCGGATTCTTCGGAGACGAAGGGAAGGGGAAGATAGCCGCTTACCTAGCGATGAAGGACAAACCCGACATATGCGTCAGAGGAGGGAACGGACCCAATGCCGGCCATACGGTGATCCACGGAGGAGTCCAATACTCCCTCAGACTCATCCCAAGCGGCTTCGTCAACCCCTCGACGCGCCTCCTCATTGGACCCGGGGTCCCCGTCGACCCGACCGTCCTACTCGACGAACTCCGGAAAACCGATTCCGAACGCAGGATCGAAGTTGACAATCAGTGCGCCATCGTTGAACCGCGCCACAAAGAGCAGGAATCACGATCAGACCATCTGTCAAAGAAAGTTGGCTCCACTAAGAGCGGAGTCGGAGCGTGTAACGCAGAGAGAGCTTTGAGAATGACGAAATTGGCTCAACAGATTCCAAGCCTCAAACCTTACGTGGGCGATACTGTCGGAGAAGTCCAAGAAGCGCTTTTAGAGAACAAAAAGATCATGATTGAGGGGACCCAGGGCACCTTTCTCAGTCTCTATCATGGAACCTACCCTTACGTAACGTCCAAGGACACGACAGCTTCGGCGGCCTGCGCCGATGTCGGGGTCGGCCCCACCCAAGTTGACGATGTCATAGTCATTTTCAAGGCATACGTTACGCGAGTGGGTGAAGGACCCCTCGAAGGACAACTCAAGCGTGATGAAGTTGCACGCCGTGGATGGACAGAGTTTGGAACTGTTACCGGGCGGGAGAGAAGGGCTGCACCTTTCGATTTCAAGCTAGCAAAAAGGGCAGTTCAACTCAATGGTGCAACTCAGATCGCGTTGACCAAGCTCGATGTGCTATTCCCTAGCGCCAAAGGAGCTAGGCGAGGGGATGATCTCGACGGAGAAGCGAGAGAGTTCATTTCCAGGATCGAGCGAGAGACGGGAGTCCCAGTTACTTTGATCGGAACTGGACCTGGAGAGGAAGATATCATTGATCGAAGGCGAACCAACGCCGCTAGGGCTGTTCAACTAGTGCTAGAGCGCAAGAAACTTAGCCACGTCGAGGCTAGGCGATAGGGCGAGTTTACGGGGTCTTCTGAGTTTGTGCGGCCCTTGACGGCTTCATCCTGGTGAACCAGGTTCTGACTTCCAAATTGGGCGCGGCTCTTGAAAGTGCCTTTACGACAATGAACGGTACGACCGTGGCTAGCACAGTTTGAATGACATTGTATATTGCGAGTCCACCGAAATAGAAACTCAGGAATGATGTCGAGAAAACCATATTGGGTGCAAAGACGAAAATCAGAAAGAGGTAGTTGATTGGAGTCAATATGATTGCCCGAAGGACAGCGCCCGTTCCTAACATAATGCCTAATCCAGTTATCACCCCTCCTTTCCGTTTGAGAATTCGAGAGTAAGCTCCGTATCCCAGCCACATTCCTAGGAGCATACTGGTTACGCCGAATAGCTTGAGCAGGGGTCCGAATACGGGTGACGCCGTTGGCAGGAAGTTGAGAACCAAGTAATGGATAAAAGTCGTGAGCAACCCGACAGCAGGGCCAAACAAGAGAAAGGCAAGAACGTCTACTATCTCCGCGAGGTCGAGTTGAAGAAACGTAAAGCCTGGCACGGGATACGGTATCTGAATGAGGAAGGCAATTACCGCTGCGAGAGCTCCAAACACAGCCGCTCCCGAGAGTGAGTTGGTTCTCGAAACATTGGTCCTCTGGACCGTCATGAGTCGCCGGCTAAGTTCTACTCATAAAAGAGTTTCTACTCATAATTGAGTTGCACTTCTAACCCGCTCTACCTGGAGCTTCGCGTCATGACGTGAGGCGTCATTTCCTGAAGACATCGAGCAGTATGTGTCCTTCCCTGAGGGTCCCGTCTCCTCACCGTGGTCAAGTCCTCAGGAGTATCGACGTCGAAAGACAAGCGGGGATTCGAGATTGAATAAACAGCGCCACCTGTCTTCTGAGCCGCTCGAAGGTGGGTGCTGAAACTCCATCTTCCATATGATGAGCCGATAGTGTTGGGAGGTTCTCGCACCATAACGTTAGTCCCTGCCTTTAACGATGGGGAGAGGACGACCCTCGGTATCGTAACTCCCAACGAGTACAATTCTTTCAGGTCTCTCGGCTCCACGAGGGGAATGTCTGCAAGAATTACGGCCACCGAGGACGCCTTCTCACCGAGAGCGAAGTGCGTTGACTGTCGTACACCGGCGTTGAGCCCTTGTCCTTCCTGGTGGAGAAATGACCCATGGGGTAGGTTGGCCTCTTCCGCAACATTTGGGTCAGGAGAAATAACTAGGACCCGGTTGAAGAGTTCAGATCCCTTGACCGCGCTCAGCACGTCTTCCAACAAAGCAATGATGAGTTTTTTCTTGTCTTGTGGTCCCAGTGAGCGGGAAAGCCTGCTCTTGCTGTCGAGCAGTCCTTTGACAGGGATGATTGCGAAGTCTCTTGTCAAAGAGTCTCCGCCAGCTTCAAGGTATCTTCTGCCAACCGGACTCTCGCTGCCGATGAGTCCATGATCGTCTGGGTTGAGGCGACCTTCATTCCAAGGCCGTTAATCTTGGAGGCAACTGCTCTGTCAACATCATCGATAACGAAGCCTCTCAGGAGTCCCTTGTAGAGCTGGGCAACTCCGAGGGGAGAGACCTCCAGCCCCAAATGGCGCATGATACGATCTAGTGGACCCTTTATCGATCTTCCCCCCACTATTGGACTGATACCGAGAATCCGGCCCTTGGTCTTCGCAAGAGCGTTGCGAATTCCTGGTATCGCGAGGATTGGTCCGATGCTAAGGATAGGGTTACTGGGGCAGAGGATGATTACCTCTGATTTCTCTATGGATTCTACAACGCCTGGAGCGGGCGTCGCTATGCTTGCTCCCTCGTAGCTTACGTCTTCCACGTTATCCTCGAATTTTCTCTTGACAAAATACTCCTGGAAATCCAAGAGTCCAGCAGAAGTCTTGATCTTCGTGGCCACCATCTGGTCAGTCATGGGCAGGATTCTGAGTTTGACGCCTAGGAACATTCGAATTTTCTCGGTCAATTCCGATTGACTGAACCCTTGCTGGAGAAACGCGGTTCTGAGAAGGTGGGTCGCGAAATCCCTATCTCCAATCCGGAACCAAGTTTCGGCCGAGTATCGTTCAAGCTGCGCCATGCAGTTGTAAGTGTCCCCTGCAATCCCGTATCCTTTTCCCGTGTCAACAATTCCTGCGAGCGTATAGGTCACAATGTCAATGTCCGGGCTGATGTGGACGCCGAGGTAGTCAAGATCGTCTCCTGTGTTGACGATTGCCGTTACCTTTTCCGGCGGATAGACTTGCGCAAGCCCGTCCAAGAAACGTGCTGCGCCAACCCCGCCTGCGAGACATACCACTGATCGGAACATGATGATGTGCCTGCGAGAGGGCTTGCGCCCGCCCAGCCCCTAGTTAAAGACTAGCACCTCTTCTACCAGCTTTTTCGAGAATGTGGTGGGCTTGTCTAAGCTTGTAAACTGCTGTCCTGAGATATCGATACCCTTCCAGGGGTGATTTGCCGCGAAGCCCTGTCGCGCGCCGTAGGGATTCCGATGATTCCTTGACCAAGGGAATGGGCTCAGCGTTCCTCTTCCTCACAGGTACAGGGGGATCCTCGTCCTCAAGACCGTAGGTGAGAGAGTAGAGGAGACTGCTGTATTCGGATGCCTCCTCCGCAAGCCAGACCTTCTTCTCGGAGTCAGTTCCACCTTTCGAGAGATGTTCCATAGCGATGTCGAGCTTGGTCCTTGCCTCATCCAAGGCCTTGCCGACCTTCTCTTCTAGCATTCGCTGTTCTTCAGCGGCGTCCATCAAGGGGACCTTGACGTGACTATTCTACGGTGACGCTCTTGGCCAGGTTTCTGGGATAGTCAGGGTCATGGCCCAGAATTACTGACAGGTAGTAGGCCAGGAGTTGTAGCGGAACGACATAGGCGATAGGGGTAGCGAGCGATGGGAGGGAATCGGGTATTTCTATTACGTCGTCGGATAGGTTTCTGACCTCCGCGTCTCCCTCTTCTATGATCGAGATTATTCTTGCTCCGCGAGCCTTCATCTCCATGATGTTACCGATAATTTTCTTGTGCGTCTCGTCCTTCGGAGCAACAAATACAACTGGGAATCCTTCTTCGATGAGCGCGATGAAGCCGTGCTTGCTCTCGCCCGCAGGGTACGCCATCGCTGGAATGTAACTAAGCTCTAGCAGTTTCAATCGTCCTTCCAAGGATGTTGGCACGTTGATTCCTCTCCCGAGAAAACAAATGCTCGATGCACCGCTCCAGCTCTCGGCAATCTTCTTCACATCCTCCACCTTTGTATTGAGCAGGTTCTGGATCAGGGCAGGGGTTCGGTGAAGGGCATCTTCCAGCTCGCTGATCTCTTTGGACGAGACCTCGCCCTTCTTTCTGCCGATCGCGATCGCTAGCCGGAGGAGAACAGTGACTTGCGAGGTGAACGTCTTTGTTGCCGCGACACCAATCTCGGGTCCCGAGTTCTGTCCAATGTATACGTCGGACAGTCGCATCAGCGTCGAGCCTAGGACGTTTGTTACGCTAACAATGGATGCTCCCTTTGCTTTCGCATCTCTGACCGCGTTGAGAGTGTCCATGGTCTCGCCTGACTGGCTTACTGCGAGGATTGCTGTCTTGGAGTCGACGAGGTCGAGGGCTTCGTCTGAGAACTCGGATGCGATCACGACCCTCGCGTTCATTCCTGCAAGTTTCATGAGAGCTTGCCCTCCAACGAGACCGGCGTGGTATGAGGTTCCGCAGGCGACAATGAACACCTTATCGGCTTGCATCAGCTTGCTAGCGAGAAGATCATAGTAGATCTCGTGAGTTCTCATCGCGTCCCTTATCGTATGGACTTGCTCGTGGATCTCCTTGAGCATGAAATGTCGAAAGCCCTGTTTCTTGGCGGACTCTGGATCCCATGTTATGGTGATAGGATCACGTTTTACTGCCACCCCGTTCTTCGCTTTGAAGATCTTGATCCCGTTCGGGTCGAGAACGGCCATTTCTCCTTCCTCAAGGATCAACGCTTTTCGAGTTAGGGGGAGGAAGGCGGCTATGTCGCTGCCGCAGTAGTATTCTCCGTCTCCGAGTCCGAGGACTAGGGGGCTTTCTTGGCGGGCGCACAGAATTGTCTTCGGTTTCTCGACACTTGTTAGGACGATGGAGTAGGCTCCTTCTAGTCGGTTGATGGTTTTCCGGAATGCTTCTTCGAGACTGAGCCCCTGGCTGAGATATTCTTCAACCATGTGCGGGACGACCTCAGTGTCCGTTCGTGAGAGGAACCGGTGGCCTTTGGTTTCGAGTTCGCGTTTGAGGTCCAGATAGTTTTCTATGATACCATTATGCACGACAGCGATTCGGGATTTGCAGTCAACCAACGGGTGAGAGTTTTCCTTGACCGGGCGGCCGTGTGTTGCCCAGCGGGTGTGTCCAACTCCTACAGGTCCGGGCAGGAGGTCGAGGTTGTATTTGGCGTGGACCTCGTCGAGTCGTCCGCTGTCCTTCTTTATTGTGAGCGTTCCATTTGCGATTGTTACTTCGCCGACGGAGTCGTAGCCTCGATATTCTAGCCTCTTGAGGGCTGAGTGGATGAGCGGGGCGGCTTCTTTGCCGTCGTGGAGTACGCAGCCGAATATTCCACACAAGGATAAATGAAATAGTCGGTTGGGTTGGCATTAAGAGTTCTTGAACGGAGCGTGAGGGGCGGCGCGAGACTCGAGTAGGCCCCCGGGGGTGCCCGAAAAATCGCGGTTGCTTGTTAAGATGTGATTTCAGACCGTTTTCAAGAGCGATTTCAGGAGCCAGTTTCAGAGGTCGTTTCGTAACGGGTTTCAAAGAGCGATTTTTAGGACCTAATTTCTCATAGCGATTCCAATTTCTGATTCAGCAATTCTCGCTATTCTATGTTTTCTACGGAAAAGGGTAGAGTCGAGAACGGAATAGTACACCATAATAATCAGAACCGTCAACCTCGAACTGGTTCGAGCATATGGCGGAAGCACTATTCCTCGTTCTCCTAATCCTCCACATTGGAGCAATAGTTGCTTGGATGGGAGGAGCCGCACTCTTCGTCTCCGTCATCATTCCCTCGCTCTCGAAAATGTCTCCGGCTTCCAGAGCTGAATTCATCCTGTCCGCGCTGCCAAGATACCTCAGCTTCATCACCGGAAGCTCAATACTCGCAATAATAGCCGGACTCATTCTCTACGGGTACTACTTCGCAACTTCTCCCGCCTCAAGTTTCCCTGGACTCGTCTACATTCAAGCAGGCGCCCTGCTCGGCCTTATCGTCCTCATAATTGCACTTGGAATCCTAGTTCCCTCAGGCCGGAAACTCATATCACTCGTAAAACAAGGTCCCAAACCACAAGCACAACAAGCCGCTCAAGACCCAACATTGGCGCAAATCGCGAGGTTGCAACGGAGGATGGGAATGGCCGGACGACTAGGAGTCGCCCTCCTCGGAGTCGCCCTAATCCTGATGATAATCGGAGCAAGCTAGATTATCTCTACGATAGCCCGCTCTAGGTCCAGTTCCCACCCGCGTCCTTTCCCCTAAGGATGGAGAAGGGATCGAAGAACCTCACTCCATAACGCTAAATAAGCGGGCGGGACAACTAAAAGATATCTCTGGTGTGAACGGGGATGGGTGGTCATCTTTACTGGCATAAGCCCGCTCCCGAGACCCTCATCCAGGTCTAAGCACCAGAATCAGACTCTAACATTAGCGACCAAGATAAGATACCGACCGAACAAGTCTCTTCGAAGGCGTCAACGCCGCCGCCTGATTATCGCGAAATTCGGCGGGTCCAGTCTATCGAACGGGAAAAAAATCAATCTGGCAGCAGAATCGGTCGCAAGGGAATACTCCAAAGGAAACAGACTCGTCGTAGTGGTCAGCGCCGTCGGAAGAACCACTGACGAGCTTCTCGACCTCACAAACCATGGCGCGGGAATAGTAGAAACCGATAGAGACGATATTCTCGCGATGGGCGAGAGAACCAGCGCCAGGATCTTTGCAGCATCACTGAAATCACGCGGGATACAGGCCCGCTACTTCGACCCTTCAGATCGAGACTGGCCAATCATAACGGACCGTGACTTTTCAAACGCAAACCCGTTGAGAACAGCGAGCATTCAACGAATACAAAAATATGTGAAACCAGTCGTAGAAGACGGAATCGTCCCGGTCATCGGTGGCTTCATAGGCCGGACTAGAGACGGAAGGATTAGCACCCTGGGACGCGGAGGAAGCGACACCACCGCACTCCTCATTGCCACCGCACTCGGAGGAGACGAGGTTGTCCTAGTAACCAGCGCTCCAGGAATCCTCACAGGCGACCCCGACATAGTCGGTGGAGCGCACGTTCTCAGAACCATCGAGATGAAAACATTGATCGGAATCGCCGACAGCGGAACAAAATTCATCCATCGAAAAGCGCTACGATACAAAGACCCAGCGATCAACATCCGGGTCGTACCCAACGCAGCAGGAAGACTCGACGCACATGGAACACAGATCACAGGCGGACCCCCGCCCGAACTGGAAGTAGGAATCCACAATCCAGACCCAGTCGCCTCCATCACCCTGGTAGGAAGAGACCTACCCCAGAATCCCGAACTCATGCGGAAAGTCACAGCGATCATTAGAACGAATCTGGTCGCCATCTCACAGGACAGGGATAGCGCGATACTCTACCTTAGCCAGACGCAAAGCTTACGACGGCAAATATCCAGACTCCATGATATAGTCGCTAAGGACCCTCACGGTCTTGCGATTGCAGCAAGGATGGGAATGGCCCTCATCACAATCAAAGGAGTTGGCCTCGAGGAAACACCCGGACTCGTCGCGAGAATCAGCGATGCCCTTCGCTCAAGTAACATCAACATGTTCGGCGTCCTCACTATAACATCCTCTGTCCTAGTCCTAGTAGATTGGAAGGTCAGGAAACAGGCGGGTAAGTTGATCAGAAGCTCTCTGGAGAACAACTAGAATGGTGAAGAAGAGAAAGGTAGCCGTCCTCGGCGCGACCGGAATGATGGGTCAGAAATTCGTCCAGCTACTTGCCCACCACCCATGGTTCGAGGTAAGCGCAGTCGCGGCATCAGACAAGAGTGTAGGCAAAGAATACGCATCCTCGATCGGATCAAGAACAGAAGCAAACCTACCCAATCAGGTAGGAGAACTCGTACTAACAGAACCCAAGCCACAAGCCCTAGACGACCCCGACATAGCCTTCTCAGCTCTGCCCCCTGAAGTCGCAGGACCAGTAGAGGAGGATTTCGCCAAAGCGGGAATGCCAGTATTCTCCAACGCCTCGTCGCATAGAATGGACACGTACGTCCCGCTACTGAACCCGGAAGTAAACCCCGAGCATGCTGAGATGGTGGAAGAGCAGAAGAGACGGATGAAGACAGACGGTTTCATCGTCTCCAACCCGAACTGTACAACCGCCATCCTAACGCTCTCTCTCAAACCCCTCCAAGACAAGTTCGGCCTCGAAACCGTAGTCGTATCATCAATGCAAGCCGTGTCAGGCGCAGGCTACCCTGGGGTTGCGTCGCTGGACATCATGCAGAACGTCATCCCCTTCATCCGAAACGAAGAGGAAAAAGTCGAACATGAAACCAACAAGATACTCGGGACACTATTGAAACCCGCAGGGATAATTGTCTCGGCGAGCTGCAACAGAGTCCCAACACTCCAAGGACACATGGAAGCAGTCTTCGCCAAAACGCGATCATCAGCAACACCCAACGAGATCATAAGAACGATGAGGGAGTTCAAGGGAGCTCCCCAACAACTCAAACTCCCCTCAGCACCCGAACACCCGGTTATCGTCCGGGACGAAGAGGATCGTCCCCAGACAAGACTCGACGTAGATGAGGGAAACGGAATGACAGTAACAGTCGGACGAGTCCGCCGAGACCCCGCGTTGAACGGCGTCAAGTACATGGCCCTCGGCCATAACCTGATCCGCGGTGGAGCAGGATGCTCCATCCTCAACGCCGAACTCTTCCTGGCAAAGAAACTCATCAAGTGATCCAAGAAAAATGGAAACTGGAAAAACCCGCAGACTCAGACGAATATTCCAAAAAGACGGCAAGACCGTCATCATACCGATGGACCATGGAGTATCCGTCGGACCAATCGAAGGACTCACAGACATGCAAGCGACGATAGAAAACGTAGCCAAGGGAGGAGCGGACGCGGTGCTCGTCCACGCCGGCATCGCCAAGACAGTTGACAACCAAGGAATGGGCCTCATACTCCACCTCTCAGGCGCCACACGTCTAACCCGCGAGCCGAACTGGAAAACGCAACTATCCACAGTCAACCTAGCAGCCCGTCTCGGCGCGGACGCGGTATCTGTTCACATCAATGTCGGATCCGAACACGAACAAGACATGCTCGACGCGTTCTCGCGAATACTCGACCAAAGCGACAATCTCGGCTTACCAGTCCTCGCTATGATGTATCCGAGAGGACCCGGAATCCAGAACGAGCACGCTTACGAAGTGGTCAGCCATGCAGCACGACTCGGGTACGAGCTAGGAGCAGATATCGTCAAGACGAACTATACGGGAGATGCTGAAAGCTTCCGAAACGTCATCAAGAGCGTCAAAGCACCGGTGGTCGTAGCCGGCGGGCCCAAAGCAGGCAGCGAATCCGAAGCACTCCAGCTCGTCTCAGACTCTATCAAGGCAGGAGCTGCTGGAATATCGATTGGGCGAAACGTGTTCCAACACCGCCAGCCAACTCTGATGACCAGAGCACTTGTCGAGATAGTCCACAATGGAAGCAGCCCCACGCAAGCGTTGTCCATCCTAGGTGAAAGAAGTGAAAGAATTCTGGCTAGAGCCTAACCCCGAACTATCCGCGGAAACCATCCGCAAGATCGTCGACGAAACGAAACCACACACCATCCTCACCGACATCAAGCTTCCAGGAATCACATCGAAAATTGCATCACGACTGCAAGGGATGGACATTCTCGTCACGTCGAGGTTTGACCACGTATCGAGTGCCAAGAGAAACAAGACGCCTGTAGCGCTTGAGGTTACAATCGGTGACCAAAAGGATCTGGAAAGAATATCGCAGGCGCTGGAACTGGGTCCTAATTATCTCCTGATTAGCTGTCCCAACTGGAAGATCATACCGCTCGAAAACCTGATAGCTGAAGCGAAAGGACGTTCGAAGCTTCTTGCCAGAACCAGAAGCCTTGACGAAAGCAGGGTAGCCCTCTCGACTCTCGAGCTTGGGGCTGATGGAATAGCCCTTGCTTCCGATGACACATCTGAGATTCTCAAGACCCGAGACTTGATACTTGAAGAATCGGAAGACATATCGCTCTCAACGGCTCAGGTCACAAGCGTCAAGCCCATTGGTACGGGAGCTAGAGTCTGCGTAGACACGACTGAGATCCTTGAAGCCGGCGAGGGACTGTTGACTGGATCTTCGTCCCAGGCACTCTTCCTAGTGGAAGGTGAGGTGCATTCTAATCCTCACGTGAACTCGCGGCCGTTCAGGGTAAATGCTGGCCCAGTTTCATCATACGTTCTGACGGCGAATGGAAGAACGCGGTATCTCTCCGAATTATTGGCGGGGCAAACCGTACTCCTGATTGATAGGAGTGGCCGATCACGGAGTGTCGATGTAGCGAGAGTCAAGATAGAACGTCGTCCAATGATCCTCGTTGAGGCGAGTATCGGAAACCGAAAGCTAACGACGATAGTTCAGAATGCTGAAACTGTCCGGCTGGTCACCAGAGACGGGTCCAAACCAGTTTCAGAAATCAAGCCTGGCGACCGGGTGTTGGTCCGGTTCGAAGAAGGCGGGCGACACTTTGGAACAAAAGTAGCCCACGAGATGGTCATCGAAAGGTGAACCCCAAAATCTGCGTCTCCATATCCTCAACCGACACCCCTGAATTATTGGGAAGAGCGCAGCGAGCCGAGAGACTCTCCGCCGATCTCGTGGAGGTTCGTTTGGACAGGCTGCGCAGTTACCACGGACTCACAAAGATTGCCCGCGCGGTAGAACGGCCGATCATCGCGACCAACCGGTCCCTGTCCGAGAAGGGGTCCTTCGACAGATCCGAAGCCGAGCGTCTAAGAATATTGATGGAAGCAGTGGAGGGAGGATTCCAATACGTGGACCTAGAGCTCACGACCGCCAAGCTCGACCGCGTCATCAAGACGTTTAGAGAGAAAGGTGCCAAGATCATCCTATCTCACCACGATCACTTCAGAACCCCTGATCCAGCGAAACTCGCCTCAACCCTCCTTCAGCTCCAGAAGTTCAAACCGGACGTCTGCAAGATCGTCACAACAGCTCAGATTCCAGAAGACAATCTCACCGTCCTCAGTCTATTGAAGGCAAACCATCAGAACTCACCCCTCGTCAGTTTTGCAATGGGACAGGCAGGAGTCTGGTCAAGACTACTCGCCCCGTTCTACGGAGCTCACTTCACCTACGCCTCACTGGAGAGAGGGCAAGAAACGGCACCGGGGCAGTCGACCATCGCCGAACTCCGCAGAATCTACGAGATGCTAGGAGTGGAATAACAGTCCATGATCAAAGGCGACACCAAAGTCCACTCTCTTTACGGATCGCCAGTAGCCCACAGCCTAAGCCCTGTTATCTTCAACACGACCTTCCAGAAACTATCACTCAACAGAGCCTACGTCCCGTTCAAAGTCAGTAAGGACAATCTGAAACAAGCCGTAGGGGCATCCCGTACGCTAGGGTTTGACGGCTTCAACGTCACAATGCCCCACAAGACCGCTATCCTTGAAATGCTGGATCGGCTTGACAAGAACGCGGAGAGGAGCGGAGCAGTTAACACGGTTGCCACAACCAAGAGTGGACTCGTAGGATACAACACCGACGGAGAGGGAGCGGTCAGAGCCCTAAAATCCTATGGTTTTGAACCCAACAACAAGCGGATACTAGTGCTCGGGGCAGGAGGAGCAGCTCAGGCCCTAGTCCATCGCTTTTCCAGCGAAAACAACACTGTTAGGATTCTGAACAGAACTCTGGGTAACGCCCGACAAGTAGCGGACAAAGCAACAGGTCCCGGCAGAGTTTCGTACGGCCAGCTTGCCAAGAATAGCTTAGAGAAAGGCACGGAGGATGCGGATCTTCTCGTCAACGCGACTTCGGTACGGACATCGACTCTCATATCCCGGCTCAAGATCCCAGTCAACAGGCTGAAAGATACAGGCTGGGTCTTCGACCTCGCATATGACAAGCCTACCGAACCTGTTCCGATAGGACGCGGGACAATAAGCCCACTGGAGATGCTTGTGCACCTGGCAGCATTATCTTACGAGATCTGGCTAAACGAGACGGCTCCCTTCGATCTCATGCGCTACTCCCTTGCGGATTATCTAGGGAAAGATTGGAGATGAAAGGGACCGGCCAGGCTCTCTCGCATGGAGCCATCAGCATTCTAAACGCGTTTCCAACAGGCAAGGGAGGCGCTCTGGGAGTGGACCTTTGGACCCGAGCCAAGGTTACCCTAAAAGAAGGACCTGGCCAGACTTCCGGATTCATCTCCTCTGATCCACTTGAATCCAACAATCTCATAGTCGCGGTGGTCAGGAAGACCCTCGAACATTATGGGTATGAGCGGAAGTTCCACGGGAAGGTGACCACTTCGTCAAACATCCCAACAGCTGTAGGGCTCAAGAGCAGCAGCGCGGCAGCCAACGCAGTAGCCTTGGCCACCGTATCCGCCCTTGGTGAACAGCAGGATGATGACAGGCTGGTTGCCATTGGGGTAGAGGCATCCGTCGAATCCGGGGTAAGCCTCACTGGCGCCTATGACGATTCATTCGCATCTTATCACGGCGGTGCTGTTCTGACTGATAACGATCGGAAGAAGGCAGAAAGAATTCTCACGGTCCCACAGGACATCAGAATCCTCATACTTGTTCCACCACGAAAGACTCGAACAGGCCAGCTAGACCGGACAAGATTTGCCCCCATTCGGCGGATTTCAGAACTTGCATACAGCGAAGCTAGCAATGGCCATCTTTGGGACGCGATTACGCTTAACGGCCTTGCTGTCGCATCTATTCTCGGAGAAGACCCTCGCCCAGCACTTTCAGCGATTGAAGCAGGGGCATTTGGAGCGGGACTCTCGGGTAAGGGACCGGCAGTCGCGGCCGTGGTCGACGAGCATAGCTTGAAACCTGCGCGGCATGCGTTCGAGAAATTCGATGGACGCATAATCGAGACAAATCCCAACTTCACGAAAGCGCTGATTGAGACTTGAAAGTCAACATCAAAGGTCCACAAACGCTGCACGGCGAAGTGAAGGCTCCCCGCTCGAAGGCTTACACACACAGAGCACTCCTAGCCTCCCTGCTATCCCCCGGTAAATCAGTGATTCAAGGAGCGTTGCATTGTGATGACACCCAGCGAACCCTTGAGGGGATTCAATCGTTGGGAGCGAAAGTCCAAGTTAAGAAAACCCGCACAATCTCCAGCGGAATCAGGAGACCGACAACCTCGAACAGATCTATTGACTGCGGTGAGTCGGGAGCCACCCTTAGGTTCCTCACCGCGATATCCTCGACATCCCTAAAGACAATAAGACTAAGTTGTAGCCGAAGACTTGCCAACAGACCGCTAGAACCGCTCGTGAAGGCTATCAACTCCCTCGGAGCCTCTGCCCAGGCGATCTCCGACACGCGTGGACTTGAGGTACTGGTTAAGGGGCCTCTCAGAGGAGGAGAAGTCACACTTCGGGGCGATATCAGTTCCCAGTTCATCTCAGGACTCCTCTTCGCAGCACCCCTAGCAATACGAGACGTCACGATCAAAGCGGAGGGCGCATTGGAATCGCGCCCCTACGTGAAAATGTCCATTGATGTGCTGAAAAAACATGGAATCTCGATCGAAGAATCAAATGGGAAGTTCAGGGTTCCGGCACCGCAAGAGTTCGTCCCTGCCTCTCATAAGGTTCCAGGAGATTTTTCGTCCGCGGCCTTCCTCATCGCCGCGACAGGAACTGCGGGAGACGAGATCACGATTTCTGGCCTCGGCCCCTGCGAGTTCGAGCCTGACTCTGCGATCTTGAAACTAGCGCCTGAAATCGGGCTCGAAGTCCAACAGAATGGAAATTCTCTAACAATCGCGAAGAGAGAGCTAGATGGATTCCAATTCGACGCGAGCAACAACCCGGATCTTGTTCCTCCCCTTGAAACGATTGGATGCTTCGCGGACGGCTCATCAGAAATCCGGGGAGTAAAGAGGCTAGTCTACAAAGAGTCAAACCGGTTGCAAACTCTCCCGACTGAGCTGGCGAAGATGGGCGCCAAGATTCATGCCGAAGACGACATGATCAAGATTGAAGGGAGCAGAGAGTTGGTTGGGAGTGCGCTCGACTCACACGATGATCATAGAGTTGCGATGGCATGCGCAGCTGCTTCTCTAGGTGCTAGAGGAGAGTCAATAATACACAATTCGGAGGCAGTTTCGAAATCTTACCCGAAATTCTTCCAAGACCTAGCAAGATTGGGGGTACAGCTTAGTGTGGAGTAATTCCATCGGCAAAGCCTTCGTTGTTACCTGCTTCGGAGAGAGCCATGGCCCGGGAGTAGGCGTTACTGTTGACGGTTGCCCGGCCGGACTCTCGTTGACGCTCGATGATATTCAACAGGCATTGGACTTGCGGATCCCGCCAGAGAAAGAGGTTGTTTCTGCGCGACGGGAGCCTGATGCTGTAGAACTATTCTCCGGATTATTCCAGGACCATACGACGGGGGCGCCGGTGACCTTGCATATCAGAAACAAGGACGTGAAATCCTCTGACTATGAGCCTCTGAAGGACGTCGTTCGGCCTGGACACGGGGATTATCCGGCGAAGGTGAAGTATGGCGGTTTCAGCGACTATCGAGGGGGCGGAAGGCTGTCAGGACGAATGACCGCAGCGTTCGTTGCCGCGGGAGCGATTGCCCAGAAACTTCTCTCCACGTTCGGAGTGGAGGTCCTCGCCTACACCCAGTCTATCGACGGAGTTCGATTGGATAACCCTCCCAGTAATGAAGCGGTCAAGAAAGTCACCTACGAGAACTCGATGAGATGCCCGGATCCGGTTATCGCGAAGAAAATGCGGCAAGCAGTGATAAACGCAAAGGCCGATGGGGACAGCGTCGGAGGAATCGTCGAATGTACAGCGCTAAACCTTCCGGTGGGCGTTGGTGAGCCACTCTTTGACGCCATCGACTCGGAGCTCGCCAAGATACTTTTCGGAATCCCCGCGGTCAAGGGAGTTGAATTTGGAGCCGGGTTCCACGCAAGTCGTCTGAAGGGGTCCGAAAACAACGACCAGTACGTCATCAAAGAGGGAAAAGTTGTCACGCTAACCAATAATTCTGGAGGAGTGCTGGGGGGAATGTCGACAGGAATGCCGCTGCTGCTCAGAGTTGCGTTCAAGCCACCCTCCTCAATTGCGAAGGAGCAAAAGACCGTGAACGTTTCTGAAATGGAGGAGACTAAGCTTGGGGTCAAAGGACGACACGACCCATGCGTAGTCCCCAAGGCCGTCCCCGTCGTCCAAGGAATGGTGTCGATTGGACTGACGGATTTGATGATCCGCGGCGGAATGATTCCTCGAGTCCTGAAGAGCTAACTCTCAATGGACGATGTTGCTAGGATTCGGGACAGGATAGACGAGCTAGACCAAGAGATAGTCAGGCTTCTTAAGAACAGGTATGAGAACGCTAGGCTCCTTGGACGTATCAAGCAGCAGAGACATCTCGATTATCGCGACCCCGAGCGAGAGAAAATCATCCTCCGAAAGATAGAACGCGCAGCTACATCACTGAACCTCGACCCGAACCTCATACGGCCAATATTCGACCAGATTTTTGCCCTGAGTGTGGAGGCCCAGCGAGACCACTCTGAAAAGTCTGCGAAGAGACTTGACCAAGCAAAAATCCTAGTCGTGGGCGGAACCGGCGGGATGGGACGTTTCTTCGCAAGGTTCGCCAGCCTCCAAGGGGCGAGAGTCAAGCTAGCGGGCCGAGAGATCAATAAGACTCGGACAGCTGCCAAGGAGATGGAGGTCGAACCAGGAACAATCCTGGACGCAGCCTCCTCGGACATAGTAATCCTAGCCGTGCCGATGGAGGAAACCGTCAGAGTTGCCACCGAAACAGCGTCTCTGATGACTGCCGGCAGCCTGCTTGCTGACCTCTCCTCAGTCAAGACTGGGATATCGGAAAGGATCGCTGAAAAAATCCCGAAAGGACTGGAGTACGTGAGTTTGCACCCTCTCTTTGGACCGAACACAGATCGTCTTCACGGTCAAACCATCGTTGCCGTGTCCTACCGGTCTGGCCAGAAGTGGTCTAAACTAGCTCGTGCACTCCAGGGTGGCGGATCGAAGCTCATTACAATGTCAGCGGCTCGACATGACAAGGCCATGGCCTACGTGCAAGGTCTCCATCATTTTGCCCTGATTTCTCTCGGACTAGGCCTCGACGGGATGGGAGGAGAGCCTAGGACTCAAGCTCTTCGAGACACTGAAGGCAGGATCGTCAGCTTGCTTGACAGCTGGGACACGATTGTCGGAATCCAACAGCTGAACCCGTTCCTCCCTCCTGTCAGACAGAAATTCGTTGAAGTTGCAACCAATCTTGCCCAGATTCGATCAAAGCAGTCGAGTGGCGTGAAGAAAAGACTTGCATGTAATGTACAGAAGTGGACACGCAAGCTATAAAAGCGACATGCCGGCAAGAAGGTAAAGGCGATATCCATGGGGTATAGTCTTTGGACAGCAGCTGACAACACGCCCTACCAGGCTGAACTACCTTCGTCTAGAAACTAGAAAGCAGCCAATCGACGTCTTCGCATCCATCAGAAACAGGTCCAAAACATGCTTCATCCTTGAGTCAGTTGAGGGACCTCGCCGCCTAACCAGGTACACGTTCCTAGGATTTGACCCCCAGAAGATCATTCGAGCTTCTAAGAACCAGGCTGAGATCCTCGATCGGCAGAGATCGGAAAGACGGATCGAGAAATGTCAAGACCCTTTAACCCTCCTAGCCAATCTCCACAGCCCGGTCAAAGAACGAAACCCAGGCGAAAGATACGCTGGGGGCTTAGTCGGATACGCGTCCTATGACCTTGTGCGCTTCTTTGAAAGAATCCCTAGATTAGGAAACAAAGGCAACGGGTTTCCCAATGTAGAATTCGGACTCTTCGAGGACGGGATCGTTTTCGACCATGTCAGCGGCAAAACACACTACTTCTACCGAGAGGAAAACAGGATCGAAAAAGCGAAGGAATTGCTGGGAGACTCTGCCGGCAGCGATCAGGTTAGTTTCGGCAAGCCGAAGTCGAATGTAAGCCAAGAGGATTTCTGCGAACGAGTCGGAGAGGCCAAAGACTACATTGAATCCGGAGATATCTTCCAGGTAGTTCTGTCGAAGAGATTCAAGATTCCGTTCAAGGGCTCTCTCCTTCGGTTCTACCAGGCGCTGAGGAGGATCAACCCGTCTCCCTACATGTACTACCTCAAGTTTGGCGACAGGGAAATCGTCGGGTCTAGCCCGGAGATGCTGGCTCGGAAGATCGGGCGCAACGTGGAGAGCTTCCCCATCGCTGGAACGCGGCCATTCACTGGGGATAATGCCCGAAACAAAGCGCTGGCAGCCGAACTGCTTCAGGACGAGAAGGAACGAGCCGAACATGTGATGCTAGTGGATCTAGCACGGAACGACCTTGGTAGAGTCTGCGAGTATGGAACGGTTAAGGTTCCCGAGTTGATGAGGGTTCAGGGCTACAGCCATGTCCAACACATTGTTTCGAAAGTCACTGGACAACTGACAAGGAACGCAACTAGTTTCGATTTGTTCAAAGCTGTCTTTCCTGCCGGCACAGTTTCTGGAGCCCCCAAGGTTCGCGCAATGGAGATCATCGAGGAACTAGAAACGACTGCGAGGGGTCCTTACGCAGGAGCTGTCGGCTACTTCTCGGCTAATGGAAGTGCTGATTTTGCGATAACAATCAGGACCCTTTGCGCCCAAGACGGCTATTGCTATCTCCAGTCGGGAGCGGGAATAGTTGCCGATTCGGTCCCTGACCGGGAATGGATCGAGTCGGAGAGAAAGACAGCCGCACTGTTCACGGCTATGGATCAGGCCCAGGAGGAAGACCGATGAAAGTTCTGATCCTCGACAATTACGACAGCTTCGTCTACAACTTGGCCCAGTATGTGGGTGAAATCGCCGACAAGGTTGTCGTGAAACGGAATGATGAGATAGATATCGGAGGGGTCAAGGAACTCTCACCTGACAGAATCGTAATCTCTCCGGGTCCCGGCACCCCCAGCAATGCCCGGTATTTCGGAATGTGCACGGACATCCTCCGAGAAGTGAGCCACGAAACCCCAACACTGGGCGTATGCTTGGGACATCAAGGGATTGTTCACGCGTTCGGCGGCAGAATAGTTCGAGCGAAGAGACTGCGTCATGGCAAGACCAGCCCGATCAGACACGATCGAAAGGGGGTTCTTCGTGGAGTAAAGAGTCCTTTCGAGGCTACGAGATACCATTCGCTTGTCGCGGAAAGAAAGAGCCTGCCGAAAAGCCTCGAAGTGAGCGCCCAGTCTATCGATGACAACGAGATAATGGGGGTTCGACATCGAGAATTTCCAATCGAAGGCGTCCAGTTCCATCCAGAATCCATCCTTACGGTGCCGGGGCGTCGGATCATCGAGAACTTCTTGGAGGGCTAACTCGGATGATCAGAGAATGCATCCCGCTTCTTCTCGAGAACCACGAGTTGACGCCCGACCAAGCGAAGACTACCATGAAAGAAATCATGTCTGGAGAGGCGACGTCGTCGCAGATCGCAGCTTTCCTGATAGGATTGAAAAAGAAGCGGGAGACGGCTGACGAAGTCACCGCCCTAGCACAGGTAATGCGGGAATTCAGTCGGAGAATCCACCCGAAAATAAACGGTTACCTGTTAGATACTTGTGGGACTGGCGGCGATAGAACGAAAACGTTCAATGTCAGCACCACCGCTGCCTTCGTAATCGCGGCCGCTGGGGTTCCAGTCGCAAAACATGGCAATCGATCGTTCACAAGCAAGTGCGGAAGCGCGGACGTTCTCGAACAGTTGGGTCTGAACCTGAACATGGAACCGGAGTTGATCGAGAGAGCGATCGAAGAGATTGGAATCGGGTTCATGTTCACGCCCAATTTCCATCCGGCGATGAAGAGCGTAGCCTCGGTGAGACGCGAGATAGGCGTGCGGACCGTATTCAACATCCTCGGCCCCCTAACGAACCCTGCAGGGGCCAATGCCCAGCTGATCGGAGTCTACGACAGTGAGCTTCTAGAGCCGATGTGCCTCGCAGCGCAAAACTTGGGAGCGAAATCCGTGATGACTGTCTATGGGCTCGACGGAGTCGATGAGATCTCCATGACGGGTAAAACGATCATTGTGAAGCGTCAAAACGGACGAGTATTCAGGGACGAGGTGGAGCCGGAAGATCTGGGCTTTAAGAGAAGCACAGCTGAGGAGGTTTCTGGCTCGGACCCGGAGGAGAACGCACGACTTACGGCCAAGATCTTATCCGGGCATCTAGGACACGATGATCCCCGCCTTCAAATGGTCTTGGTGAACGCGGCGGCAGGACTCGTCCTTTGTGACGAAGTGGAGACGTTCAGAGAGGGAGTCGAGATAGCTTCCAAAGTTGTGCATGATGGAAAGCCGTTCCAAACATTGTATCAGCTTGTAGAGTTCTCGGGCGGAGACATTCACCGACTCAAGAACCTGGCTTGACATTCTTGGCAGACCACTTGGCCGAGCTCGCCGCAAAGGCCAGGGCTAGGGTCAAACGAGGATACTATGACACCAGTGGAAGCGTAAACGCATCTCGAAGAAGCCTAGTCAAAACGATCCAAGAAAACAGAAAGACCCCGATCATAACGGAGATAAAATACGCTTCTCCTTCCGCCGGAAAGATCAGGGAACCTGGAAACCCACTCTTGATTGCAAAAGCAATGTTAGGCGGCGGAGCGTGTGCGCTCTCGGTCCTTACGGACCCCGAAAACTTTGATGGCAATTTAGACACCCTGGTTACAATCAGTAAGGAAGTACATGTGCCGACAATAATGAAAGACATCGTAGTGTCGCCGAAGCAACTCCAGGCTGGACGGAATGCAGGAGCCAGTGCCGTGGTCTTGATTTCCGAAATCTTCAGCAGAAGATTGTCCAATGTTGGGCTTGACACTATGATTCTTGAGGCTAATCGGCTTGGACTGGAAGTCTTAGTGGAGGCGAACAGCGCTAGCGAGTTTGACAGCCTGCGGAGATTCAGACCTGACCTCTACGGTATCAACAACCGCAATCTGTCAACCTTCCAGTTGGACCTCTCGACTACAGAGAAGATCCTTGCAGAGAACGTTGACATGGATAGGCCGGTCGTTTCTGAGAGCGGGATAGAATCTCCACGTGATATTAGACGACTCAAGGCCGCAGGCGCGGAGGCTTTTCTTGTGGGTACATCGATAATGAAATCGTCGGACATGGAGGGGAAGGTAAGGAAGCTGGTTAACGCTTGAAGCAACGCGCCGAACCAAGGACACGTTCGAAGCCGGGCAAGTTCGGAAAATACGGCGGGCAGTATGTCCCTGAGACTTTGATGGAGCCTCTGAGAGCACTTGAGGAAGCGTACAACCGGTTCTCGCACGACCCCTCCTTCAAGAAACAGTTGGCGCGCTGGCTGGACACTTTCGCTGGAAGACCAACACCGCTCTATCTTGCTGCCAATCTGACTCGCCATGTTGGAGGGGCTAGAGTCTACCTGAAGAGAGAGGACCTCCTGCATGGCGGTGCCCACAAGATCAACAATACTCTCGGCCAGGCTCTCCTTGCCAAGAAAATGGGGAAACGGAGGATCATTGCTGAAACAGGGGCAGGACAACATGGTGTTGCTACGGCTATGGCGTGCGCGGCTCTGGGATTGCGCGCAGAGGTCTACATGGGGAGCGAGGACATGGACCGTCAGAGATTGAACGTGTACCGGATGAAAATGCTAGGCGCCAAGGTGCATCCTGTTGAGTCCGGATCCAAGACCCTGAAGGATGCAATCAATGAAGCGTTGAGGGACTGGGTTACAAACCTTCAGGATACGTACTATCTTCTGGGGTCGGTTGTGGGCCCACATCCTTACCCGACGATGGTCCGGGACTTTCAGAGCGTGATCGGAAAAGAGGCGCGGAAGCAGATCCTACAAACAGACGGTAAGCTCCCGAAGGCTGTTGTTGCATGCGTCGGTGGGGGGAGCAACTCGATCGGAATCTTCCATTCGTTCTTGCACGATCTGGAGGTCGACCTTTACGGAGTCGAGGCAGGCGGGGAAAGTTTGTCGCCGGGACAAAACGCGGCACCGTTGGTTGCCGGACGCGAAGGCGTCCTGCATGGCATGATGACCTATGTTCTGCAGGACGAAGCGGGACAAGTGCAGACGACCTGGAGTATTTCAGCCGGGCTGGACTATCCTGGGGTTGGGCCCGAACACGCCTTCCTGATGAATGCGGGGCGAGCCAAGTACGTTACAGTGTCCGATGAAGAGGCTCTGGACGCTTTCAAGAATCTCTCACAACTGGAGGGGATCATGCCTGCCTTGGAATCGGCCCACGCTATCAGTCACGCGATGAAGTTGTCGAAGAGGCTCGGGACAAAGGATTCGATCATCGTCAACCTTTCAGGCAGAGGCGACAAGGATGTGGAGATAATTGCCAAGCACATCCCACAGTGATGATAGGATAGAAGCGAAGTTCCGAGAACTCCATAGCCACGGAGAGGGAGCGTTGATCGCCTACCTGACAGGCGGCGACCCGGACCCGAAAGCATTCTTGGCCAATTGTACGGCGCTGATAGAGGGCGGAGCAGACATTGTTGAAGTCGGAATTCCATTCTCAGATCCAATAGCCGACGGACCAGTAATACAGGCCTCTAGCATGCGCGCCTTGTCCCAAGGAACCACCCCAACCGGAGTCTTGGATCTTATCGGAGAACTCTCTTCGCAATTTCCAGTCCCGTTTGTCGTTTTGAGTTACTATAATCCCATTCTCTCGATGGGCTTGGAACGCTTCCTGAAGAAAGCCCGTGAAAGCGGTGTTGATGGGATCGTCGTCCCGGATTTGCCTGTTGAAGAGAGCGACGAGTTCAGGAACATGGCTCTGAAACACAACGTCGATAACATCTACCTAGCGGCACCAAACACTTCTCGGACTAGATTGCGAACCATTCTCGACAAGTCGAAGGGTTTCCTCTATCTCGTCTCACTCTACGGTGTTACTGGTCCTCGGGACTTGCTCAGCCCACAAGCGCTCGAAGCTGTCAAGAAGGTCAAGTCCTCGGCAAGGGGAAAGGTTCCCGTTTCTGCGGGATTTGGCGTCTCTCAACCTGAGCACGTGTCAGCCATCATCAGGTCGGGAGCTGATGGAGCGATAGTCGGAAGCGCCTTGGTCAACATAGTTTCTCAGCATCTCGAGAGTCCAAACGAAGCTCCTGATCATCTCAAGAGTACCGTAGCAAAGCTCAAAGCATCAACGAGGAAATGTTGAGGGGGATGTCTCAAGTTTGAGCGAACAAGTCACCGGTCAGCTCAGAGCATTAATTAGTCGGGGTTTGAAAGGCGACCTCCATTGCGTTATCATCTTCACCACAGAGAGAGTTATCGTAGCGTTCAGAGCATGCTTTTTCAGATCGCGAGCGGTATGGGAGGAGCCGGGGGAGCAATAGGCGCTGTTGCAGGTCAGGATGCTATGACGCCAAGATATCAAGGGCAAGCTCGATCAGCTTTCGCCGGAGGACGTATTGAGTGCAAACAAGAAGAACTTCCAAGTGCCTTACACGGCGTCACAAAGATTCAGGTTGGCAAGAAGCTTGGGACGTCAAGACTCTACATTCAGACGCCCAGTGAAACCTACAAGTTCAAGTTCCAGTTCATCAAGCTCGAACAGGTTGAAAGCTCGATTCGAAGTTTTCTACCATCTTCTGTTCTAATTGAGAGTGGCCAACTGGACTGAATGGCCCATCGGTCAGCCACTTCTTCGCACACCGCCTACAATAATCTGAAATCTTCTTTGACAGTTGTAAGCACGATATGGGTGTTCGTTCGTTCCACGAAAGGCATGGCTAGAAGTGCTTTGGTGAACTTGCTCAGGTCGTCTCGGCTCTTGAATTTCGCGATGACCATCGCATCGGTGAGTCCTGTAACATCGTATACGGCTAGCACCTGAGGCATCTTAGCGACCTCCTTCTCCAGCTCGAGGAGCTTGCCCTTGGCGACGCTTACCTCCGTGATGGCCGTGAGCTGGAAGCCGATCTTGTCATGGTCGAACATGGCAGAGTATCCGCGTATGATTCCTGCCTTCTCCAGTTTCGCGGTTCTAGATTGAACGGTGGTTGTAGAGACGCCTAGCTTGTGTGCTAGCTCCCTGTAGGAGAGGCGAGCGTCGATGAGATACCAGTGAAGAATCTTCTTATCGAGATCGTCAAGAGCAATATCCTCGACCTTTAACTCGTCTTTCGTGCTTGTCATGCTTTGACCTGTTCCAAACGGGTCCGCAGTAGTTCGGTGACTTGTCGAGGGTCGGCTCGTCCCCTCACCTCGCCCATCACCAAGTTTATCATTCGTCCGAGAGCTTTGGATCCGTTTTCTTGAACCAGGGTCTGATTCGATTCAACAACTTTGCTGATGATATTCTCTAGGTCCGACTTGGTCAGCATTCGGAGGTTCAACATTTCCACCGCTTCTCCGGCGGCTCCATCCGGATGGAATGCAAGCCATCTAAGAACGTCCAGAACAGACTCTTTCGCGGTTTCACCCTTGGAGACTAGGTCGAACGCTTGTTTGAGCTGGTCTTCCCGCACGTTCTCCACGGGCACTTGTTCCCTTTGCAGGCTTCTCAGAGATTCTGTAAGGATTGTTGCGATGAAGCTGGGTGCGACGCTTTTTTGTCTAGCAACAATTTCCTCGAAAATGGGAAGATAATCAGAGTCCACGAGCTGAGTGGCCAGCTTGGGGCTCAGACTATGCTTTGTCTCCAGCTCTTTCGCGAGCTCTTCCGGCATCCGGGGAAGGTTCTCCCAGAGTAGTTCAAGTCGGTCCTGGCCGATTTGAACGGGTGGGACATCGGTCTCTGGATACATTCTCGCAGCTCCAGGCCTCGGGCGCAGATAGACAGTGGTCCCGTCAGGGTTTGCTGCCCTTGTTTCTTCTGGAACTCGTTCCATGGCCTCCCGAGCACGTTCTACAACGGCCTTCAAGCCGTCTCTCGCATTGTCTAGATTGTCTGCTACGATAACGAACCCATCATGTTCTCCACATCCGAGGGACTTCGCGACTTCTTCTACGTGACTTGAATCGATTCCATGTGCAGGAAGCTCGTCTGAATGAAAAATTCCTCCGACCTTACCCCAGAAGACGGCGCGTTTTGCCATCTCGGTTCCGAGCCGGACATTGGGGATGAGTTCGCGTTTGAGAAGTCCCTTGAAACTTGAAAGTTTGACTGCTAGCGCTACTCCTCCTTGATTGAGAGTGGATTGGACGATCTTCGACTGGGAACCCGAGAGAATCGTCGTGACGTCAACGAACTCCTCTTTGATATCTGAAGCCTTGACTTCCCTCTGCCGGAGTTCATCTCTGACCTCGAGAAGCCCGAGCTGTCTTTGAACTTCGTAGCTTACAGCCTTGGAAACGATTTCGAGCTCTTGGACTCCTTTGATCTCGATGAGGGCGCCGTTCTTGATCGATACGTTGAGGTCCTGTCGAATACTTCCTAGACCTCGTTTTACTTTCTTGGTAGCTCGGAGAATACGGCCTATGGCGAAGGCAACTTTTCCGGCTTGTTCTGGGTCGTGGATTATTGGTCCAGTTGAGACTTCTATCAGTGGAACCCCCAGCCGATCGAGGCGGAAGACTACTGATGTCTTTGTGTCGCCTGTTTTTCGCCCTGCGTCCTCTTCAAGGGTTACTTGTTCTATTGGTACTTCTACTTCGTCCACTGTTATGGACCCGTTGAGCGCGACGACAGCCGTTCGCTGGAATCCTGTTGTATTGGACCCATCGATGACCACCTTTCGCATAACATGAATCTCGTCCATCGGCTTTGCGTGTAGAAGCATACTCATGGTAAGGGCGACATCCACTGCTTCCGCGTTCAAGGGGCGGGGAGGTTCCTCGTCCAGTTCCACGAGGCAGGTGGTTTCCGGGTCCGCCTCGTAGGTGATGGTTTTGCCCTTGTGGAACTCAAAGAGGGCGGCTGGATCAATTTGGCCTAGCTCGCTTTGTGTGGGCCTAAGTCTTCGTTCGAAGGAGACTGTGGGTGGCTTTGTTGATAGAATGGTTGGACAGTCGCAGAAGAGCTTGTGCCCGGTGTCGAGCTGTCGGTGTATCTCGACGCCGACCTTGAGGCCGACGGCTCGATAATCTATGGACGACTAGGAAGCCTCCACCAATGTCCTCGAAGTCATTTCGCCCGCTATCGGGTGAAGCATCATCTCTCGAATCTTATCTGCTGATTTGGTCTGGGCTGCAACCCACATCAACTTGACAACTGCCGTTTCAGCGAGCATGTCTTCAAGGGGAGTGACTCCCAAGTTGAGTAGGTCGCGTCCGGTGTTGTAGACGTTCATGTCGACGCGTCCCCATATCGTCTGGGAAGTCATGAAGATTGGAAGATCTTGCTTCAGCGCTTTCTTCAGGGAATCGAATAAGTGTCTGGAAACGTGTCCTAGCCCGGTTCCTTCGACGACTATTCCGCGGGTTCCCGCAGATACGGCTGAGTCAGTTATGCCGGTGTTGAACCCTGGATAGAACTTGATTAGGTATGCATGTTGGTCAAAGCGAGATTTCAAGGCCAGCTTCCGGGACTTGTCTCTCTTCGGGATTCCGTTCGTCATTTCGATATGGCCGGTCTTCAAATCGTAACTTGCGATAGGAGTGGAATTGATGGACTTGAATGCGTCTCGACGACTCGTATGACACTTTCGAACCCTAGTGCCTCGATGAGCAAGGATGATATGGTCGGAAAGGTTTTGGTGCATAGCAACGCCAACAAGGGCCATGTCGGCTCGGGCGGCGAGGGCGACTGCTCCTGTGAGGTTGGAGGCCGCGTCTGAGCTGGGGCGGTCGGAAGATCGCTGAGCGCCTACAAGTAGGACTGGAACAGGTAGGTTTGCAAGTGCGAAACTCAAAGCTGCTGCCGTATAGTGCAAAGTGTCTGTTCCATGGCTTATCACGACCCCCTCTGCACCGTCGGCTATCTTCCTGGCGACTTCTTCCGCCATGCCTTTCCAATGAGTCGGGCCTATGTTCTCGCTGTACTCACTGAAGAGGATGTGAGTGTCTATTTCTGCGATTACTGAGAGTTCAGGGACAACGCTAGCGAGATCGGCGGCTGTGAGTGCAGGCTGCACAGCACCAGTGCGATAGTCAACCCTACTGGCGATAGTCCCGCCGGTGCTTACGATGGCAACCCTGGGTAATCCAACACGATTCGCTGGTGGAGAAGGTTTGGTGAAATGGGGTTTCTCGCCTTGCCCAACGACATCAAGTTTTTCTGTTCTGTCGAGAGAGATGCCTATGTTGTAGCCATTCTTCATCTTCAAGACTATGTGAGTCTGATCCGAATATTCCGACCGAGGAATCAGGGTGCCTTCGAACACTTCGCCCGATTTCGACTTGAGACGGATGATGCTACCGATCTTGGCCTTGGATTTCCTTAGCTGTTGCAGGACTTGCCCATGGTACCCTTCTAACTCTTGGACGGTCATTCGTGAAACACGTCTTCAGGAGCCTGAGAGTTACATATCCGGTTAAGGATTCTTACCCTAGGTTCTTTGACATGTAAGGTCCGTCGTGAGTGTAGCCAAAGCGTGAGTAATACCCCTTGGTACCGAGAGCACTAATAACGAGCATTTTCTTGCGATCGTATTGCTCGCGAGAGATTCGCTCTGCCTGCGCTAGAAGCTTTGAACCGTAGCCCTTGTGCTGGAACGCGCCCGCCAGCCTGTCTCCTACCGGAACTGTTTGCCCGAATACGTGCAATTCCCTGATGATTGCGGTGTTCTGTTCGGCGATCTCAGGTCTATGGGCTTTCTCGGTCGGTAACCTGACTCGAACATATCCAACGAGGATATCATGTTCGGAGTCTTCGAGGGACAGGAAAATGTCAGTACCTCCAGACCCTTCGTAGTCGACTCGCTCGAGCTGGACTTGTCCTACGTCTGGGGTTTCGCCGTTCCTAAGGTAGGAGATCCCAACTTCTCGGCATCGAATGCACTGACACTTCATCCCCCGACGCCTCAGCTCCTGCTGAACAAGCTGGCGTAGATTTCCGTGCTTCACGCCATCAGATATCCCATCGACCGGTATCTCTCTCTGTATCCTCATGATCCTGACCCAGCGTGGGACGAACTGTTTGACATCCGCGATTAGACGCGCGGATTCTGAAGTGGAATAGGGCTTGTACTCGCCTCTCTTCCATTCCTCGTAGAGCTGCGTTCCGGGGGTAACCAGGCATGGATAGATCTTCAACATGTCAGGTCTGAAATCCGGATCTGCAAAAATTCTCCGGAACGCCTCCAGATCCCGTTTGGCGTCACAACCAGGGAGCCCCAGCATCATATGATACCCAACCTTGATTCCGGAATCTTTCAAAATCTGCGTTGCCTCAACAACATCAGCGACCGTATGATCTCGATGAATTTTCTCGTACACATCATCGTACAGGGTCTGAACTCCAATCTCAACTCGTGTCACACCCATGGAGAGCATGTGATCAACATGCCCAACCCGCGACCAGTCAGGCCGGGTCTCAACAGTAATCCCGACGTTCCTGACCTTCGCCGATTCTGCAAGATTCTTCGCCTCGTGCAAGGAAGGTGAGTCAATGCCATTCAGTGCGTCAAGGCATCGTTTGACGAAATCCTCTTGGTAAATTCGAGGTAGAAAGGGAAAGGTCCCACCGACAAGGATCAGCTCCACCTTGTCCACTGAGTGCCCCATCGCGAGTAGCTGAGCGACTCTACTCTGAACCTGGAGGTAGGGATCATATTCATTCTCCAGGGCTCGCATTACCGCCGGCTCCTGTCCCGTGTAGGCTCTCGGAACACCAACTTCGGGCCCGCCAGGGCAGTAGGTGCATTTTCCGTGGGGACAAGCGTACGGCTTAGGCATTACAGCAACAGTGGTCACACCGCTAGCGCTGCGAACCTGTTTTCTTGTCAGTAGTGGCTTGAGCCTTACTAGTTCGGAGCTGGGGAGGCGCTGAAGAAGATCGGAGTTAGGAGGAACAGTTGGTGAACGGTGCAACCGGCAAACTTCAATTTTGATCCGATTGATATCATCACGGGAGGGATGGTCAAGACTGAGAAGGCGCTCGATTATTTCTGTGGAAACGATTTCCGTTGTCTGGCTCAATCTACGAACTTCCACCCGTGCTTTCTCAGGGAACTGCGGCTTCGAGCTGGCCAGTTATGGGTTTTCCGGGTTCTGTTAGGTCGTCAGTGGCTTGACGACTGGACTTGCTCTCATCGACTCCGGGGATTACCGTCGTCGTCGGGTTCCCCTTTATTGCTTCACCTGAGAGCCCTTGCGCCTCAGAGACACATGGTCTCTTCTTGGCAGTGAACGGTCGAACCGCAACCGCCCCTTCACGCCCAGAGCGTGGTAGCTTGGCCCATTGCCAGGCAAGGATTTTACAGTGGCCAACCAACCCATCTATCCTAGTTCAGACCTGCCACGTGGTTGAAGTCACGCTCTTCACCCCATCTCGACAGGTTCATACGACGACCGCCAAGGCATGGAGATCTAGTCCTCGAACATAATGGTTAGAGACGGCCGAAGCTACTGCCACAAAACAACAACTCAAGGGATGATAGTGCCGTCTTCCGTATACTCGGCCCTTCCACGAAAACCCCAATCCTAGTGCCCCTCTTACTGTTGAGTCGATGCCTATTCCAATATAGACAAGGATTGCGAATGGAAGCAATAGTGCATAGAAAGGACTGACACGTATAGACCGGTCCAGAATGATTAGTCCAAGCCATAGGAAGAACGCCATGAAACCTCCTGTGAGGAGATAGATGTTCAAGGGCGCTTTTGGCGCGAGGTAAATGCCGTATCCGAGAACGACAAATGGTAGAACGAGAAAGATGAAGAGTAGTACCAATCGGTACGCAGCGCGAAAAAGCGGATGGTTTCCTGAGACTGAGTAAAAGTTCTTTCTCCATCCACGCCAGATCTCGGGGAAGCTCGAATACATTCGAACGCCGAGTGAGTCAGAGGCTGTGACCATTCTGAGTTTGAGACCGTGGGCTTTGATCAGCCTGCCAAGGGAATAATCCTCCGATATTCTATCCCGAACTGCGTTGTGTCCGCCGACTTCGTCGTAGGCCTCGCGGCGAAAGAGCATGTATTGACCGTTCCCAAGCGCCCAGCGCGGTTTGCTGTCGTCGTTGACCCACTTGCCGCCTACGAACATCATGATGAGCCAGAATATGGGTGGCTGGAGAAGTTTCTCCCAGAAGGATCGAAGAATCGCTGCAGGAGCGAGGGTTACCAGATCAGCTTTTGTGACTTCCAGATAGTTCACCGTCTTAGCCAAGCTATCGTGTGCATGAATCGAGTCGCCGTCGGTGAATAGAAGAAGATCGCCCTTGGCTTGTTGGTAGCCCATGTGGCAAGCCCAGTTCTTTCCTACCCAGCCTTGAGGGAGAGGTTCTTCCTCGACGAGGTTGATCTTGCCATCGAAACTACGGAGAATATCCAGGGTCCCATCGGTAGAATTCCCGTCAACCACAATAATTTCTTTCTCGGGATAGTCCAATCCAACCAGCGAAGCAACACACTCGCCAACCGTTTTTGCTTGATCCCGAACCGGAAGAATAATAGAAACTAGAGAACGATTCGAAGGGTGTGTCGCACTTTCCCGTAAGGCCGGGAAATGCATCAGGGTAAGATATTCGTATCCTGCTAGAAAGAACACTATGGTCGATTGAACGACAAGCAAAACATCAATCGCGAGAGACAATGTATGGGCTCCGAAGGCGTTAGCCGGAGCCGTGAAGGCGAAAGTTCCAGATAAGTGCTTGTCAGTTCAACTGTTGTGGGCTAGTCTCTCCACCAGCCCATCATACCTCTCCGACCTGCCCACGTAACCCAGACAATTGCTAGAATCGCAAAGGCGATTATCATCGCTACCAGAATCGAGATAATTTTCTGCAGGGTGCTAAAACTCTCTGTGTAGAACCCCACGTAAATTAGGGAGCCTACAAGAAAACCGGCTAGTATCGAAATTGACAAGATAACTCGCGGCATCAGTCCCGAACGCATTTCATGGACCCTTTCCATCTGGTATCGACCAAGAAACATTGTTCTGCGGCTAATAAGTTAAGCACCTAATGAAGGCTAGAGTCTTTTTCGTCAAGTCTAGGAATTGAGTCGACTTCGTAGGCGTTTAGGTTCGCATATAGTTCTGGCCAGGTTTTCGGCCAAGAACGAATCTCTTCTCAGAATTCCGCCGAACCCTTTCCCTCGGAGAAAGACCCGGCTTATCCAACGCCTGAATCTTAGGAGTCTGCTGCCGAACCTTGCCCGCTCAGACCCAAGGTGACTTTGAGTCTAACTTGATTGGTCAACGAGCCATGTGTAGGCGTACTTACAACCCTCCTCTCTTATCTCGTCCGAAAAGTCGAGATCATGTTATTTAACGCTTCGTTCTTTCTGGCGATTCCGAACCCGATCATTCTCTCATAATCCGAGAGGTTTTGTCTGCCGAATATCGCGATGCTGTCTTTGTAGACGCTGTGTTGGAGGCCGATTTTGTCGAGGAGAGTCGAGATCTGCTTCAGACCTTCTGAATTGACGGAGCCTACTGTGACCTGTCTTGATGCCCTTTTGATCTCGTATTTCACCGAACCGTCCGCATCGAAGAACCCCCTCAAGCCATATCCCACAACAGTCCGAGACACTTTATTGGACAGTAGATGCTTGAGAACTGATCTTCGTAGGCCCCAGGATCGGGTCCCGAAAAAGGCGTAACGATGTAGGTCGTTCCAGATGTCGAGAGACGAAATCGACGCTTGGATGTTGTTGACTCCGACTGTCCTGAGAGCTGGTTGAACTGAGTATTCTTGTTCAAACTCAGAGATCCAGTTCTCCGCGAAATCTAGATCCTTTCCCGCGGCGATTCCGATTATGTGAGTTCTTCGTTCCGTCTGGCTCGTGGGTCGAAGCCCATCGCCGAACATTGCGAAAATAATATAGAGCTTCGACCGGCTTAGACCAAGCCTGATCGTGGGAGATCTCCCAAAACGGTCAATGAACATTTGCTGAGATTTTCCACGGATTAAGACGCCATGAGAAAGGAGCACTTGTCTAAGTTTGCTCCACTCGATGTGAAATTTCTTCGCAAGGAATGATTGACTCGCACCCTCAAGATAGTCTCGCACCAAGTCGTTCTCGAAGACTATGCCCGATTTGCCTTCCCAGCGTTTCAATGGAGAAGTCCAACGGCAGCCGAGCAAATCCTGGCGGCGAGAGCGAACGGCCTCTAGGGTCCTGTCCAAGAGACCGGACAGTTCTCGATCAGTCATCGAGTGCCAGAATTTCTTGAGAGTCGAGGTGTCAGACTCAGTCCAGTGTCGCAATATCCAATTTGGAAGGGGCCGGGGAGGGCGAAATTGAAGAGAGATAACTGAAACTTCTCGCCGGGTTAGCCCCCATGTCTACAAGTGGGTGAACTCGTCATTGCTCTGAGATACGATTCTAGCGACATACGAGCATCCCATGCATCCGGTTCTGCAGAGAAAGAGTTTTCGCCTAGAACAGATTTATCGAATGAAGAATTCTATAGGAACAAGTACGTTGAGTGGGAACAATCAGTGTCCGGCCCCGAGGGGGACCTTCTTCCCGGTAAGGTCTCGTCGGGTTTTTCCGAACTCTGGCATCCCGCTGAGCTCCCTTTCCGAGAACACTGGTCCGTCATGGCATACCAGGTATGGACCGATTACGCAGGCAGCGCATATTCCGATTCCGCACTTGAACACTCGTTCGAGGCTGACTTGTATGTGGCATCTTTTCTGCATCGCTAAGTCGTAAACCAGTTTCATCATGGGTTCTGGACCGCAAGTGTAGATAGCGTCGAAATTGCTTTCTCTCAACACGTGCTCGACGACCCTTGGTACCTGGTTCTTCTCTCCGTAGGTTCCATCGTCAGTCGCGAAGAGTAGTTTGAACTGGTGATCTTTGCTCTCCTTGATGAGCCATTCCTTGAATAGGAGCTCGCTTGACGTTCTCGCACCAGTTATCAGGGTGACATCTCGTCCTCTTAGATGGACCAAGAAGGAGATCAGTGGAACAAGTCCTGTTCCTCCCCCGACGACGAGCAGTTTGTGGTGGTGTCCCACGCTGAACGGGTGTCCATACGGGCCTCTGACCCAGAATTTGTCGCCAACTTTCTTTTCCCAGAGCGCAGTGCTGACAGGTCCACCCTTCTTGATCACAACACCTGCTTCCGATCTCCCGTGAATCGCTAGCACGCTCATGGGAACCTCATCAATCCCGGGAACCCAAACCATGGCAAACTGGCCAGGCTTGGCGTTGTGTAGGGTAGAGTCGCTGAACCAGAAAGAGCGGATTGATGGTGTCTCGTCAGAGATGCGGTCGAGTCGGACGGCCTTAGGAGTGTGAAGCTGTTCGGTTACAGACTCCAATTCTAAGGGTTACGCAGAGAGGGGCGTACTAATGACTTACGAGAGGATTGAGTCCTTCATAGTTATTGACCCCGGCGTTATTGATATCAAACAAGATGAGATGCTGCGACATAATTTGGCCGCTCAGGCAGTCGGTCGACCAGTTTCATCATTTCATCGTAGTGGTGCTGTATGATCCCTGCGCCTTGGGGGCCCATCATTTTCTCGGCATTGGTCCTGCACTGGTTCATAGCTGTCAAGATTCCTTCTTTGGTCGGGTCCGTGTAGCTAGCGCCACAGTTGACGAACACGGATTCTACGAACTGTTTCACTTGTTGTTTGAGCTGTTCGTCGGTAACTGGCTGGTTGAGCAAGGTGGCGAATTCTCTATTTGCGCTCTCGAAACAGGTCAGTAGCTCGTCCCGAACGAATTCGGGCGTGATTCTATCGCTTGGAATGTCTGGAGCCGTGTAGGTCTGGGTCATAGTGCACGGTTATGACATACGTTATATAAAGCCGTATCCCCGATTAGAAGGATAAGGAATGCAGCAGTCCACCGCTCAGCCTCGGGTTGACGAAGCGCTTCTCAAACGATTCCGGAGCGAGATAAAGAGCAAGGTTCCATCAGTTTTCGAAAAGAAAGGAAAGAAGACTATCGTCAATCCAACGCCTTTGGAGGATCTGGCGGCTCCACTCATCGAGTGCGCCAGAGTCGAATATGGGCTTGAGATAGCTGCACAGAGCATCAAGGTCTTCGGAAAGTTCGAGTCGAAAATCGCAGGTGGCTCAGTCAAAGTCCGCCCCGCTATCGAGATAATCGAGGACGCGATTGCTTCTGGCAAGCTAAGAACTGGCCAAACGGTCTTCGAGGCAACCTCTGGCAATTTCGGTATCGCTCTTGGAAGGCTGGAAAGGATTGGGATCAACGTCATTTTCCTAGTTTCAAGGAAGCTTCAGAGCGGGGTCTTGGACGAACTAAACAAGAACTCGGCCAAGACAGTGAACCTGGACATTGACATATGCCCTGCACCGGGTTTGGCAATGGACCAGAACCTAGTAATTGCGAAAGCAACAGCGAGCAATGTCCGCGGACAACTATTAGATCTCGGTCTGGAGGGTGCGAGATTCGACAAGTCGCGTGCCGAGATCGAAGCTCTTCTCGCGAGACAGGACGTGATCAACCTTGCGAAGCTATTGGCAAAGATCTACGGAGGCTTCTGCCCCGAACAATACGATAACGAATTGAATGTCAAGTCGCACGAGACGGTAACAGCACCAGAGATTGACCAACAGCTCAAAGACAATGGTCTTTTACTCGCCGAGTTCAAAATAATCTCAGCGTTTGGGACCGGAGGCACGTCTGCGGGCCTCAGCAAATACATTCAGACAAAATATGGCAAGAAATCTGTTCATTTGGTGTTCCCTCTTAACAACCAAGACGTTGCAGGAATACGGACCAGAGACAAGGCCTTCGGCCTCAGATTCTATGATCCCGCCCTGTATGCGGGTCAACACGAGGTAGACTTCGAACAGGCTAGGCGAGTCCTTCGCTTTTTCGTCGGGAGAGGCTACGACATAGGCGAGAGCAGTGCACTGGCGCTCTATGCTTGTTTGCAGATGCTCAACTATGGTGTCGGGGACAGGTTTGTTGTGATGATAGCCGACGGTATCGACAAGTACCGGAGTACTCTCGGAACAGTGGCGCAATCACCCCCTCCTCTAGAAGTGACTCTTCCGCAGGCAAGCACCAGCGTAGCAGATTATGGAGAGGTTCTCTGGACGCACGGCATGTTCGTCCCGAAAGAGGATGGCATAAAACTCCTCGCGTCATCTCTTGGATGCGATGAGAGCAAGATCAAAGTCGCAAGGGCATCAGATGTCCAAACGTTGATCTCGACCGAAAAGATACCCGACAATATCACGAATGTTCTGCCCAAGGACAATCGAAAGGTCCTCTTGGTGTGTATGGCTGGGGCCACCTCTTTGCGGGTTGCGCAGATCCTCGCCGCAAAAGGAATACAGGGTCAAAGTCTCACCGGAGGAATAATGAGCCTCTCCGAGAACAGCAATAAGCAACCATCCGACCTAGTGCAGATGGCCAGAGAATAGACTGGCGGACCATTTTCTCGATTCGGCGCGAGCTTATGCTGCCGTGCAGTTCTGAGCATCCAGTATTGACCAAGAAATATTCCAAATCAGAGTTAGCCAAGTCGCTCACTGTTGAGCATTTTCCCCGTTCCGCCTCTTACGATCTGGAATGGGTGATGGAGATTCTCATGGGACCGAACGTCTTGTGGCTGACCGAGACCTTAACCTAACAGGACTAGCAAAACTGGGCCGAACAAAAGGCCAGTGCCTGATTATTGACGCTAGGAGAAGAAGAGTCGTGTCTCGCCCATAGTCCTGACGTCCAGCTGTTCCACGTCGACCATCATCGGCAGGTCCTTGACGACATTGCCCAACAGTAGGCACCGCCTAGTGGGGATTCCTCTGACGAGATAGCGTATCGTATCGCTATCAGCCTTTGCCACCTTACCGATAGCCTCTATGTCGTGTTCGTTTGTGAAGTTGAAGATGAACACGTTGTCAGCTTGCCTGTAGATCGCTTCCTGAACGGTGTCCGGCTGGTTCGTAATGAAAGTGGTAAACAGTCCAATATGCCTCATCCGCGTAACTATGTCATCCCAGTAGGTATCGCGCAGATACAGGTGCGCTTCCTCTGCAAAGAGAAAGGCTGCCTTGAGCCAGTTTGAGGAGAGAATTTTGGTTAGTTCTCCGAGAAAGATCTCGACGAGTATTCGTCGGACGATTTGGCTCTGATTTTTTAGATTAACCACTAGGACACCGCCTCCCTCTATGGTGTGAAGAATCCGCTCTTCGGTTAGCGGATTCGCCTCATCAAACAATCCCGATTCCGTCAAGACCTGCAGCCTAGAAGTCAGGGCTTCTCGGACACTATCATGGCAGCTCCACGACTGTACCGCTTGGATCACCGTAGGCAGAGTCAAGTCTCCCCGGGCCTCGAGATCCTTCCATATCGTGGTGAAGACCTTCGACGAAGTCGCTGGCAGATCCAGAGCGTGGCTCAGGACTCCCGCTACGGTTCTTAGTCCTAGTTTGGCCATGGAGAAGTTTAGGCCGCTTCTCGGCGCGAGAACGGTCAACCGTGCTGAAGATTGTCGTCCATCTTTCGACTTGTGTAGGTTGATGTATTCTCCGTTAACGTCTAGCACGATGCAGGGAGCACCCCATCCTGCCATGGACAGCAGGAGAAGCTTCGCGAGGTGAGACTTGCCTGACCCTTTTCTTCCGGTGATTATGTTGAGACCGCCATCGAGTCCGCTGGCGTCTACGCTTATTGGCTCGCCCTCGTTGTGTCCGAGCTTGACCGGCATCTTTCCCCCGTTCATTATAAGCTTGTTGACTGCATAAGGTCGGATCTTGGATGAGGTGCGTGATGGCAACCAGGAAGTGCTAGGCGAAAGACTTCCGTCTTGAGCAATTGTTCCTCGGATCTTGCAAACTGCCAACCTCGTGTCCTTCAATGCGTCCACTTGGCTCGAAATGTTCAGTGGGTCTACATCTTCCCCTGAAAGCTCCCCGTCAGTCATCACGTCTCTGAGAATATCCTCCAGAACACCAGGGACGTTGGCGTACTGGAGATCTATGGCTTGGACAAGGAGTCCCCTCGATTGAGATTGGTCTTCTATGACGAAATAGTCGCCTTTGTGAACGTGCTCATCCGGGAAGGCGATGAGCTGGACCTCATCAGCTTCCTTTCGATAGATCCGCACTTAGGCCACGTACCTGCTCGTTCCGAAGGGTCCGAACAGTGATCGTCGTAAATTCGGCCGAGCTTGAAGACTGACATGATGGTTGCTGGCAACGAATCGCTGGACAGCGAGGATCTCGTTGGCGGTGAACGTGCTGAAGATGTGCGCGATTCTCAACGTCTCAGGGTAGCCATGGAAGATCACATCGGTCCCCGCAACTCGGCCAAGTCCAACCAGCGACTGCTGTTCATCGGCATCACGATCGATGTCGGTACGGAACAGAAACCCGTCTGGCGAGAGTTTCGACACGCAAACTCGTCCGAGGAATCTGATGGGGTACGCTGGATACTCGTTCTCCACAATCGATGTTATGTCTATGATGTGGGGAACTTTTTCGGCGTCGAAGAAGCCGAGGATATTTTTCCCGCCGACTGTGAGCTGCGTTGATTTGGAGAGAGCGATGACAATGCTGTTGTTGTTGCGGGCGGTCGAGAGGATTCGCTGGACCCTGCTGGAAGGATTGTCTGGAGTCCCCGCCGTCAACGATCCATCCAGCAGCACTATACCATCCTTGACAGTAGCCGCGAGTTCTTCCTGGACCCATCGTTCCACGTGATTTCTTAGCTTTGTCAGGACTCGGAGGGTCTTGACCGATAATCCGCCGAAGGCTCGTGACTCGTCGTCTATGTACTTTTCTTGTTGGCCATCGGAGTTTGGAATATGGAACAACAATGGTCCCCATCGTGTGAAGGCAATCCTGTCGGGTTGTCTCCAGACGGCGACCGCTCGAATGGCGAAGATCATTCCAGTATCGGTTTCACCGATCTTGACGCTGGATGCGTCGCAGGCAGCAATTGGGACCGATTCTCTCAACGGGTTGATTGGGCTGCGTTTCAAGCCCATCGCAATCGAGGAGGCTCCGATTTCCAGTTGCTCGTCAGAGTCTCCATCGTCCAATCCCATGTCAACTAGGGACACTGTCCGTGGGTTGAGCGTGGACCCTCGTAGCGATTGCATCGATTTAGTCGAGAGCTGAAGGAGTGCTTCCGGAATCGGATGTTGAAGCTCTTCCGGTATGCTTTTTAATTGTGCGAGAGGTTCAGTTAGTTCCTGGGTGCGGTGGAGCAAGGTTAGATTCCCCCAGTATTAGGCGGGAGATCCCCCTCTCCCGCCTGTCCCCGCACCCTCTCTAGTATCATCCTGGCGCGGTCACCTTCGGTTCGTGCTGAGACACTGCGGCGCGAGCTGTCACGCCTCTCGCGATTTCGTGCGACTTGCGAATCCCCTGGATCGAGAGCCGATAGTTTCCCTCATTGGTCCGCTCGACAACCCCGGTCTTCCCCATCATCGCTAGAGTGTTGCGGACTGTCTTGACAGATTTTCCGACAGCCTTGCTGATGTTCTCAGGGCTCATATCGACGCTAGGTCGAGTACCAACTGCATGCGCAACCCGGGTAGCTAGCAGCACGAGCGCGATCGATTGCTCTGCTGACATTTCCGGTTTCAGAAAGACAGCCTCACCCTCAGGTGTCAGTTTGACCGTCTCTGAGAGATCGTCCACCATCGACGAATAGTCCGGAGAGAACGTCAACTTCGATGCTAGTGAATAGTTGGGTAGAACCTGTGCGGCGAACCGCATAACCTCCTGTACAACTGTCTCTAGGTCTCCTTCGACGGTGTGTTTGATGTCTCCCCATTCAATCTGAACCTTGACCTTCGGACGCTCTGTCATCGCTCTCTATCTCTCCGGCAACTGCATCGCTTTTGGCATCAGTGTCTGGATGACCACTCGCTGTCCCATAGTTGTAAGCCGGTAGGAGCCCTTTCCGACCCTTTCTATCAACTGCTCTCGTACAAGTTCGCTAAGACGGCCCGCAATGGTCCCAGTGACCCTGCCTGTAATCCTTGCCAGCTCGTCTAGTGAGATAGAATCGTTCTCTTTCTTTCCCATCAAGTAGAACATGCGTGCTCCGGCGCCGTGAAGCATCATGAGCTCCCTATCCTTGAACGTCGTCGTATCTTTCAAAATCACAAGACCTTCGGGAGAGAAGGCGAGGACGCCTGCACAGTTTTGCAGGAACTCCACGCTGTCGACAGAGAGTACGAGCTTCGATGCTAGTTCAAGCGAAGGGTAGGCTTTCGAAAAGAAGATGACAAGTTCGCGAACAACATTCTCCGGGTTTCCAATGACCTTGGTCTCTGCCCCGTTGTGTCTAACGGTCACTTCTATCGTCCCGCTAGGTTGGCTGGGCCGAGCCGAACTCTGAACTGGTTCCAGGTCGGACAATAATGCTCAGCCCGAGCCTTCTCCGTTGTAGATATATAACGATTTTCGGTCCCGAACACAGTTCGACAAGGTGTTACTCTTGAAATCGGGAGTGAAAGTGAAAGTGTTTCGCCGAAACAACACGCTCGGGAACGCATACAAGGTGTTACTCTCAGCCCTCTCAAGAACATGCTAAGAAAATTTCTACAATCACATCTTCCACAATACCTTTATGTGATTGCCCGCCCACACCTCGCAAGAATGAACTACAACGAGCTCAAGATCCACATACTTGGCCTCTTCGAACCAACACAGGAGTTCGACAGTCTCAAAATTCGTGAGCTCTTGTCGACAGATTGGACGCTCAAGTTGACGGACAAGGCTGTCGAGATGGCACTCCTGCGTTATTGGAGACAAGGACTCTTGAGTCGGACCCGCCGAGCAGGCAGGTTCCAATACGCTCTAACCGAACGCGGTTTTGCTCGAAAAGAGTGGTTGCTCAATAATGGATGAGTCCCCTTTGGACTCGTTGTCAGAGTCTCTCTAGTCCAGTTTCAGAGTCATGAAGATCTCATCGACATATCCCTCTTGCAACCACCCGGGCACCCTTCCGGATTCTTCAAACCCGGTCTTTCGATACAGCGCCAAGGCGGGGCTGTTTCCCTCGAAAACGCTCAACCAGACCCTACCTAGGTGCAACCTCATGGCAAGAGTCTTTGAAGCCTCCATCAACATCGTCCCAACCCCAAGCCCTTGGTAGTCAGCCCGAACATAGATTCCTGTACCCATCGAGTGTTGCATGACTTCAGCGGAAGATCCGAAGAGGTCGACAACCCCCACAGGTTCCCTAATGAGCTCGTCCTCACACACGATAGGAAAAATCTGCTTTGCTTCAACCCTCCGTTGATAATCGCCGTATGGCCACGGGTATAGACCCTCAAAGACCCCAGAGCCGATTCCTCGAATCACATTCTGGTGAGTTACGAACTTGTCAAGGATCGGCCGATCATCAGATCTGTATCCTCTAACCTTCAGTTTTGGCGTCTTTGCCTTTTCAACTTCTGTTCCCTTGTACATGCCGGGCTTGGCGTAACTTCTTCGGACACCAGACTTGTACCTCGAACTTAGATCCTTGTAGAGAAGGTGATAGTCAAATCTCCTCCCATCAAGTGAGACAACTCCCGGTAGAGAAGCACCAACGGTGTAGCCCAACGCTTTCAATGCCTGGAGCCGCTTCTTGTCATATCCGAAAGCATTAGTCCGAACAACCGTCTTCTCACCCGCAACAGCGGTTTCCTCAACAAGCCTAGTCGCCTCCCTTAGCCCCACAACAGAATCTGTTACAACACGAAATCTCGCCGTGGGTACTTGCTTATCTCGCCCTGCATTGTAGGAGAATAGCGCGTCGACGGCCCTTCCCTTCAGCAGGATGAAACTACTGCCGGTTGCAAAATATTCTCCAAGTAGACTGTCACCGGCAGGAAGAATACGGCCGATTTGCAAACTCTTGTCGTTAAGGTAGTCACGGGCTCGAGCCGGCTCGTGTTCAATTGGGATGACTTTCAAAACATTGCAGCAGGCATTGTCAGATTCTTAAGACTAGTTGACACTTGTCCCGATCTTGACCGCTTGCTACGTTCTCACTTGGCGTGACGGCATTTGTTGAGTCTTCTCTGCCAATCGTAAGGCAGAAAAGACCATGGACTAAACGGCATGGTCAGCGGCCGTAGTCTAGCCTGGTCTAGGACATAGCCCTAGTAGCGTCCATTGGGCTTCCAACCCAACGACCCGGGAAGCCGTCTTAACAACGGCTCGGGACTTCAAATCCCGGCGGCCGCACCACACAAGAGTTATCGAGTCTTTCTAACGGGTCTAAATGCGACGATGAGCCACCATACGACGGCCTGTCCGGCGATAGTTATGGCAGTAAGATCTAGTCCGCTGATCGCGAAAA
>Ga0209056_10000422_pt1 | contig 46788 bp, 47 predicted proteins | sample GraSoiAngelo_114_FD_185876 | JGI IMG/M metagenome (GOLD analysis project Ga0209056, IMG submission 185876) | Grasslands soil microbial communities from the Angelo Coastal Reserve, California, USA - 14_0903_13_40cm (SPAdes) (version 2) | ecosystem: Environmental > Terrestrial > Soil > Grasslands...
CGCGTCACGCGAATCAACGCTTCCATGTGATCGAGGTAGCGCTCGAGCGCCCGCCTGCCGAGGGCGGTGAGTCGGTATTCCGTCTTCGGAACGCGGCCTTCGAACGATTTGTCGCACGTGATGTACTCCGCGTCCTCGAGCTTGCGCGCGTGCACGCTCAAATTGCCGTCGCTGGTCTTGAGCAGCGCCTTGAGCTCGTTGAACGTGAGGCGGTCGCGCACGGCGAGCGCGCTCACGATGGCGAGCCGCACGCGTTCGTGAATCAGCCGGTCGAGATCCGCCGGCGTGGACTGCGCTTTCGCTCTCGCTGCCGGTTGTGGTTCCGTGCGGGCGATCCGCGCCGTATTGCTCTTAGCCACCGTACCTCCGTGCGATGATCAATCCAAACAGAATGTGCAGTCCGCCGAAACCGCTTGCGAGGAGCCACGCCTCCCAGCCCGCCGGTGCGAATAGCGCCGCCGTGCCCAGGATCATGAAACAGATCCCTATCACCGGCACGACCCGCATGGAGAATGCCCCACCGGTGACGACGCCCGCGCCATAACACAGCAACCACACGGCCGGGAGCAGCTGGAGCTGCTTGGCCTGCCACAGCACGTACGTCAGGAGCGCCCCGACGATGAACGGTGGCAGCACGCTGAGTCCAAAGCGTCGGCCGGGACCGTTGACGATTGCATCGCCGGCGCGCAGGGCCTTGTAGAGGAGGGCCGCGACGCCGATTCCCGCACCGAGCAGCGCTTCGAACATCCAGACCCACAGCCAGCGACTCTGCGACGCACCGTAAACCGGCGCGACCGGCACGGATCCGGCATACCACGAGGCCGCGAGTGCCGTCACGCCGAGGACGACCATGCCCCAGCCGGGCACCGCGGTGAACGAGCCGGCGCGCTCCATGGTGGAGCGGATGAACTGCAGGTTGTCGAGCGCACGATCGCGCAGCGGCCGCGGGGCGGTCATGGCTCTAAGTAAAGCACTTTGCCATGCAAAGTCAAGACCGGTTCTCGAGGCGCCGCACCAACTTCAGCCCCGACCACACCTCGTCCACCGCGGCGACCTTCACATCCACCAGGCCGGTCGGCAGGGCAACGGCCCGTACCACGTCTTCGGTCATATCGGTCGGAACACCGGAGGCTTTCTTTGGCCACGAGACCCACAAGGCACCGTCCGGCGTCAGCGCTCGAAGCAGGGCTGAGAGCTGGCGCTCCAGGAGGGCACGGTCCGCGGTAAAGAAATGAATGAGGGGCAGGATGCCGCGCGCCACGGACGTGACCGTGACGCCGCGCGGCAATTTCCCCAGCGTCGCACGATAACCCCGTGGGGGATGGAGAATTGCGATCCGCATGCCGGGCTTGATGCCGAGCTTGTCGACCAGCGAACGTTGACTGTAACCCGCAGCCATGGTGGGAAGGTATCATGTATCAGATGATGCGCACCTGGAGGTCTCAATGAAGCGTGTTGCGTTCTTGCTCACCGCTGCCGTCATGCTCGCAGCCTGCGATACGGCCACCGCGCCGCGTTCCATGCAATCGAGCGTCGACGACTCGCGGCTGCCAGCTGAGCTGCGCGCCGCGTATCTCGAGGACGCCAATCGTCTGGCGCTGCGCGATCTGCTGGCGAATGGCTTTTCCGAAGTTCCGATTCCTGAGGACGCGGTTCAACCGTACTACAACGCGCTCGTACTGGTCTACAACGCGACGGCGCTGCCCGCGCGGGACACCGTGGTGGATGTGTACCGTATCCACACGTTTCCCGCTCCGACTACGCGCAGCCTGATGTTGCAGCTCCGGGCGTCCGACGCGTGGGTGCAGGCGCTGGCGCGGCGCGAAATTCCTACGGGCGATCCTACCGTCGACACCCTCCTTGCGCGCTACGCGCTGTCGGTGGGAAGTGTCTTTACGCTTTCAAACGGCGATGTATTTCTCACGCTCGGCTCGGCGGGGCCACTCAACGTCAAGGCGCTCGGGACCCTGTTCGTGGGAATTGCCGGGGTCAAGTCCGCGGAGCCCAACGGTGCGATCGGCGATGGTGCCGACATTGTTGCATCTCTGAGTTCGGCAGTCTTGCTCACCTACAGTGTGGGATACGGTGACTGTCCCGCAGGCTGCATCGCGCGGCGTTTCTACCACTTCGCCGCGCACGATGACGGCACCGTCGAATACCTCGGCGCCTCTGGCGCTCCCCCACCTCAACCTGGCCAGCCCTGAAAAACAAAACGGGCCCCGACGAGGGGCCCGTTCGGTGTCATTCAGCATCGCTTACTGCACGCAGTTGCCGTGCGGATCGGGCTTCGGCTTGTCCACCACCACGCGGTGATCGAGGTTCGCCACGGCCGTCGCGACGTCGTACACGAACTGCGACACGTGCGCCAGCTTGTCGTAGTCGATGTACTCCGGCTCATCCGTCACCTGATGGTAGTCGCGGTGATTGCCCGTCGTGAAGAACGCGATCGGGATGCCGTAGCGCGCGTACATGTAGTGATCGCTGCGGCAGTAGTACTGCTCCGGATGCCCCGTGGCGTCGAACTGATAATCGAAGGTGAAGGGCTGCTTCCGAGCCTTGTTCACGGTCTCGATCAGATCGCCGAGCTCGGTGGAAAGGCGTCGCGTGCCGACGAGCTCCAGGTATCCCGGACCGCCGCCATTCTCGTCGTCGGCGCGGCCCCGGCCCACCATGTCCATGTTGAGCTGCGCCACGATCGAGTCGCGGGTGACCGTCGGATGGTCCGTGAAATACCGCGACCCAAATAGCCCCAGTTCTTCCCGCGTGTGCCACACGAAAATGATCGACCGCTTCGGCTTGGCCGATCCGCGCGCCCCGGCGAAGGCTTCCGCGATCTCCAGCACCGACGTCGTCCCCGAGCCGTCGTCATCCGCGCCGTTGTAGATCGAATCGCGGCGCGCGGGATGAAGCCGGTGCAGACTGTCGACGTTCACGCGAATCTGCTGCACCTGGTTCGGCGTCACGCGGTGATTGGGGGAGGCCAGCTTGAGCTTCCGCACGGCGTCGTTGAACGCGCGAATCGAATCGTGGTCCACCGGCGTCTGGTCGAAGCCGACGTGGTCGTTGTGCGCGCCGATCGCGACGTACTCCCCCTTCAACTTCGCATCGCTGCCCGGCAAAATCGCGACCACGTTGCGCGCCGGCGCGGGAATCTCGACGAACGACACCGCGCCGTGCACCGTCTTGCCGGCCGCGCCGACCTTCACGCTGTCGAGTGGTACGCCGAGCAGCGCCCGGGCACCGGCGGCACTCACGTACACGTAGACGGGCAGGCTGATCGTGTCCGTCGGCTCCGGCGCGTCGCGCAGGATCGTCTGCGCCTGACGGAAGAAGGTGATCGCCTGAGGCGGGAGCGTTTCCAGCGCCACCACCGCGATGCCGGCGGCGGCGCGGTAGCGGCCGAGAATCGCGGCACGATTCACTTGCTGGGGTGGCGGCACATTCGGGCCGTTGTGCGCCCCCAACACGATGAACTTTCCGGCGGCCTGGTCAGCGCTGATGATCGTGCTGTCCGGCCACACGCCGCCGTACGTCACCTGCGCGCCGTCGAACGGGCGCGTCGCGCGTCCTGGATCGCGCGGGACGAATTCGTCCCACGTACGGAACGCCGTTCCGTCGACCGAGAACGATGCGCTCGGATCGAGCTGCCGCTTGACCAGCGGGACGTTCTGGAAATAGCCGCCGGAGTCTCCCGCGGGCTGCAATCCCATGCGTTTGACCTCCGACGCGATGTACGCCGTGGCTTTGAGATTGTATTCGCTGCCGGCGAGGCGGCCCATCATTGAATCGTCCGAGTAGAGATACAGACGAGTCATGAGGTCCGCCGGCGTAATCGCCGTTTGGGTGCGGGCGGGCGCGTGCTTCATGGGAAGCGCCGTTCCGGTCTGCGCCCTGGCTTGAGCTCCCGCCGTGAGCGCGACGCATGCAGCGAGGACTACGAACCGACCTGCTGCCTGCATGGGACTGTCTCCAAAAGAGAGAAGGAAGACATGCAATTTCGCCGATTGGTTGCGCACTGTCACGTCGGAGTCTCGTTAGGAACCGTCGTCCTGCGGCGCGGCCCCAGGGACCGCGCCAGGATCCCGAGCCCCGCCCCCTGACCTTCGCGGCGCGGCATCGCCCGATACAGCAGAATGATCACGACCCATGTCAGCCAGCTCGCCCGCTCGCTCCAGCTCAACGACCGCAGCAGGAACCAGGGCTGCGTCACCGCCGCCGTCCACGGCTGCCAATCGCCCTGCACCAATGCGAGCGGGCGCGCAAACACCCGATTGGTGTGGAAGCCCTGCGCGCCGGGAAGCGACACGTTCCACACACAGGTCACCCGACCCCAGCCATGATTGTCGCTCGCGCCCACGACCATCAAGTCGTGGCTGCCCGCGAGCGTGAGCACCTGGCGGCGCAGATCCGACGGGAATCCCAAAGCTTTCGGCGCGCAGTTCACGATCTCGAACCCGTCCACGCCGCCCAATACGAACGCGCCCAGATCGTCCCAGTGATAACGCCAGTACTCGGGGAGTGAGGCGATGCTGAGGCCGCCCTGGCGCTCGATCGCGGCGAAGATGCGGATCATCCGCGGCGTGCTCCCCTGAAAACTGTCGCGCGGCAAAGGCTCGACCGGCCCGATCGCCACCACGTGTTGTTGATGGACGCTCCATTCCACGCCCGGCAGCAGACTGATCGACGTGCCCCCGGGGACCGGAAGCGAGCCGTCGTACACGACATTGTGGTCGGTGACGTACGACGCTTCGTATCCCTGCCGCTCGTGCCAATCCGCGAGCTTCGCGAGCGTCCATCCGGGCCGGCCATCGTGTGACGCATTGGTGTGCGCATGATAGTCGAGCACCGTGCCCGCGCCGTCGTGGACGAGGCGCGGAACGGGACGCGGCAACAGCACGGCCGCGCCGGCGAGCAGAACGACCACCGCCGGGCCGAGCAACGCCGTCGCGATCACACGGCGCGGGCTCTGCGAGTCGCTCGACGCGCGGATCGCGCCCCAGGCGGCGAGCAGCAGCACCCAGACGGTGAACGCCCACACCGCTCGCGCCAGGCTGAAGAACGTGAGCGCGTCGAGCGTGTTGGAGAGGGGCGCGAACAGGACGTAGAGGACGGGTCGCTCGAGGTCGACGTCGCCCGGTGCAGAGCCGGTCACGGCGTCGACGAGCGGGGACAACGGGTGAATCGCAGTCGCGAGAAGCAGGACCACCAGCACGATCGCAACCGGGTGGCGGCGCAGCAGGTTCACTCGCAAATTCCCCGCATGTCGGGTCGGGTAGAAGCTAGCGCGCAGCGGCGATCCACGCGATGACGAATGCACTCCTCCCCTGGGTCTTCTTCGGTGGGCTCGCAGTGACGCTGGGAGGGCTGGCGCTGATCAACGCGACCCGCAACCGGAAGCGGCGCGCGGCGTACGCCGAATACTGTCTGATCCGCGGATTCATGTTCGAAGACAAACGTCCCAACGGCGAACGCCGTTACGCCGAGATGTTCGAGCCGTTCACCGCGGGACGCCGCCGCAGCTGGGGACACACGATCAGCGGGACCAAGAACCAGGCGCCGTTCACCGCGTTCGAATACCAGTGGATCACGGGTGGCGGCAAGAGCTCGTCGTCGCACTGGATTGGCGGAATCGTCTGGGAGCACGACAAGGACTCGTTCCCCAAGTTTGCGCTATCGCCGGAGGGGTGGTTGTCGCGGCTCGGCCAGGTCTTCGGCATGCAGGATATCGATTTCGACGAGTCTCCCGAATTCTCCCGGATGTACCAGCTGAAGGGTCCGAACGAGCCGCTGATCCGGCAATTGTTCACCACCGAGATCCGCCGCTTCTTCGAAGCGACGCCGAATCAGCACGTAGCCGGCGGCGGCCGATTCCTCTTCTGGTTCCGGACCGGTGTCTTGCCGCCTCCGGATGAGCTCGACGAATGGCTCGAGCAAGGCGACCACGTGCGCCGCCGGTTCTTCAAGCAATGACCAACGCGCCCACCCCGATCGGTGAGCTGCCGGTTCTCGTGCTCGGTCCGCTCCGCGGACGGGCGGCCGGCGAGTGGGAGCGCGGGCCTGCCGGAAAGTGGACGCCGGCGCAAATTGTCGAGCACCTGGCGCTGGGACTCACCCTCAGCGCCGAGACGTTTCTGGCACGGAAGAACCACGCGCCGATGACACGGCGCGCCCGCACTCCCGCCGAGAAGATCGCGAGGCTGTTCATCTTCGGATTCCGCTGGTTTCCGCCGGGCCGCAAGGCGCCGGAGCGCACGACGCCTCCGCCGCACATCGATCGCGCCGCTGCGGAGGCGCATTTTCTGGCTGGTGTCGAGGCGTGGGATCAAGTGGATCGCACGCTGTTGCCGGAGCGACGCAGCAATCTCTTCGTGAAGCATCCGCGGATGGGCGACCTAACCGTCGAGGAGTGGATGCGCTTTCATGTGATCCACGCGCGCCACCACGCCCGGCAGATTCGCGAACGCATCGGCCTGTGAGCCGGAAGCGGGAGAAGGAGAAGGTCGTCATTCGCGTGCCGAACCCGAAGGCGCCGGTGAAAGAGCGGTTGAAGACGCCCTCGCATAAAGTCCACCGTTCCAAAAAGGCGTATCAGAGGCGCGAGAAACACCCCCGCCGCGCCGAGGAGTAGGGGATTACCTATTTGACAACCCACGCGCGGCGCCGTAGATGTGCGCAGAGGCTTGTCACCGACCGTCGTTAAGGAGGGTCTCTCCAACCAAGGGGAGGTCTCACATGGTCAAGCGGTTCTTGAAGGCCGCTGCACCGCTGGCGACTCTCGTTTGCGCAGCCATGACGCCCGACCGCGGCAGCATGCCTGCAAAGTCCTACACCGCGGCCTACGCCGCCCTCACCAGCCGAATCCCTGCCTTCGCGCGCAAGTACGGACTGCGATGCTCCGCCTGCCACACCGCGTGGCCCGAGCTGAGCGCGTTTGGCCAGCGGTTCAAGGACAACGGGTACCAGCTCGGCAACGACCGCGACTCGCCCATCTGGCAGAACAACGCCTACTGGCCGATCGCGATGCGTACCACACCGCAGTACCGTGTCGAAAACACGACGAACCAGGTGACTGTCGCGTCGCCGGGCGGGAAGACGATCACGCAAGCCGGTTTCGATCTCTCCGGCGTGGACTTTCTGCTGCTCGGGACGCTGTACAAGGACATCACCTTCGGTCTCGTGCCGACGCTGGACGCGGATGGCACGACGGGCCTCGAGGCGGCATTCGTGCGCTTCGACAACCTCGGCAATTCGCCGTGGGCAAATCTGAAGGTCGGCAAGTTCGAGCTCGACAACCTGCTCTCTGAAAAGCGGTTCACCTGGTTGTCGTCCAACGGCGGGTTTCTCTATGCCTACCACTACCTGCCCGTCGGGAGCGCGAACAACTTCGGCTTCGGGGACAACCAGATCGGTGCGGAGTTCTCGGGCCACTCGATCAACAGCTACACGCGCTACAGCGTCGCGCTGTTGACCGGCGACGATGGTGAGCCGGGCTTGCCGGGCGGCAAGAGCGTGGACGCGATGTTCACGGCGAGCCGAGCCTTTGCGATAGGCAGCGGGTTGGGCCCGCAGCGGGTCGGTGTGTTCGGTTATCTGGGGCACCGCCCGACCGTTTTCGACAGTAGTGGCGGCGCGCCGATTCCCGGCACCGGCTCGGCGAACAAGTCGTTCGTCCGGTTCGGGGCGACCGCACAGTTGTGGGTCGGCAACCTGGAGATCATCCCGTTGGTCTCACACGCGTCCGACGACGCCGCGTTGGGGCCGGGCGCCGACAAGCCGGCCTGGAATACGGCGCTGCTCGAGGCGCACTACGTCGCCACGCCACGACTCCTGGTTCAGGGCCGCTACGAGGTGATGCGGATGTCGAAGCAGGGCGATCCTGCGATTCCCAGTACGCAGGGCAACGCCGACGCCTTCGCGCTCGGCGTCCGTGCGTATCCGTTCATGTTCAGCCGCGACGGTATGGCTCTCCACGCCGAATTCGCGATGACGAAAACAATCGGAACGGCGCCGTTGAGCGGGGATGGTTCCGGCGTCGATCCGGCGACGCCGACAACGGTCGTATGGAGCCGCAGCCTGCTGTTGGCCTTCGACTTCGCTTTCTGAGAGGAGCCCATAAATGAGACCGCAAACGCGATGGCTCACGCTGTCGGCCTGTGGCGCTGTGCTCCTGTGCGGTGGCGCGGTGCGGGTCGTGGCGCAGGAGGCGCACGTCGATCGACTGACCGGGCGTGCGGCGGCGGGGAAGCCCCTCTACACACGCTATTGCGCCGGCTGCCACGGCGACGAGGGTGACTCACGAGGCGAGAACACGCAATGGATCGATCCGAAGCCGCGCGATTTCACGCTGGCCACGTTCAAGTGCCGCTCGACGCCGTCCGGCACGCTGCCCACCGATCAAGACCTCTATAACTCGGTGACGCGTGGGTTCGTGACCACGAACATGCCGCCGTGGGTGGCGCTCACGCCGCACAACCGCATCGACTTGGTCGCGTATATCAAGACGTTTTCCGCGCGCTGGAGCACGGCAAAGCCGGGCACGCCGATCGCGATTCCTCCAGAGCCGGCGCCGACCGTGCAAGGCATCCTGCACGGGCGTGAGCTGTTTCAGCGCTTGGAGTGTTGGAAATGCCACGGCGCAGCCGGTCACGGCGACGGGCCCTCCGCAAAAACATTGACGGACAATAAGGACGACCCCATCCGTCCGTACGACTTCCAGACGGGTACCCGGTTCATGTGCGGCACTACGAACCAAGACCTGTATCGCATTTTCATGACGGGACTCGATGGCTCGCCGATGCCGTCATTTGCCGATCAGCTGCAACCGGCGCAGGCGTGGGATCTCGTGCATTTCCTGCGCACGTTGCAACCGCTTAAGACGCCGGAGGCGACGATCTGGCGGGCGTGGTTCACGACGCACGGCCGCGAGCTCAAGCCCATCGGCCAAGAAGGAGGAGGGCAATGATCGCGCGCGTTGTCGCAGGACTGGTGGTGGTGTCGGTCGCGGGTGCGACGGCCGGTCCGTCGCACCTGCCACCGCCGGCCGGCACGATCAGCGGGAAGGTGACGTATACCGGCACGCCGCCGAAAATGCGGCCGATCGACATGGCGAAGGAGCCGGCCTGTGTGACCGATCATCCGACGCCCGTGATGACGCAGGATGTGGTAACGGGCTCCGCCAACAGCGTTCGCTACGTCGTCGTGTACATCTCCGGCGGGGACCAGGGGGCACCGGCCGCGACTGATACGGTGCGTTACGACCAGAAAGGCTGTCTGTACATCCCGCACGTGGCGGTGATGCAGGTGCACCAGCCGCTCGAGATCTTCAATGATGACCCCCATTCGCACAACATTCATCCGCTCGCGCGAGTCAATCCCGAGTGGAACAAATCGCAGCCCAAGGGCGCGCCACCGATCCGCACGGCGTGGGACCAGCCCGAATTCATTCCGGTGAAGTGCAACGTGCATCCGTGGATGCACGGCTACTTCGCCGTTCTCGCGACGTCTCATTTCAGTATGACGGATTCGACCGGCGAGTTCAGCATCACGGGCCTGCCTCCCGGTACCTACACCGTGACGGCGTGGCACGAGAGGTTCGGAACGAAGAGCCAGGAGGTGACAGTCGCCGGCAGCGAGACGAAGACCGCCAACTTCGTTTTGACCGCGCGACCCTACTAGCCGATGGGGAGGCTGTTCGCCGTCGTCGTCACGCTGATCGCGCTGGCGTCGGCCACGATCTTCGCCCTCCACATCTGGTGGCTGCCGCCGGACATCTCTACCCACGGCGCTCGGATCGATCGTCAGCTGAACGAAACGATGGTCGTTGCCGGGGTGCTGTTCGTGCTCGGGCAACTCGCCCTCGCATTCTTTGTGTGGCGGTTCAGCACGCGCGAGGGCGGTCCTCCGCGGCCGAGCCGGGCCTTCCCCGGCGGACCGACACCGCTCGTGGTGCTGGCCACGGTGCTCGTCGGCGTCGAGATCCTGGTGCTGACGTTTGTGGGCTCGAAGGTGTGGGCGGACGTGTATCAGACGCCACCGGCACCGGGCGCATTGCAGATCGAGGTCGTAGGTGAGCAGTTCGCCTTCTATTTCCGCTACGCGGGCGCGGACGGGAAATTCGGTGCGATGCATCCCGAGCTGATGAACGACGCCACACAGAACTTCTTCGGGCTCGATCCTGCCAACGACACGACGGCGCGGGACGACATCGTGGTGGGGAGTCTGGTGATCCCCGTGAACCAGCCCGTGGTGCTGCGGCTGCATGCAAAAGACGTCAACCACTCGTTCTACGTGCCCGAGCTACGCATCCAGCAGGATTTCGTGCCCGGCATGGTGATCCCGCTGCACTTCACCGCGACCAAACCGGGGAAGTATGAGCTCGTGTGCACGCAATTGTGCGGCCTCGGCCACTACAACATGCGCGCGTACGTCGAAGTGAAGACCCGGCCGGAGTTCGATCAATGGCTCAAGGAAAGGGCGGCCGAGCTGTGACGCACGGTGCGGCCACTGGCCACGCGCCCGCCCAGAGCTTCCTGCGGCGCCACGTCTTCAGCGTCGATCACAAGGTCATCGGACGCCAGTACCTCGATCTGGCGCTGGTAGCGGTCGTCACCGGGATGGTGCTGTCCTGGATCATGCGGCTTCACCTTGGCTGGCCGGAGACTCCGGTCCCCGGACTAGGGAAGCTCGCGCCGACCGGGGCCGCCGGGGGCGTGATCACGCCCGAGTTCTACCTCGCGCTGATGACGATGCACGGCACCATCATGGTGTTTTTTGTGCTGACGACGGCTCCGTTCGCCGGCTTCGGCAATTTCTTTCTGCCGATCCATGTCGGCGCGGAAGACATGGCGTTTCCGCGCATCAATATGACGTCGTTCTGGGTGACGCTGGCGGCGTTTCTGGTACTGGTGAGCGCGTTCTTCGTCGGCGATGGTCCGCCGTTGTCCGGCTGGACGGCGTATGCGCCGCTGAGCGCCGTCGGCAAGGACGCCGGGCCGGGGCAGGGCGTAGGGCAGACGCTGTGGGCCGTGTCGATCGCGATGTTCTGCGTCGCGCAGCTGCTCGGCTCGCTCAACTTCATCGCTACGACCCTCGACTTGCGGACCCGAGGGATGTCGCTCGCGCGCCTGCCGTTCGCCACGTGGGCGTGGTTCATCACCTCTGTCATCGGGCTCGTCGCCTTCGCCGTCCTGATGCCGGCCTGCATCCTCCTGATCCTCGACCGCGTCGCCGGCACGAGCTTCTTCATTCCGGCGGGGCTCGTGATCAGCGATCGCTTACAGCCGCATGCGGGCGGCTCACCGCTGTTGTGGCAGCACCTGTTCTGGTTCTTTGGGCATCCCGAGGTGTACATCGCAATCCTCCCGGGGTTCGGGATCGTCTCGCAGATTCTTCCGGTCTTTGCCCGCAAACCGTTGCTGGGCCCGCGCGTGTTCATAGTCTGCCTGATCGCGATCGCGTTCCTCAGCTACACGGTGTGGGGGCATCACATGTTCCTGAGCGGGATGAACCCGGTGTCCGCAACGCTGTTTTCCGTGCCGACGCTCGTCATCACGATTCCGGCGACGATCATCTGTCTGCTCTGGATCGGCACGCTGTACGGCGCGCGCCTGCGGTTCACGACGGCCGCGCTGTTCGCGCTGGGGTTTGTGTCGGTGTTCGTGAGCGGCGGGATCAGCGGGTTCTTTCTCGCGCAGCCCTCGACCGACATCTATCTCCATGGCACCTACTTCGTCGTGGCGCATTTCCATTTTGTCATGGGCGTGGCCGCCATGTTCGGCATTTTCGCGGGCACCTACTTCTGGTTCCCCAAGATGTTCGGCCGCATGATGAACGAGACCCTCGGCAAGTGGCACTTCTGGCTGACATTCATCGGCGTGTACTGCGTGTTCATGCCGATGCACTACCTCGGGCTGGCGGGCAACGTGCGTCGCTACTCCGCGTTCACCGACGACTATCTCCAGCCGCTCATTCCGCTTCATCGGTTCATCACGATCGCAGCGTTGTTCACCGGTGCGGTCCAGTTGATTTTCCTGTTCAATCTGATCCGCAGCCGCTTGCGCGGGCCCGTGGCGCCCGCCAACCCGTGGGAAGCCACCACGCTCGAGTGGTCCACGTCCTCCCCGCCGCCTCACGACAATTTCGGCGGCCACCCACCTGTGGTTACCCACGGCCCCAACGAGTTCGGTGGCGTGGGTCCGCAGGACTATGTGATGCAGGCCGAGCCGCGATGAGTACCACCATGGTGCCGCCCGTGCTGACTCCCCGGTCCGTCGCGACAGCCGATCGCGGGCCGGAGCGGCGCGTCGCCGAGACCGGTGTGTGGATCGCCATCGGGACCATTTCGATGTCGTTCGCCGCGCTCACCAGCGCCCTGGTGGTGCGGCAGAGCAGCGGCGCTGATTGGCAGCACCTGCACCTGCCGGCGCTGTTGTATGTGAATACGCTGGTGCTGCTGTTCAGCAGCGTGACGCTCGAGTTGTCGCGGCGCCGCCTTGGATCCTTCGGCCTACACGCCACCCTGATGCTCGGAATTCTGTTTCTCGCCGGTCAGGGGTTGGCGTGGCGCCAGCTCGCCGCGCAGAACCTCCATCTGGCGACGGGTCCGAGCAGCGCATTCTTCTACGTATTTACCGTGCTGCACGCCTTGCACGTGCTGGGGGGTCTCGGCGGGCTCGGGCTTGTGGAGCGCCGGCTCGCCGCCGGCGTGTTGTCGCGCACGACGTTCAAGGCGGCGGCGCTGTACTGGCATTTCATGGCCGTGCTTTGGCTCTATCTCCTTGCCCTGCTGACGATCCGTGGCTGAGCTCACAGCGGTTCGTGAGCCGTCACCGTTCGGCGTCACCTCGCGCAAGCTCGGCATCTGGATGTTCATCGTCGCCGACGCGGCGACGTTCGCGGCGCTGCTGTTCGCTTACGGCTATGAGCGCGTCGCCAATCCGGATTGGACACGCCCATTCTCATTCTGGCCGAGCATCACCAATGGAATCGTGATGACGGTGGTGCTGCTGACCAGCAGCCTGACCATCATCGCCGCGGTGCTCGCCGCGCAGGCAGGCCGGAAGACCTCGGCGCTGCGCTGGCTGGGCGCGACGATGCTGCTCGGCGCGCTGTTCGCGGCGCTGCACCTGCGGGAATGGATCGTCATGATCGGCGACGGCTGGCGGCCGTTCCGGAATCCCCTCGGAGGCACGCCGCTCGTCGGCGCCACGTTCTTCAGCATCACCGGGCTCCACCTCCTGCACGTGGTCACCGGCGTCGTCGTCATCGGGGTGATCGCGCTCGGCTACCGGCGCGGCAGGTTCGAGCCCGGACACCTGGAGACAGTCGGCTTGTACTGGCATTTCGTCGATCTGGTGTGGATGTTCGTCTTCCCGCTGGTCTACCTCATGAACATGCGCTGAGTCGCGGCATGAAACGCTACGTCATCGTTTGGCTTTGCTTGCTCACCATCGTCGCCCTCGAGGTGGCGGTGACGCTCAGTCACCCACCGGCGGGATGGCTGCTGGCGGGATTGCTCATGCTCGCGTTCATCGAGGCGGCGCTCGGGTTGCTGTACTTCATGCACCTCAAATACGAGCGCCGCAGTTTCATGTGGAGTGTGATCCTGGCGGTCGTGATCGCCATAGTCCTGATGGACCACTTCTGGCTCGATGCGTTTCGTCTGCTGCACCAACGGATCTCCGCGCCCTGAATTCCTCCGCCATGCACGCCACGATGACCGCGATGGTCATCCTTATGGTGCCGGCGTTCTTCATCTGCGCCGGGATCGCCATCGTGGCGTACCGTAGACGGAAACCGCCTTCAGCTCCTAGAACCTGAAGCCGGCTGCCAGATTCAGGTGATTGGCCGTGAAGTCACCGGCCTGGTAGCGCGTCTTGAGTTGTCGGAACTCGAACCCAAAGACGAGCGGTCCCGGCGGACGCCATTCGACGTGCCCCTCGCACACGAAGTTGCGGAACCGGCCGTTTGGCAGGACATCGGCATCCTTCGGGTCGTCGACTCCACAGCCGCCGCCGGGCATCCATCCCGTGCGGGGGCGGATATTCACCTGACCCCAACCGCCTTTCGTGCGGACCGGAGCGCCCGCAACGCCGGCGTTCTGTCCCACGCCGCCTCCTCCCAATCCCGCAATCGCCTGGCCGACGAACGCTTCGCCCAGGATCTCGGCAGGCCCCAGCTTGAGTCGCGTGTCGAACGTGACGGCGCGAGAGGTGAGCACCGAGTCGCCGCTCAGCGAGTCGAATCCGCGCAGCCAGCCGATGTGTCCACCGATCGCGACTTCACTGGGATCGTCCGTCGGTCCCCAACCGAGCCGCACGCGACCTTCGAGGTACGGCCGGGTGGTCCGCTCGCCCGAGTCGGCTTGTGTCGTCAGCGGGCCCTGTGTGCCGGTGATCGGCGCCAGCACGGCAGCCTGCACCGCAAGCCGCAATGTGTATCCGTACTCCGCCGTGACGCGGACCTGCGGGATCCAGAACCAGAGATTCCCGGCGAGACTGAAGTCGGGAACGCCCACACCCGCGAGGGAGCGCGGATTGCGGTCGGACACGAGCGCCGTCTCCTGGCCGAGCAGCAGTTGCAGGTGGGTCCATTGCACGGTGGCGAGCGCGCGCCGCAACCGCAACGTAGGAAAGTTGCGGTTGCCCGCCGCCGGCTGTTGACCCCCGAAGAAGTCCACGTCGACTTCGCCGCTGAAGCTCCCGCCCAACACGTCGGGATCGGTGACGAGCACCCCGAGCCGAGTCTGCCGCAGCGTCGCGCTCGTCCCTTTCACACCGACCGCATCGGTGTCGGCGAAGACGGGCACGTCACTGTTGTTGGTGCGCGCGCTATTATAGAAGCCGTTCATCAGAACGGTACCGGTAAACTCCACCGTGCGCTTTGCGGGTGTTGGTGGAGGGGGTGGAGGTGATGCAGGTTGTTGCGCAGTGAGAGAAAGCAAAAGCAAGACCTGCGTCACGGCTCGCTCCTGGCGAGTTGGATAGCACTACAGTAAGCTCCACGCCCTTGGACGCAACAGTTTCGAGGAGATTGGCGATGCGTGTGGTAGCAGGAGTCGCATGTCTGCTCGCCGTTGTCGGGTTTTCCGCCGCCGGTCGGGTGGCGGGCCGCATCGTCATTCTGGAAAAGGACAACAAGCCGTCGCCGGATCTCAGCGATGCGGTGCTCTATCTCGAGGCGCCTGCCGCGGTGACGACCGCCGCGCGTCCCGTGACGGTCGAAATCGCGATCACGGATAAGACCTATGCGCCCCACGTCGTCGTCGTGCCGCTCGGCTCGACCGTGCGCTTTCCCAACCACGATCCGTTCAATCACAACGTCTTCTCGGTGAGCGAGCCCAACAGCTTCGACCTCGGGTTGTACGGCCGCGGTGAGGCGAAGAGCTACACCTTCGCCCATCCGGGATTGGTGCGCGTGTACTGCAACGTGCACCCGCGCATGGTCGCGTACGTGCTGGTCATGGAAAACCGCTACTACGCGCAGCCGGCGAGCGACGGCAGCTTCGCGATCGACAACGTGCCGGCCGGGCGCTATCGCCTGCACGTGTGGCACGAGCGCATCCCCAGCGAGGTGATCAAAGACGTGTCGGCCGCCGATGGGCAACCGGATCTGCAGATCGCGTTGAACGCCCGCGGCTACAAGTGGGAGCCCCATCGCAACAAGTACGGACGGAACTACCCCACCAACGCGGGACGCGAGCGCTATTAGACCGGCGTTCGGACTGACCGCGAAGATCTTCCTCGCCTCGACGCTGCTCGTCGTGGCGGTGCTGGGGATCACGTTCGGCGTTACGTCGGTGAAGGCCAACCGCACCGCGGATGCCGCCATCCACCGCGCGCTGCTCTCGACGCGCCGGGCGGTGGACGACTATCTCGCCGCCCGGACGCGGACGCTGGGTCGCGCCAGCACCGTGGCGACGGACGTCCCGCAGTACCGGCAGCGGCTGCTCAACCAGCGTGCGCGGGCGGAAGCCCTCGATCAGGCCGACGACATCCGCGGGCTCATCGATGCGGCGTGGGTGTTGGTGACGAACAGCGACGGCATCCTGATCGCGCGCACCGACTACCGCGAGCAGTACGACCGCGATCTGTCGATCGCCCCGCTCATCGCCAACGCGCTGAGCGGCGAGCAGACGAGCGGTGCGTGGCTGGACGACGTGCGCGGCGCGATGTTCATCGCGGTCGGCACGCCGTTGCGCGATCGCCCCACGTCCGCCCCGCTGGGGGCGCTCGTGGCGACGTATCAGATCGACGACTCGCTCGCCACGGCGATCAAGCTGGCCACCAACTCCGACGTGGTGTTCTTCGCGCTCGATACGCTCAATCAGCCGGTCGTGGTCGGCAGTACCGTGGCGGCGCAGGACATCGGGCCCGCTTTGCAGAGCGGCGTGAAGGCCGAAGTGCTCGCGGCCGACACCGGTGGCGAGGGCATGTCCCTCGCAGCGGCGGTGGGAAACCAGCATCTCATCGGCCTGGCGGGTGCGATTCGCTCGCCGTCGGGCGACGTACGTGGCGGCTTCGTTGCGCTGCGCTCGCGCGAGTCGGAGCTCGCCGCATTCAACGCGCTGCAGCGGACGATGCTGTGGGCCGTCGCGCTGGGCGTGGTGCTGGCGTTGATATTCGCGTTCGTGCAGGCGCGCCAGATCGCCGGGCCCGTGCGCCGCCTCGCGGTGGCGACACGCAAAGTCCAGGAAGGGGATTACAGTGTCGACATCGCGGTGCAGTCACGCGACGAGATCGGCATCCTGTCGCAGGCGTTCAAGGGACTGGTCGAGGACCTCAAGGCGAAGGACGCGCTCGTCGAGTACATGATGGCGGCGTCCGGCAGCGCGGCGACGCAGCCCATCGCGTCGGTTCCCACGGCGGTCCGCGCAGTGGGCGGCGAGCCGCTGCGCCCGGGCGCGACGTTCGCCGGCCGCTACGAGGTGAAAGAGATCGTCGGTGCCGGCGGCATGGGCGTCGTGTACCGGGCGTTCGATCGCGAATTGCAGGAGCCCGTCGCCATCAAGACACTCAGGCCGGAGGCCATGGCCGGCGGACCGGCCGCCCTCGAGCGCTTCAAGCAGGAGATCCGGCTTGCGCGCAAGATCGCCCATCGCAACGTCGTGCGCACCTACGACCTCGGCGAGCAGAACGGGATGTACTACCTGACGATGGAGTACGTCGAGGGCACGTCACTCAAGCAGCTGATCGTGTCGCGCGGCAAGCTGCCCGTCGCCGTCACGCTCACGGTGGGCAAGCAGCTGTGCCGCGCGCTCGAGGTCGCGCACGCCGAAGGGGTGATTCATCGCGACATCAAGCCGCAGAACATGGTCGTGGAGCCGAGCGGGTTTTTGAAGGTCATGGACTTCGGGATCGCGCGGCTCGCGAATCCGCCGCAGGGAAAAGGGCTCACGGAGGCGGGCACGTCGATCGGGACGCCGGACTACATGTCGCCGGAGCAGCTGTCGGGCGCCGAGCTCGATCCACGGAGCGATCTCTATGCGGCGGGCGTGGTGCTGTTCGAGTGTCTGACGGGGCGCGTGCCGTTCGAGGCGGAAACGACGTGGGCGTTAGTCGCAAAGCATTTGGAGGAAGAGCCACCCGATCCGCGCCGGTTCAACAGCGATGTGCCGCCGCTTCTGGCGGCGGTGATTTTGAAGGCGATGGCGAAGAGCCCGGCGGATCGCTACGAAACAGCAACGGAGATGCACGACGCGCTCGCGCGTCTGGGGTAGCCAAATGCAAACTCTCCGCCGCTTACTATACCTCGCCGTTGGCGCCCTCGCATGGCACGATGTGGCGCTGGGCCAGAGCGCCGAGGATCAGCGGGCTGCCGAGGAAACGGAGTTCCCCGGCCTGCGATTGGTGGCCACGCGGCACGTCGACCAGCGGTTGACCCTGCTCGGGATCCGGCTCGCGTACGTCGAACGAGATGTGCGACTCGGAACCACGGGCAAATACTTCTGCGGCGGGCTCTCGCTCGACCGTGCCGTCGCCGGTGCCGACCCCGTCGGGACCGCCCTGGCGCGGCTGCCCTACGAGTCGGTCCGCAAGCTGGGTTTGCGCTACGTGATTCTCTGCGGTGGCGCAAAGTCGGGCGAGCGTGGCATCGGTGGGATCCCCGTGCCGCCGCTCAACCTCTTGATGCTCAATGTTGGCGTGGATGCACTCACGCCGCGCTTGGAGGGGCTCACCTTACACGAGCTGTACCATATGGTGGAGTTGCGCTTTGACGCGTTCAGGGATGCCGACTGGGACCAGCAGTTCACCGGCTACCTTGGCGACTACGCCGCCGCGGATCCGTCCACCGAAGCAAAACCCGGTTTCCTCAACTGGTACGCGCAGACGTTCCCCCACGAGGATCGGGCCGAGCTGTTTAGTGCGCTGCTGCTCAGGCCGGACGACGTAGCGGCACGCATTCGCGCGACGAATGACGCGGTGTTGCGGAGAAAAGTGCTGTACATGGACCAGAAGTCTCGGAACCTGCTCGGGCTCAAGCTTGCGCCGTTGGGACTGTGACTTCCTCTACGGCGGACTCTCACCTCTAGCGCAGACGCCGGTTCGGGGCCGCCGGGGGCAGGGCTCGAGAAAGACCCCGAGCGAACCGCTCCAGGGCTGCACGGCGCCGGTCTGCCGCGGGTAGTAGACGACCACCGACGCGCCGGGCAGCGCGAAGCACCAGCGGCTCAGCGGATCGGACGAGCGTTCGCAGTTGGAGCCCTCGATCGCCAGGCGAGCAGTCGGTGGAGTGCCGTGATCGGGAAGCAAGTTGAACTCGTAGCCCGGCGGCGACGCAGGGAGTTGCCAGCTGCGCATCTCGCCAGCCGCCAAGCGCACCGGCACCGCCAGGTGCTGTCCGGGACGAATCCCGTCCACCGTACTCGCGCGCTCGAAGACGTGTACGGGGTAATACGCCCACTGGTCTCCAATGTATATCTCCACCGCCGCCCGCCCCGGAGCGCGGGCACGGATGCGCCACCGCTCGAGTGCGACGACGGTGCTGTCGTACCTGACCCGGGCGGCGACCTCCGTGACTCGCCGGCCTGCCGAGTCCACAGCCTCGAAGACCAAATCCTGCGGCGGATCACCAACGACCAGGTTCAGCACGCCACCGACAACGCGGATCTCGTGAACCGGCCGGCAACGGACGAGGATGCTCGTTGCCAGTGTGCCGAGCGACGCACGGACCGCGGCGTCGCCCACGTGCGGGCACGTCACCACACCTCTGGTTGATACGGCGATCGGCAGCCCCGACGTCCACTGGTAACGCACGCCCGTATCGGGCAGCACGCGTCCCGAGGCGTCGAGCACCTGCATCGGGAGCTGCGCCGGCCGCAGGCCGTTCACGACGACCGTGTCGGCGATTCCCGCGACGAGGCGTGCGGGCGGTCCGGTACCACAGGCAACCGCGGCGAAGAGTGCGACGGCGCAGAATTTAGACCGCACGTTTCGGAGCCAGGCCGGCCACGCACAGGATCACGGCCAAGGCCGCTGCTGCGCCTGCTTGCGCGACGTACCACAAGCCGGCTTCCTGCATGATGGCCGGGCCGACGTGTGGGTCGAGGAGATCACCGAGCGTAGTCCAGGCCGCGATCGCGATGAGAGCGAGGGCTGGGAGAACCAGCCAGCGCCGAAAGCGCACGGCCACGTAGCCCACCAGTCCTAGCGCCGCGGCCCCGCCCCAAATCACTCGGAGGCTGGGTTCCTTGTCCATCACTTCAAGCAGGTTCATTCACTAATCTACCCGCGTCACGCTGCTTGTACCCATCGGCCTACCGCGCGACCGACGTTCGCTAAGGCGTCATTGCGGCCCGCGACGCCCGCCTCCGTGTCCGCGAGATATGCGGCAACGAGCACCGGCCCTCGGTTGACTGGCCACGTGACCGCCACATCGTTCGTTGCGCCGTGCGCGCCCATCCCCGTCTTATCTCCGACTCGCCACGTTGCCGGCAACCCGGCGCGCAGTTTTTCGGCGCCAGTGGTGTTACCGACAAGCCATGCGATCAGCTGATCACGAGCCGCGCGACCCAGATGGTCCCCGAGTAGGACCACGCGCAGATTCGCCACCATCGCGTTGGGCGTCGTGGTATCGCGTGTGTCGCCCGGGATGGCGCTGTTTAAGTCCGGCTCGACGCGATCGAGTCGCGTGATGCGATCGCCGAGCTGACGTACGTACGCGGTGAACGACGCCGGGCCGCCCACCGCCTTTAACAAGAGGTTCGCCGCGGTGTTGTCGCTGTACCGGATCGCGGCGCTCACGAGCTCCGATATTGGCATGCCGCCCTCCCGCACATGAGCGCGAGTTACAGGGGCGTACTCCAGCAAATCTGTCTCGCCGTAGGGCACCACACGCGACAACTGTTCCGTCCCAGCGTCCGCACGAGACAGGATCTGCGCGCCGAGCAGCCACTTGAACGTGCTACACATCGCGAAGCGTTCGTCCGCCCGGTACGCCAGGCGCCGCCCGGTCGGGGTATCGAGCACGGCAACGCCCAGACGGCCGGCGACCTGCCGCTCGATGCTGCCAAAGTCCGGAGCGGGGTGGAGCACCAACGGCGACACGAGGCCACCCAGAAGCGCCGCGACGGCGTCTCTACGATGCATAAGGACCTAGTTGGACGACCACGTGAGTGTCAAAAGGATGCGGGTGAAGCTGTTGTAGTACGCAGTGCCGTGCTGATTCGCCGCCGCGATGAGATGACGGCGAACCTCACGCAAGAGAGGAAGGTCTTCCTTCTGCATGACCGTAACCACATCGCGCTCACCGTCCGACACACTGTCAGCCAAGTCGAGAAATGGACTCCAATCTCCAGCGAGGAGGGAATGGAAGACCCTGAGAAATTCGGTGCGGCTGGTTAGCGGACGCCCGGTACGTCGCTCGAAGAGCGGTGGTTTTCGTAGAAATTCCTCCAGCGCTGCTCGGGCGGTGTCTGAGAAACTTGAGGGTGGTAATGCTCGCAGGGCACGGAGTGCTTCGGGGGTCGCCTGGTTGAGTAGGAGATACAGCGCGTCTTGGCGTGCGGGATCTTGTATCGAGCTGACGAGGCGGATGAGAGCGGGTGTCGCCACAGACTCCGGCATGCTGCCGTACGAATATAGTGCCCCCTCCAGCCTCCGAACTTCATAGGCACCGTGCTCCGTGAGATAATAGTGAGCATCAGGATAGTGCAGCCACCGATTGGCCGCAGTGGAGATATCGAAACCATCGACGCCACGCTGAGCGAGAGTTTCAACCCAGACGCCGAGGTCAACGTCGTCAAGGCGTGCAGCACTGTAGGCACGGACCTGAATGGCTTTCGCAGCCGGGGAGGAATCGAGGGTCAGAAGAAGATTGCTCCCGTCCACGAGAAAGAATCCACTGTCGGGTGGTGTTGTTAAACTAGTACGCAGACACGGGAGCAAGGCTTGGCGATTAGCCTTGACGGCATTCCAGAAAGTGTCCAAGGCTGCGGCATGGACTCTCTGCTCTTGATCCGAGAGTTGTGCAGGCCGGAAGCCGTAGGTCGCCCGAATCCGGGTGGTGAGTCCTTGACATGAGGACTGTGATTGTCCGCTGGACGAAAGCAAGCTCGCAACAACAGTTACGAGGAATGGCGTCCTGAATAACCTGGTCTTCAACGGAGCCTCCCCAGTGCGTGCCTAACGGATCGCGCCATGCAGTTCTGTGCGCCCCGACACCCACGTTGAGAGATTCAGTCGTAAGGCGACTAATTCCGCAGGCGGTATGACGTCCTTCGGAATGAAATGAGCCATGCCCTTGCTTACATAAAAGAGAATGGTATGACGGGTTTCAACAATCTTGTAAATCGCATCCCAGCGAATCTGCGCGCTGTGCAGCGGTCCGCGCATCGAAAGGAACTCGGGGGTAAGGTCAAAAGTGTGGGGATATTGCCATGCACGATTGTGCCGATGCATCTGGCGCACGGTCCACCGGTAGGAGAGTGGGAGGCCGAACAGCAAGATGCCCAGAAACACGATGAGGTACGGACTACTGCTCGCAAGCGCACGTAGGAAGTCCTGGCCCGAAGACGCGGCAACTAGGACGGACAGCACAGCCAAACCACCAAGGACAACCCAACTCACCTTGTAGGCCAGCGTCCGCTTGGCCATATCCTGCATGGCGCGGATGTGCGCCTCTTTGGTGAGTCTAAAAGTAAATGTCATACGTTTATCGCGCCGCCAGCTTCAAGCGCTTGTTACGCCGACCGACGACCTGGTCTGATGCTGATCGTCGGGAGCATGGTTGCGATTACCTCCTGATCCGCACGGTTCAAGGCGACGGCGCTATCGGCGATTGCGGTTGTCGCCCCAGCATGCAGGTACCCATGTTGCTGCGACAGGTGCGTCGAAAACGGCAGTGCGATGTGCACTTCGCCTGGTTCAACGAGTTCCAATGAAGGACCGATAGTTGCCATGAATGCTTGACGTGAGAAGCTGGCCTTGACCCGCGTGCGGAAGTCTGGGTCCTGTGGCTCAGGCCTCATGAGAGCTTCACTCCTGCAGTTGCCTAACGGATCGCGCTTAGGCTGCGGCGTGCTGAAGAAGGATCATTCCTCAATCTACGCGGGACTCTCCATGACACGCCGAGGTCGGGGTTAGGCTGCCAAATATCAAACTCCCCCAAACCACGGATACCCCTGATCCTCCCAATACCCGCCCGGCCGCTCGGCCGTGAATGTCAGCGACACCAAATACTTCGTCATCTTGTAGCCGAGCTTGGTGGGCGAATAGAGCCGGAGCGGCGCGCCGTGCGTCGGCGGCAGCGGATTGTCGTTCATCCCGTACGCGAGAATCGTCTGCGGATGCATCGCGCTCGCGAGATCCCAGCCGTTGGAGTAGCCGGAGTCGAACGAATCGAACCGCACATACCGGGCCTGCGGCAGCATGCCGCAACGCTCGGCGACCGCGGACACGGGCACGCCGTGCCACGTCGCGATCGCGCTCCATCCCTCCACGCAGTGATGCTTCACGGTATAGCTGGTGCGCGGCATCGCGTGCAGCTGTTCGAGTGACAGCGCCTGCGGCTCGCGTACCAACCCCGCGACCTGCAACCGCCACGCGCTCGGATTCTCGAGCATCGGCAGCGACGGGGAGATGAAATAGCTCGGCAGGCGCGCCGTCCGCTCTGCAACGGGATATTCCGGCGCGAGCCGATTCTTCGAGAAGAAGATCTTCTCACCCACCCAGTCGTTGAAGCGGCTGACATCGAGCAGCAGCGGCCGAACCGCGTTGCCGCCGTCCCACCCGCACGCGGCAACGAGCGAGGCGGTCCCCGCGCCGGCGGCGAGTCGCAACAACGCGCGCCGATCAATCATGAGAAGGGAATCGCCCGCGATACCAGCCGGTGATCATCGCGCGCAGCGACGCGGGATCCACGATGAAGACCAGCAGCACGTGGACGACGAGAAAGCCGGTGAAAATCCATACCGCCCAGAAGTGCCAGTAGCGCGCCGCCTGAAATCCGCCGAACAGCGCGGTGAGCCACGACAGCTGCGTCGGTTTGTAGATCGCAAACCCGCTGAGCACCGACAGCACGCCGAGCAGGATGATGAACGTGTACGCGGCCTTCTGCAGCGGGTTGTGTTTGCCCTGCGGCGGGTGATCCTTGCGCAGCCGCAAGTAGTACTTCTGCATCTCGATCGCGCCGCGAATGTCGCGCGGCCGGAACAGGAGCGACCGCCATTCGCCGCTCGCCGCGAGGTACGAGAGATACAGCAACCCTCCCAGCGTGAGCGGCCACATCAGCGTGAAATGCCAATTCAGTCCACCCGCCAGCCAGCCGCCGAGCCTGCTCCACGTCGGAAATCCGTGGTCCTGAAACGGATTGGGTGCGTAATACGGACCGTCGCGCTCACCGAAGCGCGCGTAGGCCCCATAGATCTGCAATCCGCTCAGGATCATTCCAACCAGCACCACGAACGTCAGCCAGTGTGTGAGCCGCACGATCCAGTGATGGCGCTTGACTGGCGGTGCTGACGGGGGCGACGGGGGCGACGGGGGCGACGGGGGCGAAGCCGGGGGAGCCGTCATGGGCTAAGTATATTGTCTGCCATGCGCGCAGCAACATTCATCGCAATCACACTGCTGATCTCGTGCCGGCCGCACAACGCGGCCGTTACAGATCGCACGTCCGACACACTCGGCTTCGCCGAGATGACGCCGCGCGATTCGGCGGATACCTCGCTCAGCAAGGCCCGCGTTATCACCGGTCCGACCGTCGTCGTCTTCTGGCTGAGCGGGGCGGACACGCTGTCGGCGGACGACCAGGCCGAAGCACTCGACGAGCTGAATTACACGACCGAAGGCATCGCGCCCACGCTGCAGCGACACAACATCACGCTGGTGCCCACCAATTCCGACACGATCTACGTGGCACTGCCCAACCGGCAGCGCCGGATGATCCTGCTGACCGGCGTGGACTATCCGTTCGGGTACGTGCTGGTGGAGCCGGGCACCGCGGAGCGAATTCTCGCGGGCGTCTACTCCGACGACGAGCTGCGCGACGAAGTCGAAGCGTACTTCGACTTGCCGCCGGCGTCGGACAGCACCGCAAAATATCCGCGGATCTCGACGTGACGTCGTTGGTCTTCCTCGCCGCGTCGCTGTTGCTGCAGGACATCAGCTGGCGGCCGGCGACGCCGCACCAGGGCTCGCTCATCGTCGTCTCGGCACCCGGCGCACTCACGGGCGAAGTCGCGGGCGAGCCGCTGCACTTCAAGGATGGCAAAGCGCTGGCTGCCGTGCCGCTCGACGCGACGGACAGCACGAGCGTGGCCACTCTCGCGATCCGCTGGGACGGCGCGGTCGTGGGAAACACGGCGTACATGCCCGTCGCCCCGCGCAAGGCGCCCGTGAACGAGCAGGTGCGCGCCGCCGAGCGATTCACACCGCCACCGGATAGTGCGCTGCTGGCGCGGATCGACGCCGAGCGCACGCTGATGCGCGACGCCGCCCGGCGCGCGCACGAGCTGCCCCGACTCTGGAAGCTGCCCTTCATGCGTCCGCGCACGGCACGCATCACAAGCGTGTTCGGGTCGGGGCGGCAGGTGAACGGCGTCTGGCGCAGCCGGCACGTGGGGCTCGACATCGCCGGGCCGAAAGGCGCGCCGGTGCGGGCGGCGAATCGCGGCATCGTGGCGCTCGTCGGCGAGTTCTTCTACGGCGGCATCTCCGTCTTCGTGCACCACGGCGATGGCATCATGACCGTCTACTACCACCTGAGCCGGGCGCTGGTCGCGGCCGGCGACACCGTCGAGCGCGGCCAGCTCATCGGCCGCGTCGGCGCGACGGGCCGCGTGACGGGACCGCATCTGCATTGGGGAGCACAGTACGGCAGCGTCGCGTTTAATCCCACCGATCTGCTGAAGCTCCCTTGAGCAAGGCGCTGCTGCTGCGCGGCGGCCGCCTGGTGACGATGGACGGCTCCCGGCGAGTCCTGGACGCCGATGTGCTCGTAGAGGACGGACGAATCCGGACGGTCGGACGGTCGGACGGCCGGACGGCCGGACGGTCAAAACCTGCCGTCATTGATTGCGAAAGGCTTGTTGTTCTTCCTGGACTCGTTCAAGCACACATCCATCTTTGCCAAACTCTCTTTCGCGGGCTCGCGGACGACCTCTCGCTCGAAGCATGGCTCGCGCAACGCATTTGGCCGCTCGAAGCGGCGCACACCGAAGCGTCGATTCACGCCTCCGCGATGCTCGGCGCCGCGGAGCTGCTGCTCGGCGGCACGACCGCGATCCTCGACATGGAAACTGTCCGGCACACGGGTGCTGCGTTCGAGGCGCTCGAATCGATCGGCATCCGCGCGACCGCGGGGAAGTGCCTCATGGACGCGCCGACGAATCCCGGCGCGCTGCGCGAATCGACGGACAGCGCTCTCACAGAGAGTGCGGACCTCTGTGCGAAGTGGCATGGCGCGGCCGGCGGCCGGCTGCGCTATTGCTTTGCCCCGCGCTTCGCGCCGAGCTGCACGGGCCCCTTGCTCAGGGCAGTGAGTGATTTGGCGGAACGGACCGGGGCGACGATTCACACGCATGCGGCGGAGACGCCGCTCGAGCTGGACACGGTGCGGCGCGAGACGGGGCACGACGAGATCGCGTATCTCGATTCGGTCGGAATCTCGGGGCCGCGCGCCGCGCTCGCGCATTGCGTGTGGGTCGATAAAGACGACATCACCGTGCTGGCGCGGCAGCAGACGAACGTGGTCCATTGTCCCAGCTCGAACCTCAAACTCGGCAGCGGGATCGCTCCCATCCCCGAGATGTTGGCCGCCGGATGCCGCGTCGGCATCGGTGCGGATGGGGCACCGTGCAACAACCGGCTCGATGCGTTCGCCGAGATGCGGCTCGCGGCCCTGATCCAGAAGCCACGGCTCGGACCGGACGCGTTGCCCGCCGCGCAGGTGTTGGAGCTGGCCACGTTGGGAGGGGCTCGGGCCTTGGGACTCGGGGCTGAGATTGGCTCGATAGAAGTGGGAAAATGCGCCGACCTGATCGTGCTGGATCTCGAGGGTCCGCACGCGCAGCCCGAGGACGCGGACCTCATTTCCCGGATCGTCTACAGCGCCCGCGCCGCCGACGTCCGTCACGTGATCGTGGACGGCCGGATCGTGGTGCGCGATGGTGTGCTGAAGACCGCTGATACCGCCGAGATTCGGCGCAAAGCGAACGCCGAGGCTAGGGCGTTACGCGCGAAAGCGCTGGATCGTCTCTGACAGCGTCGCCGCGGCATCGGAGAGATGCTGCGACGTCGTCGTGAGCTCGCTGAGTGACGCGATCTGCTGGGCCGTCGCCGCCGAAGTCTGCCGCGCGCCACTGGCGGCGCCCTCGGCGATCGCCGCAACCTCCTCCATGCGTCGGAGCACTTCCCGCATCCGCTTGGTCTGATTCTCGGTCTCGACGGCGAATGTCGTCGCAAACTGGACCGTAGAGTTGAGATCGGCGAAGATGGCATCGAGGGCGCCCTGCACGGTGCTCGCGACGGTGCCCACACCCTTCGCCGCCTCGCGTCCCTTCTGCATCGCGTCCACGACGCGATTGATCTGGTCCTGCGTGGCGCGCACCTTGGTGCGCACTTCCTCCGCCGAGCGGCCGCTTTGCTCGGCCAGCTTGCGCACCTCGCCGGCCACGACGCGGAAGCCGAGCCCGTGCTGTCCGGCGCGCGCGGCCTCGATCGCGGCGTTGAGGGCCAGCAGATCGGTCTGGCTCGCGATGCGCGTGATGCCGTCCACGAGCTTGCCGATCTCCTTCGATTCGCGGTCGAGCACACCCGCCACCTCGGACGCATGATCCATGTGCACCATCAGGTTCATCAGGAGCGAGCTCGCGCGTGCCACTTCTTCACCCCGCTTGTGCGCTTGCAGGGCGATCTGGGTGATCTGGCGCTCGGCCTCCTGGGCGCGCGCGTGGAGCGTCGTCGCGAGGCCGGACGCGGCCTCGGAGTCCTGGCGACCGTAGCCGATGAGCTGGCGCTGGCGCTCGGTTCCCTCGGTGAGCTGATGCGTAGTGCTCGAGATCGATTGTGACGCCGTCTGCAGCTCGCGCGCCGCCGTGGCGAGTCCGCCCGCCATCGCCGCGAGTGCGCCACCCTGGCGGCCGATTTCGCGTATGACGTCCGCGATCGCGGCGGTGGTCCGGTTCACGCTCACGCCGAGGAATCCGAGCTCGTCGGTGGCGGCGTGCGCCGCGCCGCTCTCCATCTGGCGCGTGAGATCGCCGCGCTCGATCTCACCCAGCACCCCGCGCGCGGTACGCAGCCGATCGACGATCTGCACGAGCATGGGCACGAGCGCGACGCAGGCGAAGACCAGGACGAGGGCTTCCTGGACGTAGAGCGCCCATCCCCATCCATGGCCGGCGACCTGCGCCAGCGCGGTGACGAGCGTGAAGGCGGCGAGGTTGATGATCAGCGCGCCCCACGCCTCCCGGCGCTCGAGGTAGAGCGCGGCCTGCAGCGGCGCGATGACGTAGGCGCCGTACAGCACATGGCCGTTCGGACCCATCGCGAACAGCACGGCGGAAATCAGCAAGCACCCGACGACGAGGTTGAGCTGCGCGTACCAGGACTCGAAGGCGCCGCGCTCCACGAGCCTGCGCACGCCGGCGTTCGCCGCCGCGAAGCTCGCGGCGAACGCGAGAATGAACCACGCGGAAATCGAGGCGATGCCAGCGAGTTTGACGCCGATGAGCAGCGCGATTCCGAACCCGACGAACGCCCAGCGAGCGCGCGTGTTCGCCAGCACGTACTGCCGCTGTTTGGCGACGCGCTCCTCGTGGAGCTGGTGCTCGAGGGTGATCACATGCGGAACAGGTAGCTGGCCTTCAGGAAGAATCCGTCTCCCGTGCGTGACAGGCGGCGGAAACTGAATGGATCGGGCTCGCTGAGCGACGAGCCGTACCCAAAGAAGAGTACCGTCCCGGGCGTCGGCTTGTAGGAAAACAGAAAATCGTTGCGGAACTCCGTGTTGGTGCTGCGCCCCTGCGGGATGGTGTCGACGATCAGCTGATCGCCGGTCCGAGGGTCGCGCAGCGTATCACGCACCTGAGCGAAATACTGTCCGACATATCGAAAGAAGATGTCTCTCGTGAGCTGGTATTCGACTTTGAGCCGGGGAATGTTCGCCGTCGAGAACCAGCTGCCATCTGCCGCCCGCGTGATAATCTGATGTGGCCATTGCCCCTCGAAGCGGAGGGACGATGTCGGCTTGAAGGCCAGCGCGACGAAGAGATTGAGCGCGCGGCCTTCGGATGCTTCGGCGAAGATCGGACCGGACACGCGCCCGAGACTGAGATCCATCTTCAGCGTGCGGTTGGGCGTGCTGAGGGCGGCGATCCCGCCCCACAGATTGTACAGGCCGTGCGGAACCGCGAACGGCACCGGCGTGCCGCCGGCGTCGACCTGGTAACCGGCGTAGTCCGGAGGGTCGAATCGCTGATGAGAGTTGCTCCAGAGCGCGCTGACGAACCACCCGCCCCGAATGTTCAACTGTAGCTGCTGCGTAATGTTGCCCTCGAGCGTGCTGCGCAGCTTGAGGAAGTCATCGTATCGCCACGTCGGCTGAATCAGGATGTAGGTGGTGGCGTTCTCGAGTAGCGCCCCCGGCTTTCCATATCGCGTGAACCGATTGAAGATGCGTCCCTGCACGACGTTCACGCGATTGACGAAACCGCTCTGAGCGGAGAAGTCGCGGCTGAAGCCGACGAACTCACCGTGGTTGCCGTAGGAGCGCCCGGTGAAATCGTAGAGTGTGGCGTCCCACAACGTGCCGGCGCGCAGTCCCGGGCTCACGGTGTCGTGGGTCCACGATCCGGCGACCTGCAGCGACGTAAACCAGCGCTTCAGCCAGATGATGCGGGCATCCACGCCCAGCACGCGGTTCGACGCGTTGCCGTCGATGCGGTCGGTGTAGGCGAGTCCCACGGTCGAGCTGGTGCCAAGATCGCGCCGCAGCCGGAGCAGGTTGACGATCGGATGATCACCCGTCGCGGACAGGTTGTTGTCGTCGACCGCACCGATGTAGGCGACGCCCGTTCCGCCGAGCTTTCCGGTCAGCTTCGCACCGCCGACGGGAGCGCTGATCCGCCGGGTATAGATCAGCGCGTTGGGCGTATCGAACTGCTCGAGTCCCTCGAGAAAGAACGGGCGCTTTTCGGGAAAGAACACCGCGAACCGCTCATTCACGGTCACCTGACCGACGTCGGCCTCGACCTGCGAGAAATCCGGATTCACGGTGCCCGTCATGCTGAGGTTCTGCGTCACGCCCCAACGCAGGTTCGCACCCAGCTGCGGGTCGACCACACCGTACCGGTATGCGGCTGCCGCCGGCGCGCCGTCCACGCGCGATGTGAACTCCGGACTCAGGTCCATCACCAGCCCCCGCCGCATCCCGGTCAACCCTTTCAGCGAGCCGGACTGAATGAGGAAGCTGGCGTTGGCACGCACGACCGGCGTCCACGTGTCCTCATACGCGGTATGCTGCGTCACTCGCACGATCTGGATGCCCCAGTCCTGAACTGCGGCGCTCTGGTAGCGCAGGCTCTTGAACGGAATGCGGACCTCGACCTCGAAGCCACTCGGGGTGACTCGGCCCTGCGATTCGTAGACGTAATCGGGGTTCAGATCGACGACGCCGTCGAAGCGGCCGCCCGCATTCCCCCCGCCGGCGGCGCCGGCAATCCCCTCACTGCGAACGCCGTCCTGTTGCGCGCCCAGCGGGTTGACGGCAAAGAGCAGCGCCCGGCGGCGATCGTTGAAGGTGTCGAGCAGGATTTGAATGTTGTCGTCGGCCCCGATGTTGTCGCGGTCGGCGAGCGTCGCCCGCACCACAGTGCCGTGCTTCTCGAAGGCACGGATGCCGAAGTAGATCGCATCGGATGCGTAGAAGACGAGGACCTGCGTGGAGTCTTCAGCCGGCCGGCTGTCCACGGGGCGGTATTGACTGAAGCCCGTGAGCAGCGCCGCCTGGCGCCACACGTCCTCGTCGAGCACGCCGTCAATGTGGACGGTGGCCTCGATCCGCGGCACCCGCACGTCGAGCTGACGGAGGTGGCCGTCGTACACTGCCTGCTGTGCTTGGACGAGGAGGAGAGCAACGGCGAGCATGGAACGAAACTAATGCGGGAGATGGGAGATGGGAGATGTACCGTACGGTGATTACGAACCGTCACGTACTTCTCCCATCTCCCTTCTCCCGCTTTACGCTTTACTGACTATTCGTATCTCAGTGCGACAATCGGATCCAGTGCGGCAGCCCGCCGCGCCGGCCAGATGCCGAAGAACAACCCCACGATCGCGCTGAAGATGAACGCGATCAGGATGGCGAGGAGGCTGATCGCCGTGTTCCAGTGCGCGAGCTTAGACAAGGCGATCGCGCCGAGCGTGCCGAAGAGAATGCCGATAATGCCTCCGGCGAGACACAAGACGAGCGCCTCGACGAGGAACTGGAACAGGATATTGAAGCGTGTGGCGCCCAGCGCCTTGCGCACGCCGATCTCGCGCGTCCGCTCGGTGACGGAGACGAGCATGATGTTCATGATGCCGATGCCGCCCACGAGCAAGCTCACGGCGGCAATTCCTGCGAGCAAGTACGTAAAGGTCTTCGCCGTGTCCTGAAACGTCGCCAGGATGTCAGACTGGTTGCGGATCTGAAAATCATTTTCTCCACCGGGGCGGACCTTGTGCTCCCGCCGCATCACGCGCTCGATCTCGATCATGGCGAGGGTCATTTGCGGGACGCTCGCCGCATCGACCGTGATGGATCGGAGACGGTCCGTCCCCATGATGCGGTAGCGCCCGGTCTGCAGGGGGATCAGGATCTGCTCGTCCGGGTTGCCGAACCCACCCGCCGATCCCTTGGCGGACAGGACACCGATGATCTCGAACGGGATGCCACGGATCTGGATTTCCTGGCCGATCATGGCCGCGGGATTCCTGTTGAACATGTCAGGAATCGCCGAGCCAAGCACTGCGTAGCGCCGACGTCCTTCGTCTTCCCCGGCCGTGAACATCCGCCCCGCCGTGAATGTGTAGTTCTTCACGATGGGATAGTTGGGCGTGGTGCCCACGATGCTCACGTTACCGTTCTGGCCGCCGAATTTGATCTGCAGGTTGCGCGTCAGCTCGGGGACTACGCCCTTCACGTAGCGCGCGTCGCGCGCGAGCGCGTTTGCGTCGTCGACCGTGACGCTGACGCGTTGATCGAACATGATGGCAATGCCGCCGCGGAACGATTGCCCCGGATAGATCGAGAGGAGAGTCGGGCCGAGCGCCTGGAGACGCGCCTGGACGGCCTTCTGGGCTCCGCTGCCGAGCGCCACCATCGTGATGACCGCGCCGACGCCGATGATGATGCCCAGCATCGTCAGGAACGACCGCAGCTTGTTGGCGCGGATCGCCTGGAGCGCGACCTGGAAGATTTCGCCGAGGAGCATGCTAGGGCCTGGTCGGCGTGGTCTGCGGCCGCGCCGGCGTCGTCGGCTGCTGCTGCTGGACACCGGGCAAGCCGCCGCCGGTCACCTGGCGCATGCGTTGCTGCATGTCGCGCTGCGCGTTGAGCAATGAGGCGCTCGGCAGGACCAGCACCGTGTCCTGCTCGGTCAGGCCGCTCACGACCTCGATGTAGTCGAGATCGGTGAGGCCGGTGCGGATCTGCACGGGCGTCGGCTTGCCGTTCTTGAGCGTGAACACGATGTAGCTCGACGGCTCACCCGAATTGCGCCGGAATCCGCCGCCGCCCTGGCCGCCGCCCGCGCGCTGCATCATCTGCCGCATCGCCGCCATCGCGCTCTGCTCGGCCGGCGTCAGCTCCTGGCCCGCCATGCGCTTCTGGAAAGCCGACCGGATCTGCGCCTCCGTGACGCCGGGAGGCAGCTGGATCGTCCGGCCGTCGGGGGTCGTCATGGTATTCCCACCGGCCGCCGGCGCAGTCGAATCGCGTTTGGCCGCGGTATCGCGCCGCGCCGTCCCGCCACCGAGCGACGCGCTGTCGCGGTTGGCCGGCGTCTGCTGCGGTTGGCGCGCCGCCGCGAGCTGCTGCTGTACCTCGTTCGGATCGAGCCCCAGGACCTGCGCCGCCGACGCCACATCGCGCTGCGTCCGCAGCGCCGCGTTCGGCACCGCGAGCACATTGTCGCGGCGCCCGACGTGAATCTCGACCTCGGTGTTCATGCCCGGCTTGAGCAGGTGATTCGGATTCGGAATCCGGATCAGCACGTTGAACATCGTGACGTTCTGCTGGACGGTCGCCTGCGGCTCGACTTTCAGCACCGTGCCTTCGAACGGCCGATTGGGGTACGCGTCCACCGTGATCGTCGTCAGGAGTCCCGACGACACTTTGCCGATATCGGTCTCATCGACGAGGGCGCGGATCTGGACGGTGTCGAGGTTCGCCATCCTGAACAGCACCGTACCGCCCCCCACGTCCGTGGTCGGCGATGAGATGACGGTTCCGAGCTCCACGTTCTTGGCGATGATCGTCCCCGCCAGCGGCGCCCGCAGCTTCGTATCGGTCATGCGATCCCGCGAGTTCTCGAGGTCCGACTGCGCGCGGATCACTGCCGCGTTGGCGTTCGCGTAGTCGAGCTTGGCGCCGTCGTACTCCGTCTGCGTGATCGCCTGCGACTTGAACAGGGTGTCGGATCGCGCGAGCTGCGCCTTGGCGTTGCTGAGCTGGGCCTGCGCGACCTGCAGGTTCGCCTGCGACTGCGCCAGGTTGTTGCGCGGGATGCGCGGATCGATCGACGCGAGCAGCTGATCTTCCTTCACGTCGTCGCCCGTCTGCACGTTCATCCCGATGATCTCGCCCGACGCTTTGGACTTCACGTCCACGGTCAGCACGGGCTCGATGGCCCCGGACGCCGATGCCGACACGATCAGGTTGCGGCGTTCGACCGGCACGGCCTCGTACGACAGGGTCGCCTGCTTCGGACTGCAGGCGGAGATCCCGGCGAGCAGCAGCGTCGCCGCGGCGGTTCCCCAGAGTTTTGTGTTCACGTCTTACTTGCCATCCTCTCATCGCGCGCAATCTTGCCGTCGAGCAGGTGAATCTGGCGGTGCGCGTGCGCCGCAATGTCGTGTTCGTGCGTCACCAGCACGATGGTCTGGCCCGCCCGATGCAGATCCTTGAACAGCCCCATGATTTCGTTGCCCGTCGCCGAGTCGAGGTTTCCGGTTGGCTCGTCGGCGAGCAGAATGCTCGGGGAATTCACCAGCGCGCGGGCAATCGCCACGCGCTGGCGCTGCCCGCCGGACAGCTCGTTCGGGCGGTGGTCCATGCGGTCGGCGAGGCCGACCTGCGTCAGCGAGAGCGCGGCGCGGTCGCGCCGCTCCTTGCCGGACATGCCGGCGTAAATGAGCGGCAGCTCGACGTTGTGCAGCGCGTCGGCGCGTGGCAGCAGGTTGAACGTCTGGAACACGAACCCGATTTCCTTGTTGCGGATCCGCGCCAGATCGTCGTCGGTCAGATCGCTCACCTTCTGCCCGTTCAACCAGTATTCGCCGGTCGTCGGCGTATCGAGGCACCCGATCAGGTTCATCAGGGTCGATTTGCCCGATCCCGACGGTCCCATGATCGCGACGAATTCATTCTTCTTGATCTGGATATCCACGCCGCGCAGCGCGTGTACGATCTCCGCGCCCATCACGTACTCGCGCGTCAGGTGATGCGTGAGAATGACGGTATCGGGGGTCGGCGTGTCGCCGGTGCGGAACAGCATCGCCTGTGTGGCAGTCATAGTGTCCGTCCCACGACCGCCTCGACTTGCGCGCGGGCGATCAGATAGTCGAAGCGAACCTGCACGAGGTTTTGCTCTGCCGTCGTGAGCGCGCTTTGCGACGTGAGGAGATCGAGAATGGTCGCCGCGCCGACGCGGTAGCGCTCGTTCTGGACCCGGAGGTCCTCCGTAGCGGCGGCCAGGTTGGTCTGGGCGATGCCGATCTTTTCGTAGGCAGTGGCAAGCGCGGCAAGCTGCTGGGTGAGTTGGGCGCTGACCTGGCGACGCGTATCCGCCGCCTTCGCGTCTGCCACATCCCGGGCGACCGCCGCGGAGCGTAACGACTTCTCGCGCGAGAATCCGTTGAACAGCGTCCAGCTGACGCTGAACCGTACACTCCAGCCGCTGAGGTAGTTGCTCGTCGAGCTCCAGGGCGCCTCGGACCCGGTGTAGGAGTTGCCGACCGAAGCGGTCAGGCTCGGCCAATATTGTGCGCGACTCACGGCCACCTGGGCTCCGGCCGCCCGTGCCTGCGCATCCGCCTGTTGCACCTGCGGCGCATTGTCTATGCGGGACTGGCGGAGCGCGGTTGTGTCGGGAAAGGCGGGGAGCGCGGTGTCCGGCACCGCCCGGACCGGTCCATCGACTCCGATCTGCCGCCCCAGATTCGCCTGCGCAGTCGCGAGATTTGCTTGCGCCTGGAGCAGCGCGATGCGGGCGTTCCCGTAATCAACGAGCGAGCGGAGGGAGTCGGACCTCGTCGCGGAGCCGGCGTGGAGCTTATCGATCGAGATCCGGAGCTGCTGCTGCGCCCGCGTGACTTGCGATTCGGCGACCCGAACCAGATCGCTCGTCGCCAGGGCGTTGTAGAATGCCTGCTTGGTTTGCAGCGTGACCTGGAAAAGCTGATTGCCGACGCCGGCTTCGGCTGCGTTTTGCGTCGCGTGCGAGGAGCGGACATCCGCGAGTCGCCGAAAACCATCGAACAGCTCGATGTTCGCCGACAGACCACCGTTGAACGACGTGCTCGCCGGCGCGGTGACGATCTGACCGGTGTTCGAGTTGAAGCGCGTACCACCGTTGCGTTGCGACGAGCCACTTGTCGAGATCGTCGGCAGGTACGAGCCAATGCTGGCTCGCATCGACGCACCGGCGTTGCTCTGGTCGCCGCGCGCCTGCACCATCGCAGGCTGCACCTGCAATGCGCGCTGCACGGCCTCCTGGAGCGTGACCTCGGCGATCTGCTGCGCCGCGGCGGGCGCGGCGAGCAGCGTGCCAAGCAGAGTCCCCACCACCAAATCCCGCCGCATTAGTGGCCCCCCCCAGCTTTCCCTTTGGTGGAGTCTTCCCGCTCCTTACGGTGATGCTCAGCCTGGTCGATCAGTTGCTGGTGCCGCGCCCGCTGCTCGGGCGTGAGTTGCGCATCGATCTCCGTGCGCATGCGCGCCTTGATGGAGTCGAACCGCGGCCGGACCCTGGCCCACAGCGAATCGGTCTCGGGACGGTGCCGCGCAATGATCGCGCGGACGGAGTCCCGCTGCGCGGAGCTCAGATCCAGCTCCCGGCTCAGATATTTCACGAGGGCATCGGGGCCGCGCCGCGGGCCACGGTCGTCGCGCTCCGCAGCCTCGCGACCACCCCATCCGGCCAGCCCGCCCGCCACGAACACGGCGGCCAGCAGGCCGACGGCCGCGAGTTTCGATCTATTCAGCATGGTTCCTCTTTCGCTTTCTTAGCGTTGGTCGACCAATGACGAAAACACGACGCTGGCGTCGGGCGGATCCTGCGACGTCACCAACGCGTCGAGGCCGGGGCCTTCGAGCGGCGCCATCGCGGTATCGAACGAGGCAGGCGCCGGCGTCAACATGGTACGACCGAACAGGAATCCGAGAATCAGCGCCGCGACGGCGGCAGCGATGCCCGGCCGGAACCACGACGCGAGTACGTCGAGCGTGGCGACCGAAGCACGGCCCAACGCCCGCTCGTACTGCGCCATGACTCGCGCGGCGAACGCCGCGTGATCGTCCTTCGGCTCGAGCGCGGCGCGCAGCGCCGCACCCAGCTCGGGATCCGGGCGATGATCGAACGACGGCTCGTTCTTCATCTCACTTGCTCCTTCCAGTCAGCCAGCAGCGTGCGCAGACGGCGACGCGCGTGAAATACTTCCGATCGCGCCGTCCCTTCCGGGATTCCCAGAATCCCGGCGATTTCGGCGTGCGAGTACCCTTCGACATCGAACAAGACGACCGCCATGCGGCGGCGCTCCGGCAGCTCGCCAAGCGCGGTTCGCAACCGCGCACTCAGCTCGCTGCGCATCGCCACCGCGTCCGGCCGCGGACCTCCGCCGACCAGCGCAGCGTCGAGGGGCTCGGCCTGCCGTACGTTCCGCCGGCGCCGCCGGTCCGTGGCAGCGTTGGCGACGATGCGCATCAACCAGGGGCCGAACGGGCGGCGCGTATCATACTGCGCGAGCTTTACCAGGGCGGAAAGAAAACCGTCCTGTGCGGCGTCATCGGCGTCGTCGGGATCGCCCAAGACCGCCCGGGCGACCCGTCGCGCCTGTGCCGCATAGCGCTCGACGAGCACCCCGAATGCGTCGCGATCCCCGCCTAACGTCTTAGTTACTAAGCCCTTGTCGTCTTCGCTGCTTCCCATACGCGCAGCGCCGGCCGGAGGTTGAGCGCCCCCAGCCCCCCCAGAGCCTCCAGACCCCCCCTCCCGCTCAGTGAGCATCGCTCTCACGGCGGCGCCGCCGCCGGGCGAAGGCGATGCCCGCGAGCCACACGGATGTCGCCAACGCCCCCACGCCGAGCACGGTGCTCGTGACGATGGGGAAGAGGACGAGCATGAAGCCCGTCACGAGGAACGCCGCCGCCGCCGTACCGGCCACCATCCGTCGAGCACCTCCGGCGACCTGCATCAGCGCGACGACGGCAATCGCCTGGCGCTCGCGCAGTGAGCGTTTGTGCTGCGGAACGGCGGCGTGCACCTGCACGATTGCTTGCGACGGATTCACGGCGGCGGCAGCGACGAGCTTGGGAGGCAACGGGAGCCTGCGGCGCGCCATCAAAACGATCTCGCGGCTCTGCGCCATGTCGTGCAGGAACTGCGTCGCGAGTGTGGCGGTCAGCCCATCGTGCTCGGCGACGAGGTCGAGCTCGTAATTGCCGAGCAGGCTCGAGACGTTGAGGTTGCTCGATCCGACCCGCGCCCATTCGTGATCGGCGAGCAGCGTCTTAGCGTGCAGCATCGGCCCGCGATACTCGAAGATGCGGGCGCCGGCATGCAGCAGCTCGCGGTACCCGCCGCGCGTGAAGATGCGGATAATCGGGATGTCGGAGGTGCCGGGGAGCAACAATCGCACATCCACGCCGCTGCGCGCCGCATCGACAAAGGCTGCATAGAGCGGCGGCGGCGCCACGAGATACGCATCCGTGATCCACAGCCGTTCCGTCACCGCCGCGGCGAGCAATTGCACCGCGCGATAGATCCGCGACTGACCCGGCAGGCCTTCCACGACGCGCACGGCGGAAGGACCGCATTCGTCGGGCTGGGGCGCCGTCTCGTCGTCGGGCAGTGGGCGGCCGGCGCGCGCCCACATCCGGCCGAACGCCGCATCGAGCGCCGCAACCGCCGGTCCGCACACGACCATCATGGTATCGCGCCAGCAGGGCTGTCCCGCCCGCGGGTCGCCGGCCCATTCGTTGCCGATGCAGAGACCACCCGTCATCGCGCGCTCACCATCGACGACGAGCAGCTTGCGGTGATCGCGGCTGAACGCCTTGATCGGACCGCTCGTCCAGATCGGCTGGAAGGGGCGGCAGTCCACGCCGTAACTGCGCAGCTCGCGCCAGAACCTGCCGCTCGTGCTGCGGCAGCCGAACGCATCGTAGAGGATTCGGACGCGGACGCCGGCGCGGGCCCGCTCCGCCCATGCGCTTGCGAAGCGGCGGCCGGTCTCGTCGTCGTGAATGATGTAATTCTCGAAATGCACCGTGCGTTGCGCGCCCGCGATCATCTCGAGCATCGCATCGAGCGCATGGTCGCTGATCGCGATGTGCCGGAGGATGTTGCCCGGAATCGGCCGCGCACCTGTCGCGCGGTCCAGCGCCCGCGAGAACGGGTGCGCCGACGGAACGGTGGCGGTCACCCTCCGAGGCCCAGCGAGGGCTCCACGGGGCGGAGCGCCTGAATGCAGCATGCGATGTGCGCCTCGAGCGGGACGCCGAGCTCCTCGGCACCCTGGCGCACCTCCTCGCGGTTTACACCGCGCGCGAACGCCTTGTCCTTGAGCTTTTTCTTGACCGACGAGACCTCGAGGTCGGCAAAACTCTTGGATGGGCGCACCAGCGCGCACGCGACCAGGAATCCACACAGCTCGTCTACCGCAAAGAGCGTCTTCGCCATGGGCGTGTCGCGCGGCACGCCCGAGTAGGTCGCGTGTCCCAACACCGCTCTGAGCAGCGGCTCGGCGACGCCCTTGGAGCGGAGGAGATTGACGCCCCAGGCGGGATGGCCCTCGGTGGCTGAATGTTCCTGGTTGGGGAATTTCTCGTAGTCGAAATCGTGCAGCAGGCCGACGAGCCCCCACGCCTCCGGATCTTCGCCGAGTTTAGCGGCGTAGGCCCGCATCGCGGCCTCGACGGCGAGCATGTGCTGGCGCAGCGAGGGCGATTGCGTGTGCTCGTGCATGAGGGAAAGAGCTTCGGCTCGGTTCATCTGATCTCCACTCCCCACCGTTCACTCCACAACGCGAGCATGAGCTGCGGCCACAGCCTCCGCGCATGATTCCGCCGCCCGGTTCGATGCTCCGTGAGGAGCGGCGTGTCGAGCAGACGGTCCGCCAGGGGAGCGAGTCCCGTGTTCAGCCAGCGGGCCACGGGCACGGAGAGACCCCGCTTGCGGCGGTGGATGACTTCGTCCGGCACCAGCCCGCGCGCTGCTTCCTTTAATATCGCCTTGGTGGTGAGGCCCCGCACCTTGACATGCGAAGCGGCGGGGAGAACCAGCTCCATCACCTCGCGATCGAGAAACGGCGCCCGCGCCTCGACCGACGCCAGCATCGTGGCGCGATCGACTTTCACCAGCAGATCGTCGGGCAGATACGTCAAGAAGTCGAACCACATCACGCGATTCAGCGGCTCGTCCGGGAAGCGATCCAGTTTGCCGGCGAGCTCGGCAATGACGCCCTCGTCGATCGTCATCGCGCCGAGCCAGGTGAGGTGGCGTGTGAGCCAAGGTTCTTCAGTAGCTGACAGGAACTGCTTGAGCATGTACTCCAGCGTCATCTTCCCGGTAGACGACGGCCAGCGCTCCACCGCCCAGCGCGTGGCTTGCCGCAGCGGGCGCGGGACCCGTTGCCACAGGTCCGCGAATTTGTGGCCGAGGTAGGTTGGATATCCGCCGAACAGCTCGTCGGCGCCTTCACCGGAGAGGATGACCTTCACGTCCTTGCGCGCCGCTTCCGCCAGCAGGAAGGTGGGAAGCACGGCGGGGTCTCCGAGTGGCTCGGCGAGCGAGCGCGACACGACCTCGAGCGCGCGACCGAGCGATTCCTCGTCCGCGGTGACGACGTGGTGGACACTCGCGATTGCGTGTGTGACCGCTTCCGCGTACGGGCTCTCGTCGTACCCGCTCTCGGTGAACCGCACGGCGTAGGTGTGTATCCGCTCGCCGGGAATGCCGCGGGCCGCGGCGGCGACGAGGAGCGACGAGTCGAGGCCACCGCTCGTGAAGATGCCGAGCGGCACGTCCGACATCAGCTCACGCTTCACGGCACGCAGCAGCGTGTCGCGGAGCGTCGTGGTGTCACCGGGTACGAGGGTCGAGGGCCGGCTCGCCGCGTCCGCGGCGCTCCAGAAGGGTCGAATCTCGGTGCGCGCACCTTCGGCGATCAGAAGCGACGCCGGCGGCAGCTTGTTGATTCCGTCGAACAGCGTGTAGGGCGCTGGGACGTATCCGAGCGCATGATACAGCCGCAGTGCTTTGCGATTCAGCCGGCGCAGCTGGTCGGGAAACTCGAGCAGCGCCTGGATCTCGGACGCGAAGCGCAGCTCGTTCCCCACGTCGGTCCAGAACAGCGGTTTCTCGCCCGCGCGATCGCGCGCGAGCACCAGCCGGCGCCGCGTTTCATCCCAGATCGCAAGACCGAACATCCCTTCGAGCCGGGCGACGGCGTCCGCGCCGAATCGCTGGTAGAACGGGACGATCGTCTCGATGTCGCCGTGCGAGCGGAAGGGATAGCCCCACCCGGACGCTTCCTGGCGCAGCGCCGGCGCATTGTAGATCTCGCCGTTGCAGACCATCCAGATCTTGCCGTCGGGGCTTTGAAACGGCTGATCACCAGTCGTGAGATCCATGATGGCGAGCCGGCGTGCGCCGAGGCGGGCGCGTTCGTTGCCGATGATGCATTCGCCGTCGGGCCCGCGGTGGCGCAGCGCGGCGGCCATCCGCTCGAGCGCTTCCGGATGGCGCAGCGGTGCTTCACCACGCGCTATCGCGCCGAAGATGCCGCACATGGTCCGTAGGCCGCGTACTTGCCTTCGACGGCGAGCAACGGCAGCACGGAATCGAGCTGGGCGCGGACGCGCGCGTCGCCGGCACGCGCCACGAACACGGCCGGCGTGCGGCAATCGCGCGCTCGACTCCGCCAGTAATCGGCTGGCCGGAGCGGCGCGGTGCTGTCACGGCGGAACTGTTCCTGGTAATCGACGACAAAGTTGCTCGTCAGCTCGCGCGCGCTCGCCGTCGCGAGGAGTACCGGTCGCCGCAAATAAAACGGCAGGGAAGTCGGGAACGCCGAGACTCCCACAACCTCGACATCGTCCACTCCCTTCAGCGTCGGCCTCACGTTCTGAATGACGCGCGCCAGCGTCGCCGACGAGCGATCCTCGCCGACGGCGGCGAGCAACCCGCCGGACACGATGGGCATAGCGATCACCGTCAGGGCGTATCCCATCACGGTGAGCGCGGGGCGCGGGCGCTCAGGTCTGCCGGCGTGCCAGACCAACGCCGCCGAAATCAGCAGCGCGATACCCAGTGCCAACGCTGCCTGGGGAATCGCGGCCCGCTCCGCCGGCGTCAGGCTGATCGGCGCAGGCAGCCACACGGTCAGGGACACGAGTGCGAGACCCAGCAGCGCTGCGAGCACCGCGTAGGTGCGCCGGCCAGCTCCGATTCCGTCGCCTAACGAGCGAGCAGCCGCGAGCGCGAACGGCGGCATCAGCGGCAATACGTACTGCGGCAGCTTGGATTGATTGAGCGTAAAGAACAGCAGGGGTCCCAGGACCCAGCACGCGAGGAGCATCGACTCCTGCGCCAGCGGGTTCACGCGCCTGGCCAACCAGGCCCAGCGCCAGTTTTTCAGACCGCCGAGCGCGGGCACAATCCACGGAAACGCGGCCACGGGAACGATCGGCAGATAGTACCAGAACGGTGCAGTACGATGGAAGCGCGTCGTCGTCACACGCTCGAATGTCTCGCGCACGAAGACGTAGTGCGGGAATTCGGGGACGCGATGCGACACCGCGAGAAACCAGGGAAGGGCCACGAGCGCAAACACACCAAGACCGGCGAGCGGAAACAGCCGCCGGACGGATCTGCCGCTAATCAGCGAGTAAGGGATCAGCGCGATCAGTGGCACTAGAATGGCAACGGGGCCCTTGGTGATGGCTCCGAGCCCGATTGCTGCCCACGCCAGCACGGGTCGCTCGTCCCAGAACGCGAGGATCGCGAGCGTGGTACAGAACGCGAGCGCACTGTCCATGATCGTCGTGCGCGCGTACGCGAGCACGAGCGGCATCGTGGCGAGCGCCAGCGCCGCCAGCCATCCGGCATCCGTGCCCCAGCGGCGCCGCACGAACCAGACGACAACGACCAGCGTCGCGAGCGTGAACAAGAACGCGGGCAGACGGGCCGCCGTCTCGGTCGGCCCGAGAACCTCCATCACCGCCGCCGCGGACGCGAAGTAGACGATCGGCTTGTCGAGGTACGGCAGGCCGTCGAAGTGGGGCAGCACGTAGTCGTTCGTCGCCGCCATCTCGCGCGCGACTTCGGCGTTGCGCCCCTCGTCCGGATCGAACAGCGGATATCCGCCGAGGTCGAACGCCAGCGCCAGGACGGCGGCAAGGAGCAGCACCGGCAGCCGCACGTAGGCGCCTAACGGCAGGAGTTGGGAGCTAGGAACTGGGAGCCTGGGGCGTCGAGGGCGGAGGCTGTACCGGGGCCGTCGGCATTTGGGAAACCGTGATCGGGACGTTCGCTTTCCGCTCGCCGTCCACCGTGATCTCGAAGCGATACTGGCCGGCGCGCGGGAACGGCACATCGAACACGAGCACGGCCGCCGCCTCGATCTCCGTGACGCCCGCGGGCGGCTCGGCGAAGTTCACCGTGCCCGAGCCGCCCAGCAGCTCCGTGTCGTCTTCATCGAGCAGCTTGATCTGCACCTGATGCTCGCCGACTTCCGTGCGTCTTCCTTTCAACCGCAGCACGAGGTGCAGCCGCGGATGCATCGCCGGAAACTGCGGCACCCAGATGTGCTGGAAGATGCCGAGCACCGACATCTTGCCCGACTGATCGACCAGCGCATAGTCGGCGACGACCGCGAAATCGAGATGCACTACTTCTTCGCCACTGGAACGGAGTACCGAACCTTGTCCCACGCGAACGTGATGGCCGAGGGCGCGGGAGCCGGCTCGAACGCGATCACGAACTGCTCCATCGGCGTCGCGAGCGTCTCGGTCTTGGCATCGACGCGGACCAAGTCTTGCTCTGGATGGTATTCGGTGCCCCACTGCCCGCTCTGTTTGTTGATGATGAGCTTCCATCCGGTCGGCGAGGGAAGCGTCCACAGAGTGTACCTGCCTGCGGGGACGGTCGCGCCGCCGATGACCAGATCCACGGGCGTGTTCAGCTGCGTCGCCGCGTTTGCGCCTGTGCGCCACACCTTATTCCACGGCTCCAGGACGCCGAAGATGTCGCGGCCGCGTCGGGCGGGGCGGCTGTAATCGATCCAGACCTCGGAGCCGCCAATGGTCGCGCGCGCCGTGTCGCGAGGCGACAACTGGCCGAGCGGCCGGTTCGCGAACATCGGACCGGCCTGGGCCATCGGAACGGACGGCACGCGCTGCACGTCCACCTGCAGCGTGCTGCCCTTTCCCGTGAGCCACGTGAGGTGACCCTGCCGGTCGAGGCGGAACGTGAACGGACCGACTCCGGTGTATTGCCCTTGGTCGAACATGAGTACGAGGGTATCGCCGCCGCGCTTGACGAGGTAGCCGCCACTCGTCGCGGTGCTCGAAGTGAGGGCGGTAAACCGTACGCTGTCTTTCCCTTGTGCACGCGCCCAGCGGCCGATTTGCTCGAGTAAGCCGTACACGTGCAGCTGGAATGGAAAGGTCCCCTTCGGCACCGCCATCTTTTGCGTGACCGTGCTATCACCGCGCGGCGATACCATCACCACGCTGTCGCCGGAAAAGTCTGCCGAGTTCCTCGTCTCCATCGGTCCCGGACCACCGCCGATGTTGTGCGTGACGAGCTCCAGGCGTCGCACCGTGCCGTCGGGATTCAGGTCGAACGTATAGATGCGATGCAGGCTCCGCGGCGTGCGGATCACGTATTCGCCGCGCAGCTGCGTGGCGGTGCGCTTGTACTGCTCGAGCGCCAGCGTGTCGTTGCCGAGCCGCACCACAAAGGCGCCAGAGTCTTGCACCACCATCGTGACTGCCAGTAACAGAGCGACCACAACTCCTCCGGTCTATGAGACGCGAATCGACGTGATTTCGTCGTTTCCCTTGATGGCGTTAACGACATCCATGCCCTTGGTGACCTGCCCGAACACGGTGTGCACGCCATCGAGATGTCGCTGCGGCGAGTGACAGATGAAGAACTGGCTGCCGCCGGTGTCCTTGCCCGCATGCGCCATGGACAGCGTGCCGGCGACGTGCTTGTGCGTGTTCTTCTGGGTCTCGCATTTGATCGTGTAGCCCGGGCCGCCCGTCCCGACCGGCCCCTTGCCGGTCTTGGAGTACGGATCGCCGCCCTGGATCATGAAGTTCGGGATCACGCGATGGAATTTGGTCCCGTCGTAAAAGTTCGAGTTCGCCAGCTTCTCGAAGTTCGCGACCGTACCGGGCACTTCGTCGGCGAACAGCTCCACTTCGATGGTGCCCTGCTTGGTTTCGATCACCGCCTTCTTGTTCGGCATCTACACCCCTCTAGTTGAGACTCTCTTCCACCTGCTGCACCCACATTCGCCGCCTGCGCCGTGGGTAGGAATGTGTCCTCGGCGTCGCGCCGCGCCAAGTTGTAAACGATCTGCACGGTGTCAGGCATGGTGGCCTGGGCTGACGGAGAGTCCGGTGCGGCCGAGCGTGCGGTGGTTCACGCCTCGAGGAGCTCGGCGAGTTTCTCCGGCGTCGCGACAGGCGGCGCACACGAGCTGCCGATACAGACCAGTGCGTCCGGGGGCGCGTCGACCAGCTCACGCACCACGGCCTTCCGGGGCCGATAGGTCTGCAGCGCAAGCAAATGCATCGCGCAAGCGGGACCGTCGCCGTGCGGCCCTACGACCTCGATACGAGTCACCGGATGCACTGCCCAATCGATCGCCCGGAGGAGCGTGGATCCATACAGCGCTAGCTCTCGAGCGCTTCCGGCGAAGGCTCCGAGCTGCCGGTCGAGCTGACTGCGCCATTCCGGATGGCTGGTCATCGCCCAGAGGCGCGCCAGGACTAAGGCCGCGACGCCGTTTGGTGATGGCGTGGGCGCATCCTGCACTGGCTTGGCACGCGTCGCGAGGTAGGCGGCCCCATTCGTTGTGGCGATGTCGAAGTACCCGCCTGCCTCATCGATGTGTGACTTCAGGCAGTACCCCATGACCTCGATCGCCCGCCCGTGCCAATGCGTCTTACCAGTTGCCTCGTACGCATCGAGAAATGCGGCGGCCGCTTGCACGTTGTCGTCGAGCATGCCGCGCGGCTCCGGCCGGCCGAGGACGTGCGACATCCCACGTTCCGCCTCCCACGCCTCGTCCCAGATTCTTTCCAGCACTTTCAGCGCCAACGCATTACACTCGGGCCGGTCGAGCACCGCACCGGCCTGTAGGAAGGCGCCCGCCAGCATCGCGTTCCAGTTGACATAGGCCGTCTGATCCACGAACGGTGCTGTGCGAAGGTCGCGCGCGGCCTTGAGCTTCTTCATCGCGGTGCGCAGGACGGGCCGCTCGTCGTCACTCGCAGGGTCCTGCTTCCACCACAGCACGTTTTTCTTCGGGTTGTGATGCATCTCGCCCGTTTCCTGGATGTCGAATACCGCCGACGCGACCGCAAATTCCCGGGCCGTCAACGCGCCTTTGGCTTCGTCCACCGTCCAGGTCCAGTAGTCGCCGTCATCGCCGAACGTCAGGTCTGCGTCCTGTGAGGTCGCGAACGCTCCATTTTCCTTGTCGGCCATGACCTCGAGCACCCAATCCACGATGCCGGTTGCGACTTCCCTGAACAGCGGGGTCCCGAACGCCTGGTAGGCCGACAGGTACGCGCGCAGCAGCTCGGAGTTGTCGTACGACATCTTCTCGAAATGCGGGACGATCCAGCGCTCATCGACCGAGTAGCGATGGAAGCCACCGCCGAGCTGATCGCGAACGCCGCCGCGCGCCATGCCGGTGAGTGTCTTCTCGACGATCTCGCGCTGCCAGGGGAGACCGCCACGGCTGTCGTGCCAGCGCGCGAGCAGGAACTCGATTGCGGCGGGGTGCGGGAACTTGGGCGCCGCGCCGAAGCCGCCGTAGCGCACGTCGAACAGCTTGGCCATCTGGTCGGCGGCGCCGCTGACCAGATCGGGATTCACCACGCCGGGCTTCGCTTCATCCAGCGTCTGGACGACGTGCTCGCGAATCGCGCGCGCGTTCGTGGTGACGCGCTCTTGCTCCTCGCGAAACGTGCGCGCGATTTCCATCAGCACGCGGCGAAATCCCGGCCGGCCGTAGGCGTTGTTGTCCGGCGGGAAGTAGGTGCCGCCGAAAAAGACCTCACCGTCCGGCGTCAGGAACGCCGTGAGCGGCCAGCCGCCCTGCCCGCTGAGCGCCTGCACCGCGCGCTGATAACGCGCGTCCACATCGGGCCGCTCGTCGCGGTCCACCTTGATGCACACGAAATCCCTGTTCAGCAGCTCGGCGACCGCCGGATCCTCGTACGACTCGCCATCCATGACGTGGCACCAGTGGCACCAGACGGCCCCGATGTCGAGGAGGATCGGCTTGTTTTCCTGCCGGGCGCGCTCGAACGCCGCATCGCCCCACGGAGCCCAGTGGACCGGCTGGTCCGCTGCAGACTTGAGGTATGCGGAGGTTTCGGAGGTCAGCTGATTCGGCGCCACGACTTCCCCGCTAATCCAGGTACCGGATCGCGGTTTGCGTCAACAACTCCGCGCCGATCACGAGCGACTCCTCATCGATGTCGAACGTGGGACTGTGATGCGGGGAGGCGCGTCCCCCTTTGGGCGCCGATCCGACGAAGGCAAAGCACCCCGGGACGCTGGACAGGAAGTAGGCCATGTCCTCGCCGCCCATCGTGCGGACGCCCTGGCGGACGTTGGTGCCG
>Ga0209056_10000425_pt1 | contig 46634 bp, 38 predicted proteins | sample GraSoiAngelo_114_FD_185876 | JGI IMG/M metagenome (GOLD analysis project Ga0209056, IMG submission 185876) | Grasslands soil microbial communities from the Angelo Coastal Reserve, California, USA - 14_0903_13_40cm (SPAdes) (version 2) | ecosystem: Environmental > Terrestrial > Soil > Grasslands...
AATCGAATCCGCGCGCCGCGTTTCGGTGGGGCTGGTGGTACGGCATTGTCAGCAACGCGTTCGTGCTGTACTGGATGGTCGTCGCACTCTGGCATTTCACGCCGCTGTCTGCGCTCGGTTATCTCGCGACGATTGCCGTCCTCGGATTGCTCACCGCCACCATGTTCTGGTTCGTCACCCGGCTTCGTCTGGCTGTCCCCGGCGTGCCGCTGTGGGTCGTCCTGCCCGTCGCCTGGACGGCGTTGGAATGGCTCATCGGGCATCTCGGCGACGTTCGCTTTCCATGGCTCGGCCTCGGTACATCGCTCGCGGATGCACCGGTGCTCGTGCAGTGGGCGGACATCGCCGGCGCCCGCGGCGTGACGCTGTGGCTGGCGTGGTGCAACGTCGCTATCGTCGAGGCCGCAACCGACGTGCGTGGTGCGCGGTACGTGGTGCGTGGGTACGCCATCGTGGTGGGTACGGTGCTCGTGGCGTTGGGGTACGGCGCTTGGCGGATCAAGACCCTGCCGATTCGCGAGCTCGGCGTCGTTGGCTTAGTGCAGCCCAACGAGGGGTTTCACGAAAAGTGGGATCCCGCGCATGCCGACAGCGTGATCGGGACGCTGCTCGACGGCTCCAAGCGCCTCGCGGATGAGTTTCCGCGGCCCAAGCTGATCATCTGGCCGGAAGCGGCGATTCCCGATTTTCTGTGGCGCCGGCCTGAGTGGATTGCGCGGATCACGAGCTTGGTGCGGGAGACTCACGTCCCGATCTTCACCGGCGTCGTGTGGGCCGATTCCACCTGGCGCAGCCCGCTCGATCCGTACTACAACGCTGCCATTTTCATCGATACCAGCGGGAACTGGCGGCCCTATCCCGTCTACGCGAAGCATTATCTCGTGCCAGTCACCGAGCGGGTCCCCTTCGTGCCGGTGCGCGTTTTCCGGGCCGTTCCCGGACTGCGCAATTGGTCCGGTGGGTTTACGCCCGGCCGCAGTGTGCCCCTGTACACGTCCGAGCTGGGCCGGTTCGGCGTCATCGTGTGCTATGAGTCGGCATTTGAAGACCTGCCGCGCAACTACCGCGCGGAGGGCGCCAACTTCCTGGTCAACATTACGAACGACGCGTGGTTTGGCCGCACTAGCGCACCGAGACAGCATGCGTCCCACCTCATCATGCGCGCCATCGAAACGCGGATGGGTGTGGCGCGTGCGGCGAATTCGGGCATCTCGGAATTCGTCGACCCGATGGGCCGCACCTATCTCGCCACCAAGCTCGATGAAAAGACGTACGTGGCCGGCGTCCTCCATACCACCGACGTGATCCCCTTGTACGTTCGTCTCGGCGATTGGGTGGGCTTGCTCGTGGTGGTGCTCACACTCGCCGGGATCGCCTTGCTCGTGCAACGCCGCTTCCGTCCATGACACGCGTCGGCGTTGACGTCGGCGGGACATTCACCGATCTCGTCGCAGTCACGCCCGACGGCAGTCTCGAAATCCGCAAAGTGGCGAGCACGCCCCAGGACCCCTCGGTCGGCCTGTTTCGATCGTTGGACGCCCTCGGCGCCGACGCGATCGACGTCCTGGTGCACGGCACCACCGTCGCGACGAACGCGTTGCTCGAGCGCCGCGGCGCGCGTGTCGTCCTGGTGACGACGGCCGGCTTCGAGGATCTGTTGTGGCTGCGGCGCCAGGACCGCCCAGCGCTCTACGATCTGGCCCAGGCCCATCCCGCGCCGCTCGTCGCCCGTCGCGACGTGGTGGGGGCGCGCGAGCGCATGGGACCCGATGGCGCAATCCAGGCGCTCTCGGAGGGCGAACTCTCGCGGGTGGTTACCGAGGTGCGGGCCCGGGAGCCGGAGTCGCTCGCCATCTCGCTCCTGTTTGCGTTTCGCCATCCCGAGCATGAGCGCCGCCTCGCGGCCGCACTGCGTGCGGCGCTGCCCGGCGTTCCGGTGACGGCCAGTCATGAAATCCTGCCCGTGTTTCGCGAATACGAGCGGACCAGCACGACCACCGCGGAAGCGTATCTCAGACCGAAGGTCGTGTCTTACGTCTCGAAAACGGCTGCCGCGAGCGCGGAGCGCGGGGTGCGTTCACTCCTCATCATGACATCGAGCGGCGGAACGCTGAGCGCCGCGCAGGCAGGAGGGCGCGCGGCGAGCCTCGCCCTGTCGGGTCCCGCCGGTGGCGTCGTGGGCGCACGTCTGATCGGGGCCGCGGTGGACGCCCGCGATCTCCTCACACTCGATATGGGGGGCACGAGCGCTGATGCCAGTCTGATCAGCGGCGGCGTCGCGCTCACCGAAGGCGCCGAGTCGGTCGCCGGCGTGCCGATCGCCCTGCCGTCCATCCTCATCGAGACGGTGAGTGCGGGCGGCGGAAGCATCGCGTCGGTTGACGAGGGCGGCGCGTTGCGCGTGGGCCCGCGCAGTGCCGGTGCGGAGCCGGGACCGGCGTGTTACGGACGCGGCGGAACGGAGCCGACGGTCACCGACGCCTGCCTCGTGCTGGGATGGCTCGATCCGCAATATCCCCTTGCGGATTCCGTCCGTCTGGAACGGGCGGCCGCCGAGCGCGCGTTGTCGACGTTGCCGTTCTCACACGACGTCTGCGAAATCGCCGCCGGAATCGTTCAGGTCGCGACGGCCGTAATGGCGCGGGCGCTGAAGCGCGTCAGTGTGGCGCGCGGCATCGATCCGCGCGGGATGGCGCTGCTGCCGTTCGGCGGCGCCGGGCCGCTGTTCGGGTGCGCGCTCGCGGACGCCCTGGGGATGTCGCGCGTCGTGGTGCCCCCGCATCCGGGTGTGCTGAGCGCGCTGGGGCTCGCCGCGGCGCCGGAGCGGGTGGATGCGCTGGCCTCGCTGCACCGCCCGCTGGCGGATCTGCACGACGGTGAGCTGGACCGTGCGTTCGCGCCGCTCGTTGCGGCCGCGACCGCTGCGCTCCCCGAAGCCACAGTGACGCGCTTCGTCGACTGCCGGTTCCGCGGGCAGGGGTATGAGGTCACGGTTCCGGCGCTGCGTGACGATCCAGCCACCCTCGGCGCGGCGTTCCACGCGGCGCATCGCACGCGACACGGGCACGGCGATTCGGAGCAACCGGTCGAGCTGGTCAACCTGCGCGTCGTGGGTGAGCGTGCGGTGTCGCTTCCGGCATTCGGTGGAGGTCGGCGAGGAGGCGGCGATGGGGAGGCGATGGGGCGGCGCATGATCGTGACGCGCGACGGCAAGCGCGTGCGCGCCGATGTGTGGCCGTTAGGCGAGCTGCCCGTGGGACGCCAGCTCAACGCGCCTGCGATCCTGGCGGGCCCGGACGCCACTGGGCTCATCGAGCCCGGCTGGCGGGGCGTGATACACGCGTCGGGCGCCGTGATACTGGAGCGCACGTGAGGCTCGACGCCGTCGGTCTGGAGGTCATGGCGCACGCGTTCGCCTCGATCGCGGAAGAGATGGGGCTCGTGCTCGTGCACAGTGCGCTCTCGCCGAACATCCGCGAGCGGCGTGACGCCTCGGCAGCGCTGTTCGACTCGGGCGGCGACATGATCGCGCAGGCGGCCCACATCCCCGTGCACCTGGGGGCACTGGCGGACGCGGTGGCGGCGGTGCGCGCGCTCGAGCCGCTCCCCGGCGAGCTGTTTTTGCTCAACGATCCGTACGCGGGCGGCAGCCATCTCCCGGATCTCACGCTCATCGGCGCCATCGACATCGAGGGGCGGGTCGCCGGATACAGCGTCGTGCGCGCGCATCACTCCGACATCGGGGGGATGACAGCCGGGAGCATGCCCGCGGGCGCACGCGAGCTGTACCAGGAGGGCCTCGTCATCCCGCCGACGCGGCTCACGCCGGCTCTCGAGCGCCTGGTGCTCGCCAACGTGCGCACGCCCGCGATGCGGCGGGGGGATCTGGCGGCGCAGCGCGCCGCGGTGGAACGCGGGGCGAGCGGACTGCGGGCCCTCGCCCGGCGGCACGGCTGGGCTGCCTTGCGCGATGCAGCGCGCGCGCTGCTCGATTACGCCGAGCGCCGCACGAAATCAGCGCTCAGCCGTCTGCCGTCAGCCGCGCCGATGACGGCGGCAGATTATCTGGAAGGCGATGGCGTGACTGATGCAGACCTCGAAATCCGAGTTCACATCGAGATCACCGATGGTGTCCTGCATGCGGATTTCACCGGCACACACGGCGCGGCGCCCGGGAACGTGAATTGTCCGATTGCCGTGACGCGCTCCGCGGTGCTGTTCGTCGTGCGCACGCTCCTGCCCGACGACGTGCCGATGAATGGCGGCGTGCCGCGCGCCATTGACGTGACGGCCCCGCCGGGATGTCTCGTGAATGCGCAGCGGCCGAGCGCGGTCGCCGCCGGTAACGTCGAGACGTCGCAGCGCATCGCCGACACCGTGTTTCGCGCGCTCGCGGCCGGGGGCTGTGTCGTGCCCGCCCAGGGGCAGGGAACGATGAACAACGTCACCTTCGGCGGTTCCGGCTGGACGTACTACGAGACGATCGGTGGTGGGCAGGGCGCGAGCCGTGGAGCAAACGGCCCCTCCGGCGTGCACGTCGGGATGTCGAACACGCTGAACACGCCGATCGAGGTGTTGGAGATGGAGCATCCCCTCCGCGTTCGAACCTATTCGCTTCGCCGTGGAAGCGGGGGACGAGGGACGTGGGACGGGGGGGACGGCGTCGTGCGCGAATTCGAGGCGCTGGCCCCGATGGAAACGACGCTGCTCACCGAACGCAGGCGGCACGGCCCTGCGGGCGGCGCGGGCGGCGCCGACGGGACGGCTGGGGCGAATCTGCTGAACGGTCAGGCGGTAGCGTCGAAGACCACTCTGCGATTGGCAGCGGGGGATGTCCTCCGTATCGAGACCCCAGGCGGTGGCGGCTGGGGGAAAGGACAACAGACATGACGTGGGCATTAGTATCGCTGCTGGGACTCTGCGCGGGTGTCGTCTCGGGGCTGTTCGGCGTGGGCGGCGCCGTCGTCATCATTCCCGGACTCGTGCTGATCGCCAAGCTGCCGCAGCACACGGCACACGGCACATCGCTCGCGGCGCTGCTCCTGCCTGTCGGATTACTCGGTGTGCTCGAGTACTCCAAGCGGCAGCAGGTGCACTGGGCTTACGCCGGCGTCGTCGCGGTCGGCCTGCTCATCGGCGCCTATTTCGGCGCCCGGCTCGCGGGCTCGATCTCCGATGTGACCCTGCGAAAGATGTTCGGCGGGTTCCTGCTGCTGATCTCGGTGAAGCTGTTGTTCTCCTGAGTCAGCGGGCGGCGTCTTCTACTTGGCGCTGGAACAGCTTGGCGTCGATGAACAGCTTGAAGAGGTCCGCGTCGAGCTGCCCCTCTTTCACCTCGTCGGTGAGGATGTCGATCGCGCGATCGACGGACACGGCGCGCTTGTACGGCCGGTCCTGCGCCGTCAACGCATCGTAGATATCGCTGATCGTCATCATCCGCGTCTGAATCGGAATCGCGTCGGCGGTGATGCGCCGGGGATAGCCGCGGCCGTCCATCTTTTCGTGATGGCCGTAGGCGATGAGCGGGATCTGCTGCAGCTCGCGGGTCCACGGGATGCGCTGCAGAAACTGATACGTGTGCGTGACGTGACTCTCGATCTCGTGCCGCTCGGCGTCGTCCAGACTGCCTTTGCGGATCGTCAGATACCGCATCTCGTCCGGTGACAGGAACGGTTCGGTGGCGCCGTCGAACGCCAGATAGCTGCGCTTCGCCCAGGCCTCGAGCTCCTCGAAGCTCCCGTCCGGCAGAATGGTCGGCTCGTTCGCCTGGAGCACGATCTCGAGGAAGCGATCCAGCTCCGATAACTCCTGCTGATGCGCCGCCTCGAGCTCCTGGATGAAGCTGTCGTAGCCCTTTTTGCCGTGGGTCTCGAGGTATTCGGCCCGCTTGCGCCAAAACTCGCGCTCCGCGGTGCGCCGGATGAACGCGTGGCGGTGGCGGACGAGCCCCAGGTCGGAGGGGTAGAGCTTCTTGGCCTTGATCAGCACCTGTTCGCGCACGCCGACTTTGCCGAAGTCGTGCAGCAGGGCGGCATAGCGGATCTCTTTCAGCTGTTCGCGTGAAAAGCGGACGCCGCGATACGGACCGTCGCCCGCACGGTCCACCACCTCCGCGAGCCCCACGGTCATCCCCGCTACCCGGCCGCTGTGGCCGTACGTCGTCGGATCGCGCTGCTCGATCGCGTGCACGGCCGCGAGCACGAACCCTTCGAACAACCTTTCGATGTCGTCGTAGAGCCGGCTGTTTTCGATGGCGACCGCCGCCTGACCGGCCAACGCGGTCACGAGCTCGACGGTGCGCTTGGAGAACGGCACCACTTGCTTGTCGACGTCGGCCGCCGTGCTGAGGATCGCGTCGAAATTGCGCTTGCGGTTGATGAGCTGCAGCACGCCGATGATCTCATCCTTGTGATCCTTCATCGGGATCACCAGCATCGACTTCGTGCGATAGCCGTACCGCTCGTCAAACGAGCGATTGATCGTGTACTCGACGTCGGGCGGCAGGAAATAGGCGTCGTCGATGACGAGCGGATCGCCGGTGGTGGCGCAGTAGCCGGCGAGGCTGCCGCGATCCACGGGGATCGTGTGCTCGACGAACGGGGCTTCCGGCTTGGAAAACGTCTGCGCCAGCCGGAACCGCAGGCGCCGGTCGCCATTTTCGTTCGTTTCGACGAGATACAGACTGCCCGCGTCCGACTGCGTGATGCGGCGCGCCTGCGTGAGAATCAGTTCGAGCAGCGTCTTGATGTCGCGCTCGGTGCCGAGCGCGACGCCGATGCGCGTCAGCTCGCCGATCTCCCGGGCGCGCTGCGCGGCCTCGCCCCGCGCCCGCGCCGTCTCCGCACGGGCGGCGGCCTCACGGAACCCGGCGCGGATGGCGACCAGGAGTCGCCGCGGGCTGGTCGGCTGGGTCAGGAAGCCCGACAGGAATTCCGTCGGCATGCCGTCCGGCACGTCGACCTCGCCGTTGCGGCCCAGGGCCACGATCGCGCCCCCCGCGTCCACGAACGACCGCATGATGTCGACCGGGAACGCCGACCGGCTTTCGGCGTCCAGGAGAAAGACCGTCGGCCGATCGTCGGTGACCGCGAGGTCCTTCGCCTGGCGCACGGGCCGCGCTTCCACCTGCGACGTCTCGAGCGCCGGCGCCACGGCATCGGGACGCCACATGGGCGCGTGGAGGAGCAGATATCTCACGGCTTGGCGCCCACCGATCCGACTTGGAGGTCCGTTAGGACGACTTCACGTGCTGGAGGCCTTCCTGCGCCTCAGCGTAATCGGGGAAGATGGCCAGTGCGCGGTTGAACATTTCCACCGCCTTGTCCTTCTGGCCGTGATCAGAATAGAGGAGCGCGCGCGAGTAATAGGTCAGCGCTTCGGTCGGCACCTGCCGGCTCATGCGCTGATCCCCGGCGGGCCGTTGCAGCGGCGGCAAACTCGCGTCCTTCATCAGGCGCGCCGCCACGTTGCGGATGATGTCGTACATGTGATCGCGCTGCATCCGCTCCGACTCGGTCTTCACGACCTCACCCGTCTCGGTGTTGACGAGGCGCACGTCCACGCGGAAGTCGCCGTAAAAATCGATGAAGGTGCCGAGCACGTAATAGCGGGCGCCGACGAGCTTCCCGACTTTGGACGCCGTCTGCGGATCGACACGGCCCTGGGCGCCGAGGTTCTGCTCGTCGACCAGCCGCTGGACTTCCTGCCGCTCGACCACGCGCGCGGCCGGGTTCTGGGACAGCTCGGAGATCATCATGCCGGCGATACCGCGCTCGAGGGCGTCGAAGTCTTCCTTGCCCTGACCGTAGGAGCCGCCGTTATTGAACGGAAGCACGGCGATACCGGGGCGGGTATCCTGGTTGCGTTGCTGCGCTCCCAGGAGCACCGGAACCAGGCTCAATACCGTCAGGACTGCACGCGCGCGCATAGCTACTCCTCGGGTCACAGGGTCACCTTCATGCCTTCTTGTGCTGCGTCGACTTCGAGCGAGCCGCCACGCGTCTTTGCGAACTTCCGCGCCGCGGCCAGCAGTCCATCCATTTCCTTGTCGCTGTGCTCGGGCTCGTGGTGAAACAGCACGAGCTTCTTGGCGCCGGCATCCAGGGCCAGGGTCACCGCTTCTTCATACGTCGAGTGGCCCCAGCCGCGGTGCTGCTCCAGCTCCTGCGGCGTGTACATGGCGTCGTGAATCAGCAGGTCGACACCCTTCAGGAACGCCACGAAATCGCGCCGCCAGCTCGCCGGAACGTCGTATTGGCCACCGCCGCCCAGCTCGTTGTCCGTCACGTACGCCATGCTCGGCCCGCCCGCCCCCTTGAGCGGCGTGAGCCGGAATCCCAATGTCGTCCCCGGGTGCCGCAACTTCATGGTGCGCACCCGGAACTCACCGATCGAAAACTCATCCGTGTCCACCTGTTGCACCGTCAGCGACGCCGACAGCGCGTCGAGGGGCACCGGGAACACGGCCGGGTCCATCTGTTGTCGCAGGATCGCTTCGAGGGATGCCGTCCCCTGTCGTGATCCCCAAATGCGCACGGTATTGCCCGGCGCAAAAAACGGCTTGAAGTGCGGCAGTCCTTGAATGTGATCCCAATGCGCGTGCGACAGCAGAATCTCGACCTTGGCGGCGCCGTTCTGTTTCGCGACCAGATCCAGACCCAGCGCCCGAATGCCGGTGCCCGCATCGAGGACGACCAGTTGCCCTTCTCGACCCTCGACCGCGACGCATGGCGTGTTGCCGCCGTAGCGCGACGTCGCGGGCCCCGGAGTCGGAATGCTTCCCCGGGTTCCCCAAAACGTCACCGTGTACGTCATGCGTGTTGGCACGCCGAAACTCGGCCTAAGTTACTGGAAACTAGTGATGTAGAGCCGTGACGCGAGTCACGACCGGCCCGCCGCCTGCTCGAGCGAGCCGCGGTCTTTGATCACAATGTCCTTGCGACTTACGTCAATCATTCCCTTATCGACAAGCTCGCGCATGGTGCGCGACACCGTCTCGCGCGACGAGCCGATCATCTGGGCGATCGTGTGGTGGGTGAGACGGCGCGTGATCCGCTGGCCGTCCGTTTCGTCGGCGAGGTCGAGCAACAGCTGGGCGACGCGGCCGTGGACGTCGAGCAGCACGAGGCTGCCGACTTTTTCATCCACGCGGCGGAGCCGCCGCGACAATTCCCGCAGCAGCGCGAGCCCGATGCCGGGGGAATGCTCGAGGATCCCCTGAAAATCTTCGCGGCGCAGGACGTACAACGTCGAGTCTTCCATAGCGATGACGTGCGCCGAGCGCGGCTCGTCATCGATCAACGCCATCTCGCCGAAGAACTCTCCTTCCCCGAGGACGGAGAGAATGACCTCGCGACCATCTTCGCCGATGAGCACGACCTTGACCTGACCCTTGGCGACGACGTAGAGCGCGTCGCCGGGATCGTCCTCGAATAGAATGACGGAGTTCTTGGGATAGGCGCGGTCGCGGGCGACTTCCACCACCCGCTGCAGGTCTGCGGCGGAGAGCTGGCTGAACAGCGGGACCCTTTGCAGCACGTCGGCAGCAGACACGCGAACAGCTTACGACGTGTCGCAAGCGGTGTCAATTGAAGGCAAAGCCGAAGCCTTGCCCCCAAGTTGCTGCGCCAACTATATTTCCGCACTTCGTTTCTGTCCGACATTCAGGCAAGGATGTGTGCAGTGAAACCCGGGATTCACCCCAAATACCAGCGGGCAACCGTCCAGTGCGCATGCGGTAACACGTTTGTCACGCGCTCGACCACGCCCGTGATTCACGTCGAAGTCTGCGCCAGCTGCCATCCCTACTTCACGGGCAAGCAGAAGCTGCTCGACACGGCCGGCCGCGTGGAGCGGTTCCGCCAGAAGTACGGCACCAAAGCAAGCTGATCCCGTGGAGACCCGACTCCGCCAGGCGCTCGCGCGGGCGGAGGAGGTCGCCCGGCTGCTGGCCGACCCCGCCACTGCGCGGAATCCGGCCAAACTCAAGTCACTCGGCCGCGAACACGCCCAACTCGACGCCATCCGTCTCGCCCACCAGCGCCTGGAGCGCCTGGAGGGCGAGCTGGCGCAGGCGCGGGAGGTGCTCGCCGACAAGGACCCCGAGCTGTCACAGCTCGCGCGCGCCGACGTCGAGCGCCTGCGGCCCGAGATCGAGCGTTTGGAAACAGAGCTCGCCGAGCTGCTCATGCCGAGCGATCCCTTCGACGATCGCGATGCCATCGTGGAAATCCGCGCCGGGACCGGCGGCGACGAGGCCGCACTGTTCGCCGCCGATTTGTTTCGCATGTACACGCGCTTCTCCGAGCGGCGCGGCTGGAAGGTCGACATCCTCTCGCTGTCCGAAGGAACCCTGGGCGGCCTGAAGGAAGCGGTGTTCGCCGCGCGCGGTCCCAAGGCCTACGGCACGCTGCGCTACGAGTCGGGCGTCCACCGCGTGCAACGGGTCCCCGAAACGGAGCAGCAGGGGCGGATCCACACCTCCGCCGCCACGGTCGCGGTCCTCCCCGAGGCGGAAGAAGTCGACGTCAAGATCGAGGACAAAGATCTGCGGATCGATGTCTTTCGCTCCGGCGGGCCCGGCGGCCAGAGCGTCAACACGACCGACAGCGCCGTTCGCATCACGCACCTGCCGACAGGTCTCGAAGTGAAGTGCCAGGATCAAAAGTCGCAGCTGCAAAACAAGATCAAGGCGATGGAAATCCTGCGCTCACGCCTGCTCGACCGCATGGTATCGGAGCAGGAGGCGGCGCGCTCGCGCGAGCGGCGTGCACAGGTGGGCACCGGTGACCGCTCGCAGAAAGTCCGCACGTACAACTTTCCGCAAAATCGCGTGACCGACCATCGCATTCACTTCACGACGCACAGTGTGGATCAAGTGCTGGATGGGAAGCTCGATGATTTGATCGCCGCCGTCCGACAGGCGCAGGAGAAGGAGCTTGTATAAGGCGGCGCACGAGGTCTGGGCTGCCGTATCCGGCACGACGCCGGGCGAAGCCTGGCTGCGTCGCAACGAGCTCAAGGCACCCGCGACGCTCGCGCGATTCCAGGACGCGGTTGCACAACTGGAACGCGGTGTGCCGTTCGCGTATGCGGTCGGTCGCGTGGGCTTTCGCATGCTCGACCTCGCGATCGACTCACGCGCGCTCATCCCGAGACCGGAGACCGAGGGGCTCGTCGACCTCGTGCTGCGAGAAACCGGGAAACGCGGTCTCGTCGCTGATATCGGTACTGGGTGTGGATGTATCGCGCTGGCGCTGGCGGTGGAAGGGCGGTTCGAAAAGGTCGTAGCGGTCGAGCAGTCGCCGGGAGCGGCCGCGCTCGCGCGCGCGAACGTAGCCCGCATCGCGCCGGCGACGCCCGTTGAAGTCCGTGAGGGGAATCTGCTTGCGCCGCTACTGAACGACGGAGGCCGTTTCCGCGTGATCGTGGCGAACCCGCCGTATCTGACCGCCGCCGAATATGCGGAGTTGGATCCGTCCGTCCGCGATTACGAGCCACGCGAGGCGCTGGTGAGCGGTACCGACGGGCTCGACGCGACGCGCGCGCTGTTGGCCGGCGCGGCCGCACTGCTCGAGCCCGGCGGAGTCCTCGCGCTGGAGATCGACGAACGGCGAGCCGCTACCGTCCGCACCCTGGGCCAGGGCTCTGGATGGAACGTTGCTATTCACGCCGACCTGTTCGGCCGCGCGCGGTACGCGCTCTCTATCAAGGAGGATTAGTGCTCGAGGAGAAGGCAGAGGACCTGGGGCGCGTGCTCGGCCAGACCGACGAATACAAGGCGTTGCGGCGCGCGACGGAGGCGCTGCGCGAGGACGAGACGGTGCAGAAGGTGCTCGCTGAAGCGGAGCGGCTCGCGCAGGACATCGAACGCGTCGCACAACAGGGCAAAGAACCGACCAAAGAGGAGGTCGAGCAATATGACAAGGCACTGCAGAGCGTGCAGGGCAACCCGGTGTATCAGCAGATGGTCGCGGCGCAGGCGAACTTCGAGAAGCTGATGGCCAAGATCAATGCCCGGATCTACGAGGGCATCAAAAAGGGCGCCGCGAGCCCCATCATTACACTCGGGTGAAACGGGGAATGAGGAATGGTGGGGTTTTCGTTGTTGTGGAGGGTCCCGAGGGAGCGGGCAAGTCGACGCTGGTCCGGTGGCTCGGCACCACCTTGCGCGCCGACGGCCGTGAGGTGCTGACCGTGCGGGAGCCGGGTGGGACGCCGATCGCCGAAGCGGCACGCAAGCTGGCGTTGAAGTCGCGCCACGACCGCGCCTTTGGCGCCGAGCTGTTCCTGTTCCTCGCGGCCCGGGCCGATCTCGTGGAGCGGGTGATCCGGCCGGCCCTGACGAACGGTCAGGTCGTCATCGCCGACCGGTTCGGCCTGTCCACGATCGCGTACCAGGTCGCGGGGCGGGGGTTGCCGCAGGCGGATGTGGAAGCCGCGTTGCGCGTCGCTACGGGTGGCTTGGCGCCCGATCTGACCCTGATCCTCGATGTCCCGGTCACGCTGGGGCGCGAGCGCCAGCGGAACGCCGGCAAGGTGCGTGACCGCATTGAGCGGGAGGATGACAGGTTTCACACACGGGTCCGTGACGCATACCGTAGCGCATCCGGGCCCGGGATTGTTCATATTGATGCCAGTCAGACTAAGCGGGCCGTCCAGGACGCCGCCTGGCGGGAAGTCACGGCGGTTACGGGGGGGACCCCATCACTGAGAGGGGCATGATGATTCGTCATAAAGGGTCCGTGGTTGCCGTCGTCGTCTTAGCGGCGTTGGTCTCGGGCGGCTGGTTCCTGCAGCGCGAGACCGAGCCGGCCGGGTCGGTCTACCAGCAGGCGCGGTTGTTCGACGACGTGTTGGCGCACGTGGCCGACTACTACGTCGATTCTCTCGACGAGCGCCAGCTGTATCAGATGGCGATCGACGGTATGCTCGACAAGCTGAACGATCCCTATTCCGTCTTTCTCAAGCCCGACGACTTCCGGCAGCTCTCCGAGGCGACGACCGGCAACTACTCGGGGCTCGGCATTCAAATCGACGTGCGGGACGGGTGGATCACCGTCGTGGCGCCGCTGCCCGATACGCCGGCCGAACGCGCCGGCGTGCAGACCGGCGACCGCATCGTGCAGCTGGACGGCCGCTCGACCGAAGGATGGAAGCAGGATCAGGCGGTAAAGGAGCTGCGCGGCCCGGCCGGCACGACGGCGGAGCTGCTGATCCGGCGCACCGGCGTCGACAAGCCGATCACCTACAAGCTCACGCGGGCGACGATTCACATCCGCTCGGTCGATCCGAGAATCACCATGATGCTCGACGATCGCGTCGGCTATATCGCGCTCTCGCCCGTCAGCGAGAGCTCGGCCCGCGAAGTCGCGCAGGCGATCGACACCCTGCTCAAGCAGGGGATGAAGTCGCTGATCTTCGACCTTCGCGGCAATCCGGGCGGACTCCTGGATCAGGGCGTCGCGGTCTCCGATCTGTTCCTCGACCCCGGCAAGCCGATTGTCGAAACGCGCGGGCGTGCGCCCGGCTCCTCCCATGAGTTCAGCGACACCAAGCCGCAGCAATGGCCGCGTCTACCGGTCGTCGTGATCGTGAATGGCGGTTCCGCCAGCGCCGCGGAGATCATCGCCGGCGCGCTGCAGGATCACGACCGCGCCGTGCTCGTCGGCACGCCGACGTTCGGCAAGGGGCTGGTGCAGTCGTTCTGGCGGCTCACGCCGGAAACGGGACTCAAGCTGACGACCGCGCGCTGGTTCACGCCGAGCGGCCGGACGATTCAACGGGTCACGCGCAACGAGTCGGAGCAGGTAGCCCAGGTGCTTGCGGCAGACCGCGGGCAAGACACAAAGATCGATTCCACGGCGGCGTTCCATACCGACGCCGGCCGCACGATCTACGGGGGCGGCGGCATCCGACCCGACATCTACGTCGTCGCCGATACCTTCACGACGTCCGAGCGTGCGTTCGCCCGGGCGCTGGGCGACAAGGCGCCGCTGTACCGCGATGCGCTCACGAGCTACGCGATCGAGCTGAAGGAAGGCAACCGGTTGCCCTCCCCGAATTTCACCGTCACGCCGGCCATGGTAGACGAGATCGTGCGCCGCATCCGTGCCAAAGGCGCCGAGCTGCCGGATTCGGTCGTCGGCGGCGCGCGCATGCTCATCACTCAGGACCTGGGCTACGAAGCGGCGCGCTACGTCTTCGGGCGTTCGGCGGAGTTCCGCCGCCGGATGGCCGATGACGAGCAGGTCAAACGGGCGCTCGCCTTGGCGGATAAGGCTCGTTCACCGCAGGATCTGCTGGCACTGGCAACCACGCAGCGCGCGCCGTCGACGGTCCGCAATAGGTGACCCAACAGTCTTCCCGCGCGATCGGGCTCATCGGGCCCGGTCGCGCGGGAGTCGGACTGGCTCTCGCACTGGCCCAGGCAGGATACTCCGTCCGCCTCCACGGGCGAAATAAGAAAAACGTACCCGCACCCCTGACCCTGACCGTCGGCGACGGCGTCAAGCCGCCGCCGTGGATCGGCGATGTCGCCGTCGTGATCCTCACCGTCCGCGACGACGCCATCACGCCGCTGGCGACGTCGCTGGCGACTGTCCGCGCGATCGGCGAGCGGCACGTCGTCCTGCATCTCTCCGGCGTCCAGGGCCAGGAGGCGCTCGGGCCACTCGTCCCCAGTCGTGCCGCCCTCGGCTCATTTCATCCGCTGCAGACGATCGTCGAACCCGAGCTCACGCCGGCGCGGCTCAAAGGCGCCTGGGCGGCGGTCGAAGGAATGCCACGGGCCACCCTGGCCGGCGAGCAGATCGCGCAGGACCTCGGCATGCGCCCGTTCCGCATCGCGACCAAGTCGAAAGCGATCTATCACGCGGGCGCGGTGTTCGCGTCGAATTATCTGGTGGTGGTCGAGGCCGTCGCGCAGCGCCTGCTACGCCATGCGGGGTTGTCCGATGCCGATGCCTGGGCGGCGCTGCGGCCGCTGGTCGAAGCGACGTTCGAGAACCTGGGCCGGTACGAGCCGCGGGAGGCCCTCACCGGTCCGGTCGTCCGCGGGGATACGGCGACGATCGTCCGTCATCTCGAATCGCTGGCGGTCGACGACGCGAAGCTGTACCGCGCGCTCGGGCGGGCCGCACTCGAGCTGGCGCAAAAGCAGGGAATGGACGAAGCAACGGCGGAAAAAGTCGCGGCGGCGCTTGCTACTGATCTACCACCCGTACTCCGGAAGTCGGGGAAAATCTAAACTCACGGGGTGGGATGGTCCCGTTCACGGTGAGATGCTGCAGGGTAATCGTCCGCCGCTGGCCGGTATTCTCTACAAGGTCGATCCGCCGCACCAAGCCGTCCTGCTTCGCAATCCACACGGTCGCTTCCGAATACGGCAGATCCTGCGCGCGCGGCGTGAGCGCGACCACATCCACCGCCCCATCGGGCAGCGAATCGGCGCGCACGTAGCGGGCGGTGTACCGCTCGCGCGGATGCTCGACGAACTGGCCGATGAGATTGGGGCCGGTGGTGCCCGTGCCCGGGATCGTCGTGCGAATCACCTGATCGGGTGTGGTGCTCGGCGTGTAGAGCCACAGGCGTCGGCCGTCGGCCACGATGCGGTCGTGCTGCGGCTCGCTGAACCGCATGGCGAAGTAGCTGGGCCGCCGCTGATACAGCCGGCCGCGCGTCGTGTCCGGGCTGCCGAGCATCGGATTGTCGACGATCTGGACGAAGTCGGCCTGGAGAGTGCGGACGGTGTCGAAGGATGCCGAGGCGCGGTCGAGAACGGCGCCCGGATCCTGATACACGTCGGCACGTTGGAACGTCGGCACGATCAGGACCAAGAGCATCATGCCGACGTGCAGTCGTGCCGACGTGAGTTTCATGCCCCTACGGCAGCCGGTTCAGCCACGCGTCTCCCGATCGCTTCCGCAATTATCCGAACCTCCCGCATCAGCTGGGCGAATTGATCCGGGAAGAGCGACTGCGCGCCATCCGACAGCGCCTCTTCGGGATTGGGATGGACTTCGACCATGATGCCGTCAGCGCCCGCCGCGATCGCGGCCCGCGCCATAGGAATCACCTTGTCGCGCAGGCCGGTCCCGTGGGAGGGGTCGGCAATGATCGGGAGGTGCGACAGCTTGTGCACGACCGGAATGGCCGTCAGATCGAAAAGATTGCGAGTGGCGGGATCGAAGCCCCGCACGCCGCGTTCGCAGAGAATGACGTCGTGATTGCCCTCGGCGAGCAGGTATTCGGCCGAGAGGAGCAGCTCCTGCACGGTGGCGCTGATCCCGCGCTTCAGCAGCACCGGCTTGCCACAGCGGCCGGCCACCTTGAGGAGCGAGAAATTCTGCATGTTGCGCGCGCCGATCTGCACGATGTCGGCCATCTCGGCGACCCAGCCGAGGCCGGTCTCGTCCATCGCCTCGGTGCAGATGAGGAGGCCGGTCTCGTCGCGTGCCTTGGCGAGCAGCCGCAGTCCCGGCTTCCCGAGTCCCTGGAATGAGTAGGGTGAGCTGCGCGGCTTCCAGGCGCCGCCGCGGAGGACGACGGCCCCCGCTTCCTTTACTTGCCGCGCCGCCTCGATGATCTGTCGTTCGGTTTCAACGGAGCAGGGGCCCGCGATCGCCACGACCTCCGTGCCGCCGAAGGCGACCCCGCCCGGCAGCCGAACGATGGTCGGTTCGGCCTTCCACTCCCGGCTGACCTGTTTGTAGGGCTGGGAGACGTGAATGACCTCGTGGACGCCAGGCAAGCCTTCGAGCCGCGACGCGTCGACGCGCCCGTCATTGCCGACGAGTCCCACGGCGGTGCGCTGATTGCCCGGCATGGGCTGCGCCTGATAGCCCATCTCCTCGATGACGGAGATGACTTTCTGGACTTCGTCAGGCGTGGCTCCATGCCGCATCACGATCAGCACGGCGAGCGTCTCCCATCTCCAATGGTGAAGCGATCGCCGTCTTTCGCGGCCGTCACCGGTCCGCGAAAGCGCGTGCCGGCAAGTTTTGCCGGGTCCGAAGTTTCTACTGGAGGATAGAAGTGCGTCAAGACTAACTGCTTCGCCCCCGCTTCTTTGGCCAGGTCCCCCGCCTGTTGTGGAGTCAAGTGAATATCCATCGCCCGCTCCTCGGGCAGCGAGCACTCCGCGAGCAGCAGATCACACCCGCTGGCCCAGCGCGCCAGCTCGCTGCTGGGTCCGGTATCGCCGGTGTAGACCAGACGACCCTCGGGCGCGACGAGCGACACCGCCACGCTCTCGGTGGTGTGGGGGACGGGGAACGTCTCGAGATTCACGTCGGCGTTCAGCGGGAACGGCTCGGCGTCGCGCACGTCGAGAATGCCGATCGGGAATCCGGGGTCGAGCAGCCAGTCGCCGTAGCCTTCAGCGAGCGTGCGCAGCAGCTGCACGACGCCGGGCGGTCCGAGGATCACGAACGGCTCGCGGCGCGGCGGCTCCGTCGTGTACTTGAGGGCGTACACGAGCATCGGCAGCTCGCCCCAGTGGTCGGGATGGAAATGGGTCAGGACCACGTGCGTCACCTGATGCCAGGGTAGCCCGAACTCTGCGAGTCGGTGCAGCGAGCCCGCGCCGCAGTCGAGCAACACACGCAGGTCGCCGCGCGCGACCCAGTGACAGGGACAGGTGCGCCGCGCCGACGGTGCGACCGTGCCGGTGCCTACGGTAACGAGTTCCATACTCACTTTCCCCGAAAGACGATCCGCTTGAAGACGAGCAATCCTGGCGCCTTGAGCTTGGCGAGATAGACGCCCGCAGGCAACGGGTGCCCATCGTCGGTGCGGCCATCCCACATCAGCCGCGGGTCACAGATCCCGCCGCTGCCCGACCCGCGGCCATAGCGGCCCGGGGCCAAAACGCCCGGAAAATCGGGCCCGGGAACGAACCGGCGCACCCGATTGCCGCGGAGGTCCAGAATGTCGAGCTCGACGGATCCCGCCAGCGCGAGGTCGAACCAGATGCAGGTCGAGTCGCGGCCGGCCGCGGGGAAGGGGTTGGGGAAGTTCTGGTACAAGAGCGTGGACGTCGGCATGCCGAGGTCGACGACGAGAAACGATCCCTGGCTGCGAATCATGCTGGTATCGGCTCCCGCATAGACGACGAGCACCCAGCGGTAGGCGGTGTTCCGCTCGAGCGGCTGCGGGAGCTGAAAGCTGGTATCGGTCAGGCCCGCGACGGAGAAGTCGAGGACGCCGGTGGCCGCACGCTGCACCTGCAAGTCGTAGGTCAGGGGTCCGGGGGGCGACGACACGAGCGCGGGCTTCCACCTGAACGTCGGCTGCGCCGTGTCGATCACCATGCCGGCGGGATCGCTGAGCGATGTGAGCGTGGCCCAGGCCGGCACGACGACTGGTCCGATGACACCGCTGGTCGCCGTCTCGCCGCTGGCGGCCGTCGCATCCACCTGCCAGAACAGCCTCCCCGTCTTGAGCGCCTGGCCGCTCGTGAATGTCTGTCCCGTCGTGAGCCTGTCAACGAACGGCGTGGCGAGCGTGGTGTCGCGGCTGATGCGGAGGCGGAAGGTCACCGGCGCAGCGGATGCGGGCACCGTCCCCACCGTCCACGCGAACGTCGGCGTGATCGTCGTCAGCGGTCCCGCGGCGGGCAGCGGGGCTGTGGCGGTGACGCCGCTCGGGAAGACGGCTGACGCGGCGACGTTGGGCCGACCCCAGCCGTAGATCGTGTCGGGGGCGGCGCGCTTCGACGCGGTGCTGCGGAAGGCGGCGCGCAGCTCCATGGGCAGCAGGGACGGATGCATCTGCTTCACCAGCGCCGCACTGGCCGCAATCAGCGGCGTCGCGAACGACGTCCCGTCCAGGCGCTGCACGTGTCCCCCGCCCGTGACCACACACACGGCGACGCCCGGCGCGGTGAAGTCCGGCTTGATGCGGCCGTCGGCGGTCGGCCCGCGTGAGGAGAAGTCGGCGATGGTCCCGAGCGAGTCCTCGGCGCCGATGGCGAGCACGGAATCGCCGTCGGCGGGTGTCCAGATCGACCGCGACCCCGGCCCCTCGTTTCCCGCGGCCGTCACGACCAGGATGCCGCGCTGCGCTGCCATGTCGGCGGCGACCGTCGTGACCGCCACGTCGCCGTTCAGCTGTGACGGCGTATAGCTGAAGCCGTTGTCGAAGACGAGGTATGCGAGGCTGGACGAGACGATGTCGACGCCGATCGAGTCGGCCCATTCGAGGGCGGCGACATAGTTGTCTTCTTCGACGCGTGTTTCACTGCGGATGTCTTCGGTCTTGGCCAGCAGGAAACTCGCGCCCCGCGCGATGCCGTGGAGCCGGCCGGCGACGCTCCCGGCGAACAGCGACCAGGTAGCCGTGCCGTGGAACTGTGCGCCGGCGACATCCTTTCCCGGCTCGTCCTGCACGACGTCGTCGTTGAACACGAAGTCATGCTGCGCGGTGATGGTGATGCCGCTGAAGGCCGCGTCCGACGTGTCGAAGCCGGTATCGAGGATTGCGATGCGCACGCCCGTCGCGTCCACGCCCTGGTCGGTGAGCGGCTGGAGATTGAGCTGGCGGTACGGCATCGCCGACGGGCCCAGCACCGGATCGTCGCCGGGCGTAACGCCGCAGGTGTCGCCCGGTCCTGCCGCGATGATGCGCGGCGCTGCACTGGGGCGCGCTCCCCGGAGCTTGAAGCGTCCGAGCGGCTGCACGCGCCTCAAATCGCGGTCCTGGAGGAGCTGGCGGAGCGTCGCCGCCGGCACGTCGGCGCTGACGGCATGCAGCCAGCGGCTCCGCACGCGGATGCGCGCGCCCAGCGCACGGGCCCGATCGCCGATCACGTCGCGTGAGGCCGTCGGGCGCGCGAACAGCCAGACGGAGACGGTGGTGTCCTGGACGCGAGCCAGGAGCCGCGGCAACACCGGAGAAACCGCGGGCCGCTGCGCTGCCAGCCCAGCAGGCAGGAGGACAAGCCAGATGAACCGCCGCACGAAACCCGGGAGGGGGGAAGAGGGACGGGAGACGGGTGAGCTCGGCGCTACACGTGTTCCATCTGGCCGAGGCGCACGCCGACGATGGTCGATACGCCCGGTTCCTGCATGGTGACGCCATAGACGGCGTCGGCCGCCTGCATCGTCCGGGGATTGTGCGTGATGACGATGAATTGCGTCTGGTCCTTGAACTCCGCCAGCAGGCGGACGTAGCGCCCGACATTCGCGTCGTCGAGCGGCGCGTCCACCTCGTCGAGCAGACAGAAGGGACTCGGTTTGGCGAGGAAGATCGCGAACAGCAGCGAGACCGCGACCAGCGTGCGTTCGCCGGACGACAGCAGATGGATCCGCTGGGTACGCTTGCCCCGCGGGGCGGCGTGGATCTCGATCTCGCTTTCGAGCGGCTCATCCTCGTTCGCGAGGCGGACGTCGCATTCGCCGCCGCCGAACAGCGTCTGGAAGACCGAGCGGAAGTGCTCGCGCACTTTCGCGAACGATTCGAGGAACAGCGTCTTGGCGGTCTGATCGATCTCGCGGGCCGCCTGCTGCAGCGAGTGGCGGGCCGACACCAGATCGTCGCGCTGCGTCATCAGGAATTCGAGTCGCTTGGTCTCTTCGGCGTGCTCCTCGACGGCGAGGGCGTTCACGGGGCCGACGGCGTCGATGGCGCCGCGCAGCCGGTCGTTCTCCTGCCGCAGCCACTCCAGGTCGCCGGCGACTTCCGGCGCGTCGGCGACCAGGGTGGCGAGCGGTTTGCGCCATTCCGTTTCGACGCGCTCCACGAGCCCGCGCCGCTTGCCTTCGATCTCGGTGCGCTCGAGCTGCAGCCGGTGCTCCTCCTCGCCCAGCGCGGCGAGCGCCTTACGCGCCTGATCGAGGGCGCCTTCGGCCTGGCCGAGGTCGGCATCGGTCATGCCGACGTGCGCTGCGGCGTCCGTCGCGGCCGTGTCCAGCTCCGCGAGCGCGAGGCGACGCTCCTGCAGCGTATCCTCCCACTGCGCGCGCTGCGTGGTGAGCGACGCGGTCTCACGCTCGATGCGCGCGATCTCTTCCGCCCGCGCGCCGGCCTGCTCTCGCGACGCGTGCGCGTCGGCGTCGGCGCGCCCGGCGCGCTCCGCGGCGGCGGCGAGTTTCGCCTCCACCTGCGCGGCCTCGACCTGCCAGCGCACGCGCTGCTCGCGCGCGGCTTCCTGCTGCGTTTCGAGATCGGCCAGGCCGGCGCGCTCGGTGCCGAGCTGTTCCGCCGAGCGGACGCGCTCCATCTCGCGCTCCTGCAGCTCGACGTGAAGCGCGCCGAGCCGCGACTCGACCTCCGCGAGCCGCCTGGTCAGCCGCTCGACCTGCGCGGCCGATTCCTCAGCCTGGCGGCGGGCGTGGATCAACCCGCGATCCGCTTCGCCCTTCTCCGCGCCGGCCTCGAGCTCGACCCGGCGCGCCTCCTCGGCGCCCTGTCCGGCGTGCGTGAGCGCCGCTTCCGCGGTCGTCAGCTCCTTCACGGTCGACTCTTCCGCCGCGCGGGCGCGCTCGAGATTCGTGGTGGCCTCCCGCACCTCTTTCTCCAACGCTTCCAGCTCGGCGCGCCGTTGCAGTGGTCCCGCGGTCGGCGCGCTGCTGTCGAGCAGGACGGCGCCGTTGGCGCGTCGCAGCGCGCTCGCGCTGATCACCTCGTGACCCGCCAGCAGCGCGCGGACCCACGCCGCGGCCGGTCCCTCCACCCGCAGCGCATCCTTGAGCGGATGCCCGTCCGCGCCGAGCCGCGGCCCGGGTACACACGGCAGCAGAACCAAGGGGCCGGGCTGGGTCTCCGTGTGCCAGGCGGTGATCGCGTCGATGACGGACGCATCGGTCACCAGCACCGCGTGCAGCCACTCGCCGAGTAACCGCTCCGCCAGCTCGGCATCCCGCCGGCTGGTGCGGACATAATCGGCGAGCGGTCCCAGGACACCCGGGAGCCGTGCTTTCAGCAACGCCTGCGCCGCCGGTGCCAGACCCACGTGCTCGCGGTCGAGCTCGTCGAGCGCGTCGCGCCGTGCCTCGAGCTGCGACAGCGCGGCCTCCGTCTGGCGCCGCGCCGAGCGTGCGCTCATCTCCTGCTCGTGCAAAGCGGCGACATGACGCCGCGCGTGCTGCAGCGCTTCCACCGCGCGCACGGCAGCCTGTGCGTCGCGATTGACGCGTTGCGCGGCGGCGTCGGCATCGCGCGCCGCGTCGCGCGCGGCAGCGTCGCGCTCCTGGCGCTCGCCGGCGGCCACCGCCAGCTGCTCGCGCAGCTCGCTGCGTTCGCGGTCCAACGCGCCGCGCTCGATTTCCAGCGCGCGTGACGTCTCCGCGCGACGGTGCAGCTCCTCTTCCAGCTCGCGCACCGCGAGACGCTCCGCCGTCAGCCGCCCACGAACGGTGTCTTCCTCCCCGCTCCGCGCGCCGAGCTCGCTCTGCACCGCGGCGAGATCGCGCTCCGCGGTCGTGCGTTCGGCGGCCGCGGCGGCGTGCTCGCGCTCCGCCTGCGCCGCGCGCCGCTCCGCCTGGACGCGCTCATCGCCGGCCGTCTGGCGCCGCTGGCCCGCATTGCTCAGCCGCTCGGCGGCCAGGGCGAGATCGCTCTCGAGCCGTCCGACCTCGAGCTTGGCGTCCCCCAGCCGGCGCTCGACTTCGGTGCGCCGCGCTTCCGCCGTGTGCCGGGCCTGCACGCGGGCTTCGCGCTGATGCTCGGCATCGTCCAGTCGGGCGCGGGCCGCGGGCAACTGCTCGGCCAGATCACGCGCGCGCACACCGAGCGCGCCAAGCGAGAGGTCGAAGTCTTCGATCTCCCGGCGCACCAGCGTCATCGCGATGCCGAAGCGCTCTTCGATCATCTTGCCGTAGCGCTCGGCGCGGCCCCGCTGGCGCGCGAGACTGCGGACCTGCGTCTGCACCTCGGCGATGAGGTCTTCGAGCCTCGCCAGATCGGCTGCCGTCTCCTCGAGCCGCCGCTCGGTGCTCTTCTTGCGGTCCCGATAGAGCCCGATGCCCGCCGCCTCCTCGAACAGCGCCCGCCGCTCTTCCGCTTTTTCCGAGAGCAGCGCTTCGATCATCTTCGCTTCCATCACGACGGCGGCGTCGGCACCCAGGCCGGTGCCGCGGAGCAGGTCCTGGATATCGCGCAACCGCACCGACGAGCGATTCAGGAGGTAGTCGCTCTGGCCCGAGCGCGACAGCCGCCGCGTGACGACGACTTCCTGATATGCGATCGGGAGGCTGCCGTCGGAATTATCGAAGACGAGCGAGACTTCGGCGACGTTCACGGGCCGGCGACCGGTGGATCCCTGGAAGATGACGTCTTCCATTTTTCCGCCGCGCAGCAACCGGGGCGACTGCTCGCCGAGCACCCAGCGCACCGCGTCCGAGATGTTCGACTTGCCGCAGCCGTTCGGTCCGACGATGGCGGTCACGCCTTGATCGAACGGCAGCTCCACCGATCCGGCGAATGACTTGAATCCTGAGAGCTCGAGCCTGCTCAGTCTCACGGTGTCCCCATGCGAGGGAGTAGGTTCGCGCGCACGCCGGCGCGCCGGAGAGCGGCCTGCGTGAAGGCCGCCTGTTCGGGTGCCTCAAAGGCGCCAAGGAGAATGACGCCGTTGGACCAGCGCACCGCGGGAAGGCCGCGGTGGCGCAGCATCTCGAGTGTCGCGCCGCGAGGTGCGTGATACGAATACGGGGCCAGCAACAAGTCACCCACCCCTTCCGCCGCAACGCCCCGGTGCCACAGATCCGCGCGGGCCATGCCGGCGGCGGCGCGCGTCGTGTAGGAGCCCGCGAGCACGCGGTACCAGACGGGGCCAGTGCCACTCTGCGGCACCGGTGTCACGAGCGCCGGGACGCCGGCGTCTGCCGCCAGCCGGTCGGCATGTGCCAGCGCCTTGTCGAGTGACGCGTAGGCGGCGAGCTGAATCGTCCAGCCTAAGGTGTCGGCTTTCGGGATCGTTGCGTGCGTTGGAGCAGGGAGCGGGGAGCTGGAAGCGGGTGCGAGTGCTGGTGCGGGTGCTGGTGCGGGCGCGGGTGGCGTGGCTTGCAGCGTCGACTCGCGCGCTCGCGCGAGCAGTGCCCATCCTCCGACCGCCAATCCCGCCACTACGAGCGCCGCCAGCGCGAAGCGCACGCCGCGGCGCGGCTCCTCTTCGCCCGGGATCATCATCGGCGGCGGTGAGACGCGCGGACTCGACGGCAGCCAACGATCGCGCACGACGCCGAGGACCGGAACATCGCGGCCCGGCGCAAACGCGGGACTCACACCATCCGGCGCCAGCACGATCACGCCGTCCGGCGTTGCCGAGAGTTGCGCGAGTCCCGCGCGCGGCAGCAGCGCGAGGAGCAGCGCCCCTTCGGAACGGAATCCCGCTTGCAGCTTCGGCCACCGCGCATGGGCGTAGACTTCCGCCGGATGCGCCGTCTCGGAGCCGGCAGGAATAATGAAAACGCCGGTGACTTCGTGAGCGGCCTTGTTCAGCGAAACGCCATACTCGAAGGCATCCACGATTCCTTCGGTGGCGTGGAGGCCCACCGTTTCGTGCAGGGCTGGGGTCTCGAGGCACAGATCCACGAGCGCGACGCGCCGTCCGTCGCGCGCCGCGATCCGGGCGATGTCCCACGCGGCCTTCGCGGCCCATGGCAGATCGTTGGTGACCGGCATCAGCGCGACCAGCGCCGCGCCGTCGACGAGCGGGGGAACGAGATGCCCGAGCCGCGAGAGCGGCAACTGCCGGATCGCGGTCACTGTCCGGGTTGGTAGATCCAGAAGGGCCGGCCCAGCCGCCGGCCCGTGGCTTCCGCCTGCTCGCGCGTGGCGTACGGACCGAGCACCACGCGATAGCCGTCATCGGGGTGTTGCGGTGGCAGCACGCGAGCGGCCAGCCCGGCGCGCGTCAAGTCGTCGGCGAGATGCCCCGACCATTCGGGGTTCTGCGACGTGGACACCTGCACGTAGAGTGGGCCTTCCGCGCCGGTGCCCGCGCTGTCGGACGCGGCCGCGCTCACCGCACTCGCCGGCACGCCGCGGGGCAGCCACGACGTCAGGACCCAGATATCGGCGGCGCCGTTGGTGACTCTCCCGACTTCAGTCAGTGAATCGGGGCGCGCCGCGAGGACATCCTTGCCGCGCCGATAGATCAGCATCCCATCGGGGGAGATCGACGGCAGGTCGGCCTGCCATGCGGTCGGGACGGTGCCGGTATGGCGCTTGATCGGCAGATCGACGATCCACGCGGAGTCGCCGACCGCGGGACGCGCGAGCAGCCACCGCCCGAGCGGATCCATGCGGAGCGCGGCGACCGATCCGGGAAGCGCGACGCCGTCCAGCTCCTTGCGCTCGTAGCGATCGACGACGGCGAGTCCCGGCACGTTGCGGCGTGCGACGTAGATGCGATGACCGGATGGCGAGAACGCGAGGGCGCGCGGCGCATCGGCGAGTTTCACGAACGCGGGGTCGCGGCGTCCGAGCGGATCGTAGAACGTCACGCCGGAATCACTGGCGACGGCGACGAGATCGCCCCAGCGCGTCGCTGCAACGTCACCGCCCGCCGCGATGGGCCGTACGGTGGGCGGCTGATCCGCCGCGGCGACGAGCAGGCGATCCTGCGGAATCACGCCGACCAGATGCTGATCGGTCGCACCAAACAGATCGCGCGGCAGCGCCGTGAGCGCCTGTGGCCAGGCGAAGCGGGTTCTGCGCGACAGCGAGATGACGCGGCGCGACGAATCCACGGCGTAGAGCGTGCCATCCGGGCCCAGAGCGGCCTGCTTGATCGTCCTGCCGACGGTGTCGACTCGGCCGCTGCCGAGGTCGAGCGCGAGCAGCTCGTGCTTGGCGGTCGTCACGAAGAGGAACTCGGATTCGGGATCGAGTCCGACCACGCGTTCGACCGGGGGCAGGCGGCCCTTGAGCACGCCCTCGACCACTGTGAGCCGCGGCAGCCGGTAGAGCTGCGGAGTCCCGCCTTTGGCGGGCAGCCGGATCGCGACGCCGGGCGAGCGGGCAAGAATCTGGAGCTGGCTAACTCGTTGTGGCGTTTGTTGTTGTGACGATCCAGCCGCCGGCGCTTTGGGTCCACAACCCCAGAGCGTGAGTGACGCGAACAGAAGGACGCGGGAGATACGCAAAATGGCCTCGCCGGACAAAATAGACAACCGGCGAGGCCATTGCAACTGTTTTAGCGAAGCGGAGTTAGAACGTCGGACCTAAACTGATGGTCCAATACGGGTGCTTCAGCGGCCGGTCGAGCGGCTTGGTGTAGTCGAGCCGCATGATCAGCAGGCCAAAGACATTGGCGCGGATCGAGCCACCCCAGCTCCGCAGCGGCGCGCGCACCAGCACCGGATTCTCGCCGGCGGAGCGTTGCCATTTGACGGTGCTCGAATCGTCCCACGCCAACCCGATGTCGAAGAAGATTGCGCCTTCGATGGGCGGGAAGCCCAGTGGCAAGAAGCCCAGTACCAGGCTGCGCGTCAGGGGGAAGCGCAGCTCGACATTGGCGAGGGCGATCTTCGATCCGATCATCTGATCGAGCTCGGCGCACCCGGTTTGCGAATTCGTTTGGGGATTCGCGACGCACTCGTGGTTCCGGAAGGAGCCGGCGGTGTAGCCGCGAATCAGCTCGGGATTGCCGAGGAAGACCGGAAAGCGATCGGCATCGCGTCCGAACCGTCCGAACATCAGGCCGCGCACGGCGATGGTGAACGGCCGGAAAAAGATGTAGCGCCGGTAATCGACCAGCCCGGCGGTGAATTGCCAGCTGCCGAAAGCCGGCGCGATCGAGAAGCGCGAGCGCGACCCCGCGAACGGGCCGACGTAACCGAACAGGGTGTTGTCGTGTACGTGCGCGATCGACGGTTGCACGAACGTCGCGGACGGACCGCCACCCTGGACGAGCTGCTGATCGACGAACTTTCTCGTCTTGGCGTTGTACGACTTCTCCAGCGCCAGTGTGGCCTCGGCGACATTGATCGCGTGCACGCCCAGCTCGATGCGGTTGAAGCGGCTGAACGGATACGATGATTCGGCAAACAAGTCTCGGATGACGAAGCGACGAATACGCGTAGAGTAGACGTCGAGGCTGTCACCCGGGCGTTGCGGATCTTCGATCCGCGTCTGGTCGCTGCCGCCATAGAAATAGAGCGGATCCTGCGAAAACCCGCCGGCCCAATTCAGGCGATGGGTCTGATTGACGTACAACCCGAGGAATTGCGCCTCGCCGATACGGCCGTTGATCGAGCCCGCGAGCACGAGGGAGTGGTTGCCGAGGATATCGGACAGCGCGATCGCGGTCCCGCCAAAGACCCCGCGGCCGAAGTTGTCCCGCGCGTAACCCACCGTCGGACGGACCACGTAGTCCGCCGTGAACCGCACCTTGTACGGTTTGAACGTGAACTCGTTCGTGTCCGGCAACGCGAGCGTCGCGGAGTCGAGGAGCGCCCGCACGGTCACCGCCGGCCGTGCCGAAGTAGACTCGGCGGGCTGCGGCTGTGCCGACGGACGGAATCCCGTCGCCGAGCGATAAATCGACGCCGGCGCGGAGACGTTCGGCAGCGTCGCGGCGGAACCGGTCCCGCCGAGCGCGTTGGTCGTGGGGACCGCTGCCACAAACGGCGGGGCCTTGAGGAGCGTGTCCCGTTGCTCGGACTCGAGCAGGGTCACGACCGGTTGTGTCGCGGGTCCATGGTAAGGGGCGCGGCGCAGCGAGCGCGGATTCTCCACCGAGTACACGCTGTACTGGCCGTCTTCGTAATAGACGAATGCCATGCGGTCGGCCTGCTGCGCCCACGTCAGCACCGGGGAGAGCGGCGTGATGCCCTGGACGCCGGTGAACATGTTCGTGAGCTGATAGATCTGGCCGTCGGCCAGGTCGTACAGGAAGACGTTGTTGATGCCGGTGCGGTCGGACACGAACGCCAGGGATCGGCCGTCGGGCGCCCACACCGGATTGATGTTCCGGCCGGTGTCCATGTTCCCGAGCAGCTCGATGGCGCCGCTGTCGAGGTGGAACAGCGCCACGCGCAGATTCCCGAAGCGCAGCAGCTCGAAATCAGTCTCGCCGCCGCGATCGGTGACGAACGCGATCGTCGTGCCGTCGGGCGACCACGCCGGATGCAGATCGGCGAACTTGTCGTTGGTCAAGCGGCGCAGGCCGGTGCCGTCCCGATTGATGGTGAAGAGATCGGTGAAGCCGTTGCTGAAGCCGGTGAAGACAAGCTGCTGCCCGTCGGGCGACCATTGCGGGGTCTGCAACCCGCTCAACCCGACGTGGATGCGCCGTTCTTCGCGGCCGCGTTGCACGTCGAGAATCACGAGATCGTCGCGGTCCTTGCGCTTGGCGGCGATCGCGAAGTAGCGACCGTCGGGCGAAAACGCGCCGGCCGAGTTGATGAAGCGCAGGCTCTCGTAGTTGTTGTTTTGCGTCGATTTCACGAGCCGCCGCTTGACGCGGCCCGTCTCGCCGTCTGCCAGCCAGAGATCGACGAAGAAGCCGCCCTCATCGCCGAAGAACGCGAGATCCTTGCCGTCGGGGGAGAGTGCCGGTGCGAGGAAAATGCGTCCATGCGAGTGCCGCTGCGTGAGCGTCGGCTGCGCGATGCGGCGCGCCCGATAATGGTCGCCCAGCTGCGGGAGGAACGTCGTCTGAATCGCGTCGCGCCAGTCGTTCGACAGATCCTCGAGCGAGCGGCCCAGGGCGCGCTTGAAGGCGGCGTCGAGCCCCGACGTGGCGGAGCTCTGCAGAATCTCGCCGATCACCTCGTCTCCCCACTTCTCGCCGATGTACGCCCACAGCGCGTGCCCGTAGCGGTAGGGGAAGATGTACGGATCGGTGGTCATCTCTTCGATCGTGGGGAGGTGCCCCTCGAGCGCCGCGTCGCGCAGCCACATCGCCGTCTCGGGATTGATCGGGCCGAGCGACAGATACTCCGCCATCCCTTCCATGAACCAGAGCGGCGGATTGACGGCCACGAGCGTCTGCACGCCGGCGCCGGGTCGGCCGCGGCTGTAGATGTCGTACTGGAACTGGTGCACCATTTCGTGCTGCAACACGTGCTCGAACTCGGCGTACGAGCCGGTGAAGGGCAGGACTGCGCGGTGCTTGAAGAACTCCGTGACGCCGCCGAGTCCCTCGCCCGATGCGTCGACGACGTTCGTCTGCTGGAAGTCGGACTGCGAGGCGTACAGGATGATCGGCTTGCGGGACTGGAACTGATGGTGCAGGATGCGCGACAGGCGGGCGTAGGCCCGTTCGGCCATCCGCGCCGCGTCCAGCGCGCCGCCGCGCTCGTCCGGATAGTAGTAGATGTCGAAGTGTTCGGTCTGAATCGATTGAAAATTGAAGCTGCGGTACTGCACTTTGTTCTGACCGAAGTATTGCGCAGCCGCCGGCGTGGCCAGGATCCCGAATCCCAGGACGACAATCAGACGAGTCATCGCACGTCGCATACCTGCCTAGCCTTTCGCCCCGGCGTCAACCACTGGCGCATCACCCCACAACCGCTCGAGCTGGTAAAACTCACGCAGCTCCGGATGGAAGACGTGCACGACGAAGTCCACATAGTCGAGCAGCACCCAGCGCCCCTGCGCCAGCCCTTCCACATGATGCGGCTTCAGACCCTTGGGCGCGAGCGCGGTGACGAGGTGGTCCGCCATTCCCCGCACGTGCGCGTTCGACGTTCCGGAGACGATCACGAAGTAGTCGGTCGCCCCGCTCAAGCCGCGTAGATCCAATACTACTGGATCGACCGCCTTCCGGTCCACTAACACGTCCACAACTTGTGCGAGCTCAGTCTTCATTCTGATAGAACACACCCCACGCGCCGATCCCCGCGTGGGCGGCGATCACCGGTGTGATCGGCGTCACCAAACATTGCATTGGCCGGTAGCGCGTCACGAGCTCGAGGCGGCGCGCCGCCGCGTCGCCGTTGGCGAACGTGCCCGACAAGGCGCTCAAGATGATCACCGCGACGGCGCGGGCGGCGTCCTGATACGCGTCCGTGAACGCCTGCGGCGGAGGCTGGGACGTCCCGGCATCGAGGCCCGCCCGCAGCTTGCGGAAGAACTCATCGGACGTCAGCTCCAGACGGTCGCGGTAGGAGCGGTCGTCCACGATGAGCTGACGTACCCGATCGCGACGATCGCTACTCCTTCACCACCGTGACCCGCACCTCGGGCCGCACCTCGGGATGGATCTTGATCCCGACGTTGAATTCGCCGAGCTCGCGAATCGGCTCATGCAGGTCGATCTTGCGCTTGTCGACGTGGATGCCCAGCTCCTCGAGCTTGCGCTGAATGTCGCTCGCGGTGACCGAGCCGTAGAGCTTCTCCTCCTCGCCGACTTTGACCGCAAACGTCAGGCGCACGTCCGTGAGCCGCGTGGCTTCGGTTTCGGCCGCGGACTTTTCGGCGGCGCGCTGTTTCGCCAGGCGCTCGCCTTCGTAGGCGATCTTCTTCTTGTTGGCGTCGGTCGCCGGATAGGCGAGCCCCTTGGGCAGCAGGTAGTTCCGGGCGTAGCCGTCCTTCACCTTCACGACTTCGCCGACTTTGCCCAGATGCTGCACGTCTTCCCGCAGAATGATTTCCACGCTCGAATCCTCAGGTTGTGTTGGACCGCTGCCGCTCACGTGCTTTCGCCAGACGGCGGCGGTACTGGTACCAGGTATCCGTGATGCCGAGCGTGCACAGCCCTGGAAGCACGAACACCAGTGGCACGGCCAGCGCGGCCGCCGCCGCCGCGACGACCACGAGCGCGAGCGCCGATACGCCGAACGCCTCGGCGAACGTCGCGACGATCGCGGCGCCGCGCAGCACGTACAGCGTGCCCGCCACGAGGCCCAGGTTGGTGCCCGCGACGTGCAGGACGCTCGACACCGGCAGAATCAGCACGCCCAGCCAGGCGACGATGCCCCAGACCCAGCCGTCGCCCATGTTGAAGTCCTTGAACCGCACGCGCGGTGCGCTCTCGCCCAACGCCGCTGATCCGATGCGCCGTTGCAGCTGCCACGCGAGCGCGAGTCCCGCGAGCGTCTGCAGCGCGAGCATGCCGGGCCACGTGAGGCTCATGAAGCGCACCATCGGCTCATAGATCGGGAATGCGTCGGGCGCGACTTCCACGATCGCCCGCATCGTGAGGCTCGCCTGGCGCGTCGCTTCCCATCCGAGCGCGCCCCAGGCATCTGATCCCCACAGCGCCTGAATCAGCAGCGCGGCGGCGAGGCCCGCCGCCAGGGTCGACCGGAACGCCTGGCGCAGGACCGTATCGGGTCTGAGCAGCACGAACGACACGAACGCCGCGCTGGCGAGGACGATGTAGGCGCTCGTTGCGGCGGCGAGCCGGCTGCCGCTTCCCGCCGTCACCACCAGGCGCGCGAGACTGACGGCGCCGATCAGCGCGGCGATCGGTTGCGACCAGCCGCGACGGTCACCGCTCGCGGGCGCGATGATCAGCAGCGCCGCGCACGGCAGCCCAACCAGGCTGGGATGCGCCCAGAGCAGGAACGCCAGCAGCGCCAGGACCAGGCGCCACCACGGCTCTTTGGTAGTTATGCGGTGTGACCCTTGATGTAAGGAAGCAGCGCCAGCTGCCGTGCGCGCTTGATCGCGGTCGCGAGCTGCCGCTGGTGGCGCGCGCACATGCCCGACAGCCGGCTGGGCAGAATTTTGCCGCGCTCGGTCAGGAAGCGGCTCAACGTCCGGTCATCCTTATAGTCGAGCACGCGCGCGCCGGACTCGCACACGGGACAGGTCTTGGCGGGACGTCTCACGCTTCCTCCTCTTCCAGCTCTTCTTCTTCAGGGGCGACGGCGGTGGCCACGACCGGCTTCGGCTGCTCGCGCGCGGCCTCGACACACATATACCGCAGCACGCCTTCGTCGAGTTTCACGGCGCGCTCGTACTCGGGCAGCAGCTCGCCCTCCGCCGAGAACTCGGCGACGACGTAGTAGGCCGTGTCTTTCTTCTTGATCTTGAACGCCAGCGTTCGCTTGCCCCAATGGGACACGTTCGTCAGCGTGCCTTTCCCATCCTTGGTCAGCAAGGCGTGAAAGCGGTTCAGTTTTTCCGTGATTGCCGGCTCTTCCAGGGCACTATCAAACATGTAGACCGTCTCGTAGCGACGATTCATGCCACCTCCCTTTGGTCATGGGTGACCCGGTGCGGTGGAAGGCACCGAGTAGGGGATATGTGAGCGATAAAGGTAAACGGCGTGTAAAGGCGTGGAAAGGCGTGAGCAGGCGTGGTATAGTAGATCATGCTGCTTGTCATGGCGGCGCTCCTCGCCTCATCCCTGCATCTTCAGGCCGACACCACCGCAGGGATCCACGGCGCAGTCATCTCCTCGTTCAACGGCGGCCCCATCGCCGGCGTGATGATCGCGGCGCGCGAAGGCGGGAAGTTCACCCTCACCGACGAGCAGGGACGGTTTGCCCTCACTGGCTTGCCCAGCGGGCGGCGGGCCATCCTGATCTCGTACGACGGGCGCGTGACCGAGGATTACCTGTTTTCGCTCGAGCCCCAACACTCGAAACGGATCGCCGTGTTGCTCGACCAGGATGCGGAGGATCTCGATCCGCTGGTCGTCGAAGCGCAAGCGGCGAATCTGTGGCGTGACCTGGCGGGATTCTACGAGCGGCGGGAGACCTATCGCGGCTTCGCGCACTTCTTTACCCGCGAGGAGATCAGTCACCTCCACGCGGCGAGGCTCAGCAGTCTGCTCACGCTTGAGGGCATCGTGACGCGCTGCTCCGCGGAATGCCGCCCGACGCGGCTCACCCGTGGGTCGCTCTGCCTGGTTCCGGTCAGCGTCAACGGCGTTGCGCAGCGCGAACCGGATTACGATCGCATCAACATCTCGGACGTCACCGGTGTCGAGGTATACCGGGGGGTGCCGCCGGCAGATCTGGCCCGCGCGCTGGTCCCGGTGGCTGGCGCCTCGACGTGGATGGGCGCGGGCTGGTCGGCCCGGGGGTCGTGCGGCCTCGTGGAGATCTGGACGCGCTAGACGTTGAACCGAAACAGCAGGATGTCGCCGTCCGTCACGACGTAGTCGCGCCCCTCGCTTCTGATCAGACCCTGTTCGCGGGCAGCCTTGTAGCTGCCCGCTTTCACAAACTCCCCGAACCCCACCGTCTCGGCGCGGATAAATCCGCGCTGGAAATCCGAGTGGATCTCGCCCGCGGCGTCGAAGGCGGTGTGAGCGCGATGCATCGTCCAGGCGCGCACTTCGTTTTCGCCGACGGTGAAAAACGTCTGCAGGCCGAGCAGCCGGTAGCCCGCGTGAATCAGCCGGTCGAGTCCCGGCTCGGCGACGCCGGCGCTGGCGAGATACTCCCGCCGCTCTTCCCCCGCCAGCTCGCCGAGCTCCGCCTCGAATTTGGCGGAGAAGGGGACAATCTCCGCTTCTTCGTGATGGGTCTGCACGGCGGCCCGGAGCTTATCGATCCATTGGCCGCCACCCGAAGCGAGATCGTCTTCGTTGACGTTCGCCGCATAGAGGATAGGCTTGGCGGTGAGCAATCCCAGCGTGCGCAGGAACTTGATCGCGTCGGCGTTTTCGCCCGCTTCGCGGGCGCCGCGGCCGGCGTTCAACTCCGCCACGACGCGATCGAGCAGGACGAGCTCGAGCTGGGCCTCCTTGTCGCCGGCGCGCGCCGATTTGCGCGTCTTATCGAGCCGGCGCTCGACGACGGCGAGATCGGCGAGCGCCAGCTCGCTGGTGATGACGTCGTGATCGCGCACCGGATCGACCGGCCCCATGACGTGCACCACGTCGGGGTCCTCGAAGCAGCGGATGACGTGCACGACCGCGTCCACCTCGCGAATGTGCGAGAGGAACTGGTTGCCGAGTCCCTCGCCCTGGGACGCGCCTTTCACCAGGCCGGCGATGTCCACGAACTCGACGACCGCGGGGATCTTCTTCTTCGGTTTGACGACCTGGTTGAGGGTTTCCAGCCGCGGATCAGGGACTTCCACGACGCCGACGTTCGGCTCCACGGTGCAGAAGGGATAATTCTCCGCGGCCGCGGCTTTCGAGGACGTCAGCGCGTTGAAGAGCGTCGATTTGCCGACATTCGGAAGACCGACGATGCCGAGACGCAGCATCAGGCCTTAAGCCACTTCTCGACCGACTCGATCATCTGCGGCAGGAGCGCCTGCACTTCCTCCAGCTGCTCCGGCTCGAACGGCGCGAGCACGTAGTCCGCCCAGTCCCCGGTGCCCTCGGGCAGCGGGCCGACACCCACGCGCAGGCGGGCGTATTGCTGAGACTGCAAGGCGCCTTCGATGCTCTTCAAGCCGTTGTGGCCCCCCGCCGAGCCGTCGGGGCGCAGCCGAAACGTGCCGAGCGGAATCTGGAAATCATCGACGAGGATGAGCAGGTCCCGGGGTGCCGCGAACGTCGGATCTGCGCGCAGCGACGCCAGCGCGGCGCCGCTGCGATTCATGAATGTCGTGGGCTTGAGGACGCGCACGGGCACGCCGGCCACGGTGCCTTCCGTCGCGCGGGCGCGCTCGGCGCGACGGAAGGGCGGGAGCTGCCAATGCTCGGCGACGGCGTCGGCGAGGAGAAAGCCGGCATTGTGGCGCGTCGCCGCGTATTCCGGACCCGGATTGCCCAGGCCGACGACGGCGCGCACGGACTACTCCTCCTTCTTGCCCTTGGGCTTCTCCTCTGCTTTGGGCGCAGCCTTGCCTTCGGGTGCGGGGGCCGCTTCGCCCTCTTCGCCTTCCTCACCCTCGCGGACCTTGCGGATGAGCTCGGGCTCGGCGACCTCGGTCGCGGTTTCGGCGGCCGGCGCGGCGACTTCCTCGGCGCGCGGCGGCACCACCGTCGCGATCGTGAGATCGGCGCCGGTGAGGATGACCGCATTGGCGATCGTGAGATCCCGCGTGTGCAACGAGTCGCCGATCTTCAGCGCGCTGACGTCGAGCTCGACGCGGTCGGGAATGTGCTCGGGCAGCACTTCGATCTCGACCTCGCGGGTCACCTGATCGAGCACGCCGCCGGCGTTGCGCACGCCGTCGGGTGTGCCGACGAGGTGGACGGGGACCTTGAGGGTGACCTTCTCGTCCGCTTTGATCTCGTAGAAATCGACGTGGATGATGTCGGGGCGGAGGGGGTGGCGCTGGATCTCGCGAATCAAGGCCCGCGCTTTCTTGCCGTCCACGGTGAGGTCGATGAGCGTGCTCTCGGGCTCGATCCCCGTGAGCGCCTTCTCGAGGGCGAGCGCGTCCACCATGAGCGGCTGCGTGGGGCGGCCGTGGCCGTAGATCACGGCCGGAACCTGCTTCTGAAAGCGCGCCTGCCGCGCCGCGCCCTTACCTGTTTTCGCGCGCGCCGTCGCGGAGAGACTCACCGTCTGTGCCATACGTCCGTCCTCAGTCCTCAGTCATCGGTCGTCAGTCGAACAACGAGCTGACGGATTGGTTCGAATGCTCATAGCCGATGGCTTTGGCCATCAGGCTTGCGATCGACAACACCTTCAGCTTCTCAAACTGCTTCTCGTCCGGAATCCGGATCGTATTCGTGACCGTCACTTCTTCGATCGGCGCGGCCCGCAGCCGTTCGACCGCCGGGCCCGACAGCAGCGCATGCGTTGCGAACGCGAAGATGCGTTTGGCGCCGAGCCGCCGCAGCGCCGCCGCCGCCTCGGCGATGGTGCCGGCGGTATCGATCATGTCGTCGGGGATCAGCACGTCTTTCCCCTCGACTTCACCGACGACGTTCACGACCTCCGCGATGTTCGCGGACGGGCGCCGCTTGTCGATGATCGCGAGCGAGGCGTCGAGCCGCTTCGCGAACCCGCGGGCCATCTTCGCCGACCCGACGTCCGGCGCGACGACGACCGGATCGTGCAGCTGCTTGGTCCGGTAGTGGCTCACGAACACCGGCGCCGCGTACAGATGGTCCACCGGAATGTCGAAGAACCCCTGCACCTGGTGGGAATGAAAGTCCATTCCCAGCACGCGGTCCGCTCCGGCGTGGGTGATCAGGTTCGCCACCAGCTTGGCGCTGATCGCCACGCGCGGTTGATCTTTCCGGTCCTGCCGCGCGTAGCCGAAGTACGGGAGCACCGCGGTGATGCGGGCGGCGCTCGCGCGGCGCGCCGCGTCGATCAGGAGCAACAGCTCCATGTAGTTTTCCGCCGGCGGGTTCGTGGGCTGGATGATGAAGACATCCCGCCCGCGCACGTTCTCGTCGATCTTGACGAAGAGTTCGCCGTCGGCAAACCGCCGCAACGTCACCGCGCACAGCGGTTGTCCCAAATGCTGGGCCATCTCCTCGGCGAGGGGCCGGTTGGCCGTGCCGGCGAGGAGCAGGAGCTGGCTGCGTGACAACGACAGGTCCCGCATTGGGCACAGGAAAGTAGTCGGCAAGCCGCGTGTCGCCAAGGCCTTACCCCGCAAAGCGAGGCACCGTATCCTAGAGCCCGTGAACGACCTTCAGTCGCGGCTCGCCGCTGCGCTGTCGGGGGGGGGCCGCTACACGATCGAGCGCGAGATCGGCCGCGGTGGGATGTCCATCGTCTTTCTCGCCTACGACCCGACCCTCGATCGTCGGGTCGCGATCAAAGTCCTGCGCCCCGAGCTGGCGGCGACGCTGGGGCCGGATCGGTTCCTGGCCGAGATCAAGGTCGCCGCGCGCCTCAAGCACCCCTACATCTTGAAGCTGCACGAAGCGGGCGACGCCCGCGGGTTGCTCTTCTACTCGATGCCGTACGTCGAGGGCGAGACGTTGCGGCAGCGCCTGGCCCGCGAACGTACCCTGCCGGTTGCAGAAGCGCTACGCATCGCGCAGGAAGTCGCCGAGGCGCTCGATCATGCCCATCGGCAGAACGTCATCCATCGCGACATCAAGCCTGAGAACATCCTGTTCGAAGAGCACCACGCGCTGGTGAGCGACTTCGGTATTGCCAAGGCCATCATCGAGGCGGGGGATCGCCGGACGGTCCCCGGCATCGTGCTGGGCACTCTGGATTACATGAGTCCGGAGCAGGAGCAGGGGCGGGCGGAGCTCGACGGCCGGACCGACATCTACAGTCTTGGCCTGGTGCTGTATGAGATGCTCATCGGAGAGACGCCGGGTCCCGACAGCGCCGTGGACTCGTTGACCGGGCGGCGACCCGACGTGCCGGTCGCGGTCGTCCGGATGCTGCGCACGGCGCTCGCGCGCGATCCCGCGAACCGGTTCAGCAGCGCGGCGGAATTCGTCTCCGCGCTGGAGACGCTGACACAGGCACGGCCCGTCAATGCCAAGCGGCGCCGATGGAGCATCGTGGCCGCAACGGTGGGAGTCATCGCCGTGGCGCTGATCCTCTGGGCCGTTCGCAGACCGGGCGTGACCGCGCCGCTCGATCCGACGCACATCGCCGTCCTGTACTTCGATGACATCAGCCCGGACAGCTCGCTACGGACGGTGGCGGCGGGTCTCACCGAGGATCTCATCGATCAGCTTGCGCAGGTGCCGGCGTTGCGCGTGACGTCGCCGAACGGCGTGCGCTTCTATCGCGGCCGGACGGTGCGACCGGACAGCCTGGCGCGTGTGCTGAATAGCGGGACGATCGTCTCGGGCAGCGTCACCAGATCACGAGGAGTGCTGCGGGCGAGCGTGCGGCTGATCGACGGGACAACGGGTCAGGTGCTGCATACCCGTCAGGTGATGCGGCCGTATGGCGAGCTGTTCGCGTTCCAGGATACGATTACGGTGGATATCGCGACGTTTCTGCGGCAGCGGATTGGAGAAGCCGTCGTGTTGCGTGAGCGGCGTGTCGGCACAGCGAGCGTCGCGGCATGGGAAACCGTGCGGCAGGCGGACGCCCTGCGGGAAGACGCGCGCGAGGCGGTTCGCAGCGGGGACGACACTCGCGCCGGTAAGCTGTTGTCGCGGGCGGATTCTCTGTATGCGCGCGCCAGGGTGCTCGATCGTCGTTGGGCAATTCCCTATGTCGGTCGCGCCCGCGTCGCACTAGCGTTCGCGGAGCAGCTCGCGGAGCGGCGGGCCGGCGATGTGGCCCGCAACGCCGCGACGAGACCACTTCCCGAAACTCCGCGCTACGAAGACGAGTGGGCGCGCGCCGGCGTCATTGAAGCCGAACGGGCCCTGGCCCTGGGATCGATGAATGCGGAAGCGCTCGAGGTCCGCGGCAGTCTCCGGTATTTCTGGTGGCTGAACGGTTATGACTCGACCGACGTGAGCTTGCGCGACGCCGAGGATGACCTGCGTACCGCCGTCGCCGCCAAGGCGTCGCTGGCACGCGGCTGGGCGAAACTGAGTGGCCTCCTGCGCTTTACGGGAAGGTTCGCAGACGCGGAGGAGGCGGCCTCACGGGCCCTGGATGCCGATGCATTCCTCCTCGAGGCGCGGCCGGTGTACGCCACGTTGTACTACGCGGCTTTGAACCTCGAGCACTACGCCGACGCGCGGACGTGGTGTGCGCGCGCACGCAACCGCTTTCCGAACGATCTGGAATTCGCGCACTGCGAGTTGCGCACGTTGGGCTGGTCGGGTCGGGGCGGAAGCGCGATCGCACGGGGGTGGCGGATCGTCGACTCGCTCGACGCTGCTGCGCCGGCGAATACCGGCACGTATCCCGCCGAGCGACGGCTGCTCATCGCCATGTTGTACGCGCGGAGCGGCGACGCCGACAGTGCAGGCGCGTTGCTGGCCGCCTCCCGGAACATGAGCGGCCAGGACTCCACGGCCGCGTGGTTTCTGCTTGCAGAGGCGCGCATCAGACTGCTGCTGGGTGAGCGGCAGCCGGCGCTGCACCTCCTCCTTCGCACGGTGGCTGCGAACCCGCAGCTCCGCAACTACATCGCCCGCGCCGCGTGGTTCGCGCCGCTACGCCGAGAACCGGAGTTTGTGCGCATCATGGGCGCATCGACCTAGGGTTTGCAGCGGCCATCAACCGACGGCGCGTGCTCTTTGCGTAGTTGGCGCCACGGATCCGCTCATAATATGGAATCAACATGCGATCCGCCGCCGACATCGTGAAGAAAATTGCTTCCACCTGCCCGGGCTCAAACGAATCAGTGACAACCGTGCCGCTGTGTAGTCTGTAGCTGACGGTAACCTCAGCGACTTCGGCCGTAACAAAAATCCTCGACGTGTCCGACTGGCACGACGAGTCGGGTGCCTTCTTGCAGATGTAGCCATAGGTCTTGACGCTGTCCTGGTACATGTCTGGCGTCGCCGACGCGGGCGCGGATCTGCCATCTGCGAACAGCACCACCATCGTGGCCAGGATGAAAGAAGGAGAGGCGAAACCGGAGCTTGGGCGGCGCATGACCGGCCTCCGTTCTTGGGCCGGTAAGGGTCGCTCCGAAAACCGGGGGCGTCAAGCTGCGCGTGACACACGCGAACAGATGCGGGTCCACATGCGTATACAGGACACCCTCAATCGGAGACCAGTATGCGTTCGACGGTTCTGATGCTCTTGGTCCTAAGCGGCGCTGCGTCCGCCCTCGCCCAGACCCCGCAGGGCGGGCCACCAGCCGACGCCGGTCAGCGCCGCTTCCAACCGCCCCCCGATCACTGGATGACGATCGATTCGCTGAGCCAGACCCTCGGCCTGACCGCCGAGCAGCGCACCAAAATCACACCAGCGTACACCGCGCTGAACGGCGTCATGAAAGACGCCGCGGCGCGCCGGCAGGCGATCCGGCAGCAGATGCAGGCGTCGGGAGGGTTCACGCCCGGGCAGGAGCCCACGCCCGCGCAGCGCGCCAAGTTCGACAGCGTGCGCACCGAGATGCAGGGGTTTCAGGCCGAAGCGGACCAGTGGTACGCCGCGATCCGCAACAATCTGACGCCCGATCAGCAAACGAAACTCGATGCGCTGCCCAAGCCGATGGTCTTTCGCCCGATGGGCGGCGGACCGCGTCAGTAGCCTAGCGGCTGCCTAACGCGGGAATCAGTATGTTCCCGCATGCCGCCAGCCTCCGCGCCCGCCGAGCTGCAAGCCGCCCTCGCCGATCGTTACGTGATCGAGCGGGAGCTGGGCAGCGGCGGCATGGCGACGGTGTATCTCGCGCGCGATCTGAAGCACCGCCGTTTCGTGGCCCTCAAAGTGCTGAGTCCGGCGCTGGCGGCATCGCTCGGCGCCGATCGCTTCCTCCGCGAAATCGAGCTCGCGGCGCGGCTGCAACATCCCCACATCGTGACCGTCTTCGACTCGGGCGATGCCGGCGGCATCCTGTGGTACACGATGCCCTACGTCGAGGGCGAAACGCTGCGGGCGCGGCTCGAGCGCGAGCGGCAGCTTCCCCTCGATGTCGCGCTCCGGATCACGGTCGAGGCAGCCCGGGCGCTGGAGTTCGCGCATCAGCACGGCGTCCTCCATCGGGATGTGAAGCCCGAGAACTTGCTCCTCACCACGGACGGCTCGACCATGGTCGCCGACTTCGGCATCGCACGGCCGTGGAGTGAGACGAGCGGGGGCGCGCTGACGCAGAGCGGGGTCGTGGTGGGCACACCGGCGTACATGAGTCCCGAACAAGCGGCGGGCGCGCGCGTGCTCGACGCGCGGACGGATGTATACGCGCTGGGTTGTGTGCTCTACGAGATGCTCGCGGGCGAGATGCCGCACTCCGGCCCCAACGCGCAAGCGGTCCTCGCCAGGCGGTTGAGCGAGCCGGCGCCGTCCCTCCGGACCACGCGCGACCTCCCCGTCGCCGTCGAGCGTACGGTTGCGCGGGCGCTCGCCCGCACACCGGCCGATCGCTACGCGAGCGCGGCCGAGTTTGCCCGCGCGCTCCAGTCCGTCGACGCGCCGGCGCGGCCGATCATGCAGCGCCGTTGGCTTGCCGCCACGGTTGTCGTACTGCTGGTGGCCGGGGTCGCGGCAGCGATCCGTTTCCGTGGCGGCGCGACGGGACCGGCGGCCCCCGCGTCCGCGGCGGTGCTTCCCTTTGCCGATCTGAGTCCGAACCGAGATCAGGAGTACTTCAGCGACGGCCTGACTGACGAACTGATCACCGCCCTGAGCCGCGTCGAAGGAATCAGGGTGGCCGCACGGACGTCGTCGTTCCAGTTCAAGGGCCGGCAGGTCGACGTGAACGAGATCGGCCGCCAGCTGCACGTCGGTGCCATACTCGAGGGGAGCGTCCGGCGCAGCGGCAACCGCGTTCGCATCACGGCGCAGCTCGTGAGCACCCGCGATGGGTACCAGCTGTGGGCGGATGCATACGACCGCGAGCTCAAGGATGTGTTCGGAGTCCAGGAGGATATTGCGCGGTCCATCATCGCGGCGCTGCAGGTCAAACTCGGCGCGCGCGGCAATCGCGCGCTGCGGGCGCGGCCGACCGGCGATCTCGAAGCCTACGACCTCTACCTCAAGGGCCGCTTCGCCTGGAATCAGCGGACCGCGACCGGTATGGCGCAGGCCGTGCGCTATCTGGAGCAGGCGGTCGCCCGCGACTCCGGGTTCGCTCTCGCGTGGGCCGCCCTGGCCGACGCCTACGTGCTCGCCATCCCCTACGCGGGTGCGCCCCGCGACATCGATTGGCCGAAGGCGCGGGCCGCCGTCGCCAGGGCGCTGGCGCTGGACAGCACGGTCGGCGAGGCGCACACCGCGCTCGCTTACGGGACGATGATCTACGATTGGGATTGGCCCGCCGCGGAGGCGAGCTTCCGCCGCGCGATCGCCGTCGATCCAGCCTACCCAACGGGCCATCAGTGGTACGCCGATTTTCTGTGGTCTCAGGGCCGGCTGCACGAAGCAGAGGACCAGATGCGCGAGGCTCTGCGGCTCGATCCGCTGTCGCTCGTGATCAGCAGTGAGCTCGGGGCGACCTACTACCTGATGCGGCAATACGACAGTGCGGAAACACAGCTCCGTGCCACGCTGCAGCTCGATCCAAATTATGCGCATGGACTCTATATCCTCGGCATGGTCCATCTCCAACAGCATCGGTATCGCGAGGCCGTTGCGGCGCTGGAGCGCGCCCTCGAGCTCGGCGGCTTTCTGGAGGATCTCGCGGGCGCAATGGCGGATGCCTACGCGGCCGCGGGGGATCGCGCCGCGGCCACGCGTTACACTGCGGAACTCGAGCGGCGCCTGGCGGCGGGACAAAGCGGTCCGTACGCGCTCGCGCTGGCCTATACGGGGCAAGGCGATCTCACACGCGCGTTCGCGCAGCTCGACCGTGCGATCACCGTGCGCGATATCTTTCTGCCCGAGGATTTTTTCGACCCGCAGCTCGATCGGTTGCGTGCCGATCCGCGGTTTGCCGGAATCGAGCTGCGCATGCGGGTAGGCGGTGGGCCGAACCACTAGCTATGCTTCGTTCTCTCTCATTTTCCGGATAGGGCCAATGCTTCGTCGTTCCTTCGTGATCGTGTCGTTCCTGACGTCGCTGAGCAACTTGGGTGCCGCGGCACAACGCGCGGCCGACTCCTCGCTCCTCACCGTCGATCGCATCTTCGGCTCGACCGAGTTCCGCGGCGGCACGTTCGGCCCGCTCGCCTGGCTCGCCGACGGCGGCTATACCACGCTCGAGCGTGCCGCCGGCAACAAACCGGGCCGCGACCTCGTGCGCTACGACGCCGAGACGGGGCTCAAGACGATTCTGGTGCCGGCGACGCGGCTCGTGCCCCCGGGCGATTCGACGCCGCTCGACGTCGAGGAGTACACCTGGTCCCCGGACGGCCGGCGCCTGCTGATCTTCACCAACTCGCAGCAGGTGTGGCGCACCAACACGCGCGGCGACTACTGGGTGCTCGATCTCGCCGGCTGGACGCTGAAGAAACTGGGCGGCACCGGTCCCGCTTCAACGCTGATGTTCGCGAAGTTCTCGCCCGACGGCGGCCGAGTGGGGTGGGTCCGCTATGGCGAGTACAACCTGTACGTCGAGGACATCACCAGCGGAAAGCTGACGCAGCTGACGCGCGACGGCTCGCGCACTACGATCAACGGAACGTTCGACTGGGTCTACGAAGAAGAGCTGGGCCTGCAGGACGGCTGGCGGTGGAACCCAGATGGCCAGTCGATCGCGTACTGGCAGCTCGATGCCACCGGTGTCCGCGACTTTCTCCTGTACGACGTGACCGACTCGCTGTACGCCTTCACGACGCCGGTGCAGTATCCGAAAGCCGGGCAGACGAATTCGGCGAGTCGCGTTGGTGTGGTGAGCGTTAGCGGCGGCGAGACGCGCTGGATCAATATTCCCGGCGATCCGCGCAACAACTACATCGCGCGGATGGAGTGGGCGCCTGGCAAGGGCACGAGCAAGGAACTCGTGATCCAGCACATGAACCGGCTGCAGGATACGCTGGACGTGATGCTCGCTGATGCGCAGACTGGCACCGTCCGCACGGCCTTCACCGAAACCGACAACGCGTGGATCGAGCAGTTCAACCAGCTGCGCTTCTTGAATGGCGGCAAAGACATTCTGTGGGAATCGGAGCGCAGCGGGTGGACCCAGCTGTATCTCATGCCGCGCGACGGCGGGGTGCCACGTCCGTTGACGAGTGGCGAGTTCGACGTCCTCGGCGTGGAGCGCGTGGATACGATCGGCAAGTGGGTCTACTACATCGCGTCGCCCGACAACCCCACCCAGCGCTATCTCTATCGTATCAACTACGCCAAGCGCGGGCCGGCCGAGCGCATCACGCCGACGACCGAGCCGGGCGTCCATACCTACGACATGTCCCCGAGTGGCCGGTACGCCGTGCATGTGTATTCGCGCTTCGGGGTCCCGCCGACCACGTCGCTCGTGAGCCTACCGGACAACCATATGATCCGCCCGCTCATCGACAACGCGGCGCTCAAGGCGAAAGTCGCCGCCCTACGGCTCGGCGCGACCGAGTTCCGGCAGGTCGACATCGGCGGCGGCATCAAGCTGAACGCGTGGTTCATCAAGCCGCCCAACTTCGATTCGACGGCGCGCTATCCCGTGCTCTTCTACGTGTACGGTGGCCCCGGATCGCAGACGGTCACGGACGCCTGGGGTGGGCAGAACTATCTCTGGTATCAGATGCTGGCGCAGCGCGGCTACATCGTGGCCAGCGTCGACAATCGTGGCACCGGCGCGCGGGGTCGCGCCTGGCGCAAGCTGATCTATCGGCAGATGGGCGTGATCGAGACGCAGGACCAGGCCGCGGCGGCGCGCGCGGTCGGCCGGCTGCCGTACGTGGACTCGACGCGGATCGGGATCTGGGGCTGGAGCTACGGCGGCTTCATGACGCTGAACACGCTGACGCAGGCGCCGGACGTCTATCGCATGGGCATCGCCGTCGCGCCGGTCACCCATTGGAAGTACTACGACACGATCTACACCGAGCGGTATAACGGCTTGCCGCAGGACAACGCGGCCGGGTACGACAAGGGCTCACCGCTCACGTACGCGAAGAACCTGAAGGGCCGGCTGCTGATCGTGCACGGGTCGGGCGACGACAACGTGCACTTCCAGAACACCGAGGCGATGATCAACGCGTTGGTGGCGGCGGACCGGCCGTTCTCGCTGATGGTGTATCCCAACCGCAATCACTCGATTTCGGGTGGCACGACGCGGCAGCATCTGTACACGCTGCTGACACGGTTCGTGGAGGAGAATCTGCCGGCGGGAGCGGGGACGGGGGCGCGAGCGGCGCTGCCGTAGGTCGGGTCGAGTCGGCGTGAGACCGGCGCCGACATGATCGAGATCACAGTCGAGCCGTGTGTGCCTGGACTACGTTCGTCCGCGAGCATGCTGCTCAGAGCAAAGCCGCCCGCCGCCGGGAAGGGTGCTATGTCACTTCCACGCGTACGCGCCTCGATTACCGCGCTCACCTTGTTGTCGCTCGTGGCCCTCGTAGGGTGCGAGCTGCCGATCCATCCGCGGGACGGTTCCGCAGTCGTTCAGATCCGGGTCGCGCCCGACAGCGTGGCCCTCGATCCCAGTCAGACGCAAGGGTTCGTCGCCTCGGGCCGCACGGCCGCAGGCGACAGCATGGCGGTCGACGTCACCTGGACGACATCGGCCGGCACGATCACCCCTGCCGGCGTCTACACTGCCGACACCGGCGCGGCGGACGTGATCGTCACGGCAACGCTCGTCGGCTCGCAAGTCTCGGGCGTTGCCCACGTGCGCAAGCGCCGCGTAGCGCCGCAAGCCGGGCACGTCTTCATCGTGACCGAAGAAAACCACGACTACTCGGCGGTGATCGGCAGCTCGTCGATGCCGTACCTGAACAGTCTCGCGCAGCAGTACGGGTTGGCCACGCAGTACTACGCCAACACGCACCCGTCGATCGGCAATTACTTCGAGCTGGCGACGGGCCAGATCATCACCAACAACGACAGCTACTCCACCATCGTCACGGTAGACAACGTCGTGCGACGGCTGCTGGCGGCGGGGAAGACGTGGAAGTCGTACGCCGAGGATCTGCCGTCAGTCGGGTACACGGGCCCCGACGTCGGCGGCTATGCACGCAAGCATAACGTCTTCGCGTTGCTCTCCGACGTCGTCAACGATTCGAGCCAGCGGACCCGCCTCGTGCCGTTCATCCAGTTCGCACCGGACTTGGCAAACGGGACGCTGCCGGACTTTTCAAACATCGTGCCGAACCTGTGCAACGATGCCCACGACTGCTCACTCGCCACGGCCGACACCTGGCTCGGGAATAACATCGCGCCGCTCATCGCCAGCCCGACGTTCCAGCAGGACGGGCTGCTCATCATCGTGTTCGACGAGTCCGGGAGCGACAGCACCAACGGCGGCGGCCGGATCGCGTGGGTGGTCGTCGGCCCCAAGGCCAAGCCGGGTTACCAGTCGACGACGCCGTACCAGCACCAGAGCACGCTGCGCTTGATCCTCGAGGCGCTGGGCGTCGCGCAGTTCCCCGGCGCCGCCGCCACGGCGCCGGCGATGACGGAGTTTTTCACGCCCTGAGTTAGAACGGGACTGAGCAATCGGTGGCATGACGTCCGTCTGACGATCTGTATGTCACCGCAAGGGTTGGTCGGTCTCGCGGGACGTTGCCGCACGCGCGGTCCGTTCCCACGGTTGCACTGAGCAACGTCCAAGGCTATATCCAGCCCCACTCTCTCGAGGGGCCGGCCTTGGATCCTTGGGTGGCCGAGCTCCGGCGCGGCAGGGTAGACGCCGCGTGGGATCTGTTTCTCGACCAGTATCGCCGCCTCATTTTCGCGGCCATTCGCCACTACGCCCAGGACTATGACGACGTAATGGATGTGTTCGCGCAGGTGTGTGAATCGCTGCGCGACGCGAATCTCAAGCGCTTACGCGGCTACGTCGAGCAGACGTCCCACAGCGCGCGCTTCTCCACCTGGCTCGTCACCGTCGTCCGCCATCTCACCGTTGACTGGTTTCGCCATCGTGACGGTCGCCGCCGCCTCTCGACGGTTGCCGCCGAGCTGCCGCCGCTGCGGCGCCGCATCTTCGAGTTCCTCTTCATTAATAAGAGAAGTCACATCGAATCCTACGAGCTGCTGAAAAGCTCCGAGGGGCTCGATCTCACCTTCGGTCAGTTCCTCGCCGAAGTCAGCGCGACCTATCGCGCGGTGGCTTCCGGGCGGCGCGGGCGGATCCTCCGCGAGCTGGGCGGGCCGGCACCGCAAGTGGAAGACGTCGAGGATGAGCAGGTTAGCGCGAGCGAGCGGCGCGACGAGTTGGAGGAAGCGCTGAGCCGTCTCAGTCCCGAAGAACGCGTGGCCGTCGAGCTGTTCGTCGTG
>Ga0209056_10000427_pt1 | contig 46581 bp, 40 predicted proteins | sample GraSoiAngelo_114_FD_185876 | JGI IMG/M metagenome (GOLD analysis project Ga0209056, IMG submission 185876) | Grasslands soil microbial communities from the Angelo Coastal Reserve, California, USA - 14_0903_13_40cm (SPAdes) (version 2) | ecosystem: Environmental > Terrestrial > Soil > Grasslands...
ACGTTGCCGCAACGCTTTACGATCCGGCTCTACGCGGAGTCGCAGCGGCGCGCGCTGAAGCGCACCGACTTCTCGGTGCCGCACGCGATTCACGACATCCACGTCTTCCGTCCCAACATCACCGCCGATTCCGCCGATCAGCTCGGCGCGTCGCTCACATTTCGCACGCAGCGCGGGATCGATCCCGCGCTGCCGCAGTGGACCGCCGATGTAACGCTCGACGGCAGCGTCGGGACATATCGGTTTGGGCGTGCGAGCAGCACCGTGCGGGTCTCCGCGCCGCTCGGCGCAAATCTGGCGGGCGCCGTCGAGCTGGCCGGCGGGATGGCGGACGGTCGCGTGCCGGTGCAGAGCTACTGGTACCTCGGTGGGCCGGGCACCATCCGCGGCTACGGTGGGAACGCATCGAGCGGTGACGCCTTTTGGCGCGCGCGGCTCGAGCTGGCGAATCGCTGGCCGGCCGCCCGCGTCGTGGTTTTCGCCGACGTGGGACGCGCGGGCCCGCGCGAGCAGCTGTCGCTCGCCCGGTCGCTCGCCGGGGTCGGCGTGGGCGCGAGTTTCATCGACGGCTTGATTCGGCTCGACCTCTCGCGCGCGGTCAGGACTCCGACCGGGTGGCGTCTGGATTTCTACACCGACGCAGCACTCTGATTTGCGGAGTAGCACTCCCCACTTCATCGTTGTCGCCTCATGACGTTTACCGCTGCACCCACTTCCGACCTCAAACGCGAGCTCGGCCTCTTCGATGCGGTGATGATCAACGCGGGAACGATGATCGCATCCGCGATCTTCATCGTCCCCGCCACCGTCGCCGCCGCGGTCCATGGGACCGCCCTGATGACGCTCGTCTGGGTAGTGGGCGGGATCGTCTCACTCCTGGGTGCACTGTCGATCGCCGAGCTGGCGGCGGCGTATCCGGAAGCCGGCGGGCAGTACGCATATCTGCGCGAAGCCTATGGGACGGTATGGGCCTTCCTGTACGGCTGGGCGAACTTCTCCGTGATCAACACGGCGTCGATCGCTGCGATCGCCGTGGGATTCGCGCGCTACATCGGGTTCTTCTTCCATTCGCCGCTCACGGAGATCGCAATTCGCGACATCGCAATCGCGTCGATCGTCGCGCTCACGCTGCTGAATTGCCGTGGCGTGCGATTGGGTGCGACGACGCAGAACATTCTGACAGTTCTGAAGATCGGTGCGCTCGTGGCATTGATCACGACGTCCTTCGTTCTGCCTGGCGGATCGGCATCGCACTTCCAACCGCTGTGGCCCTCCGCAAGCATCGGGCAGCTGATCGGTCCGTTCGGGGTCGCGATGGTAGCGGTGTTGTGGGCCTACGACGGCTGGATCGAGACGACGTATGTCGGCAGCGAGATCGTGAATCCGGGACGGAATCTGCCGCGCTCCATCATTCTGTCGACGTTGATCGTGATCGCGCTCTACGTGCTGGTAAGCGTCGCGTATGCGTACGTGCTCTCCCCGGACGGGATGGCCGCTTCCCAATTGGTTGCCTCGGACGTCGCGAAGGTCACGATGGGAGGGATCGGTGCAACGTTCGTTGTTGTGGCCATTCTGATTTCCACGCTCGGTGCAAACAACGGCATCATTCTCACCGCCGCGCGAATTCCGTATGCGATGGCGCGCGGTGGCATGTTCTTTCGGTCACAGGGCAGCGTGCATCCGCAGTACGCCACGCCTGCGGTTGCGCTGGTTACCCAGGGCGTCATCGCTTCGGTTCTCACCGCGTTCGGCACCTACGATCAGCTCTTCACTTATGTCGTGTTCGCCCAATTCGTATTCTATGCGCTGTCGGCGAGCGCCGTCATTCGGCTGCGGTACAAGGCTCCGCTGTTGGCCCGGCCATACCGCACGTGGGGATATCCCGTCACGCCGATCGTGTTTATCGCGTTCGCGATCTGGCTCGTCTACAACACGATCGTCGAAACGCCGAAAGACTCCGCGATCGGCGCGGGGATCATTCTGCTCGGATTGCCTGGCTACTACTACTGGCGTCGCGCGGGCGCGGGCCGGTAGTCGATCAGCTCAGCCAATGACGGCGGAATCCGCTGGCCCCAGACGTCGCGCATCGGCACCGTAACGATCTGCGGGCGAGTCCCCGACCCTCCGTCGCGCCCATCCTGACCTTTCGCTCCAGGGGGGCCGGCTGCTCCGGCAGTCCCGGCGACGCAGCGCGGATCGCTGGCCGGTGCGGCCGCGCCGCCCTTGCCGCCCGCACCACCCTTGCCCCCGTTGCCGCCATCGCCGCCTTCGCCACCCGGGACTTGTGCATCCACGAGACCCGCGAGGAACGGTTCCTCGGCAGGCGCGATGATCGTGATCTGCCCGCCGCGCCCGCCGGGTCCGCCGCCGCTGCCGTTGCCGCCGGCGCCGCCGGGACCACCGGCACCCCCGGGACAGCCGGCTCGACCGTCGGTACCCGCGACGCCCGTCGCACCATCGGCGCCACGCGACCCACGCGAGCCGCGCGCTTCGATGATGAGCCAATCGGACGGAGGCACGGCGCGCGCGTCGGCGAGCAGGTAGAAGGGCGGCGCCTCCTCGACTTCGATCCCGGCGACGAGCAACCGGTCATAGAATGGCGATCTCAGAATCCCGAGCCGCACGGTCACCTGCGGTCCACCCGCGCCAGTGCCCGCGCCGCGGAAACCGAAGGCGTGCTGGAGGCAGGTGTAGTCGGGTGCCACGACGGTGGACGTCGATACGCTGGGCTTGGCTTTGAGGGCCACCGTCAGCCGGAAGCCCGTGATCGCGGTAGCGAGCGGATCGCGGTACGCACTCCAGCCGCCGCCTTCGAGCGGCGTCGCCTCGGGGCTCGAGCGTGCCAGAAACACGACGTGCAGGCGCGGCGGATTGTCCTTGTCGTAGCGGGTCTCGAAAGGCACAAGCGACCCGTCATTCAGCACTGCGGTGTAGACCGCGCCGAAACTCTCGCCGGGGCACGCCCGCATGCTCGTGGACATCCGGATCTCGCGGATCTGCTCGACGAGTCCCGGATCGGGCGCGAACGACGGCGGCGGCCGCTTCGGCCCGCATCCTACGGTGACGATCAGGCCTACGAGGACCGTCCGCCTCATGGATTCTCCTCCCGGAGCAATCTGCTGGTTTCGATATCAAAAATGCGGATCCGAATCACGGTGCCCGGCCGCCGCGAATCGACTTCGCGGATGTGGACGACCTTCTTGTCGTCCGTCGGCCGATAGATGATCCAGCTGCCCGCCGGCGCGACGGTCGCGATCCCGGGGCAGGGCCGCGATTTCGGCTTGGGCTGGTGGCCGGGCGGCGTTCCGGGAATCCAGACCCGGCATTCGCCGGGGTTCGGCAGATGGCCGGGTGGGACGCCGAGTGTCGCGGCGGTGCTGGGGCCGCGATTCACCTCGGGCCCCCGAACGTCGGCGCTGGGCGGAGTGTCCAGGATGATGGTTCTCGTGGTCCGGGAGCAGGCACCGGAAACCAGGAGACCAGCAAGTACGAATGCGACCGCGCGGTTGCCCACGGACCCTCCTCCGAAATGGTCGGCCCAAATGTAGTATTTGACGTCATGCCGCGCGTAGGGGCGCCGGTCCAGATCGGGCTTATCGAGACCATGCGAGCCAGGGAAGGGCGGGTCCCATGGCTCGGCGGTCATTTAGCGCGCCTCAAAGCCTCGCTGGCGGCGCTGGGTGCGCCCGAACCCCCCGCTGATCTCGCCGATTTGGTGCGCTTTGCGGTAGGCACTGGTGACCGCGTGGTGCGTCTCCAGCTGACCGATGGTCATCCCGAGATCGCGACGCGTGACGTGAGTGCGGAGCAGGCGGTCCATGTCGTGGTCGCCAGTGAGGTACATAAGCCGTATCCCCACAAGACGACGCGACGCGAGCAGTTCGGCCGCGCGTTGACGGATGCGCGCCGCGTGGGTGCGCACGACGCGGTCCTCGTGTCCGCTGAGGGGTTCGTCGCGGAGGGGACGGCGTGGAATCTGTTCTGGTGGGAAGACGGTTCGCTCTGCACGCCCGCCGAGGACATCGGCATCCTGCCGGGGCTCGGGCGCAAGCGCGTGATGGAGATGACCGATGTGAAGGAAGCGCGAGTTCCGGTCGCGGCGCTCGCCGGACGCAGTCTCTTCCTTACTAATGCGGTGCGCGGCATCGTCGAGATCGGCGTGTTCGAGGGCGCGCCCGTGCCGCGCGATCCCCGGACGGCGGAGCTTTCATTCGCCTTTTGGCCCGATTAGCTTGGTCTACCTGCGGCGACTGCTGCGCCTGTTGCGTCTGCGGCGTCTGCAGCATGGTGGCTGTAGCTCAATTGGTTAGAGCGCCGGACTGTGGCTCCGGAGGTTGCGGGTTCAATCCCCGTCAGCCACCCTTAGACGCTTGAGAACGTCTTTGGTGGTACCTCCCCCTCGCACGCCACTTGTGCCCGCCTGTTCGACAAGGAAGATTACCGCACGCCCACGATCACCCATCGGCGACCCATGAGAAACACGGCCCTGGTGTTGGCCTCCCTACTCATCGGCGGAAGCCTGCCGGGCTTACTCCACGGGCAGGCGCCCGATTCATCGAAAGACGGAAGCGTACTCACTCCGGGCGACTCGGTGTGGATCGTGGTCTGGCGCAAACCCGAGTTCAGCGGGGAGTTCGCGGTAGCCGCGGACGGCTCCATTTCGCACCCGGTCTATCGAGCCGTGGTGGTGGGCGGGGTTCCCTTGGCCACGGCCGAGGCCAACTTGCGCCGCTTGCTGGAGACGTTCGATCGGGAGCCCCAGTTCGTGATGGTGCCCCTGTTCCGGGTGGCGGTCCAGGGCGAGGTCAACCGGCCGAGCATGTACGTGTTGAGTCCGCAGACGACCATCTCTGAAGCGGTCGCGCGCGCCGGCGGTCCCACCCAGTTCGGCCGCCTAGACCGAGTGCGGCTCCTGCGCGGCGGCGCCAACGGAGGGCAGACGCAAGTGCGACTGGACCTTACTCGTTTGGAGAGCGGTGCCGCGCAGATGTCGATCCGGTCCGGCGATCAGATCCTGGTGGAGCGCAGGCGGTCCATCTTCTCCCAGGTGATTCTTCCCTCCGTGACCGTGATCGGCGCCTTGGCCTCTGTCGGGATCTTCATCCACCAGTACAGGTAAGCCCGAGACCACCACCGCGACGAACCAGAGGCACATCACCTCGCGGGCCCCTTAGTCCTCCTCGTGCGCTCGACCCGTCCGGGCGCGCCAGGTCGGGGCGCTGCGGACCCCAAGAGTTCCTCGAACGCAGCAGCGAGCCTATTGGCGAGAGCGTCCAGGTCCTCGCTTCCCCGGTTTCGCACGGCAACTACCCGAATATCCTTACCCTCATCGGTCAGCAGCTGCAGTGTCGCCTTGACCTGCTGCAACGCCCGCCGAGCCCGCTCCCACGCATCGTCCGCCGGCCCGATCCGCTCGAGACGGCTCTGGCCATTCTTGCGGAGATCGTGCCGTTCCCTGACCGCCGCGATGTCCGCCTCTATCAGGGCGACGACGACAGGCGTGGACCGCTGCCTGGCGAGCTCCCCGAGGATCCCGGCCGTGCCGGCGGAACCCGCACTGAATGCGATCGACCAGAGCGCGTTGAGCGGGCCTTCATCGAAGATGTGTACTCCCGTCCGGCGGTCGGCCTTCCGTAGCAAGGAGGACATGAACAGCCAGTTGACCGTGACACCGATGAAATCGGCAGCGGAGGCTTGGCCTGTTGCCAGGATCGCTCTGATGGAGCGGACGGCGCCCGCGGGGTGGAAGATCGCCTCCGCCGACACCCGCTGGAGTTTGAGCAGCAGCCGCTCCCAGGTGCGCATCTCGTGATCAACCGAATAGGTGGGCTGCTCGACTCGCCATCCCCGCTGCTGCAGCATCTCGGCGACCCGGTGGGAGAGTGTCGATTTCCCCACGCCGGGCAGCCCGATGAACTCGATGACGGCTGATCGGCGCTTGGTATTCATATCTTCCGCCAGACGCACCGTCTGATCCGGCGCACGACCTGCTCCAACGGCTCCTCGGCGTCGATGTCGACCGTTTCTGTCACGTCGGGAAACCGGAGGCCGCGGATGGCTTCCGCCCGTTTCTCGAGCTCCTGCAGCTGCATCTCCGCCTTCCGCCGCTGCGCCACGTCCGGCCGGACGTGGAGCTTGAGGACCAGATCCGGCACGACGTGCTCGGCCCAGCGATACGGCGTGCCTTCCCACTCCGCCACGGCGCGGAGCAGCCGCCACGGATGGTCCCGCCAGCGCCCCAGCATCGGCCCGTCGTTGAAGTCCTGGAACTGGTTCTGTGGGTAGCGGTCGCAGACCACTACGAGACCACGGTTGCGAGCGCGGGTCAGGGCGTGGAGCTTGCCGCGCTTCTCGTACGCCAGAGCCACCGCCCAGACGAGCCTGGCTGCAGCCCATAGCGCCCGCGATAGACGACGACGGAGCGATGAGTTCGGCCCAGTGGAGCGCCGCCAGGGCCGGTCTCGTACGGATGGCATCCGCTTCCGCAGGAGGCGCTCAGCCTGCAGTAGCGGCCAGCGGAGCAGCGAGCTCGGCCCAGCGCCGCTCCCGAAGTAGATGGGCACGGTGCGGAGCGACCCGGACAGCCATGCCGTCGTCTCCCGGAGGAGCGTGGATTTCCCGGACCCGTCAGAGCCCAGGAACGCGATCGCCACTCCGCCAGTCGGCACCATCCGGCCGTCAGGGCGAGGCGAGCGGGCGAGGCCCTGGGACAGGGCCCTGGCCGCCACGGACAGTTCCCGCCACCATCTGCGCCACCTGGCCCCCCCGCGCCGGTACAGTCGATAGCCGTTGAGCACTGGGGCGGCACAGCGTCGAAACGCCCCCACTTTGGTAAACGACGGCTCAGCGGCGACGATGTCGGAAACCAAGTCCGCGGCAGCGGCGCCCAACAATCGGCGCGACAGGTCGGCCACCGGCCCGGCATCTCCCCGCAGCCGCCGATGCACCTCGCGGAGCCGCCCGGGACAACACCATGGGGTACCGAGCCGATGCCGAACCCGGGAGCCGAGTCGGAGGTCGAGTGCGACGCGAACGAGCAGGAACAGGAACTCGACCGACGGATCAGCAACGTACATTCCTGCTTGGCGATCGAGGCGCCGGGTGGAGAGGACCAGCGGTTCCCACGGCACGCGGTACTCGCTCAGGCGCTCGTCGCCGATCGCCAGCTGGTAACGCAGGTGCAGATGCACGATTCTGCCGGAGTCCTCCTCGAGGGCCAGGTAGTGGTGTTCGCCACCGGCGTCTGGGGGGAGGGCGGCCGCTACCACGCGCTTAAAGCCGGCTTGGGCCAGGATCGCGGCCATCCGCAGCGCGTCTTTTCGGTCAAGCAAGATGTCCAGGCCTTGTGGCACGGCCCCGTCGGCCTGCCAGGGCTCGTTGCCCTGCCACCGGCAATAGGCGATCTCCTGCCGGTAGAGCTGCGCGAGCAGGCTGGTCACGATGCCGGGGCCCCGCGGGACCCGGCTGCCCGCGCTGCTCGAGTCGGAGACGGTCGGAGATTCTTTCGTGAGCGGACGTTTGAGGTCGGCCATGGGCTCACCCTACGGCGCGGGCCGCGACAGTCGCCGAGGTCTCGCGCAGGACGTGCTCGTAGATCTCCGTGTAGGCGCGGACGACGTACTCGAGGGAGAAGTTCCCCGTTACGTGCGTTCGGCTGCGGCTTCCCATCAGCGTGCGCTCGTCCGGCGAGGCCAACAATCGCAGCACCGCCGCGGCGAGACGGCGAGGGTCTCGTGGAGGAACGAGAAGCCCATTCCAGCCGTCTCGGACGATCTCCTTGCATCCTGGTGTATCGGTGGTAACGAGCGGAAGCCCCAACGCCGCTGCCTCCAGGAGCACGCGCGGTATTCCCTCGCGCAGGTAGGTCGGGAGCACGAACAGGTCGGATAGCGCGAGCAGGACGGAAACATCACTGCGGGGACCGAGGTAGCGCACGTCGCGCGCGCTGCGCTCGACCTCGCGCGACGACACAGCCCCCCGGCCCTCGGACGAGGCGGGGCCGATCAGGAGAAAGACGGAGTCTGGTCGCTGTTGGCGTACGAGGGCGGCCGCGTCAATGAAATCCCGCACCCCCTTTTGCGCCACGAGGCGCGAGATCATCGTCACCACGAGCCGACCTTCAAGACTCAACTCGCGCCTGAGCCGGCCGACCGCCGCTCCGTCCACCTGCAAGGGCGTGAAGTCGATCCCCGATCCCAAGACCAGCGCGTCGCGACCCGGTCGCACCAAGCGGTGACGCCGGAAGTATGCGCGGTCGTCGGGGTTCTGAAAGATCGTTACTCCTGTCGCGGCGGCGGCCCGGCGTTGCAGGAACCGAAAGACCGGTCGCAGTGAGAGCGCCAGCGGCGACCGCGAGGAGAAGAGGTACCCGAGGCCCGTTATGGTGGCGACCGTACCGGGGACCCCCGCGTCCCGGGCGGCTAGAGGCGCCAGGATCGCGGGCTTGGTGTCGAATGCGTGGACGATATCGGGCCGGTGCGCCCGGAAGAGCTCATACAGTTGCCGCCGCGATCGCAGGTCGCTCCACGGGCTGACCCATCGGTTCAACGAAAATCGCCAGTACGGAATTCCAGTCCCTGCGAAGGCCGTCTCGCTTTCCGACCCGACGGCACCCGCGTCGAAGCCGCGCTCCCGCAGTGCGTTCAGCAACGGGAGCCGGAACCGAACATCGGTCGAACCGACCAGCCAAAGCTTCACCATGTTCACCGGCGCGTTCGGAGGAGCGCGAGTGCCTCGGCCGCCCGCATGTTGGCGACGCTACCCCAGTAAGCCGCGCGTTGCTGCAAAGACCGAAGGGACCGGGGGTGCGGGGGTGGGCGGAGTTCGCTCTCGTAGCACCGCATCGCGTCCAACTTGCGATCCAGCTCGTCCGAGATGTCCACGAAGACATTGGGGGCAAACGCTCCCGCCCGACTACTCGCGGTCCATTCGGTGCTGGAGGGGGTCTCGAATGCGTAGATCGATTGGACGCCCGGGGCCGAATAGGGGCGGGCGGCGACGTCGACCGCCTCCGCGATGAGTGCATGGTCCGCGTTCACATCTCCCCACCAATGGGTGTAGATGATTTGCGGTTGGAACTCCTGAATCTGTCTCTCGAGGGCTTGAATCAACTCCAGGTTGCTGCCCCGATCCAAGCGCTGATCGGCGAACCCCAGTCCGATTGACTGCGCTCCCAGGTAGTGGGATGCGCGCTGTGTGTCACCCGGCTGGTCGTGTTCGCCTTCGCGATAGCGAATCGACTCCGCCGAACAGACGATGGCGGCGCGGATCTCGTCCCCGCTCTTGAAATGACGGATCAACGTGCCTCCGATCCCGAGCACCTCGTCGTCGGGATGCGCGGCCACCACCAGCACTTTTTGCCCCGTATGCAGGGACGACAATCGAGCGCCGACCCGCTCCGCCAGCGCGGCTCGGAGGTCACCGGGAATCTCTGAACCGTCATCGAGACACAGGTCCGAGATCCGTATCCTGCCGTCCGGGAGGTCGAGCGTCAGGCCCTGAGCCAAGACCGCCGTCAATGTGGGTGCGTCGACGGCGGCGCCCTCCGGGGTGTCGCGCTCGACTCCATGCACCCAAATGCGCCGGCCGCCAAACCGGAAGAATGCTCCGGGGTAGGGCCGCGCCAACGCCCGGATCCAGCGATCCAACGATGCCGCTGAGTGCTCTGCCCAGCGAATCGCGCCGTCTTCTGGTCTTCGGCTAAGATTGCGGATCCACTTTCCAGCGGGGCGCAGGGCTACGTCGTTTCGCGCGATCCCGGGCCAGTGCCGAGCCCACAATTCAGCCGAAGCGGCCGAAAGCTTCGTGCAGAGGGTGCTTGCGGTCTCCCCGTCCTCGATGGGGCAAGGCCGCTGGGAGACGAGCAACCACCCGTCGCCGTCCATCGTGTACCGCACCAAGGTGGTTCCCGTCTCGGTTAGCCCCCGAATGAGGGCCCAGTTCAGGGCGGCCGGGCCGGCTATGCTGGGCAGCAACCCCACATGGAAGCCATATACCCCCAGCGGGAATTCTTTCAGGAACGATTCCTCAAGGAGATCGGGGGGGACCCCCACGGCCAGAACACCTTTGATCCCATGGGCAGCCATGGCCCACCAAGCGTCCGGGCTGTACACGCTCGGAACCGTGACGAGCGGGATGCCGTCGTACTCGGCAGGCGTACCCACAGGGACTGTCCGAGGAGAATCCGAGACCACGGCGATCAGGCCAGGCCTCCAAGCGCTGCTCCCAAGGATGTGCCGGAGCACGTCCTGCCCCCTGTGGCCGCCGCTCAGGTAGAGGATGGATTGACCGGAGAGCTCCTCGAGGGAGGCTTTCACCACGGCGATCTCACACCTCCTGCCAGAGTGCGCGCTGCGCCACCAGCAGCGCTTGTTCCGGGGAATGATCCGGGTCGATATTGATGACCAGATCCGGCGGATCCGCATCCCGCGCTCGTTCGGGCGCATTGCCGGTGTCGGGGCTCTGGCGCTCGGGGAATCCGTCATAGAGGACGATCAAGCCGCGGCTGCGGGCGCGGAAAGCCTTCCGACGCGTCGCACGGCCGTTTCGAGGTCGACCGTGCAGGACCAGAACATCCAACTTCCAGGTCAGCCAGGCCGCGATCCGATCCACCAGGGTCGCGCGTTCGTTCTCGTCTTCGCCCTCAAACACGATCACGAGGCCGCCGCTCGAGAGTGTCCGCCCGGGAATGACCAGCGAGCGGAGGATTCTCCGGTTGAGGGCCAGCGCCAGCCCGACGAGAAAGCGCATTCCTTGTCTTACGACAGCCCCGGCCGGGGTATACGTGCGATAGGCGCTGAGCGGCGGCAGCGCCCGTCGCTTCAGGGCCCGGAGCCGGCGGTACGACGGCTCGCCGCTCACTATGTCCAAAAGGAGGCGAGTGGCCTCCTTCCCCAGAAGACCCTCCGACAGGCGCGCCAGCCGGTGCGGATCCGTGCGGGCTGCGAGCGAGCGAAGGTCGGAACCCGTCAGGGCGCTCACGCACGGCCGTCCCAGCCATCCCGCGATCCGATCGATCGGGCCGAGCCTGATGGCCTGACGCGCGATGAGCAGCAGCAACTCCATGTGGGGATCGGCCACGTACATGGCCGTCGTGGCGTCGAACTGTCGGGTCGAGAGCACCACCGCCTCCCAGGGCAGTCGATAGCCATTCAGAAACCTCTCCCCCACGGTCAGCCGATAGTGGAGATGCAGGTGCACGAGTCTTCCGGTATCCGCATCCAGGGCGAGGTAGTCCTCCAGCGCCGGAACCGCTTCCCACGGACTCGAGGCGAACCGTTTAAAGCCGACGGTGGCCAGAATCCCGCTCAGCGCGAGCGCGCCGTCCCGGTCCACGAGTACATCGAGGTCTCTCAGCCCGAGGACGGCCTCTTGCAAACGCGCATTGCCCTTCCAGTGGCAGTAGCTGAGGCGCGCGGCGTGCAACGCGCTCGTCAGCTCGCGGACGATGCGGAGAACGCTCACGATCCGAGTTCTCCCCGTCGGTGCCAGATGGAGGCCCGAGCCAGGATCGCAGGCGTCTCCCCGAGGACGGGGCTGGCCCGCCCCTCCGCTACTTGCACGGCTTGCACGGCGATCACGCCGATGATCATCCAGAGGGCGCGTGAGTGCTGGACGTTCGTGAACAGGCCTTGCGTGACGATGGCGATCACAAATCCACGGCACGCTCGCGCCACCTCGGGATAACGCGGGGACCGCCCCGGCATGGTGTCGCGCACTACGGTGAACAACAACCAGAGAAACACCACCAGGCCAACGACACCCAGCTCGGCGCCCATCGAGATAAAGGTCTGGTGGACGGGTTTGTTGTTTCCCGTGGCCAGCTCGACGTAGTTCCGGAGTTGGCCGTACCCGACGCCGAGAACAGGGTGAGTGGCAAACGCCTCGCGGCCCGCGTGCCACAGCTCCAGGCGGTTTTCGATGTTGGGGCCGGATCCTTCGGCGGTGCTTTGGAGGCGCCGCAGCACGAGGGGATCTTGCCGGACGTACCACGTCCCGGCCATGCCGAGGAATACCAGACCGACAACCAGGGCGGCGAGCCGCGGCCGCGAAATGCGCCGCAGGCGCAGACTCCCCGAGAGCACAAGCCCGGCCACGCAGCCAACCATGGCACCGCGCGAAGCGGTCGCCAATATGCCCAACAAGAGCAGCGGTAACATCACCGGGCCGAGCAGGGGCCCGGGCCAGCGCAGCAGCGCTGGCAGCCGACGGCCGGTCCGACGCAGATCTTCGCGTGCCTCGCGCGCAGCGAGAACGAGGAACACATTGAGGCAGAGATAGCTGGCGTACAGGTTGGTATTGCCGAACGGCCCCGTGGGCCGATAGTCGCTCGTTTCCCGAACGGTCACCCAGAGTGATGAGACCGCGAATCCCGTCGCCAATAGGGCGGAGAGACAGGCCAGTTGATAGAAGCCGCGTGAGAAGTCATCGGAGAGCAACCAGAACATGACGCACATCCACAGCCCGGCGGAAAACAGCTTCGCGGTCTCGCCCAGGGCGCTGCGGGCGGAGAAATAGATCGCCGGAGAGAAAGCGTTCGCCAAGCTGGAGGCGATGGCGACGACCACCAACGCCAGCAGTTGCACCGTGTAGCGGGGCCAACCAACGAGGCGCACCAGCGACTGAAGGATGATGAAAAGCGCCACAGGACCGACGATGGCGTCTCCTAGACTGTAGTTGGTCAGGCCGGTGTCGTACTCGAATGGATAGAGCACGGCGATGAGGGTGATCAGTAGCAATGGCCAGGCGCGCCCCACAGCGGGCCGAGCCGGGGCGTCCGGCCACGCAGGGCCAGCCTCGCGTTGCCAGGGTTGATCGCTCACTGGACCCCGTTCGCGGAGGTTTGCATCCGACGCAGCGGCTTGCGAGAGAACTCCATGATCTGCGCCACGAGCCAGGTACCATCCTGTCCCAGGAAGGGGCGCCGCCAGAACGCAAGGACGGCAGCCAGGAACGCGAAGACCACGGCGAGCGTCCCGCCAAGGACCCCGAGCGGCGACAGATGGAGGACCGCGCGCAACAGTCGGGCCGTAGCGAACGCCGGCACTCCCAGGAAGGTCGCGGTTAGCAGGGCGGGACCGTGCGCGGCCAGGAAGCTCGACCAGGTGAACGGCACTAGCTTCATGACGAGGTGCGCCTGCAGGAGAACGTTGACGGCGAGCGCGAGGAGCACGGCCCAGGCCACTCCCGCCAAGCCCCAATGCTGGCCGATGATGGCGCCCCCGATCACGAAGGCCGCGTAGGCCCACTGGCGCCACGCCCGGCGGTACATGGCGCCGAGCGCCCGTGTCAACGAATCGCTGATCTTGTAGCTGGTGCGGAACAGAGTGCCAAGGGCGAGAATCCTGAAGGGCGTCGTGACCCCAGACCAAGCTGGCCCGAGCACCACGTACACGATCTCCGGGGCCAACGTCCAAGCGACGGCGGTCAGCGGGAGCATGACGAACGCGACGCCGACGATGCACTGGCGGTAGGCCGCCGCCACCAGCGAGCGGTCCTCTTGGATCCGTGACAATGAAGCGAAGAGAATCTCGTCCATCACCTGCCCCAGCAGCATCGCGGGGGCCACCATGAGCTGGTAGGCACGGTCGTACAATCCCAGCGCGGACAAGCCGAGCCACTTCGCGACCACCATGTTATCGCCGTCGCCCGCCGCGTAGTTACCGATTCGTGCCAGGACGAAACCGCCACCGAAGGAGAGAAGCTCTCGAGCTGCGGGCCAGTCCACCCCCAAGCGCTTGGAGTGCCACCGCGCCCGAAGCAGCAACGCCGTGGTCAGGATGGCTTGGGTCGCATTCGCAGCCACGAGAGCCCATTCGCGGGCTCCCGCGAGAGCGGCCACGATGCCGACTCCTCCATAGCCCACCCCGTAGGACACGATGCGCACATTCGCGATGGTTCGGAAACGCAGCTCACGCCGGAGCAGGGAATCCGCAATCACCCCCAGCCCCGCGATCGGTTGCACGCAGGCCAGCACCCGCAACACGGGGACAAGGCTGGGCGTCTTAAGCAGCGCCGCCATAGTGGGTGCGCCGAGCCACAGCAGCATGAAGAGGAGTACGGACACAGCCAGTGAGAGCGTGAACGCGGTCTGGATGTGTTCGTCTCGCAGTCTGGGATGCTGCACGATCGCGGGTGCGATTGCTCCCTCCGAAAGGACCCGCGAAAAGTTGATGGCCAGCATTGCTGCCGAGACCAGTCCGAACTCCTCGGGACTCAGAACCCGGGCCAGCACCGCCACGCTGGCGACGGTCATCAATCCTTGCAGGCCGTATCCGGCCCCCATCCACACCCCGCTCGTGAGCGCGTGCCCGGCGCGGCTGACCGGCGCCCTCTGATCGCTAGAGGATGTCATGAGGGTCTGGCGTAGACGAGCGGACGACGAGCGCGGGGCACCCACCGACGAGGGATCCGTCTGACGCCATCCAGCACGCCGTCAAGGGGACGGTGTGAAGTAGTCGTAGGGGTAGTAGTACTTGCCGTACCGAGCCAGCTCCCCGGCCGGGTCATTCAGAAGGGCGCCTAAAAAGTGTGCGCCCGCGGCGATCAGATACTGGCACGCTCGCTCGGCACTGGCTCGGTCGGTCTGTCCCGCCCGCACGACCAGGATGGCACCATCCGCCAGGGGCGCGAGCAGCGCGGCATCCGCTGAGACCAGGACCGGTGGAGTGTCGAGGATGATGACGTCGAACTGGCCGGAGAGGTCGTTGAGCAGACGTCGGAGTTGTTGAGGCTTGAGCAGTTCGTGAGCGTGCGGCGCAAGAGCGCCGCACGGCAGTAACGAGAGCCCCGCGCGCTCCGTGTGCCGGATGCCCGGGATCGATTGCACAACGGTGGCTTCCGCAACACGGAGCGGCGCGTCAGGCGATTGGGCGAGCGTTGCCCCGTCAGCCTTTAGCAGTTCGATCAGACCCGGTGCGGCGGGAACGCCAAATAGCCGGTGCAGGCGCGGGCGCCGCAGGTCGCAGTCAACCAGGAGAACCCGGACTCCCTCGCGCGCGAAGGTGACCCCGAGGTTCGCCGCGATCAAGGTCTTCCCCTCCCGTGGAGCTGCGCTGGTCACAAGGATCGTCCGCCGGCCCTCGCCCCATCCGAACGTCAAGCCGGAATACACAAGGCGAAAGGCCTCGGCACCGAGCCGGTTGCCGCCCTCGGGCCAGCGGCGCGCTGGTTTGAAGAACGGGAACGCGGGCCAGGGCCGCGCATGACCGTTCGCGCTGGGCTCGGAGAGAGGTGGGATCACGCCGAGATCGCGCACATTGAGCGCGCGTTCCAGCTCTTCCGGCCGCACGATCGACGTATTCCCGCTCTCGGCGAGCCCGGCGGCTCCACATCCCAGGAGAAGACCCAGCAAGAGCCCCAGCCCGAGTTTCGCCCAGCGCGGGATGCCGGCGGCTTGGTACGGCAGTGGGGCCCAATCGATCACCTGTGCGTCCCCGGCCGAGATCGCCTCGGCCATCCGCGCATTCTTGTAATCCTGCCGGATGCGGTCCCCGGCGCTTCTCAAGTCTTCGACCAACCGCTCCAGCCGCACCCCCTCTGCCTCAGTTGCCGGCAGCGGCTGGAAGGAGGCCCCGGTGCGCGAACGAAGCGCGGCCAACGCATGGCTCTGCGCACCGATGGACGTCAAGTGGGCACGCACCGCGCGAACCAGCTCTTCCTGCGTGGACCGGATAAGCGCCTTCAAACCGAGGACATCGGGGTTGGTGGACGCGGCGGGTAAGGGTCCCGTGGTAAGGGAGTCGAGCCGGGTCTGGTAGATGAGCACCTGCTGTGTCATCCGGCTGACGACCGGGTCGGCGGCCAGCTCCGGCGTGTACGATAGATCGCGTGAGACCTCTAGGCGGAGGCTGTCGTTCGACGTGTTGAACTTGGTCAAGAAGGATGCATACACACTACGCTCTGCCTCGAGCTCTTCCAGGCGTGTGTCGAGCGCCGTCAGACGGGCCTGCTCCGCAGCGAGCTTGTCCCCGGAGCTCCCAAGCAACCGCTGCCTCCGGAAGGCGCTGAGCTCCGCCTGCGCGACCGTGATCTCGCTGTCGGTGGCGCCGAGCTGCGCCGCTAAAAACTCAGCGCGGCCGTGAGCCTGCTCTTGAGCCGAGCCCGCATCTTGCGTCTGGAAGACCCGCACGAGCAGATTGGCGACGCGCTGCGCCAGGAGCGGATCGGGGTCAGAGTAGGTGACGTCCACGATGTCCGTACTCTTGCGCCGGAGCACCGCGAGGATCTTCAGCACGTCGTCGATGACTTCCTCCCGCGAGCGCACGACGAGCGCGCCAGCCGCGACGCCGGGATGGGAGGGAATGGTGAACTGGACGGATCCGACCGCCAGCGGGCTTCCGTACGGCGACCGGGCCTCCCCCTGGAGGCCCCGTGCAGTCACGCGATCGGCGCCGAAGGTGAGGTGCAGCGTGTCCTCCTGGGCGCCCCGACCCACCCGGACATCCCGCAGCGCTGCCCGCACGATGCGGGAATGGCCACCGAACCATGAGCCCAGCGGCTGGAGTCGAAGCGCGAGCGAATCCACGACCGCGCCGACAATCGCGCGGCCGCGCAGCAGCTCGATGAGCGAAAGCAGGGGATCAGACCCTTGGTTTTTCGCGGCCGGAAGGTCCTCCACACCAACCGTGAGCGCGCGCCGGGGGTAGGCCAGCCGCAGCGTGGCCGTGGAGCGATACACAGGACGTTCCCGCACGATGAACAGGGCGACGACGAACACGATGAGCGTGGCGATCCCCGCCACCAAGCCGATCCGGCGACGCAGCAGCATGAGCAGCTGTATGAAGTCGGTTCCCCTCTCAAGACGAGCGGCGTTGCGGCTACCGCCCTCGCGGTAGGGCGGGAGAGATCCGCCCGATCCCGTGGAGCGAAGGGGAGTGGACTCAGGTAGGCGTTCGGACATTAGATGGACTAGCCCCTGTGACATCATCGAGATGCCTGCGTGCCAGCCTTCGGGGCAATTTTCGTGCTCGCATCATCTGTAACGCTCGACCTGCCAGTCAATTGCGTGTTGTAGCATCAGATCGAAAGCTTCGTCAGGCGAGGCCGAACTCCATGCTCGGGGCGAAACTGTCGCAGCTTCGTAACAACGTGGTTGCGTCAGCGTGCGTCGACGACGTACGCCTGTATCACCATTTTCGACCCCGTCCCAGCGCCATGCGCCATCCAATTGCTCGCCCAGAGCACGCGCTTGCCGTCCCGAGCCGGGACCGCGTGGGCTTCGCACCGGTAGCATCCGGATGTTTCCGTGCGCGTGTGAGCGTAGCGCTCCACGGCGCCGCTGCCGTCCAGCTTGACGGCGACGATCTCGTCGTTGAAGCGGCGGCCCGGTTCTGGCCAATACGAGACGTACGCCCAGCCCGGTCGGTCATAGTTGCGCGTCGAGATGTGATACGGATACGCCTCGTTGGTCGGGTTCGTCAGGGCGGTGATCTTGCCGTCCCGCAGCCGCACCATCACGACGCCGCCGATTAGAACCCCCGCCACCGTCTTGCCCCGGTTGCCGCAGTGCTCTTGTCCGACGATGACGTCCTCGTTGTTGTCAAACGGATTCAGCGCCATGTCCTGATGCCCGAGGTCGTAGACGAACCCGTTGACAGCCGTTCCGCTGCAGTTCGCGTAGACGCTTGGCATGGGCCGCGGCGTCGCCGCCAGCGTGCCGGGATCGACATCGTAAACTCGCAGGTGATCGCCGTGGTAGTTCACGACCACATGCTTGCCGGAAGGCGAGATCGATACCCAGTTCTCCGTGCATCCGCTCGGCAGGCCACAGTCGGAAATGAAATCCACGGCCGGACCGATGCGCCGGTTGGGATACGGCGCAAACGGCGGCCGTGGATCCATGTCCACCACCATGAAGCGTTTGCCATCCGACAGCGCAATGAAGCGGCCGTCATCGGATGGATTGCCGCCGATCCCGATCACCGGAAATGGCAGCGTCCAACTGCGGGTTTTGGTGCAGGTGACCACGTCGAACCAGTTGAGCGTACTCGTACGGTTAACCGCGATGCGTTCGTGCGCATGGGCGTAGCTCGGGTGCCAGCGGTCGTCGTAAGCATCGTCGTTGGGGCACGGCCCGCGCATGGGCTGATATGTCTCGCCGTCGAGATAGACGGAGTGGGGGGAGCCGGTATTCTGGAGGACCAGGAGCATGCCGTCGGCGCTCCAGGGCTGGTCATTGGAATAATGGTGCCGGGCGTCCGCGCCCCAGGTTGGCGAACCACCCGCGCGCAAACCGATGCTACTCCCCGGATCACCGGTGATGCGGGTCACCTTGAGACGGAACGGCTGTAGGAAGACGGGGATGAGGTACGCCGGTTTAGGCGCATCGGGTGCCGTGAACACCGGCCAGCGGTCGACGATCGGAGCACCTTTTGGGCGAGACCCGGCGAGCGGCGTGACAGCCTGGCTCGCACCCCGAGAGGCCACCGCAACGGGCGCAGCCCACAACACGCACACCATGAGTCCCCGCCTCGTCACGGGCATCTCGCTATGGAGCCTGTTGCGCTGATGTAACATCCGAAAAGGTCACTCTGAGCGGCGGGGGAAGGGGTCCTCATCCTTGCCTCTTGGCGCAGCGGATCGATCTTTGCACAACTCGGGCCGTCGGGTCGCCGTTCATACTCCACGCCCCGCGTGAGTGCGATGACCAAGCGTGTCTTCGATATCGTTGTCGCTACGTGCGCGATTCTCGTGACCTGGCCCCTCATGTTACTCGGTGCCATCGCTACGAAGCTTGCGTCCCCGGGGCCCGCATTCCATCGGTCGAAGCGGGCCGGCTTGCGCGGCTGCCCCTTCGATATGTTCAAGCTTCGAACCATGCGGCTGGGCGCGGACACTCCCGATCGCAAGATTACCGCGGCCGCGGACGATCGCATCACGTCTGTCGGACGACTGTTGCGGAAGTTCAAGATCGACGAACTACCGCAGTTCTGGAATGTGCTCCGCGGAGACATGTCAGTTGTCGGACCGCGGCCCGAAGATTGGGATCTCGTTCAGGAGTACTACACTCCCGACCAGCGCCGCATTCTCGACGTCCGTCCCGGCATCGCCTCACCGGTCGATGTGCGTTGGTATCCGGACCTGACGTATCATGATCCCGCACCGGAAGGTGTCTCGATGCAGGAATGGTACTTGGCGCGGCACATGCCGTTTCAGGTGGCCGAAGGGTTGCGCTACGCGAGGGAGCAGACCACATGGCTTGACCTGAGAGTGATCGCCCAGATGATCATCTGCGTGCTGGCGCGCTCCTGGTCTCCTCCCAAGAAGCGATCACCGTCGGCCGATGGACGGGAGAGTTCATAGTGCCGACCTGCGTGATCAGCCAGCCGCGGTTTTTTCCCGGCCTCCACTACTTGCACCGGATGATGGTGACCGACGTCTTCGTGGTCCTCGATACCGTCCAGTTCACTCCCCGGCACGAGGAAAACCGGGCCAAGGTCAAGGGTCCCGCTGGACCGCAGTGGCTCACGGTCCCGGTGCGGCAATCACGCCGCGACCAACCCATTAGTGAGATTCGCCCCGACGACACGCAATCCTGGCGACGCAAGTTGATCGGCACACTCAACAGCCTGTACGCTCAAGCGCCCTGCTTCGAGGCACACGCGCCCGAGATCATCGGGATCCTGGAAAATCCTCACGAGACGCTGACCGCGCTAGACCTCGCCTCATGGGAGCCCGTCCTGCGGCTCCTCGGCATCACGTGTCGGTTCGTCTGCGCTTCTGAGTTGCCGCTGTCAGGCAAGGGGGCAGAACTGCTGCTCCAGATCTGCCAGTACCTCGGCTCGACAGTCTACATATCCGGGGCGGCCGCCAAAGGCTATCTCGATGTCGCGGCGTTTGCGGCTGCTCGTATCGAAGTCGTATTCCATGAGTACGAGTACCCGGTCTACCCCCAGCGGCACGGCGACTTCGCACCGTTCCTCAGCTATCTCGACATGCTCTTCAATGTTGGACTGGACCGCGCAACGGTTCTGGCTGGCGGCCGCGGGCCCGAAAGAGTGACGCGGACGTGACGGCGATGGAGCGCCGCTACCGCGCGTCGACGACGTAGGCCTGGGTGATGGAAGCGGAGCCACCGGTGGCGTTGAGCATCCAGTTGCTCGCCCACAGGATGCGGCGCCCGTCCCGCGCCGGCACCCCGTGCGGCTCAGCGCGGTACCCACCGGCGTTCGAGTCGCTGTGGGTATGGGCGTAGCGTTCTACGGAGCCGCTCCCATCCAGCTTGACGGCGACGAGTTCGTCGCTGAACCGCTTCCCGGGCGACGGCCAGTACGCGACGTACACCCACCCTGGCCGATCGAAGTTGCGCGCCGAGATGTGGTAGGGGTACGCTTCGTTCGACGGGTCGGTCAACGGGGTGACTGCGCCGTCGCGCAACCGCACCATCACCACGCCCCCCATCAGCCTCCCGTTCACCGTCTTGCCGATGTTGCCGCAGTGCTCCTGCCCGATGATCACGTCCTCGTTGTTGTCGAACGGGTTCAGCGTCACGTCCGGATGCCCCAGGTCGTAAATGAACCCCTGCGCCGCCGTGCCGGTACAGCGCGGCGCCGCCGCCGGCATCGCGCGCGGCGTCAGCGCCAGCGTGTTCGGGTCGACGTCGAGCACCTGCTGCCAATCGCCTTGGAAGTGCACGATCACGTACCGGCCCGACGCCGACACTTGGGTGAAGTCGAGCGTACAGCCACTCGGTGCCCCACAGTTCGAAAAGTCGTACACGGGCCCCAGCCGCTGACTCGGGTAGGGCGCGAACGGGGGCTGCGGATCCATGTCGGCCACGAACACTTGCGTCGCGTTTGAGAGCGCCATGAAACGGCCGTCGCGCGAGGGCCCCATCTCGATATCCCCTGTCGCAGCGAAGGGCAGCGACCACCTCCGCGTGATGCCGCACGTCCGGATGTCGTACCACCAAAGTTCCGTCCCGTAGGCCTTGACCCGCTCGTATGCGTGCGTCAGGCTGGGATGCCAGCGCCCATAGCCACCATCGTTGCAGCCGCCCGAGATGACTTGGTAGGTGTTCCCGTCGAGCACCAGATCGCTCGGTGAGCCGCTGTTCTGCAGCATCAGGAGCGTGCCATCCGCGTTCCACGGCTGGTCGTCAGAATAGTGGTGGCGCGCATCCGACCCCCAGGTCCCCGAGCCCCCCCCCGTCATCGTAAACGGGGTCCCCGAGTCCCCCACGATGCGCATCACTTTCAGGTTGAACGGCGTCGGATACAGCGGCGCCAGGAACGCCGACTTCGCCAGCATCGGCACCGTCAGGATGATCCCAGGATCGGTGATCGGCCCTCCCCCGCTCGAGGCGGTCACCGTCACCGTGGCCATCCCGTTCTTCCCTTCGCTCGTCGCCGTGATCGTGGCCACCCCCGCTGCGACGGCGGTCACGAGCCCGCTGCCGCTCGTCGTCGCCACCGCCGTGTTGCTGCTCGCCCAGGTCACCCGGCGACCGGTCAGCACGTTGCCCGCCGAATCCTTGGTCGTCGCCGTCAACTGGACGGCGCCCCCAACGGGCACGCTCGCCACCGCGGGGCTGACCACCGCCGATGCCACCGGCACCGCGGTCACGGTGACCGTCGCGTCGGCCGTCTTTCCCCCCGGATGTCCCGTGGCAACGACCTTGAAGGTCCCGGTGTCCGAGCCAGCCTTGTAGTGCCCGTAGTGCCGGCCGCCGTTGCTCGCCGTGTCGGTTATCGCACCACTCGTCACGCTCCACGTCACGCTCATCTGGGCGGTATCGCCAGTGGACGTGAACCCGACCGCCATGAAGTCCGCAACCTGGTTCGGGAGCAGCGTGATGGCCTGGGGCGAAACCATCAGGGAGCTAACTGTCGGAGTCGGCTCGTTGAGGCCAGCCGGCTGCTCGCAGGCGACCAGCGCCGCGGCGGCGAGCACTGCGACGAGCACCGCGAGCGTGCCACTCGCTTCCCGAGCCTTCCGCCGCGCTAATGGCATGTGCCGCTGCCGGAGTCGGTGAAGGTCTGGCCCGTGATCGGGACGAACTCCCAGCTGTAGCTCCCGTCGGCCAGGGTCAGCTTCAAGACCCCCCAGGTGCTGCTGTTACGCACCTCGCTGTTGGGAAGTGGGGTCCCAAACGAGTACAGGCCGCCGCCCCCCGTCCCCACGACAAACGCGCGAATCCCCCGCGCCGTGTCCAAATGGCCGTCCGGGGTTTGTGGCGCGAACCGCTCGTACTCGTGGTCGTGCCCAGCGATCGCGATCTCCGCCCCGTAGTCGTACAACGCCTGCCACAACGGTTGGACTGCGGGATAGCTGCCGTGCACACTTCCCGAGCTGAAGCGGGCATAGTGCATGTAGGCGAGCGTGCACCGCTTGGTGCTGGCCGCCAGGTCGGCACGCAGCCACTGCTCCTGCGGCGAGCCGGCGCTCATGTCAATGAAGGTGTTGAGCACGACGATATGCCACGCGCCGAGGTCGTAGCTGTAGTAGTAGCGCCCGCTGTCGCCGACGACGGTGCCGTGCTCACGAAAGAAGTAGCGATAGTAGTCGGCCGCGCCGGACGCGATCGAGTCGTGGTACTCGTGGTTGCCCGCCGCGGGGTGGACGACCGCTTGGTACCGCCCCCATGAGGACGCCCAGCAATTCGCGTAGTCCTGGTAGTAGCCGTCCGGGTAGGCGTTATCGCCCGCCGTGAAGACGGTGCCCCCGATCCGCCCCAGCAGCGCCGCGGTGCTGTCGTCGGTGGCGTCGCCACACTCCGCGATGTCGCCCGCTCCGACGAGGGTTACCGTGGCCCCGACCGGCGTGACGGTGACGCTGGCGCTGCCGCTTTTGCCTTCGCTCGTCGCCGTGATCGCCGCCGACCCCGCCGCGACACCGCTCACCAGCCCGCTGCCGCTGACCGTCGCGACGGCGGTGTTGCCACTCGCCCACGTCACCACCCGGCCCGAGAGCGCATTGCCGCTCGCGTCCTGCGGCGTTGCCGTCAGCTGCCGGGTCTGCCCCTGCTGCAGGTTCGCCGTCGCAGGACTGACCGTCACGGACGCGACCGGGACGCGTGTCACTGTGATCGCCGCCGTGCCGCTCTGCCCTTCGCTCGCCGCCGTGATCGTCGCCGAGCCCAGCGCCACGCCGGTGACAAGCCCGCTGCCGTTCACCGCCGCGACGGCGCTGCTGCCGCTCGACCAGGTCACCGTCCGCCCGGACAGCGGATTGCCATTCGCGTCCTCAGGCGTCGCCGTGAGCTGAAGCGTCTGGCCCACCGGCACCGTGGCCGACGCCGGGCTCACGACGACCGATGCGATCGAGGGCTGAGCGCACGTGACCGTGACGTTCCCCGTGTCGCTCTTCTGGCCGGGGTGGCTCGTGCCTGCCACCTTGAAGGAGCCGCAGGCGGTCCCGTGGTAGTGCCCGTAGTGACGGCCGCCCTGGCTGCTCGTGTCGACCAGCGTCCCGCCCGTGACGCTCCACGTCACGCTGATCTGGGCGGTGTCGCCGGTCGGCGTAAAGCCCACCGCCATGAAGTCCTGGAGTTGGTCTTGCTGTAGCGTCACGACTTTGGGAGAGACGGCGAGCTGACTGACTGCACTGCCCGGACTGGAGGGATTGGCCATCTTCTCGCAGGCGATCACCGCTCCAGCAACCACTGCGGTTGCGGAGACCACGGTGCGCGCGTCGGCTTTGAGCCGGGCGAGACGATGCGCCAGCTTGTGCAAGAACGTCATGGAGCCCATCCGGGTGACGAAAAGTCGCCGGGCCGCCACGTCGACCCGTGTCGATCACTGGCGGCCCGGCGAGCATAGCGGCGAACCGCTGTAGCCCCGTGGCTCTGCGTCACCGCCTTTCGACGGCTTTGCTCTGAGCAGTGTGCAAGCGGAGCCGGCCTGACTCGCGGCGGCGACTCCACTCGGCACGCAACCTACTGGCGTCCCGGCGGCGGGGCAGTGATCTATATCATTCCGCGGGCGGTCATGCCTACTTGGTTATGCGCGAGGCACTTACGAGCTTGGCGAGCCGCAGCTCGAAGCCGATATGTTGCCGCTATAATAGCTTGACAACTAATTATCTCAATAATTGAGATATCTATGGCAAGGGTTGCCAAGACCACCGCGGCGCACCGCAAAGCGTTGATGGGGCAAATGCAATTCCTGGGACAGCGGGCCAGCACCGAGACGGCCTTGTTTCACCAGGCCGCCGCGGCGAAGTGGGGACTGGGCATCACCGACACGAAGACCATTTCCGTGCTGCTGCAGGAAGGCCCCATGACGGCCGGGCAGCTGGGACGACGCCTCAGCCTCACGACCGGCGCGGTGACGAATGTGATCGACCGCCTCGAGCGCCGGGGCATGGTGCGGCGGACGTCCGATGCCAAGGATCGTCGCAAGGTGATCGTCACGGTCAACGAGAAAAGCCTCGCCGCGGCGGACCAGCTGTACCGCTCGATGGGGAAGGCGTTCGAACAGTTGCTGGCGACCTACGCTACCGCGGAGCTCGAATTCCTGGTGCGGTATTTCCGAGCCACGATCGAGCTGACCAAGCAGGAGATTACAAAGCTGGCGTAGCGGAGCTCTGCCCCCTCATTCGTACAGCGCCGCGGCATCGGCCTGCGCCAGCTCCACCAGGAAGCTCCCGATCTTCTCGCTCACCGCCTCGACGTACTTCCGTCCCTTCTCCGCCGTCGCCGCCGCGGGATTCCCGACGCCGGTGTCGTCGGTCACCTGGCGCCAGCGCCGCGGCGCCCAGGCCCACCCCTGCTTGAGCGCCGCGATCGTGAACCGGCGCGCGCGCCCGGGGCCGGCTTCGGACAAGGGCCGCACCAGCTCGGGCGCGACATGGAGCATGACGCTCGTCTCGAGCTCCCCGGCGTGGTCTCCCAGGTCGGAGAAGAACTGCTTCTGGTCCACGACCTGATACCAGTTGACCGTACAGAGGAACAGGGACACCGCCGGCTGCAGCTCGCGGATCATTTGGCGGAAATCGTTGCCGCCGTGCCCGTTCAGGATCACGAGCTTGGCGACGCCCTGACCCGCCAGCGCCGTCGCCAGGTCGCGCAGCACCAGCGCCTGGGTGCTCGGGTTCAAGTTCAAGCACAGCGGAATGTCGAGCTGGCCGGTATTCACGCCGAACGGGACCACGGGCAGCACCACGACCCGCGCGCCGCGCTCCGACGCGTGCCGGGCCGCCAGGGCGGCGATTCGCTCGGTTTCGACGTTGTCGGTCGAGTAGGGGAGGTGCAGGTTGTGCGCCTCGGTCGCGCCCCACGGCAGTACGGCGACGTCGTAGCGAGCGTCCCGCACGGCTTTCCAGGTGAGCTCGTTCAGGATGTAGGGACGCGGGGGCAGGGGCGGCATTGGGCACCGTCGGGATGGGGACCCTCGATACTAGCACGTCACGCCCGCGCCCGCGCGGCGGTCCGAGCCCGACTCATTTCTGCCAGACCGCGTAGCCGTCGTGGCGCAGCTCCCGCGCCAGCACCCGCTCCATGTGCTGTGCCTCCGCGTAGGGCAGGGGATTCAGCCCCGCGTAGAGATCGGGGCGCAGCCGTACGCCGTAGCGGCGCACGTACGCGTTGTCCTTGACCCCGTACTTGTGGCGCTCGAAGCGGGTCTCGGGATCGAGCCCCGTCATCCCCACATAGAGAGGCGGCTTGCGGGGGTCGTGGTTGGGGTTGGCGGCGCGGAACTTCGCGTGCGTGAGCGCGGCGGGATCGAGCTCGATGACGTAGACGTGGTGTCGCGGCGCCCGCCTAGTGGCGCCTCGCACCGCCCCGCGCCACCACCGTGCGGCCGGCGCCGCCGCCATGCCAGGCGGCATGCGGGAGCGCGAGCGTCTGCGCTCCGGCCGCTGCGGTGACACTCGTACGGCCTGGCGTGCCTCCCCCAGGGGCCATCGCCGCCCCGGTCGCGCGTGCCTCCCCGGCCGGCGCGGCCGTCCAAACAGCGCTTCGTGGCCGCGTTGCCACGGGCATGTTCATTCGAGCGAGACCGACGACACGGGGAGACACGACGACAACGCTGCTGCGGCTGCCGTCCTCACTCGGGGTCGGCGGCGACAGCCTCGTGTAACGCACATGGCTGCGCGGCGCCGGCATGGTCGGGCGAGCAAGTGGTAGCGGCGTGGGTCCGGCGACCCGAGGCCGCGTCGCGATCGTCGCGCCCCCAGCGTGCGGCGCGACCGGCCCCTCGAGCAGCTGCGGACGGGGTCGCGGCTCGATCGCGGGGTTCGTATGGTTGCCCTTGAAAGTGAGGTGCTGCGTCCTCGGCTGCACCGCCACAGGGCTCGCTTGCGGTCGCAGATTGAGCGCGAGCACGCTTTGTGGCGGCGCGGCGGGCTGCCGCCGCTCGAACCGCTCGTGCAAGTGGCGGAAGCCGAAGCACGCACCGAAGAAGTCGCAACCGGCGAACGGCGCCACCGCGACGAACTCGGTCCCGATGAATGTGCAGTCCACGCACGTGGAATACGGCGCGTATTGCGGCGTCGAGTCCTGCTGCGCGTAGACCGCCGGAGCGACGGTGTACGTCACGAGATCGTAGTTGAACGTCCCGTCCCCCAGCATGCGCTGCACGATGTCGCTCAGCGCCCCTTCCGCGTCCGCCCCGCTCCACGAGGGGATCAACGCGCCGGGATTCCAATCCGCTTGCCGGGCGAATTCGTCGAACTGCATCGGGTCGGTCGCGAGCGCGGCGAGTATCATCCCCGCTCCATCCGGCTCGGCGACCACCAGCGCCGCCCCGTGTCCGGGCCCGGGGATCTCGTAGGTTCCCGCATGGACGAAAGGCGCGCCTGTGGGGTTCGTCGGGAACAGGACGCCGATGCGGCCATCGGTGCGCCGCTGCAGCACGACGAGGTTGCCGTTTGTGGCGACCTCGACGTACACGCGCACCGCGGAGCCACGCGCGAGCGGGCTCGGGGATCCGAGCCACACGTGCACCGGTTTGGCTGCGACATCCAGACGAACCGGCGCCGGCGGCGCAGTCGCCTGGAACTGCAACACGAGGAGCGGCAGGATCATGGGAGCCGCCTTTCCACCTTCCCGGAAACTAAACCTCGCAGCGGCCCGGGGGCCACTCCCCAGGAAGCGGGGGAGCCACGTGGCTCCCTCGCCTCCTCCACACTCGACTCACCTCCTGAAGCCCAAGGCGGTCAGTGCGCGATCGGATTCGTCTGGGGGAGCGCCTTCCCAATCGCAGTAGCAGCAGCCGAACACTCGGGGTGGCCGAACCCGCTGGCACTGACACCGTTCGTGATGTCGTAGATGATGTTGTCGTCGCCGGGGTCGGTGCTGGCCTTTTTGTCGGCGACGCCCGCCGGCACGTGGTCGAGCCCGAGATTGTGGCGCATCTTCCAGGCGATGTTGTGATCGGCGCAGGACGCGTCACCACTCACACCAAGGCCGCCCACGAGCGTCCCGTGAGCGTTGTACAGCGCGAGACCGCCGCCGAACACGTTGGTGCCCCCGATCCGCTTCCCCACCATGAAGTCTTTCGGGGTGCCGTAGTCGGCCGCGTCGCCGCCATACGCCACCTCGTCGTTCGTCGGGTTGGCTTCCTGGAGCCCGAACAGCGTGCCGCCGGGCTGGCTGGCGGCGTAGAGGTTGGCGGTCGAAAGAGCGAGATGTGGCAGGCTGAACGCGTTCGCGGTGTTCGCCTTCTGGGCCGCAATGACCCGGCTCCCGGGCCACTGGTCGGTGGCCGTGGCTCCCGTGAACACGACCGCGACCACGAGGCCGTTCCGATCAACGACCGCCGCCCACATGTCCAGATTGAAGCCGCCGTTGTCTTGCTTCCGGGCGGCGACGAGCGCCGCCTTCAGCGGATCGAAGCCGGCGATCCGGCTCAGGTTCAGATCGACGCTCGGGGGCCCATTGACGTTGTTGTCGCTGCATGCCGCGACGAGCGCGCACGCGGTCATCCCGAGGTAGAGGGTTTTGCGAGAGGGGAGAGGGAGACTGAGCATGGCAGTATCCTCCGGTGGTGGGTTGACGTCTCACGCGGTTCTCGAGAATGGACGGCCTTCGTGGCGTAGTGCGCTCCGGCAGTTTCTTCGATTCCAGCGTTCGCTTATTGACGGAGCACCGTGACTACGGGGCGCGCGGGTCGCGTGGAGGGTTCGCCTCTGTGGGCCGTCGCGTCGCCGCAATGTAGGTGACGGCGTCCCACGCGTTGTGAATACCAACAAACAAGAGGAGCAGCGCCGTCGCGGCAATGACGAACAAGGAGTGCGGCGCATCTCGTTGGAGCATGAGCGCAGCCACCAGCAGTGCCGCGTACGCGATGAAGGGAAAGGCACAGTGCCACAGCCAGTCCTCCAGCACCGGCGCGTACGCCGTCTGCCGGCGCGCCCGTCTGAACACGATGAGCGCGTACCCGATTCCCGCCGCGCCGCAGGTGCCGATGGCGAGCGCGGCACTCGAAACCACGTGCCATGGCATGCTCAAGAGAGCCGAGATCAACAGGGCGGCGCAGAAGTGGACGACGGTGGGTGTGCCGAAGGCGCCGACGGTCTCCGCGCGGCGCCCTGCCGCCGTCTCGGCACCCAGTGCGATCACGACGAATTGCAGACCCGTCAGCGCGGCACCCGAGGAGCCGATGATGACGTAGAAGTTGTCCCAGGCGTCAAACGGCGATACTGCGGCTGGTTCCACGACGCATCTCCCCTCACGGCGATGGGCCTACTGCGTGCAAACATGCAGGTCGCCCGGCCAAGTGGCGAGGGGGATGCCGGTACGGCGGCGGCTAAACTGTGGCTGTTGGGTGGGGGTGGGGGCTAACTCTCACGGTGGGCGCCCCATCGGCGGGCGACATGCTCCACAGTGTCGACCACGCCCAGCACCAGAAAATACCCCAGGCCCATGACCGGATACACGACGGTGCTCACCCAGAGCACCGGCACCGCGAGCGCCCAGCCAACCGCCTGCCGAATTCTGTCCACCACGCGCGGGTATCTCCGAACGCCAGTTCCCGAAGTGCATCGGTCTAGGACCGTGAGGTCGCTCATGAGGGAATACGAGCGTCGCGCGGTGGCTGCTGAATGGCTTGCGTCCTCTCGGGGGGGCGGCCCGCACGCAATTGTGCCGCGGGACCCTCGTGCCCATCTTGCAACTGGGTGTACAGGAGGCTGGGACGTGGTCGCACGCGGGCAGCACCATACGGCTGAGCGGCGTGTCCTGCCGCCCCGCCGCACCGACTTGGAGCGTCGCGCTGGCGAGCGCCGCCTGGAGCTCATCTCGCTCGAGCAGGAACGGCGCGATCAGGCCGAGCGACGCCATGCGACCGATCGACGCCACCCCGCGGGGCGCCGCCAGGTGGAGGTCGGGCACCACGCCCAACTCGCAGTCCTGGTAGTGAGCCAACACGACGAGGCAGCGCTGCGTGTGCGGGACCTCCTGAACGGCGCCGCGCCCGATCGTTTCGCCGTCGCCGCTGCGGCACCGAACGAGTCGCCCGCTCGCCTCGCGCGCGGTGGTGTCGACGTCGTGCTGCTCGCCGTGTCGCTTTCCGAGCGGCGCGGCTTCGCGACGTTCACCGAGCTGCGAGCGCTCGCGCCCACCGTCCCGTTTCTCTTTCTCTCCAACTCGAAAGACGAGCGTCACGGACTCGAGGCCCTGCGCGCCGGGGCACAGGACGTCCTGCTGAACAGCGAGCTCGACGGCGAACGGCTCGCCCGCGCGCTGCGCCACGCGATCGAGCGCAACCGGCTCCACGCCGCGCTGCTCGACCTGGCACTCGTGGACGAGCTGACGGGCTTGTACAACCGGCGGGGCTTCCTGACGCTCGCGACCCGGGATCTGCGCGTGGCGCGGCGCGGCGACGAGACGCTGCTCGTGGCGTTCGCCGACCTGGACGATTTGAAGGGGGTGAACGACAGCGCGGGTCACGCGGGGGGGGATCGCGCGCTGCGGGACACCGCCTCGCTGCTCCGGCGCATCTTTCGCGACTCGGACCTGGTGGCCCGGATCGGCGGCGACGAATACGCCGTGCTGGTGCGCCACGCGGGACCCGAAAGCGCCGGGGTCCTCGCCGCTCGCATGGAGCGCCAGGTGCGGGACTTCAACCGCCGCGCCGGGCGACCCTACCAGGTCTCCATCAGCCTCGGCTTCGCGGCGCACAAGGCGAGCACCCTGGACTCGGTCGCGGGCCTGCTCGACCGCGCCGACCGCGCGCTCTATCGGGACAAGCGGCGCAAGCACGACAAGGGCTGAGCCCGTCCTTATTGCAGCGGGACGCGCTCCCACGTAAACGAGCCGCCATCCTTGCCTAGTGGCGGGTAGCTGCTCGTGTTGGCGGGCAGCGGCGTCCCCCACGACGCCAAATCGTTATTGCTGCCGGTGATTTTGACGGCGTGTACAAGCCGTTGTCCTTGCCGGGGGGCGCGTCCCATGCCCCGGATTCCCTATATTGCGTCCCCCAACTGCTCGAGCCACCGCGTGACGCTCCCCCACCCTCAGCCGGACGATTCCTGGGCCGTCGACGAGCGGTCCCTGCAGCTGTTCGTCAATCAGCTCCAGGAACCGCCGGCCGACGGCGCCTGGTACGAGCTGCGGCGCGAGGCGGAGCGGGTCGCCCTGGTCCCGGGCTTCGATCGGCTCATCACGCTCGACGCCAACGCCATCAAGGAGCTGCCCCACCAGATCGACGTGGCCCAGCGGGTGCTGCGCGACATGGGCGGCCGCGCCATCCTTGCCGACGAGGTGGGTCTCGGCAAGACGATCGAGGCGAGCATCATTTACAAGGAGCTCGCGATCCGCGGGCTGGCGCGGCGCGTGCTGATCCTCACGCCCGCTTCACTGGTGGGCCAGTGGCAGGGTGAGCTCGAGGAAAAGTTCTTCGAGCGCTTCGAGACCCCGACCGATCCGGACGACTGGCAGCGCGTTGCCATCACCAGGGCGATCGTGTCGCACGACCGGGCGCGGTCGCGCCGTCACGCCGAGGAGATCTTGCGACACCGCTGGGACCTGGTGATCGTGGACGAGGCGCACAAGGTGAAGAGCGAGCGCAGCGCGACGTACCGGTTCATCGAGAAGATCGAGCGCGACTTCATCTTGTTGCTCACGGCCACGCCGCTGCAGAACGATCTGCGCGAGCTGTACAACCTGATCACCCTGCTTCGGCCCGGCCAGCTCGGCACGTGGCAGGAGTTCAAAACTCAACACCTGGTGTCGGGCGACCACCGCCAACCGAGTGACCCCGAAGGCCTGCGCGCCCTCACGCACGAAGTGATGATCCGCACCCGGCGCTCGAGCGTGGTGGACGACCTGGACCTGCCGCCGCGCCGGCCGCGCCACCCCGAGGTCAAGCTCACCCGGGCCGAGGCGGACCTGTACGAGCGCACCACCGATTTCCTGCGCCGCCTCTATCGTGAAGGGTTCATTCAGCCGGCCCAGGAGGAAGAGGAAGGGAAGCCGACCCGGAAGGGCGTCGTGCAGCTCGCCGTGATCCACCTGCGCCAGCGGTTGTGCTCTTCCGCGCGGGCGCTCGCCGAATCGCTCGAGCACCTGGCGCAGGGCGAGCATATCAGCCCCGCGTACCGCACGATCGCGCGCCAGCTCGCCAAGCGGGCGCAGGGCATCAAGACGCACGCCAAGCTGGACGAATTGACCAAGGTATTGAACGAGACACCGGACCGGGTGGTGGTCTTCAGCGATCACCGGCCGACGATTCAGCTGATCGAAGAGCGCGTCAAGAAGCTCGGCCGGAAGCCCATCGTCTACTGGGGCGCTCACGCGACGGCCGAGCGGGACAAGCGCATTCGCGCGTTCCACGAGGATCCGCGCAGCGTGCTGATCGCTACCCGCGCCGGCAGCGAAGGACGCAATCTGCAGTTCTGCAACGTGCTGGTGAACTACGACCTGCCCTGGAACCCGATGGTGGTGGAGCAGCGCATTGGACGGCTGCACCGTATAGGGCAGAAGCGCGAGGTCCACATCGTGAACCTCGCCGCTGCGGGAACCATCGAGTCCTACATCCTCCAGCTGCTCGACCGGAAGATCAAGCTGTTCGAGCTGGTGGTGGGCGAGCTGGACCTGATCCTCGGCGAGTTCGGCGGCGCGCAACAGTTCGAGGGCCGGCTCGCGAAAGAGTGGCTCGCCGCCGAGAGCGAGGCGGACTTCGCGCGCCGGGTCGAGACGATCGGCGCCGACATCGAGAAGAGCAGCGCGGTGGGCAAGGAGCAGGAACAGTTGAACTCCCTCATCGCGCCGGATGACAACGCCATGCGCCTCGAGCGCCGGTTCGAGACGCTGTCGGTCCCCGGCCGCCTGCGACTCGGGCTGGGCACGAGCCGCCTTGTGAAGGGCGCCGGCTGGGACGCGAAACGCCATCGGCTCGGCGTGCACGTGACGGAGCTGCTCGAGGCCCTCGAATCGATCGAGCCGATCGGGGGCGTCACGCCGCCGCTCGAGCCGGCCGGCCGGCACCCGGAGTACGGCGAGCTGGTGAAGCTCACCGGCTTGACCAGCGCCGGACGCGCCATCACGCTCGTGGCGCAGGTGGAACGCCTGCCCCTCGCGCTGGTGGACATCGCGGTGGAGGCCGCGTGAAACGCCGCAAATCCCGGCGCACGAGCCAGCGCAAGCCCCAGCGCCAGCCGCGCCCGTCCACCCCGGCGCCGGACGCCGCTCGCGACGCCGACCCGCTCGCCGACTCGGGGCTCAGGCCGCTGCTCGAGAGCTACTGCAGGCTCGCCGGGGTGAAGCAGGCCGCGCTCGCGCCCGATCTCACCGCGCTGAGCTTGCCCCAGGCGGAGCGCCCGTTTTTCCGTGACCGCGCGTCGCTGCGTGTCGCGTTCTCGCTCGACGCGCTCGAGCGCGACCCCGACGCCGACATCGCGGTGCTGGGCAGCCCGTTTCTCTCGCAGCTGATCGGGGCGATCCGCGCGCGGGCGGCGCATCTATCCCTTGGTCTGATCGCGCCGACGCTGCCCGCGCCGAGCGATCCCACCGACGTGGAGCTGACGATACCTGTGCGCGACGGTACGGCCCAGCTGGGCGCGACTCGGTCGGCCGTGCATCCGGTGGGGCGGCTCAGCGCGCGCGTCGTGCTGCGGGCGGGGGCGGGGGTCGAGGAAGCGGTGGTGGAGAGCGACGTGTACGACTTGTCAGCCGGCGTCCGGCTGAGCGACGATCTCGTGGCGGCGTTCCGGGACCTCGAGGCGGGCCGGGTCGCGCCCGCCGATCCGTCCGTTGCGGCGGCCGCGGCGCGCATCCCTGCGCGGCAGCCCACGGAGTTGCTCGAGCTCCTGCTGGCGCACCTGCGGGACAAGTCGGCCGAACGCGTCGCTGCGCGCCGCGCCCTCGCGGAGCAGGAGCTTGCCGCCGAGCTCGGCAGGTTGGACCGCTACTTCGAGTCGATCCTGAAGGAGCAGACCGACCCGGAGGCGGTCGGCACCGTCACCGCGCTCGCCGAGCGTCGGCGCACTGAGGAGATCAGGCGCAGCCAGGTGAAGGCCGTGGTGCATCCCTTACAGCTGATCGAGGCCGACGTCCTGATACAGCGCGCCGAGTGGCGGCTCGAGTCGGCCCCTTCCCGCCGGCATCACGCCACCTTCAGCGCCCAGCGGCCCTTGGGCTCGGCCGGTGCGGCGCCCTGGAGCATGGCGTGCCCGCAGTGCGGTCGCCCGCCGGCGGTGCTTGTCATCTGCCGGCAGGACCACTGCGCCTGCGAGGCGTGCTCGCACCGTTGCTCGGTATGCGCCGAGGACTTCTGCGCGGACCACGGCATCGCCCAGTGCCGGGTGGATGCTCAGGCGGCGTGTGACGAGCACGTGCGCGTCTGCCCGTCGTGCCGGCTGGAGCACTGCACGGCGCACCAGGGTCTCTGCACCGAGGGGGACGGGCACCCGGCCTGCTCCGCGTGTCTCGCGCCGTGCGGCAACTGCGGCCGGGTCGTGTGCAACCGGCACGCGGAGCAGAGCCACGCGGCGGCGCCGAAGGGAAGCCGCCGCTTGTGTGCGGCGTGCCTGAAGTACTGTGAGGGCGGCACCAACGAGGCGGTGGGCGTGGACGAGGTGGCGCAATGTGCCAGCTGCGGCAAGTCCGTCTGCACGGCGCATCAGGCGGTATGCGCCGTGGATGGCCAGGCGCACTGCGCGCCGCATCTGCGCCGCACCGACAAGTCGCAGCGCCTCGTGTGCGCGCGGCACCGGGCGGGCTGCGCGCACGAGCCGGGGGCGCTGTTCGCGGTGGATGAGGTCGGCACGTGTCCCATCTGTGCAAGGGGCGCGTGCCAGAGTCATCGCGCGGCGTGCGAGCATTGCGGCCGCCGCGTGTGCACCGCGGACCTGAGCGTGGAGTCACGCCGCTGCGCCACGTGCGCGCAGCTCGCCGCGGTGAGCGATCTCCCGCAGGCCGTCGTCGCTGCCGCGCTGGCGGCGACCGGCAGCGGGCCAAAGCCCTCCCGCCGCTGGCGGATGGCGCGTGACCGTAGCCACCTGGTGGTCGAGCTGGACCTCGGGTGGAGGCAGACGGCGGTGGTCACGCTGCGACAGGGAGACAACGTGCCGGATGGCGTGGTCAAACATTCGCCGCTTCGGTTGAAGCGGCGAAAGTGATCGACACCTACTTACCAAGTCTCCGCTTGTGGAGCAGATTACAGCATTCAAGGAGGCCAAGTGGTCCATACAGTGCGGGTGGGACCACGGGTGTGGCGCCGTTGCGCGCCGGCCATGGTTCTGGCGGTAGCGGCATGCGGGGAGAGCGGGTCGGGCCCGACGCTACCGGTGGCGACGAGGCTTGGCATCACGGTCCAGCCCAGCAATGCGACGGCCGGCGCGGCGATCGCCCCCGGGATGCAGGTAGTCATCGTGAGCTCCGCGGGGATCACCGTCACCACGGCGACGAATGCCGTCACGGTGGTGATCGATTCGAATTCGTTGGGCGCGACGCTCTTGGGCACCGCAACGGTGAACGCGGTGAACGGGGTGGCGACCTTCGCGAACCTGAGCATCACCAGAGCCGGGACCGGCTACAGGCTTGTGGCCTCCGCCAGCGGCCTGACCAGGGCAACGAGCGCCCCGTTCGCCATCACCGCCGGCGCGGCGTCGCAGCTGGCCTTCGTGATCCAGCCGCGCGCCACCCTGTCAGGAGGGGCTATCAGCCCGGCCGTCCAGGTCGCGGTCCAGGACGCGTTCGGCAACACCGTGACAGCGGCCACGCACAGCGTCACTGCGGCGATTCGAAACAACCCGGGTGGTGGAATGCTCTCCGGGACCACCGCGGCAAGCGCAGCGAACGGGGTGGCGACGTTCTCGGACTTGAGCATCGACAAGCCCGGGACGGGCTACACACTCGCTGTGTCCGCCGACGGCCTCTTCGACGCAACCAGCACCGCGTTCGACATCATCGCCCCGCTGAGCTTTACCACGGTCGCCGCTGGCGGCGCCGGTCGGGGGTCGCATACCTGCGCGGTGACGACCGACGGCACGATCTACTGCTGGGGATTCAACGGTAACGGTCAGCTCGGCGACGGGACCCGCACCAATCGCGCTGTCCCGGCGCTGGTGCAAGCCCCCGCGGGCGTCACGTTCCAGGCCGTCAGCGCCGGCGGGCAGCACACCTGCGCGGTCGCGTCGACGGGCGACGCCTATTGTTGGGGCCGGAACGAGTTCGGGCGGCTGGGCGACGGCACGGCCGTCGACCGAACCTTGCCCGTTCGGGTGGCGGCGCCGGCCGGGGTCACGTTCACCTCCGTGGGTACGGGGGCCGGCTTCAGCTGCGGCCTCGCGGCCGCCGGAGGCAGCGTGTACTGCTGGGGATCGAACTTTGCCGGCGAGCTCGGCGACCATAGCGGCGTTGATCAGCTCAGCCCCGTGCTGGTCCAGGCCCCTGGGGGCGTGACATTTGCGGCCCTCGCCACGGGACTCGACCACAGCTGCGGCCTCGCTACGAGTGGCGCCGTGTATTGTTGGGGTTACAACGCCTTCGGTCAGCTGGGCGATAACACGACTGTCGACAAGCCTACGCCGGTCCAGGCAGGTGCCCCGGCTGCGGTGACCTTCGCGACCGTGGAGGCAGGGTACGCGCACACCTGCGCTGTAACGTCGGCCGGCGCGGCGTACTGCTGGGGCGGCAACGGGAACGCTCAGCTGGGCGATAACACGACAGTTGACAAGCTGGTGCCCACCGCCGTGCAGGGCGGGGTCGTGTTCGCCGTCGTGAGCGGCGGCGGGGACCACACCTGCGGCGTTTCGACCTCCGGCATCGGATACTGCTGGGGTGCCAACGGCAGCGGTCAGATCGGTGATAACACGACGCTGGCCAAGCTGGCGCCGGCGGTGACCGCTGGCTCCCTCAGCCTGAGCGTCGCCGCGGCAGGTTTGAACCACTCCTGCGCCGTTGCGGCGGGTGCGAGCGCGAGCGTGTACTGCTGGGGAGCCAATGATCACGGCGAGCTCGGGGACGGGACGACGGTGCCGCGGCTCGTGCCGACCCGCGTGCTTCGGTAGCTCCGCAGGCATCGCGCATCAGAAGAACAGCAACGTGATCGCCGCGAACAGCGGCAGCAGGATCCCGCAGCTGTACGCCATGTAGCCGAAGAATGAGGGCATCGTGACGCCGTTCTCCTCGGCGATGGCCTTGACCATGAAATTGGGCGCGTTACCGATGTACGTGTTCGCGCCCATGAACACGGCCCCCGTGGCGATGGCGGCGAGAAGACGCGCGGGCTCGGGATCGTGCGCGAGCGCGCCGATGAACGGTCCGTGCGGTGGGATGCCTGCGAGGCCGGCTGCGGCGGCGGCGAAGGCGAGATAGGTGGGGGCGTTGTCGAGCACGCTCGACAGCGCCCCCGTCGTCCAGAAGAACTCCCAGGCGTGGGACACCCCGAACCGCATGCCCAGCACGGTGCGGGTCCCGTGGCTCCAGCTGTTCAAGATCTCGAGCACGGGCGCCATCGTCACGAAGATCGCCGCGAACAGGACCGCCACCTCGACGATCGGCCCGAACGTGAACGCGTTACGCTCGCGGTGCTCGCTCGACGCCGCGCCGTAGGCGATGAGCGCGAGCACCACGATGATCGCCTCCTGCCTGCCCGCGGCCCAGGGCCGGCCGGCCAACGCGGCCCGGCCCGCGGCGATGATCGTGAGCACCACACCGCCCAGTGCGGCCACGGAGCCGGCGCCGTTCACCCGCAGCGGCTCGTGCACCATGACCCGCTCGAGCTGCGAGCCCGGCCGCTCCCGCTCCTCGCGGCTCAAGGCCCACTGATCCCACACGTTGAAGGTGACGAGCAGCGCGCCCGTCGCCGTGAGCCACTGCGGCCACAACCGCAGCGTCCACTCGAACGGCACGCCCTTCAGGAAGCCGAGCAGCAGGGGCGGGTCGCCTATGGGTGTGAGCAGCCCGCCGCAGTTCGCCACGAGGAAGATGAAGAAGACGACGATGTGCACGGTCCGTCGCCGGCTCTTGTTGGCGCGCAGCACCGGCCGGATCAAGAGGACCGAAGCGCCCGTCGTTCCCAGGAGGTTCGCGAGCACGGCGCCGAGCCCGAGCATCCCGGTGTTCACGAGCGGCGTGCCCGAGAGCGACCCCTGCACGTGGATACCGCCGCTGATCACGAACAGGGCGCCGATGACCACGATGAACCCGACATACTCATGGAGCTTCTCTGCCAACACCGCCCGGCCGGGGTCTCCGAGCGCGATCCCGAGGTGCCACAGGACCGGGAGCGAAACGGCTACCGCGAGGATAGTCTTGTTGTGGTTCGGGTGCCACCAGCGCGGGGCGACGAGCGGCAGGAGCGCGATCGCGGCGAGCAGCGCCACGAACGGCAGGGCGCTCGCGAGCGGGAGTTGGGCGCCGAGCATGGGGCCGGACACTAGGTCGCGGCGAGGGGCCGGTCAAGCCGCTGCGGTCGACGCGTGCCTACTCCCGCACCCGCACCGCGTCTGCGACGATGACGGCTCCGGCGGCGCCGCGGCGCGGCAATACCACGCGGGTCCAGCCGGCTGGGAACGTCCACGTGCCCAGCGCTCGCCAGAGACCGCCGCCCGTAGTCTGGTCGACGCGAACCACGGCCAAGGTGTCGCCCGCCGCGGTGATCACGGCGTACGCGGCTTGCGATGAGCGGTTCGTGCCGCTCGTCCAGCGCGCGTCGAGCGTGCGGGAGCCGGACGCGGCGAGCCGGAACGAGAAGGCCGCGCCGTCGGTCGCGTCGGGTCGCATCGCCGCCCAGCGGTACCCCCCGCCGTAGTAGCCGGGCGTCGAATCCGACGCGGTCCACGCGGCCGGCACTGCCGCCGCCGCGACCGCCGGATCGTTGAACGCTGCCGAGTCGTCCACCACGATTTCTCCGCACAACGCTTGCACCCGATGGAGATACGGGATCCACGGCCAGTGCGGCCCCGGGTCGGTGCGGTTCGCGGGTTGGAGCTGCCCGTGCCCCACGATGTGCTGCCAGTCGCGCGGGATCCCGCGGTCGCGGGTCACGTCGCACGCCAGCGCCGCGGACGCCTCGAGCTGAGAGGCCGGGAAGGAGTCTTGTGATGCGAACCCCGCATGCTCGATCCCCACGGTGAAATCGTTGCTCTGCACGCCGTTGAGCCAGCAGTCGTGTCCACGGTTGAGTGTACAGTCGTACGTCGCCGCGATGTGCCATGCCCGGTCGCGCTCATGCACGAGCTGCGAGATCTCGTTGCCGTCCTCGCTCACCACGTAGTGCGCGCTCGCCTGTGAAACGGGGTTCACGAGCCAGCTCCAGCAGCTCACATAGTTGCTCTCGCAGGTGTGGATGATCAGGACGTGCGTCCGGCCGGTCGAGTCGGTCGGCCGCGCGTTGAAGTTGGGCGACGGGCGCCAGACCCCGGCGGCATAGTCGGGCGCGCCGCCCGACCCGGGGGGCGGCTGGCAAGCGGTGGGCGCCGGTGCCGCACTACTGGCGAGATCGGGCGACGCGGCGCCGAGCGCGCGGTCGACCTCGCGCCGGTACGCTGCTTGGCCGTCGGAGAGTTCGATCCCCGAGTAGGGGGCGATCAGCTTGAACCATTCCTCAGGGCGCGACCGATCGATCGCGGCGTCGCCGGCGAGTGCGTCGAGCACCGCCGCCGCGGCGCGGATGTTAGCCACGGGATCGCGCCGGGCCACGTCCAGCGTCACGCCTGCGTGCACTGCGCCCCGCTCCAGCGCCGTCCCCCGCAAGCCCATCACGCCGAACGCGGGCGCTCGTCCGGGGAACTCCTCCGCCCCATCGACCATGTGCCAACGCGTCTCTACCCAGCCGATCGCTTTGAGCAGGGCGGGCGGCACGTGAAACTCGGCCCCCGCCGCGGCGAACGCCGAGTCGAACGGCGACGGCCGCGCGACGGGCGCGGCCTGCTCGGCCACGATCCCCGATACGCGCGGCGAGGGACAGGGCTCGACCGGCGCTTCGCGGCAGGCGGCGACGAGGAGGAGGGTCGCTGTCCAAACTGAGGAGATGACGCGCCGGTTCCCACTCTGCACGCCAGTCACCGCCCGTGCCTCACGTCGACCAGGAGGCGCGCTGGTCCCGTCGAGTCGAGCACGCGGTAGGGGCCGGCCGCCGCGACGCCCAGCAGCCACTCGACCTGTCCCTCGAAGTCGCACACCAGCTTCATTTCCCGGACCGCCGGCAGGCCGAGGGCACGCTCCCGCTCGACGAGCGTGGGCATGCCGCGCTCATCGTGCGCCTGCGCGGGCTCGAGGCGCACGACGAGCGTGCCCGCACCCGCGACCGAGACTGGATCACCGGATCCGCAGCGTCGCACGAGCGTGGTCGTGTACTCGACGTGGTAGCCGGGAACGCTGTCTCCCGCGAACTCGAACACGACGCGGTCGTACCCTGGGCCCGAGGCCACCTCCACAGAGCGGAGGATTCGGGGCGGCGCGCCGGGCCGGGGGGAAGCCCGCTGCACCGGCGCCGTCGTGCCCGCGAAGGTCGTGTCGTGCGGGACGGAGGCGCGTACCGCCGCAGCGGAGTCTGGGACGCTCTCACGGGGCTCGCGACGCCCACACGCGGTGATGACGAGCGGGGCGAAGGCGATGACGATCGAGACGGTGCGCCGTGGCATCGGTCGTGCTTATACCCCGCGCCTCGGACAGCGGCGGGATCGCACCCGGAACGCGCCCAGGGGTATAAGGACGTGCGCCCGGACTTCGACTTGAGGAGGCCTTATGAGCCGTCGAGTTCGCGCGCTCCCGCCCGTAGCACCGATCAGTCCGCCAGGGGGCTGAGAGACGCCCATGCCGCGTTGCATCGTGTTGATCCGCAGCCATGAGCTCCTGCAAGAGGGATGGCGCAAGCGCTCGTTCGGCCCGGCCGGGCCGCTGCTCGATGACAGGGTCAAGGTCGCAGGCGTGCGGTTCGACGAGGCCTACCATCCGGTCGAGGTGTGGCGCCGTATCGGTGGCGGGGACGATCCGCCCAGCGCGAGCGGCTTCAACTACGCCGCCGTCGGGCCGGCGGTCACGTACGCCGTGCGGGCGGACGCGGACGACGCGGACGCCATCGAGCGGCTGCGGCGCGACCGCCGGTCCGAGGTCGTCGGTGTGTTCGCCGACCCTGTCGTGTCCCCATTCCCGTCCGCCTACTGTGGCGAGGCCGCGGTCGGTGCCACCGACGACGTTGCCCGAGCGCTCGGCGTCCCCGCGCTCTCGAGGGCCGGGCTGACCGGCGAAGGCGTCCACGTCGCCGTCGTCGACACGGGGATCGACGGCTCGCGCATTCCGGTCACCGGCGGCTGGGCGCCCACCCTGGGGTACGTGCCCGGCTCGACCGCGCCGACCCACGGCACTATGGTGGCGTACGACGTGCGCATCGCGGCGCCCGATGCGCGGATCCTCGACTACGCGCTCCTCAGATCCCGGGCGGGAACCTGGGCCGCGTTTCTCTCGGATGCCATCGCCGCGTTCGCGGATCTGGTCGAGCGGGTGAACGGCTCCCCGGGGCGATGGGTGGTCAACAACAGCTGGGGGTTGTTCGACCGCGCGAGCGATGCCCCGGTCGGCTCGCCGGAGAACTACTCCGCCAATCCCGACCATCCGTTCAATCAGATCACTGCCGCTCTCGTCGCGGCCGGCGCGGATGTGTTCTTCGCGGCGGGGAACTGCGGCGCCGACTGCCCCGATGGGCGGTGCGGCGCCGGCGACACGGGCCCGGGAGCCTCGATCCACGGCGCGAATTCCCATCCCGACGTCGTGAGCGTGGCCGCGGTTACCGTCACGGATCGGCGCCTGGGTTATTCGTCGCAAGGACCCGGCGCGCTCTACTCTCGCAAGCCGGACCTCGCGGGCTTCAGTCACTTCAAGGGGTCGGGCGTCTACCCCGCAGACGGGGGGACGTCGGCCGCGAGTCCGGTCGCGGCCGGAGTGGCGGCGGCGCTGCGCCAGGGCTTCGCCAGCGACCGCCTGGCGCCGGCGCAGCTCAAGGGCCTGTTGCAGCGAACCGCGCGGGACATCGGGGGCAATGGCTGGGACTACGACTTGGGTTACGGCGTGATCGATGCGGCCGCGGCGCTGCAGGCGCTCGGGGTCAAGCCGCTCAAGAAGCGGGCTCCTGCATAGCGTCGGCGAAGAAACGGACGCCGGGAATCCGCTCGGCCCGCTCGCGCGCGTCGGGCGACGCTACGCCGCGCACCACGTAGCGACCGAGCTTGGGATTGATCGGGACCGGGCCGTAGTCCGGGTCCACCGCGACCCCGGCCGCGTCGAGCAGCGTGCGGATCGCCGCCATGTCGACCGGCTCGCCCGGTCGGTCCACCTGGATGATGTAGCGCGTGACGGGTGACATCTGGCCGTCGAGAGAGTAACCACCTCCTAAAGAAACGGCTAGCCCGGCGCGGTGACCCCGTAGACCGGGTGCAGTTCCCACAGCGCGCGCAACGAGGAGTTGCAACGGCCGTGCTGGTCGGCGTGCAGAGTTCCGCCGGGCGCCGCCCGTTGATGAAACCCGTCGAAGAAGGCGGCACCGGTGAACCGGACTCGCACCGGCGGACGGAGATCGCCCCGGGGCCCGAGCCGCGTGGTGTCGACCAGGCTCGCGAGCGCCGCGCGGGCCCCGCGGTAGATCGCACCGTAGCGCTCCGCCGGAATCTCCACGATGATGCAGGAATCGACCGGGGTGGCAGGGGCCGCGGTCAGCTCGACGTGCCAGTCCCCGTCGGACTCCTGCAGCCTCAGGCGCCGCACCCAGCCGACGAGCGCGAACACGCTGTCCTCTCGGCCCTCGCGCGGGGCGCACGTGTCTCTGCTGGTGAGGCTCACGGGTGCCCAGGCCGTGAGGATCGTGGCGATATCCACGGGCTTGGCCGGGCGCGTTTGCAGCGCGGTGTCGATCTTCTCACTCCAGCGATAGTGCGGCTCGACGCACGCCTGCCCCCTCGCCGCCGGCGGCGCGACGAGCGCCAAACTCCCTACGACGAGACCCCAGCGCGCCATGGAAAGCTTTCCTCGGTGACACATAGGCTCGTTCTGGCCACGCATGTACCTTATTAAGAAGGAAGGGGTTTCGTCGACCACCATGTTCAGTCGCTTTCCGAGCCCGCTCGGCGAGCTGGACCGCAAGCGCTGGCTGCTCGAGCACGAAGGGGTCGCGCTGGCACTCGGGCTCTAGCTCCGGGGGCTCCCGAACCCTATCATAGCACGGTGTCCCCCGCGTGCGGGCGGGATCCCGTGACTGACCAGCTGGCTCACCTGCAGGCAGCACTCCCCGATCGCTACACGCTCGAGCGTCCGCTCGGTCGCGGGGGGATGGCCACGGTCTACCTCGCCAACGACCGGAATCTGGGTCGCCAGGTCGCGCTCAAGGTGCTCCATCCCGAGCTCGCGACCGCCATCGGTGTAGAACGCTTCCTGCGCGAGATCGGCACCGCCGCCGGGCTCAACCATCCCTTGATTCTCGCCCTCCACGATTCCGGTGAAGCCGGGAACCTGCTGTACTACACGATGCCGTACGTCGAGGGGGAGACGCTCCGCAGCCGGCTGACGCGCGAGCGCCAGCTCTCGATCGAGGACGCGGTCGGCGTGACGTGCGACGTCGCCGAGGCGCTCGCGTACGCGCACAGCCGGGGCGTGGTGCATCGGGACATCAAGCCCGAGAACATCTTGTTCTCCGCAGGCCGCGCCGTCGTGGCGGATTTCGGGATCGCGCGGGCGCTGACCGTCGCCAGCATCGAGCTCACCGGGACCGGGGTCGTCATCGGCACACCAGCCTACATGAGCCCCGAGCAGGCGGGCGGCGTCGCGACGCTCGACGGCCGCAGCGACCTGTACAGCCTCGGGTGTGTGTTGTACGAGATGCTCGCGGGGAGGCCGCCGTTCGAGGGACCGACCGTCCAAGCCGTGATCGCGCGTCTCTCGATCGACCCACCGCCGCCGATCCGCACCGCGCGACCGTCCGTCTCCGCCGCGTTGGAGGGCGCCGTGCTGAAGGCGCTCGCCAAGGTCCCGGCGGACCGGTTCGCCACCACCTCGCAGTTCGCGGATGCGGTGCGTGCGCGGGACGATGCAGTGGTGATCTTCGCAGATGCCGAGTCGATCGCCGTCTTGCCGTTCGCGAACCTGAGCGGCGATCCGGAGTTCGAGTACCTGAGCGATGGGATCGCCGAGGATATCATCAACGCGCTCGCCCAGCTGGCGGGCCTCCGTGTCGCGGCGCGCACGTCGTCCTTCGCGTTCCGCGGTCGGGCCGTCGACCTGGCCGAGGTCGGTGCGAAACTCAAGGTGGCGATGGTGCTCGAGGGGAGCGTCCGCAAGGCTGGGAATCGCCTCCGGGTCACCGCCCAGCTGGTGAAAGTGAGCGATGGCGACCATCTCTGGTCGGAGCGCTACGACCGCGACATGACCGACATCTTCGCTATCCAGGATGAGATCGCGAAAGCGATCGCGGGACGGCTGCAGGTCACGCTGGACGGCGGCGAGGCGGCGTCGCTCGTGACCCCGGCCACCAAAAATCTCGACGCCTACCATCTCTGCCTGAAGGGTCGATATCTACTGGCGCAGCGCGGGCTCGGGCTGAGGAAGGCGCTGGAGTGCTTCGATCAGGCGATCGCCCTGGACCCGAACTACGCGCTGGCGCACGCCGGGCTCGCCGAGGCCTGCACCGTGCTCGCACAGTATGGCCTCGTGCCGCCTGGTATGCTGCGCGCGAAAGCGCGCGCCGCCGCGTGCCGTGCCCTCGAGCTCGCTCCCAACCTCGCCGAGGCGCACGCCGCGGCGGGGACGGTGAGCTTCGTGATCGATTGGGACTGGGCCACCGCCGCGCGGGAGCTGCGCCAGGCCATCGCGCTGAACCCGCGTTACGTCATCGCGCGGCTGTGGCTCTCGTACTATCTGGTCTTCGTCGAAGACCAGTTCGAGGATGGGATCGCGCATGGCCGGCGCGCCGTAGAGCTCGACCCGCTGTCCCCGTTGCCCAGCATGCAGCTCGGCATGAGCCTCATGGGGGCGGGCCGGCTCGAGGAAGCTGTCGCGCCGCTGGAGCGGGCCGCCGCGCTCGCGCCGACGATGTTTCTGCCGCCCATCCACCTGGGACTCCTCTACAACGAGCTGGGACGGAAAGAAGCGGCGATTCGCTCGGTCGAGGCGGCGGTCGTCACATCCGGTCGCCATCCCTGGACACTGTGCGCGCTGGGGGTGTGCTACAGCTCCGTCGGGAAGGTGGCCGAGGTGGAAGCGATCCGCGACGAGCTGACCGCGCGCGCGCGCCGCGAGTACGTGCAACACACCATGCTCGCGATCTTGAGTGCCGCTCTGGGGCGATTGGACGAGGCGTTCGAGCTGCTCGAGCGCGCGTGCGACGACCGTGACGGCATCCTCGTCTACTCGCGCCGCTACCCGTTCTTCAGCGCGTTCCAGCACGATCCTCGGATGGAGCGGATCTATCGCCGGATCGGGCTCCCGTGACGCCCGGCTAGTTGCGGGCCGCGATCGCGCGGAGATCGATGCTCGGCGGCACCCCCGGCAACGACAGGTACCCGGGCGGCGGTCCATACACGACCGACTGATGACACGTGCACAGCCCGCTGCGCGGAGCCGCTGTGACCACCGCGGCGGGCGGCAGCCGGTAGGAAATGCCCGCCGGCTCGATGATGAACCCGCCGCACTCGTGACAATGGATCTCGCTCATCTTCCACTCCTTCCGAAAAAAGACGAGGGGCGGCCTGGTGCCGCCCCTCGCTATCGTGACAAAGACCGGCGCCCTAGTTCTTCGACGCGATCTTGTGGAACGTCGAGTTGGAGACCTCGTAGGCCTCGACTCGAGGCGTGCCATCGACGACCTTCGCGAGGCTCTGCAGCACGGTGGGATAGGTGTCGCGGCTGTAGGCCTCCGCGTTCTCCTTTTTCTCCCACAAGCTGATGGCCAGCGCTTCCTTTCCGTTCTCCGTGACGAACGTGATCTCGTCCTTGAAGCCGTTCTGCTTGCGCATCACCGGCAGGATGTCCGTTTCGAGCGTCCGGGTGAACTCGGGGGCAGAGTTGGCCTTCAGGTGCAGCGTGACGTTGCGTGCGTACATGAGATGACTCCTCGACGACTCCGATATGAGCTTCACACCTGCTGAACACTTCTGAGTGGTGCAACGTAGCAAGGTTTACTATATTTGTCAAGTGATGAATTGTGCTGTGTCATCAACTTAATCATATCAGTTAATATGGTTGATCTGGACGGGGGGCGGTTCGTGGACGTGGCGTTCGTGATCCGGGAGCGATTGGAGGAGCTGGGTTTGGAGCAGCGCGACCTCGCCCGTGCGGCCCGGGTGACGGAGTCGTACGTCTCGCAGCTGCTCACCCGGAAAAAAGCGCCGCCCGCGCCCGACCGCACCGACATCTACGACCGGATGGACAGGTTCCTGAAGCTGCCGGACGGCGAGCTCGCGCGGGTGGCGGAGGTGGCGCGCAAAGAACGGCTGAAGCGGGAGCTGGGCGACCCGCTCGAACCCCTGTTCCCTCGCGTGCGCGACCTGATCCTGCGCAAGTGCCAACCCGAGAAGGCGCAGCAGATCCGCGCGATCTTCGAGCGTCAGCCCTTGGGCGAGCTCGAGCGCCTCATCGTGAAGCAGCTGCTCGACGTCGCCGGCCTTGCCACCGATATCTTCCACCTCTCAGCCAGGCACCTCGCATTGCTCGATTCGCTGATCGACTCGTGGGACATCGATCTCGCCAGCTTCAGCCTCGAGATCGTGCTGCATCGACGCGGCAGGGCCGGGCGGGTGAAACGGTTCGAGTTCGTGGAGCGGGAGGCCGGGCCGGCGCCGGGACTCAAGCAATTCCTGGCGAATCCGGTGTTGAGCGGCACGGCCACGCCGCAGGAGCTCGCGTTCCTGAGAAACCTCCGGTTCAACGGCCGGCGCCCCACCGCCCTCTACTATTACCGCGAGCTACAGAACTTGAGAGACCCGCTGCACTTTCGAACGCCGTAGTCCACTTGCCTCCCCGGTCCCAGCCGGTCTATGCTAGGCTCCCCGTGCAACCGACGACCGTCTCCCGCTGGCGCGCCCTGCTCGGCGACGTCCACTTGTGGATTCCGCTCGCCGTGCTCATGGCCGGCCTGTTAGTGCTGCGATGGATCGCCTGACCGAGCTCGACCCGGCGCGCCTCGCCCGCCTGCAGGGCGTCGGCATCCTGTCCGGGTTCGCCGCCGGCGCCTGGCTCGGCGCCGCCGAGGCGCCCACCAAGCTCGT
>Ga0209056_10000428_pt1 | contig 46576 bp, 34 predicted proteins | sample GraSoiAngelo_114_FD_185876 | JGI IMG/M metagenome (GOLD analysis project Ga0209056, IMG submission 185876) | Grasslands soil microbial communities from the Angelo Coastal Reserve, California, USA - 14_0903_13_40cm (SPAdes) (version 2) | ecosystem: Environmental > Terrestrial > Soil > Grasslands...
CCTGTACGCGCCCGAGGACGGAGCCCTGGATCCGGAGGCGCTCACCCGCGCCTGCCTCGCCGACGCCCGCCGGCTCGGTGCGACGCTGCACGGCGAGAAGGTCGACGGCCTCGCGATGAGCCAGGGGCGCCTCGCCGGAATCCTGACGGCTCGCGGCACCACGCCGGTGGAGCACGTCGTGGTCGCCGCGGGAGCGTGGTCCCCGCAGATCCGCGGCCTGCCGCGCCCGCTCCCCATCGAGCCAGTCCGCGGCCAGATGGCCGCGACGGCGTGGCCTGACGGCACCCCACCCACGATCCTGTACCAGGACCGCGGCTACGTGCTCGCGCGCGGTGGCGAGGCGGTGCTCGGCAGCACGATGGAGCGTGCCGGCTACGACTCGCGCGTCACCAACGAAGGCCTTGCCCAGATTTTCCGCGGGGCCGTTCGATTGCTCCCGGCACTGATCACTCAGCCCGTACAGCGCATGTGGGCGGGACTCCGTCCTGCTACTCCCGACGGCCGCCCGATCTTGGGGCGCGACCCGGAGGTGGAGCGACTCTGGTACGCGACGGGGCACGGACGGAACGGCATCCTCCTGGCCGCACTGACCGGCGATATCATTGCCGAACTGCTCGCCGGTGGCGCGCCGGATATCGACATCACATCACTGAGCGTGAATAGATTCCAATAACGAGCGGGAGCGGGGAGCCCCTCCCTGCTCCCAGGATGTTCATGTACCGCACCTGCGCGTTCTGTAACGGAAAGCTTCCCGGCGACGGCGGACCCTCTGGCCTCGGTGTTGGCCAGCGGCTCGCCTTCGACGAGTGGAAGGCGCGCTTGTGGGTGGTCTGCCCGAAGTGCTCTCGCTGGAACCTCGCGCCGCTCGATGATCGCCTCGAAAAAATCGAGGCGCTCGCCCGCGCCGCCGCTCGAGGCCGAGTGGCCGCCGCCACTGAGCAGGTCGCGCTGATCCGCTGGCAGCACTACGACTTCGTGCGAGTCGAGAAGCCGCGGCGGTTGGAGTTCGCCACGTGGCGGTACGGCGAGCGACTCAAAGCGCGCCGTCGGGAACAGCTCAAGTTCGTGTTGCCGGTCACCGTGGCCGCCGTCGGCCTCGCGGTGGCTGTGAACGTGACCGCCGGCGGCTCGTTCGGCGTCTTCGTCTGGAACATCCCGCGCGGGGCGCAGTGGCTCTATACGAGAATCGTGGGTCGACGCTCGGTCGGCGTCGCGGAGCCACCGATCTGCGAGCGCTGCGGCACCGTGCTCCAGCTCCGCGCCCGCCACGTCGCCTACGCGCGCGTCGTCGGGCAGGCCCAAGGGGACGTCGCGCTGATCTTGAGCTGCCCGAACTGCCACGCCGAAGGGGCGATGCTGGTCGGACGCGATGCGCATAACGCGTTGCGCCAGGGGCTGACGTACCTGGCACTCGCGCGCGCCGGCCGCCAACGCGTGGAGGACGCGGCCCGCCTGGTCGAGGGAGCAGGCGGACCAGACCAGTTGATCCGAGACGTCGCGCGCCGCGAGCTTACCCTACGCAGCCTGGCGCCCGAACGGCGCCTGGCGCTCGAGATGGCCGTGGACGAGCGCGCGGAAGTCACGGAGCTGGAACGCCAATGGCGGGACGCAGAGGAGCTCGCGGATATCGCGGACGGGCAGCTATCCACGACGACGGAACTGGAAGAGGAGCTGCGGCGCCTGAAAAAGCGCCCGGAAGGCGATCAACCGTCCAGTTGAAATTTGGTCTTTTGCCGCCCCTCGGGCTCCGCTATCTTCCGAATCCTCATGGCTACAACGCTCACCCAGCTCGCGACGCGTAAACCCCCATGGCTCAAGGTGCCGGCTCCCGGGGGACCGAACTACGCAGAGCTCAAGCACCTGATGCGGGATCTCGAGCTCCACACGGTGTGCGAGGAGGCGCATTGCCCCAACATCGGCGAGTGCTGGGAGCACCGCGCCGCCACCTTCATGATCCTGGGCGACGTCTGCACCCGGAACTGTACGTATTGCGCGGTCGCCCACGGGACCCCGGCCGCCCTCGACCGCGGTGAGCCGGTGCGCCTCGCGACAGCCGTGGAGCGCATGGGGTTGCGGCACGTGGTGATCACCAGCGTGGACCGCGACGACCTGCCGAACGGTGGCGCCGAGATGTTCGCGGTGGCGATCGCCGAGATCCGACGCCGTACGCCCGGCACGTCGGTGGAGGTGCTCATCCCCGACTTCAAGGGCAGCGAGCAAGCACTCGCGATCGTAGTCGACGCCAAACCTGATATCCTGAACCACAATCTCGAAACGGTCGAGCGTCTGTACCGGCTGGCCCGGCCCGGCGGGCGGTATCCGCGCGCCCTGGAGCTGTTACGCAAGGCCAAGGAGCTCGATGGGAGCCTGCTCACCAAGTCGGGACTCATTTGCGGCCTCGGCGAGGAGTGGGATGAGCTGCTGCTGGCCATGCGCGATCTCCGGAGTCAGGGCGTGGATATCCTGACCATCGGCCAGTATCTCCGACCCTCGAGTCAACACCTCCCCATCGCGCGCTACTACCGGCCCGACGAGTTCGCCGAGCTGCGACGCCTCGGCATGGCGATGGGTTATCGCCACGTGGAGGCGGGCCCGCTCGTACGGTCGAGCTATCACGCGTGGGAGCAGGTCGAGCGCGCGACCGCGTCCCGCTAGCTTGCCCCCGCCCCTTCCCCTCGCCCCCCAGCCGACCGCCATGGCCACCGCGACCGCTCAACCCGCCAATCGAAGCGCTTCTTCGGACGTGGAGCGACGGATGCTGCGCCAGATGCTCCTCATTCGCCGGTTCGAGGAGAAGGCCGCCGAAGCGTATGCGTTGGGTAAGATCGGGGGGTTCTGTCATCTCTACATCGGCCAGGAAGCCGTCGCAGTCGGCTCGCTCGCTGCGTTGCGTGACGACGATTACGTGATTTCCTCATATCGAGAGCACGGCCAGGCGCTCGTGCGAGGTGTTCCGGCGAACGCCGTAATGGCCGAGCTGTTCGGCAAGGCGACCGGGTGCTCGAAGGGCAAGGGCGGATCGATGCACCTGTTCGACGCGGACAAGCGGTTCATGGGAGGCCACGGCATCGTCGGTGGCCACTTACCCCTCGCCGCGGGCCTGGGGTTCGCGATCCGCTATCGAGGTGGTGATCAGGTTTGCATCTGCTTTTTCGGGGAGGCGGCAGTCAATATCGGTGCCTTCCACGAGACGCTCAACATGGCCTCGGTCTACAAGCTGCCGGTCATCTTCTGCTGCGAGAACAATCGCTACGGGATGGGGACGGCCTTCGAGCGGGTCGCGGCCGTCACGGACGTGGTGGAGCACGCGTGCAGCTACGACATGGCCGCCGAGCTGGTGGACGGCATGGATGCAGTGGCGGTGAACGACGCGCGCGGCCGTCACGGACGTGGTGGAGCACGCGTGCAGCTACGACATGGCCGCCGAGCTGGTGGACGGCATGGATGCAGTGGCGGTGAACGACGCGACGCGCCGGGCGGTGGAACGGGCTCGCAAGCGCGGGCACCCGACCCTGCTCGAGGTCCGGACGTATCGCTACATGGGTCACTCGATGTCCGACCCGCTGCACGGGGTGTATCGCACGAAAGAAGAGGTCGAGGAGCAACGCAAGCGCGACCCGATCAGCCAGCTCGCCATGAAGCTCAAGGACGAGGGCGTGCTCGATCAGGCCGGCCTCGATGCGATGGACGCCGAAATCCGGGCGGAAGTGGACGAAGCGGTCCGCTTCGCGGACGAAAGCCCGGACCCCGATCCGGCCGAGCTCACGACCCACGTGCTCGTCGACTGATGGCCACGCTCACCTACCGCGACGCGCTCAATCAGGCGCTGCGCGAAGAGATGCAGCGGGACCCGGACGTGTTCCTCATCGGCGAGGAAGTCGGCGTCTATCAGGGCGCCTACAAGGTCAGCCGCGGTCTGCTCGAGGAGTTCGGGCCGACGCGGGTGGTGGACACGCCCATCGCGGAGCTGGGCTTCGCGGGCCTTGGCGTGGGGGCCGCCATGGCGGGCCTGCGCCCGGTGGTCGAGTTCATGACCTGGAACTTTGCCGTCCTCGCGCTCGATCAGATCGTCAACTCGGCCGCGAAGATCCTGTACGAGTCGGGCGGCCAGATTCCCGTCCCGATCGTGTTCCGGGGGCCGAACGGCGCCGCGCTCCAGCTCGCGGCGCAACACTCCCAGGCCTGGGAATCGTGGCTGGCTCACATACCGGGTCTGAAAGTGGTGGCACCCGCGACGCCGGCGGATGCCAAGGGTCTGCTCAAATCGGCGATCCGGGATAACAACCCCGTCATCGTGCTCGAAGGAGAGATGCTCTACAACGTGAAGGGAGACGTCCCGGACGGCGAGCACGTCGTCCCCATCGGTCGGGCCGACGTGAAGCGTGCGGGCCGTGACGTCACCATCGTGTGTCACTCGAAGACCGTGAACCTCGCGCTCAAGGCCGCCGAGCAGCTTGCGGAGCACGAGGGGGTGTCGGCCGAGGTGCTCGACCTGCGCTCGCTGCGCCCGCTCGACGAGGCGGCCATCCTGGACTCGGTGGCGCGTACCAACCGCGCGGTCGTGGTGGAGGAAGGGTGGCCGCACGGTGGCATCGGGGCGCAGGTCGTCGACGTGATCCAGCGGGACGCCTTCGACCAGCTCGACGCGCCGGTACTGCGGGTGACACAGGCGGACGTCCCGATGCCGTACAACAAGCAGCTCGAGCGTCTGGCCAAGCCGAGCGCCGAGCGCGTGGTGGCCGCCGCGCGTCGCGTGCTCTACCTCGACTGACCTCCCCCCTTCCCCGTGGCCACCAACGTCTACATGGAAGCGCTCTCCCCGACGATGGAGGAGGGACGCGTGGTGAAATGGCACAAACGGGAGGGCGACGCCGTGAAGACCGGCGACACCCTGGCCGAGGTCGAGACCGACAAGGCCGTCATGGACCTGGTCGCGCGGGCGGACGGCGTGCTGCGCCAGGTGAGTGCCACCGAGGGTCAGACAATCCCGGTCGGCAACGTGGTGGCGGTCATTGCGGCGCCGGGGGAGACGGTCGGCGCTGCCCCAGCCGCGGCGCCCCGACCTGCAGCACCGCCTGGCGCGGTGAGCGGGCAGCGGGGACCGGCCCCTGGGGACGGGAGCGGGGAGCGGGGAGCGGTACCCTCCGTCGCGACGTCGGCCGACGCTACCCGAGTGAAGGCCTCCCCGCTGGCGAGACGGATCGCGAAAGAGGCTGGGGTCGACCTAAAGCTGGTAACCGGGACGGGGCCGGGGGGTCGGGTTACCAAGCGCGACCTCGAAACGGCGAGGCGAGGCGTGCAGGTGGAGGCTCGTCCGACTGCCGGTCAGCCCACCCCGCAGCGGGAGGTACCGCTCCCCGCTCCCCGCTCCCAGGAGATCGTCTCGGAAGGGCCGGCATACGATGACGTCCCTCTCACCCAGATCCGCAAGACCATCGCGAAACGGCTGGTCACATCCCTCGGTCCGATCCCCCACTTCTTCCTCACCACCGAAGTGGACATGGAGCGCGCGGCGGAAGCCCGGGATGCCCTCAATAAGCAGCTCGGCGATCAGGGGAAGGTTTCCTTCAACGACGTCATCATCAAGGCGACGGCGCTGGCGCTCGTGAAGCACCGTGCGTGCAACGCTTGGTTCCAGGAGGGCCACATCCGCTACTGGAACGAGGTGCACATCGGCATGGCGGTGGCCATCGAGGACGGGCTCATCACTCCCGTGATCTGGAACGCGGATCGCAAATCGCTTGCTCTCATCGGGCGGGAGGCGAAGGAGCTCGCCGAGAAGGCCCGCAGCCGCCGGCTCCAGCCGGCCGAATACACCGGATCGACGTTCTCCGTTTCGAACCTTGGGATGTTCGAGATCGACCAGTTCACGGCCGTCATCAACCCCCCGGAGGTGGGGATCCTCGCGATCGGATCCATTGTTCAGAGACCGGTGGTCATGGACGGCCAGCTGGCGCCGCGGCGTCGGGTGCGGATCACGATGAGCTGCGACCACCGGGTCATCGACGGCGCTACAGGAGCCGCATTCTTGAAGACACTCAAACAGATGCTGGAGAACCCGCTGGCGATGCTCTTGTGAGGAGCTCTTGTGCCTAACACGTTCGACGTAATCGTTCTCGGCGGCGGCCCCGCGGGCTACGTCGCCGCCATCCGGTCCGCCCAGCTCGGCATGAGCACCGCACTGATCGAAAAGGAGAAGCTCGGGGGTGTGTGCGTCAACATCGGCTGCATTCCCACCAAGGCCCTCCTCCACTCGGCCTACATCGCGAGACTGCTCCGCGAGGCCAAGGACTTCGGGGTCGACGCTGGGACCGTAAAGACCGATTACGGAGTCGCCATGCAGCGCTCGCGCCGGGTGAGCGACCAGAACTCGAAGGGTGTCGAGTTCCTGATGAAGAAGAACAAGATCACGGTCGCCAAGGCGGCCGGCGTGCTGCAGCCGGGCCGCAAGGTGAAAGTCGGCGGCGAGGTCTATGAGGCGAAGAAGGCCGTCCTGATCGCGACCGGGTCGCGCGTCAAGGGCTTGCCACAGATCGGGCTCGAGATCAACAAGACCACCGTGATCTCCTCCGACGAAGCGTTGTTCCTCGAAAAGGCTCCCGGATCCCTCGCGATCATCGGCGCCGGCGCCGTGGGCATGGAGTTCGCCGACATCTTCCATGCCTTCGGGACGAAGGTCACCCTGATCGAAGCCCTCTCGCGCATCCTCCCGCTGGAAGACGTCGAGGCATCCGACACGCTCACGAAGAGCTATAAGAAGCGGGGCATCGAGGTGATCCCGGGCGCCAAGGTGAAGAAGGGAACGCCCGGGAAGGACAAGGTGACGCTCGAGATCGAGGCCGGCGGCGCGACCCAGAAGTTCGAGGTCGCGGCCGTGCTGATGGCGGCGGGACGTGCGGTCAACACGGAAGCCATCGGGCTGGCCGAGTGCGGCGTCCAGGTGACCGACCGCGGCTTTATCAAGGTCGATCAGAACCTGCAGACGACCGCCCCGGGCTACTACGCGATCGGCGACGTGGCCGGGCCCCCGATGCTAGCGCACAAGGGGAGCCGGGAGGGCGTGTACGTCACCGAGCTCCTCGCTGGCAAGAAGCCGCAGCCGATCAAGTACGACAACGTCCCGAGCGTGACGTACTGCCACCCCGAAGTCGCCAGCATCGGGCTCACCGAGGATCAGTGCAAGGAGCGGAAGCTCGACTACGTCGTGGGGCGCTTCCCGTTCTCGGCGAACGGGCGCGCCCGTGGGACCGGCGAGACCGAGGGGTTCGTGAAGATTCTGCGCGACAAGAAATATGGCGAGATTCTGGGCGCGCACATCGTGGGCGAGCATGCATCGGAGCTCATTCACGAGCTAGCCGTGGCGCGGGCGAACGAATACACTGTGGAAGAGGTCGAGCTGGCGATTTACGCGCATCCCACCATGTCGGAGGCGGTGGCGCAGGCGGCGCTCGATTCCCTCGGACGCGCGATCGACATGTGAGTGCGGGACAGAAAGACCCCTTAGCCATCGGCATCGGCGCGCTCGCCGCCGGGACGGGACTCGGCGGAGCGACCATCACGCTCGCGCAGATTTTTGTGAAGCTGCTCCAGGGCAGGCTGGACCCCGAGCGCTACCGGGAGGCCGCCGCCGACCCCCTCCTCGCCGGGCTGCTGGCGGGCGTCGCCGTCGCCGGCCTGTTCGGTTGGCGCCGCAGCCAGGCGCTCGAGAACCTGTGGCAACGGGGTGTGATCGGAGTCCTCGCCGCCGTGGGAGCGTTGCTGGTGGGATTTCTAGCCGCCGTCACAGATCGGTTCCTCATGCTGCCCGGGTTGCTCGTGTGGGGAGCGCTGAGCCTCGCGGTCGGGGTGACGGCGAGCCGATGGGCCATCGCCGGCTCGGGCGTGGAAGATGAACGACAGGGCACGGGGAGCGGCGTGTGACCACACGCGTTCTCGAAGTGGTGCGGGCCGGACTCGTTCCCTACGCGGAGGGGCTCGCGTGGCAGCGCTCCCTGGCCCAGGCCAGGATCGATCGCCAGCTGGCGAACGACCTGCTTCTCCTGCTCGAGCACCCGCCCGTGGTGACGCTGGGTCGCAACTCCCGCGCCGCGCACCTGCTGAGTCCCGTCGGCCTCGACGTGTTCGAGATCGAGCGCGGGGGTGACGTTACGTTCCACGGACCGGGGCAGCTCGTCGGCTATCCGATCCTCGACCTCACCGGCCACAAGCCCGACCTCCATTGGTACCTCCGGACGCTCGAGGAGGCGCTCGTGACCGCGCTGGCCGAGATCGGGATTCCCGCTGGTCGGAACCCGCCCTACACGGGTGTCTGGACGCGGGGGGGGGGGCGCAAGATCGCCAGCATCGGGATTCACGTGAAGCAGTGGGTGACGTGGCACGGGTTCGCGCTGAACGTCACGACCGACCTCGCCCAGTTCGAGCGCATCGTTCCGTGTGGAATTCCGGGAGTCGAGATGACGTCGGTCCAACGAGAAATGGGAGAGGGGAGAGGGGAGAGGGACCTTTGGAACGCTGCACTCACCTCCGTGATTCACGGGTTCGAAACAGCCTTCGGCGTCGAGGCGACGGTCCATGACGAAGTTTCTCGAGGAGCTGCGGCGTCGCATCCCGGTGCCTGAAGACCGGTTGCCACCCGGCCAGGTGGTGACGATCAAGTGGCCCGTCCTGCATTACGGTGACGTCCCCCGCGTCGATACGGGTACGTGGACGTTCGAGGTCTCGGGGCTCGTGGACCGGCCCTTCACGCTCACCTACGACGAGCTGCTGCAGCTGCCCCGCAAGTCGGTCCAGTGCGACGTACACTGCGTGACCCGGTGGAGCCGATTCGACAACGTTTTCGAGGGCGTGCCAGTGCAGCTGTTACTGCAGCGAGGCGGCGTCCAACCCGAGGCGAAGTTCTGCCTCGTGTCCGCCGAGCAGGGATTCACCACGAACCTCCCGCTCTCAGACCTCGATCGGCCCGACAACCTCGTGGCGCTCAAGTGGAGCGGGGAATGGCTGACGCCGGAGCATGGTTGGCCGGCGCGGCTGCTGGTGCCGCACCTGTATTTCTGGAAAAGCGCCAAGTGGGTTCGGGGCCTGATGCTCCTCGATGCGGACGTGCCCGGCTTCTGGGAGCAGAACGGGTACCACATGCACGGCGACCCTTGGAAGGAAGAGCGCTACGGCGGACGCGGGCTGAGCCAGCACGACATTAATAAACTGCGAAACCTGAGCAAAAAAACCGTATAAAAACGACGTGGAGAAGAACCGTGGAGGAAATGCGTACGCTACGCTGTTTCTCTACGTCTCTCCTCCACGTTGTCCCTCCACGCCTCTCCTCACACGCCTTTCTCTCCCAGCAGTTCGTAAAATCGCCGAAAGACCTTGATACCGTCCCACAGCTGTTTCAAGTCCAGCTTTTCATTCGGGGCATGCAGCCGGTCGTCGGGAAGACCGATTCCCGTGAGAATGACCGGGGCACCGCTCTTGCCGAGCGCCGGCACGACCGGGATGGAGCCCCCAGCACGTGCGGGCACCGTCCCCCGCCCCACCACCTCACGGAACGCCTGGTCGAGCAAACCGAAGGCGGGATGCGTCACCTCCACGGTGGCGGGATCGGCGCCGTGGAGGAACGTGACGCTCGCCTGCACGTACGCGGGCGCCAGGCGCTTGACCGCGGCGGTGAGTTGACGCTCCACGGTCTTGAGCTTCTGATCGGGCACGAGACGGAGACTCACTTTCGCCCTGGCTTCGGCCGGGATCACCGTCTTGGCGCCGTCTCCCGTGAAGCCTCCCATGATGCCGTGGATCTCGAACGTCGGGAGCGCCCAGAGGCGCTCCAGGACCGAGTGAGTCTTGAGCCCCGTCAGCGCCTTCGCCTGGACGCGATGCCTGAGGAACTCGCCCTCCTTGAACGGCAGGCGCTTCCAGGTGGCGAGCTCACGCTTGGACGGCCGCTTGACGGATGCGTACAGACCCGGGACGTGGATTTTCCCGTCGGGCGTCTTGAGGCGGCCGAGCAGCCGCGCGAGCTCCTCGTGGGCGTTCGGCGCAGCCCCGCCGAATTCTCCGGAGTGAAGGTCGGTCTTGGCCGTGCGGACGGTGATTTCCGCGTAACACAGGCCCCGCAGCGTGGTGTAGACCGCCGGCCAGCGGGGCGCGATGTAGGCCATGTCCGCGATGAGCACGGCATCCGCACGCGTGCGCTCCGGCTCGCGTCGCAGCAGCTCGAACAGGACGCGGCTGCCGAACTCTTCCTCACCTTCGATCAGGAAGCGGAAGTTCACGAGCGGGCTCCCCCGGCCCCCCCCGCCACCCGCCTCGATCGCCTTGAGGAGGCAGAACACCTGTCCCTTGTCGTCCGCCGCCCCGCGCGCGAACAGCTGACCGTCCCGCACCGTGGGATCGAACGGGGGCGTCGTCCATTGGTCGAGCGGGTCGGGCGGCTGGACGTCGTAATGCCCGTAGACGAGGAGCGTCGGCGCACCGGGCACATCCGGCCCCACGCCCCACACGACCGGATGCGTGCCGCTCGCGAGGAACTCCACCTCGCGACAGCCGAGTCGTCGGAGCTCCCCAGCGACCCACTCCGCCGCGGCGCGGCAGTCGGCGTTGTGCGATGTGCTCGTCGACACCGATGGAATGCGCAAAAAATCGGTGAGCTCACGCAACAGGCGATCGGTCTCCATGGCGCGGAGAATCTAGACGGCGAGACGGCCGCACGTCTAGCCGTCCAGACGTCCGGGGCTATATTCGCACGCCATGCGGACGACCGCGTCGTACGATCTGTTTCCAGACGCACCGAGCGAGCGCGCGATGGCCCGCGCGCGATACCTGGCCCGCGAAGGCCGGGTCGCCGACGCGGAAAAGGCCTATCGCGACCTCCTCGCCGAGCACCCCGACCTGAAACCCGGATGGGCCGAGTGCTTCGAGTTGTTGCGCCGCCAGGGACGGAAAGACGACGCGCTCCGTCTCGCGGAGGGCGCGCGGGCCCAGTTCGGGGACTCCGCGTTCTCACTGGCGCTCAAGGGAGCCGCGCTCATCGAGCTCGAGCGGTACCGCGAGGCGCTCGGCACCCTCGAGCAGGCGGTCGACTCCGACCCCGATCTCGCCCTGGTCTGGCACGAGCTCGGGTACGCGGCGTTCCGCCTCGGCGATCGGAATCGCGCGCTCCTCGCCCTCGATCGTGCCTTCGGGCTCGAGCCGCACACCGAGACGCTCCGATTGCGGGGGCGCATCCTGCGGGACGCCGGTCGCTATCAGGCCGCCGAGGTCGCCTACGAAGGCGCGGCCCAGGCGGCGGAGCACGCCGAGCAGCGCGCCGCGGCGGAGCGCGAAATCGGGGTGACGCAACGCTACGCGTTCTACGCACCGCGCCGTCCGGACGAGCTCACGTCGGCCGAGCGGTGGTTCGCCGAGACGGGCACCGTGGTGCTGGCGTCGCAAGAGGGGACCGACGTCCCCCCACCGGACGACGCCGCGCTCGCTGCCGCGTTCCTCGACCTGGCCCGCGATTCGGGCTGGCGGTTCGGGCAGGTGGTGACCCTGGGCCCGGCACTGCCGGTGTGGCGCACCCTGGCCGACGCGCTGCGAGCCCCGCTGGTGGGGGGCGCGAGCTTCGACCCGGCTGCTTGCCCGCTGGTTGTCGCCCAACGCCCCCAACCGGCCGACGCCGGGTGGTCCACGCTCACCGCCTCGGTTGCCGAGCGTGCCACGGGCCTGGTGTTCGTGCTGGAGCACGTGCCTCCCTCCGTCCCCCTCTCGCTCCCCCCCCCCGAGCCCACCTCCACGGCTGCAGACGTGATCGGCGTGTTCGCGGACCCCCCGCCGGGCGGCCGCCGGCCACAGCGGCTGAACGTCGCGCACGCGCTGTCCGAAGCGCAGCACCCGGCGGGCCGTCTGGCCCATCGTCGCCTCGTCCGCGAGTGAACTCGCGGCTCGGCGTTGCCCGTAAACGGGCGTGCAGGACGCCGCTTGAGCGGCAGTGCCGAGCCGCGGCTTCAGCCACGCTCGCTCTCGGCCGGGTGCCGTCAGAACGAAGGACCATTTTCCCGTGACCGCTACCGCACGATCCCCGCGCACGATGACGGGGAAATCGATCGTCGACAGCCAGTTCGAGCGTGCCGCCAACCTGATCAACCTCGAGGAGTACATGCGGCGCATCCTGATGCGGCCGTTCCGGGAGGTGCAGGTGGAGGTCCCGGTGCGCATGGACGACGGCCGGATCGAGGTGTTCACCGGCTATCGGATCCAGCACAATGGCGCGCGCGGTCCGTGCAAGGGAGGGATCCGCTACCACCCGGACGCGGACCACGACGAAGTCCTGGGCCTCGCGACCATCATGACCTGGAAGACCGCGCTGATGGATATCCCCTTCGGCGGCGCGAAGGGCGGCGTCGCCGTCGATCCCAAGCGGCTCTCCAAGCTCGAGCTCGAGCGGCTCACGCGCCGATTCACCCAGCGGATCTCGATCGTCCTGGGGCCGTACCGGGACATCCCCGCGCCCGACGTCGCCACCAACGCCCAGGTCATGGCGTGGATACTCGACGAGTTCTCCAGTCGGCACGGGTACACGCCGGCCGCGGTGACCGGCAAGCCCGTTTCGCTGGGCGGCTCCCTCGGCCGCGAGGAGGCCACGGGACGGGGCGTGATGTATGTCATGATGGAATACGCGCGCGACTTCGGCATTCCGCTGAAGGGAAGCCGCGTCGCCATTCAGGGGTTCGGCAACGTGGGCGGGCACCTCGCCCGGCTGCTCCATACCGAGGCCGGCGCGAAAGTCGTCGCCGTGTCGGACGTGAACGGCGGTATCACAAACGACGGCGGGCTGGATGTCCCCGGCCTCCTCGCCCATACGGCCGGGGGCCGGCCCGTGTCCGAGTGGAAGGGCGGAACGGCGATCACCAACGACCAGCTATGGACCGTCCCATGCGAGTGGCTCGTGCCGGCGGCGCTGGGCGGGGTGATCACGAGGGAGTCCAACGCGCGGACGATCAATTGCAAGGTCGTCGTCGAGGGCGCGAACGAGCCCACCACCCCCACGGCGGACCTGATCCTCGAGGAGCGCGGCATTCCGGTGATCCCCGACTTCCTCGCCAACGCGGGGGGCGTGACCGTGAGCTACTACGAGTGGTCGCAGAACCTGCAGCAGTACCGGTGGACCCACGAGCAGGTGAACCGCGAGCTCCAGGCGACGATCACGAAGGCGTACGTCGGCGTGCGGGACCTGGCGAAGCAGAAAGGGGTCACGTTTCGGACGGCAGCGTATGCGATTGCGCTGCAGCGGGTGGCGGAGGCGGAGCGGTTACGCGGCAATTAGGCGACGGAAAGAGAAGCGACGGACGGTAAACCGACGGACGGTACGGCGACGGAGTGCTTCTTCGCATCATCATCCGTCGCCTCTCCGTCCGTCCCCCCTCTAGCCCTCGCCTCTTTTCTACCCGCCTCTTGAGTACAACGCCTGATACGGATCCCGCCCCGGCTCCGTGAAGACGCGCACCTGAATCGCGCGAATCGTCTCCCGCAAGTCCGCCCGGGATTGTACGTAGATGTCCTCGAACAGATTCAGGTTCATCCGATACAGGCGCTGCGCGATCACGACGGCATTGTTGAGAGGAGCCTTGGCGAACCAGCGCCAGTCGTAGGTTTCAAGCGACTGTCCCACCGGCCCCGTGAGTTGCGCGCGGGCCCACCCGAAGATGGTGGTGCGGGCCCGCTCGAGGCCCGGCCCCGCGGGCGCCGCCGCATAAGCGGAGTCGAGGCGACGCGCGAGCTCGGCGTAGAGCAGGTCGAGCGTGCGCTCGTCGCGCCACCGGGCCACCGCGCGCTTCGCGTCGAGCGAGTCTCCGCGCGATCGGAAGAACGCCTGCGCCCCGCGGTACCCGACGAAGCTCGCGAAGCTCTCGTTGAAAGAAGTCTGACTCTTGAGATACAGCGTATTGTGGGCGAGCTCGTGGATGACCGTCGCGACGAGCTCCATGGTGTCCCGCTCCATGACGGTGGAGAGCAGCGGGTCTGCAAAGTATCCCAGTGTCGAAAAGGCGCCCGCGGTGCGCAGGTAGGTGTCGTATCCGTTTCGCTCCAGGTCCGCCGCCGCGCGCCGGGCCTGGGCGAAGTCGAAGAATCCCTTGTACGGCACGGTGCCCACGATCGGATAATGCCAGGTGTACTCGTGCAGCCGGTCGCGACGCGACGCCGACAGCACGAGGAGCAGCGTGTCCCGTCCGACGTCCGCGTAGCTCGTGAACGTTTCGCCCACGAGCAAGCCGAGCGAATCCGCTGCGTACGCGCGAGCGGCGAGCACGAGCTCGAAGCGCTGGCGCAGGGCGGGAGCGGTCTTGGGATCGCGAGTGAGCTTGTCGATGGCGCGCCGCTTCAGGAGAATGCGGGCTTCCTCGACGCCGGCGCGCGCCAGATACCGCACGTCCGCGCTCGTCACGAGCGTCACCACCAGCAGTACGGGCACGCCGATCACCACCCACGCCAGCAGGCGTCGACCGACGCGCGCCCAGTTGGGCGGACGGCGCTCGATTACGGGGTCCATCGCAATCCTACGCGATGCCGCGCGCCCAGGGCATCGTCGGCCCTGTACGCATAGTCCAGATGGAGACGGCCCAACTCCATGCTCGCCCCCGCGGTGAACGGCGAGGCCGACGTCGTCGTCGAGTGACCGACGTACCCCACACGCCCAAGGAGGCCCAGGCCGTGCGTCACCATGCCGCTTTCCACGCCGAGGGTCAAAAACGCGCTGCCCTCCGACGGCCACTGACCTTCCAGCGTCGTGAGGAGGCGGTACGTGCCCTGGGGATCGACGTAATTCAGCGTAAAGCCGGCTCGCGTGCGGCGCGGCAAGTGCAACCCGGGGCCAAGATCGCCGCCGATGTTCTGGACGCTGACGCCCAACGCCATCAGGTCGAACACGGCGATGGCGAGGCCGGCGTCGCCCGCCCAGGCGTCGAGCCGTGCTCCGCCGATCGTTTCGCGCGCGTACTTGATGGACGTGCCCAGCGCCACCAGTCCCGTGCGAAAGACGAGAGACGAGACGCCCAGCAAATCTGCGCGGGTGTAGCTCGGGCCCAGGGCCGCCGCGCCGGCTCCCCACGTGAAGCGGCTCACCCGCAGGGCCAACGCCCCGGTCGAGAGCGTGTTGCCCGCGGGATAGGACTCATATGCGCCTTCGACCGCCACGTGGTGGATGGTGGCGAGACCGGCCGGGTTGGCGAAGATCGCGCCCGCGTCGCCGACCAGGGCCGCTCCCGCCCCCCCCATGCCCGCTCCACGCACCGAGCCCAGCAGGGCGGGGAGACTGCCCTCGCCCTGAGCGACGAGCGCGGACGCGAGCAGAACGTCGCTCAGCGCCGTCAGGAGCAACGCACGGGGGACGCGCCCCTTCATCTATTGCAGGCGCAAGACGGCGAGCTGGGGAACGAGCGACGTGCGCAGGGCCGTCCCGGAACTAGTGGAAAACAGGAGCGTGAAGCCCGGCGTGCTGGGGGCCTGCTGCATCACGTAGTAGCTTCCCGACCCGGCGCGGAGCATCCCCGCGAGCTGTGCCGAGCTACCAGTGACGGACTGCGGGGCAAGCGGAAACTGCGCCGGCAGCTTGGTGTTGTTGCACGCGGTACGGAGGGTCGGGAACGCGGTGCGAAACTGCCATTTGACGTACTGCAGCTCAGGCGGCGTCGGGAATGAGGGAAGGTCCGAAACGTAGTTCGCGAGCGTCCACTGCTCGACGATGGTCGGGAAGGTCGTGCCGGTCCTCGCCACGACGTTGCCGACCCCAACTTGGTTAGTGGCCTCGAGCGACCGGGTGAACGTATTCACCGCGGCCTGCGTCGTGCCCCCGGCGAACCGGTCCACGAGAAAGCGGACGAAGAGCCAGTAGGCTCCGCGTTCCGCCAACCCGCCGATGCCGGCCGTGTCCACGAGGAAGTGACTCTGGGGCGCCGTGAGATACTGCCCAGCGTTGTACAGGTCGCCGAACACGAAGTCGCAAAACGTAGCCGTGTCCGGCAGGAACTGCCGACCGCCGTTCTCCTCCGCGTAATGCGACAGCCCCTCGTTGAGCCACAAGTCTTCCGGGAATCCGCCCAGTATGAGGAAGTGCTGATTGAAGCTGATCATATGCTGGAATTCATGAATGAACGTCACCGGCACGAGCTGCTTCACTTCGGTCGTCGTGTGGATGCAGCTCACGGTGCCGGACGGATCGGGGGACATGGAATAGAAAATCTCCGCGTTGTTGCCTCCCGAAAATCCGCTGATCAGATCGCCGCCGTAGAAATAACCCGCGACGAAGCCGAACGCCGGGTCGTTACACTGCGCCGAGGTCACGAGCGAGTTCACCTTGGGCGTCATGAGCACCAGCACCAGCCCGTTCCGGTCGATGTCCGACTCCCGCCCGAACGCGGCGGTGTCGGTCGGGTACAGCAGCGTGTCGAATACCGCCGCGACGGAGTCGAGATCGGCCGTGGTCAGCGTGTCCCGCGAAGCATTGTCGACGTACACCGCCACGTGCGCCCCAACGGTCTTCGCCGTCGCCGTCACGGTGGGATGCGTGGAGCAATTCAGGTTCCCGCACACCTTGAAGGTGCCGGGCGTCCCGGGGCTGATCATTTGTGGAACGGGAGGGGCGGCGGCGGGCCGGCGCATCGGAGTCCGCGCGACGAGCTCACGTTCCGCCCGTCGCAACGTGAGGTCGAACTGTTGGGCGACGCTCGACCGCGCAGCCAGGGGAGCGGCGGCGAGCGGGGGGGCGGCGAGCGGGTTGCCGCCCAGCTTGAACGCCTGCGAGTCGTCTGGGACGCTGCTCGCTGATAGTGGGACCACGAGGTACTCGATGGTCGCGGAGCCTGACGGGTTCGCCTGAAACACGGCGCATCCCGCGGTCTGCGTCGGGTCGATCGCGGCGTAGGCAGCCACGCCGAGGTTCACCTGGCCACCGCTCGTCGCGGTGCATGCCGCCAGCGGCTTCGGCCCCGGCGGACTCGAGCTACAGGCCGCCGCCAGAAGCGACGACACCGCCACCACCCACAAGCCCTTCGGCATCGCGTGACCCCCCTCGTCCTGACCCTCGAGTGATTTCCCCGGCGCGCTCGAGCGCCAGGCGGAAGCAGATCGGCCCTGCGACCGTGTGAACTCCAATCATCGCTACGAGCAGGGTCTCGAGGGAGACCCCCCACTCCGGGAAGGCGCGCCGGGCGAGCTGCGCCAGCACGACCGCCATTCCCAGCTGGGATATGAGGCCGAGCCAGCCCTCCCGGGCGAGGGCGGGCGTCACACCGGGATGGCGTCCCGCCCAAAGGACACCGTACCGCAGGGTCACCGCCCGAAGGCCGATGAGGAGGAGCACCCAGGGCCACCAGTCGGCCAGGACCCCCATCCGCAGCCCTGCCCCGCTCAGGGCGAAGAGCAGGACATACACGACGAGCGTGCCGCGTTTCAGGTCGGTACCCAAGCGATCGCCCTCGGCGGGCGGCGCGAAGCTCTCAAGATAGAACCCCGCCGCGAGGGCGATGATCAGGGTGTAGAGGTGCGTCAGGCGCGCGACCTGGGGCACGATGAACGCGACGGCCACGAGGAGGAGCGCGGTGTCACCTCGCACCAGATGAAGAGTCCGGTGCAACGCGTAGCCCAGGAGCAGACCCACGGCCAACGAAGCAACCAGGCCGCCCAGTGCCAACCCCGCCACCGCAAGGGTGACGGTGCCCGCGCTCCCGAGCGCCTTGCCCGCCACGATGACCAGGGCAAACAGGACCACCACGGCCAGGTCCTGCGCCACCGTTACGCCGAGCAGCCCGCGCGCGTACGGACCGCGTGCGTCGAGCTCCTCGACCATGGCCATCGACACGACCGGGGATGACGCCGCTGCGAGCGTGCCGAGCACGAGCGACACCGCCGCGCGATCTCCCCACGCTTGATGTGCGGTGAACGGAAGCCATGGGGTCACCGACAGCGTGATGAGCGATACTACGACGAAGGGAAACACAATCGCGCCGGCGGCGACGCGCGTCAGTGCGAGCCGATCACGGCGCAGCTCGGAGAGCCGCAGCGTCATTCCCACGGTGAGGGCGATCAGGGTGAGCGCGGCGTCGTGCAGAAAGCCCAGCGCTTCCACTTCCTCGCGCCGGACCAGCCCGAGCCACGCCGGACCGACGGCGAAACCGACGAGCACGTAGCTGGTGACGCGGGGCAACCGCGCCTTCAGCGCGAGGTCGGCGCCGAGGTAGGCCGCGAGCAACAGAAATGCGAGCGCGAGCGTGGCCCGCGCCTCGAGGGGACTGTTCGCCGTCACCCGATGCAGCAGCGCCATCACCACACCCAGCGCGAACAGGCTCGCGACGCGGCGCATGGGGCCACAAGATATCCGTCGCCGCGCGCTTTTGACAATGCATCGAGGCGCCGGTATCATTCCTCGTAGCCGTATGGCGTTCGTTCACCTCCACACCCACAGCGAGTACTCTCTCCTCGACGGCGCCAACCGGATCCCCGACTTGCTCGAGCGGGTCCAGGCGCTCGGGATGGACTCGCTCGCGATCACCGACCACGGCAACCTGCACGGCGCCTGGCAGTTCTATGCCGAGGCGCGGGCCCGTAAGGTCCGCCCCATCCTCGGCTTCGAGGCGTATCTCGCGTTCGGCGAGCGCCATCGGCGCGAGCGCCCCACTGATGCGCCAGGCCCGTACTCGCACCTCGTCCTCCTCGCGAAGAACCGCACCGGTTACCACCACCTCGTCAAGCTTTCCTCCATCGGCTTCCTGGAGGGCTTTTACCGCCGGCCCCGGATCGACCGCGAGGTCCTGGAGCAGTACTCGGACGGGGTGATCGGGCTCGCCGCCTGTCTGTCGGGTGAGATCGCCCTGTATCTCCGACAGGGGAACTACGAGGCAGCCAGGGCGAGTGCCCAGTACTTCGCGCGCGTGTTCGGCCCCGACGGGTTCTGGCTCGAGGTCCAGAACCACGGGCTGGCCGAGGAGAAAGCGGTCACCGCGGGCATGTTTCAACTGGCTCAGGACCTGGGCCTGCCGGTCGTGGCGACGAACGACGCCCACTACCTGCGGAAGGAGGACGCCGAAGCGCACGACGTCCTGCTCGCGATCGGCACCGGGAAGGACCTGGACGATCCGAACCGCTTCCGGTTCTTCGGCCAAGAGAGCTACGTCAAGTCCGAGCCGGAGATGCGCGCGCTGTTCCCCGACCACCCCGAGGTGGTGGCGGAGACCCAACGCATCGCGGAGCTGTGCGAGTTCGACTTCGAGAAGCGCTATTTCCTGCCGCAGTACCCGCGCCCCGCCGAGTTCGCGTCCGACAACGACCTCCTCGTGCACCTCGCGCGCGCCGGGACGCGGGTGCGCTACGGCGATGCGGTGCCCCCGGAGGTCCAGGCGCGCCTCGACTACGAGCTCCAGGTCATCTCCCACACCGGGTACGCCGGGTACTTCCTGATCGTCTACGACATCGTGAAGGCCGCGAAGGACCGCGGCATTCCGGTGGGGCCCGGCCGCGGCTCGGCCGCGGGCTCGCTGGTCGCGTACGCGCTCGGCATCACGGACATCGACCCGCTCAAGTTCGACCTGCTGTTCGAGCGGTTCCTCAATCCCGAGCGCATCTCGATGCCGGATATCGACCTCGACTTTTGCTTCGAGCGTCGCGGCGAAGTCATCCAGTACATCCGGGAGCGCTACGGTCGCGACTCCGTGGGTCAGATCATCACCTTCGGAACCCTCAAGGCGCGCGCCGCCTTCCGGGACGTCGCGCGCACGCTGCGGGTGGAGCCGGGCGAGGTGGACCGCTTTACCAAGATGATCCCGGCCGGCCCCGGCATCACCGTCACGCTGGCGGACGCCCCGGAGCGATCGCCCGAGCTGCGACAGCTCGCCCGCCAGGACGACCGCGTCCGGAAGATCCTCGAGCTGGGCACCCGGATCGAGGGGCTGGCGCGCCACGCATCGGTGCACGCCGCGGGTATCGTGATCGCGCCCGGGCCACTCACCGATTACGTGCCCGTCTGCCTCGCCCCGCAGGAAGCGGAAGCGATCATCACGCAGTACGACATGGTCGCGCTCGAGAAGGTCGGGATGCTCAAGATCGACGTCCTCGGCCTGCGGACGCTGACGGTGATCCACGACGCGGTCGCGATGGTCCGGGAGCGCCACGGCGTCACCCTCGACATGAACGGGCTCGACCTCGCAGACCCCCTCGTCTACGAGCTGCTCGGCTCGGGCCGGACGGCGGGCGTCTTCCAGTTCGAGTCCCCCCTCGCCACGGATTGCCTGCGCAGCATGAAGTGCGATCGCTTCGACGATCTCGTGGCGACCAACGCCCTGCTCCGTCCCGGTCCGCTCGACACCGGGATGCATCTCGTGTTCATCAACCGCAAGCTCGGCCGCGAGCCGGTGCGATTCCCACACCCCGCGCTCGCCGAGATACTCAAGCCCACCTACGGCGTCATCACGTATCAGGAGCAGGTGATGCGCATCGCGAACGTGCTCGCCGGCTTCTCCCTCGCCGAAGCCGACGTGCTGCGGAAGGCGGTCGGGAAGAAGGACAAGGAGCTGATTCAGCGCGAGCTGGGCCGCTTCGTGGAGCGGGCGGCGGCGCTCGGGCACGCCCGGCGTGTGATCGAGGACATCGCCGCACAGATCGAGACGTTCGGGCGCTACGGCTTCAACAAGTCGCACGCGGTGGCGTATTCCGTGCTGTCCTATCAGACCGCGTGGCTCAAGGTCCACTACCCGGCCGAGTTCATGTCGGCGCTGCTGTCGTCCGAAATCGGCGACACGGACAACGTGGTGGGCTACATCAACGAGGCACGAGAGCTGGGACTCGACGTGTTGCCGCCCGACGTGAACGAGTCAGGCTTCAAGTTCACCGTGGTCGCCGACCGGCGGCTCCGGTTCGGGCTGGGGGGCATCAAGAACGTCGGTGCCGGGGCCATCGAGTCCATCATCGCGGGCCGTACGAGCGGCGGACCCTACGCCTCGCTCGTAGACCTGTGCGAGCGGATCGACCTGCGGCTCTGCAACAAGCGCGTGCTCGAGTCGCTCATCGACGCCGGCGCCTGTGACTCGCTCACGGGAAACGGCGGGGGGCAGCGGGCCCAGCTCGTCGCGGCGCTCGACGCCGCGTTCGCCGAGGCCCAGGTACGCCAGCAGGAGCGACAGGCTGGCCAGCACGCCCTCTTCGGGGAGGAGACACCGGTGGTTCCCAGCCCCCCGGCCCCCTTCCCGGAGGTGGCCCCCTGGAGCGAGCACGACCGGCTGGCACGCGAGAAGGCCGTGCTCGGCTTCTTCATCTCCGGCCACCCTCTCGCGCGTTACCGCCTGGAGGTGGAGCTTTTCGGGACGCGTACCACGGCCACGCTGGGGCAGTGGAGCGACCAGAAGGTGCGCGTCGCGGCGGTGGTAACGGTGGTCAAGCGGCAGATCTCGAAGAAGACGGGCGCCGAATACGCGCGCCTCACTCTCGAGGACTTTCACGGCACCGCGGAGGCGCTGGTGTTTCCAGAAGCGTGGGCCAAGCTGAACGACGTGATCCGCACCGACCGGGCGCTGCTGCTGTCGGGAAGCTACAGCGCGCGCGACCGCGGGGAGGAGCAGGCGCCGTTCATCGTCGAAGCCGCCCAGCCGCTCGACGAGCTCAAGGCCAGCGGCGCGATCGGCGTCGCGCTCCGCTGGTCGCCCGATGCCCCCCCGCCCCCCGACGCGACGCGCGCGGTGGCCGCCCTGTGCGCGGCGCACCCGGGCCCGGCGCCCGTCCTGGTGGAGTGGACGGAACGGGAGAGAAACGGACCCTCGGGTCTCCCCGGGCTTGCGCCCGGAGTCAGCGCGCGGCTCCGCAGCCGCTCGCTGCACGTGGACGTCGCGGACGAGCTGGTGGCAGCGTTGCGCGAGCTGGTCGGGCCCGACCGAGTGCACCTCGTGAGAGCGACCTGACTCGTGGCGACGCATACGCTGGACTTTGAGCGTCCGCTCCTCGAGCTCGAGCGCCAGATCGAGGAGGTGAAGCGAGTCGCGGGCGAGACCGCGGTCGACATGACCAAAGAGCTCGCGCCGCTCGAGAAACGGCTCGCCGAGCTCCGCGCCGAGGTCTACAAGAACCTGACGCCGATGCAGCGGGTCCAGGTGGCGCGGCATCCGAAGCGGCCATACACGCTCGACTACGTGAGCACCGTGTTCACCGATTTCGTGGAGCTGCACGGAGACCGGCTGTTCCGGGACGACCCGGCGATCGTTGGCGGATGGGCACGGCTCGACGGCATGAGCGTCATGGTGATCGGCCACCAGAAGGGGCGCGACACGAAGGAGAACCTGCGGCGCAACTTCGGGATGGCCCATCCCGAGGGGTACCGCAAGGCGCTCCGGCTGATGCGCCTCGCGGAGCAGTTTCGTGCGCCGGTGATCACGCTGGTCGACACGCCGGGGGCGTACCCCGGTCTCGGAGCCGAAGAGCGGGGCCAGGCGGAGGCGATCGCCCGCAACCTGGTCGAAATGGCGACCCTCCGGACGCCGATCATCACCGCCGTCATCGGCGAAGGAGGCTCGGGAGGCGCACTCGCCGTCGGCCTCGCCGATCGCGTCGTGATGCTTGAGAATTCCGTGTATTCCGTGATTTCACCGGAGGGGTGCGCCGCTATTCTCTGGAAGGACGCGAGCCAGCGGGAGCGCGCGGCCGAAGCGCTCAAGATCACCGCAGACGATCTGCTCGAGCTGGGCGTGATCGACGAGATCATCGCCGAGCCGCGGGGCGGGGCGCATGCCGACCCCGAAGCCGCGGCCGAGGCCCTGGGCGACGCCCTGCGCCGGCACGCGCGCCACCTCCGTAAGGTCAGGATTGAAAAGCTCCTCAAACGCCGGGAAGAGAAGTACCTTTCGATGGGAGCGTTGAGCGAGAAGTGAGTTGACCGACGTCGTCGAAGTCCGGTTCAAAGGGAACCGTAAAGAATATTTCAGCTGGCCATCCGCAGAGCCCCTCGCCTTACACGATCCGGTGATCGTCGAAGTCGAGCGCGGCCAGGATTTCGGCCGCGTGTCGGCGCTCGGCCCGGTCGCCGCGAAGAAGTGTGCCGGAGGCTGCAATGGCTGCAGCCTGGCGGCGGCAGCACCGCCTGCCGACGCACCGCCACCACGGCGAGTGCTCCGACGCGCCACCGCCATCGACGCCGCGCAGGCCGAGCAGCTGCACCGCGAAGAAGACGATGTCCGGCGCCGCGTGATGGAGCAGGTGAACCGGCACGCCCTCTCCATGAAGGTCTCCGATGCCGAGTGGCAGTGGGACCGGAAGAAGCTCACGGTGTACTTCACCGCCGAGCAGCGTGTGGACTTTCGCGCCCTGGTGCGCGATCTCGCGAGCGCGTTTCGCACGCGCATCGAGCTGCGCCAGATCGGCGCGCGCGACGAGGCGAAGCGGCTGGACGGGGTGGGCCGCTGCGGCCGCCAGTACTGCTGCTCGAGCTGGCTGCCGGAGCTCCGGCCGGTCAGCCTGGCGCTCGCCAAGGACCAGCACCTCTCGCTCAATCCGTCGCAGATCTCGGGAGGCTGCGGGCGCCTGCTGTGTTGCCTCCGCTACGAGCACGACTTCTACGTGCAGACACGCAAGCGCTTTCCCAAGGAAGGCAAGACGGTGCGCACGAAGGTCGGTGCCGAGCGGGTGCTCGCCGTCGACATCTTTCGCGAGACGGTGACCCTCCGGAGCGAGGAGGGGGGGGGCGACACCCGCGTGCTGGCGCTCGAGCGGCTGAAGGCCGAGGTCGCCGATGTCTAAGTTCTACCTCACCACCGCCATCGACTACTCGAATGGCGAGCCGCACCTCGGGCACGCGCTCGAGAAGATCGGCGCCGATTGCATCGCCCGCTACCACCGGTTCAAAGGCGACGACGTCCATTTTGTCATGGGAATGGACGAGCATGGGCAAAAGGTCGCCCAGGCCGCGGAGAAGCAAGACCTGCCGCCGCAGGCATGGGTCGACCGGATCGCGGCGAGCTTCGAGGCCACGTGGCACCGCCTCGACTGCTCGAACGACGATTGGATCCGCACCACCGAGCCGCGCCACACCGCCTCCGTGACCGCCTTCATCGGTCGGATTCGCGAACGCCATCCCGATGACATCTTCATCGGCGAATACGAAGGCCTGTACTGTGTCGGCTGCGAGGAGTTCAAGCAGCCGTCGCAGATCGTCGACGGCCACTGCGTCGAGCACCCCACGCTCACGCTGCAAAGACTCAAGGAGACGAACTACTTCTTTCGCTTGAGCCGATACGCCCAACGCCTGCACGGGCTGATCACCTCGGGGGAGTTCCGCGTCGAGCCCGAGATTCGACGCAACGAGATCCTGCGCCTCCTCGAAGATGGCCTGGAAGACGTCTCCATCTCGCGCGCGCGCTTCCCGTGGGGCATTCCGTTTCCGGGCGCGCCCGAGCATACGGTCTACGTCTGGTTCGATGCGCTCATCAACTACATCACCGCCGCCGGCTTCCCCCAGCCGGGGTACGAGCGCCTCTGGCCCGCGGACCTGCACGTGATCGGCAAGGGCATCACCCGGCTGCACTGCGCGCTCTGGCCGGCCATGCTGCTCTCGGCCAACCTCGCGCTGCCGCGGCTCGTGTGGGCCCACGGGTACGTCCAGTGGGGCGGTGCCAAGGTGTCGAAGTCCACGGGTGGCGCCTTGAGCGTCGACGAAGCGATCGACCGTCGCGGTGTGGACGCCCTGCGCTACTTTCTGCTGCGTGAGGTCGGCTTCGCGAACGACGGCGACTTCACGTGGGAGCGACTCGATGCGCGCTACAACGCCGACCTCGCCGATACGCTCGGGAACCTCGTGAAGCGCTCGCTCGACATGATCCACCGCTACCGCGGGGGGACCGTGCCCCGGGACGCCGCGGGACGCGCGGCCGACGGACCGCTCGAGGAAGCGGCGTGCGAGCGCGCGGCCGCGTATCAGCGCGCGATGGATGGCTATCGCCTCGAGGAAGGCGCGGCGCAATGCGTCGAGCTCGCCGCGCGCGCCAACCGCTACATCCAGGAGACGGCGCCCTGGGAGCTCGCGAAGGCCGGTAAAGACGCCGAGCTCGATCGGGTTCTCGCCGCCCTGGCACGCACCGTGGCTCGGCTCGCGCTGCTCACCCGGCCGTTCATCCCGGCGACCGCCCGCGCGATCTGGGCTCTGTTTCCGGAGGCCCCGGCCCTCGACACCGTTTTGCTGGAGGACGTGCCCGGGCTGGACGTCCGAGGGCAGCGCATCGCCAAGCCGCCCATCCTGTTCCCGAAGCCGAAAGCACCGGCCGCCTAAAATGCCCCAAAAGACGGTGATTTTGATCACTATCGAGTGTGTTGACGCCTTCTAAATCGAGCCGTACTTTAGACCTCCACCCGGGAACCGGACCCCACGCCCTGTCCGGATTCTCCATCCGCAGGTTGATGCGGGACCGGTGCGCCATTGTGCCGGGTCGAATGGTTTTTCGATGCGAGGTCGCGTGGGGCACATGCGTAAAAAGGTCGAGCGACGCTGGACCGTTATGGTGGTGCCTCATGGCTCGGGTTCGTCCCGCGCCGTCGAGGTGTCCCAGACGTTCGTGAAGGTCCTGGTCGGGATCGGCAGCGTGCTCGCGCTGGCGTTCCTCGTGCTGGGCGTTGCCGCTGTTTCCCGTGGAGTGAACATCACCCACAGCCGCGCGCTCGAGAACGAGAACCGCATCCTCGCCGATGAAATCCAACGGATGCGCGAGCGCATGACGGGGCTGCGTGACACGTTGCACTCGTTCGGCGTGCGCGAGCAGGAGCTCCGGCTCCTGGCCGGGCTCACGCCCACCGATACGACCGTGCAGCAGGCCGGCATCGGCGGCCCCGCCGGCACCTGGTCGGAGCGCGACAGCCTGAAGGGCCTCGGCCCCAACGGCCAGCAGGCCCTCGCCGCCCGCCTCGACGTCGACGCCCTCGCCCGCCGGGCGAACATCCTGGTCCGCTCGCTGAACGAGGCATACGACTCGCTGTCCCGCCAGCGCGAGCGGCTCGCCGCCACACCGTCGATCATGCCGACCAAGGGGTGGCTCACGAGCGCGTTCGCGCGTGAGCGCTATCATCCGATCCTGCACCTGGCCCGCCCGCACGAGGGCATCGATGTCAGCGCGCCCATGGGGGCCGAGATCGAGGCGCCCGCCGCCGGCGTGGTCACGGACGTGAAGTGGGAAGAGGGTTACGGCAACATGATCACGATGGATCACGGCTTCGGGCTGGTGACGCGGTTCGCGCACTGCTCGAAGATCCTCGTGGTGCGCGGGCAGCGCGTGAAACGCGGGCAGAAGATCGCGCTCGTCGGCTCGACCGGCCTCTCCACCGGGCCGCACCTGCACTACGAGGTGTGGGTGAACGGCAAACCGGTGGACCCGATGAAGTACGTGATGCCGGATGCCATCGTGGATTGACGGGTCGCGGGTGAAGCTGGTCAGCGAGAGGGGGCGCGGCGGGTTGCGCCCCCTGCGTCGTTTCGGGACCCCATCTAGGGTCGCGTGGCTGGCGCTGCTCGGTGCCGCGGGTTGCGGTGGCGCGCGCTCCGCGATGGAGCAGTCGGGCGCGCCGAGCGCCGGCAAGATCATCACGGCCGACGTGATTGCGGCGTCCGGCGCCAAGACAGCCTGGGATGCCATTCGGTTGACGGTTCACAACGTACAGCTGCGCGAGCGCCGTGGCCGCGCGAGCGGAATTCAACGCCGCGGCCAGGCGTCCATATACCTGGACGATCAAGTGCGCGTGATCCTCGACAACAGCCGCATCTATGACCTGCAGGTGCTCCAACAAGTCGCCGCCGCCGACATCCTCACGATCGAAGTGCTCACGGGGCTCGACGCGACGACGTACTACGGTGCCAGTTCGACCGCCGGCGCCATCGTAATCACGACCACGACCGGCAGGCCCTGACGCCGGCCGGGGTCCCGCCGGGCGGCCGCCCCTGCCATCTCCTGACATCACCTGACCCTCACGGATTGCGGTCCGTACAACCGTGGAAGTTTGGGTTGTTCAACTCCTCCACCGGGATTGCCATCTGGATCGCGTCGCCATAGGTGCCCCCCTTAAACCAGGCACCTATCGGGTAGACGGTAATCACAGTGAAGAAAGCACTGTACTGGCGGACCTCCCGGCGCATGTCACCCAGCCGGTGTCCTGTGCTGAACATCCAAAACGCGCGTTCGGAGAACATCAGGCGCCTTCGGGCGAGGGGGCTTCCCGGATCGGCGAGCGGCGCCAGCGTCGTTCCAGCCACGGGGCGGTACGACGTGTCCAAAGGCACGGGCAACAACGTCGCATCCGCCCTCGGAACGTTGAGCTTACCCAGCCAGGTCACGGCATCATTGGCCTGCAGCGCCGCCTCGGCCTCGATGAGTCGCGCTTCGATTCCGCTCGCGATCTTGACGGGACTCGTCTGTCCCCAGATCCCCTGACGGAGGACCCTGAAGCCGTACTGGCTGTCGAAAATCAAGTCGCTCGCCTTTCCCAGTTGGGTCGGAACTCGTGGATCCCCGGCGCTCACGAAGGGAAGGCCATTGACGCCCTCGGTATCGGCCACCGTGTAGCGTTTGGCGCCGTTGTTCAGCGCATTGATCTGGTTCACGTTGGCGGCGACCGAGTGCGTGACGTCGTAATGGAAGGTGGTGGGGACGCTGCTCACGGCGACGCTCGCGTCCGCGAAGTCGCCGCGATCCACGAGTGCCCGTCCCTTGATCACGTTGGCGAAGTTCGCCACGCTGACACTGTCGGCTCCACCGAGGTTCGCGAGCGCAGAGTCGGCGTTCGCGATCGCCAGGGCGAACACGGAGTCGTCAGACAATGGATTGCCGTACGCGACGTCACTCCCGGCCACGCTGTCGAGCGGAATCCCGTTGCAGTAGTGCTCTCCCATCAGCACCTGCACATACCCCATAACCGCGAACATCCGACCGATGTTGGTCAGAGGCGTCGGAGAGTACTTCCGCAGACCGTCGATCGCGACGCGCGCCTGGGTTCGAACCCGGTTGAGGTTGCGAAACGGCCCCGCATTGAAGGTGTTCGTCGGATCCCAGATGCGCTGGTCTTGATTGTTGCGCTGGACGAACGTGTCACCGGAGCGCCACTCGTCGGCGAGCAACCCGCCGAACATGAACAGTGCATCCGGTCCCTGCGTGCCGCTCACAGCCTGGGCCAGCCGCAGCACCGCCCCATTGTGGAGAGACACCGCACTGGCGGCTGAGTTGGCTTGGAGGATGATGTCCGGGTCCGTCACGCTCAAAAAGTCCTTACACCCGAGAAGCGGCAGCGTCGCCAGGCCGGTCAGGCTCAGGGCGCGCCGCAGCCACCGGACGGTGTGGTAGGAAGTCATGGTGCTAGATCCCCCCTTCGCTAGGGTCGATGTCCGGTGGCGTTCTCAGAATCCGACGTTGAGCCGAAACGTCCAGTAGGTCGGCGGCGGTGCGGTCTGGAAGTTGCTCACGATTCCAGTCGCTCCTTCGAAGTAGTTCGCCTCGGGGTCGATGCCGCTGAACCCGGTGGCCTTCCAGAGGTTCCGGCCAGCGACCGTGAAGCTCAGCCGCTCAGCGCGGAAAGCGTGGGCCCACTCGGCCGGAAACTCGTAGGTGGCCGAGGCCTCCCGCAGCCGAATGAAGGTCGCGTTTTCGATGAATCCATACTGAGTCCCGGACGGCGTCTCCCGCAGCGCGACCACGCGCGCTTGCTCCCACAGCGGCGAAGTGGGGTCTACCAAGCCGCGGCAGTTGTTCCGCGACTGGCAGCGAATGCGGTCGGTCCCGTTCAGCTGGAAGTAGCCGCTCTTGTGGTCGAACAGCCCGATGATGCGGAGCCGCCTGTTGAACAGGTCGAATCCCGTCGCATAAGTCACTTCCCACCTGGGATTTGCATATCCCACGAACACCGCGCTGTCGGCCACTGTGATCTCGTTCGCGGTAATGAGGCCGTCGTGGTTCGCGTCATTGAACGTGTACGGGCGCTGCCACCAGCCATTGATCGGGTAGCCCACCTGCTGCCGCGTCGTCGCACCGATAATGGGCGGCACGCCGCCCATGTCTGCGATGAAGTTGGTGTTGTAGGCGGCGTTGACGCTCAGATCCCATCCGAACCCCGGCTTGTCGACCAGCCGTAGATCTCCGAGCGCCTCGACGCCGCGGTTCACCACGGCCCCGATGTTTTCGAACCGGGTGACTGGCCCACCCGCCCCGGGGGGCAGCGTGCGAGCGATAAGCGCGTTCTTGGTTCGTTTGTTGTAGTATGTCAGCTCGATGTTGACCCGCTGATCCAGCAGCGTCGCATCCCCGCCGAACTCGTACTCGCGCGCCCGTTCGGGCTTCAGGCCGGTGTTCCCCAGGGCGCTGAAGATGATGGCGTTATTGTCTCGGCCAGCCACGCTTGCGGTGGTCGGCAGGAAGAATCGGATCGCGTCGGTGGCACCCGGTTGGACCCCGGAGGCACCGACGGCGCCACGCAGACGCACGCTGTTGATCCAGCGCCATTTCGGGAAGAAGGGCTCGTCCGATATCACGTACGACACGCTCAGCTTCGGATAATACACCGCCTTGAAGTCCGACCCGAAGGCGCTGTTGCCGTCGGCCCGCAGGCCCGCCGAAACAAACAGCCGTTCCTTGTAGCCGAACTGCTGCTCCACGAACGCACCCAGTGTCTTCGAGACGGTCGTGCTCTCAGCCACCTGCGCTACACCGCCGGCGGTGAGGGTGGTGGCCGTAGGCGCTAGATCGTTTGCGATGGCGACATTGAGGTTGTTGTTGTTCTTGAAGTACTGCACGCCCACCGTCGTCCGCGACGTGAGTCTGGGATTGAGGGTGAACGAGGCCGTCCCGTGAAAGTCGAACGTGTACTGGAAGAAGCTCGTCCGGTTGTCCTGCTTGAACCCGGCCGTGTCCGCAAACGTGGCGGTAAAGTTGACGCACTGATTGCGCCGACAGAGGTCCGTGTCCAACCGGCTGGTATAATCGACCCCGCCGACCGCGCGAAACGCGAGCCAGCTCGTGGGCCGCCAGTTGGCTGTGCCGCTCCCGATAAACCGGTTGACGTCCTGCCCGATTTCTTCCGCAAACATCGAGTCCGGAGTGAACAGCCGATAGCCGTAATGGCCGTTGTCTTTGTTCCCCGGCCCACCCAGCGCATTCGACAACAGACCCGTCGTGTTGTTGTCCGTGGGCGGAACGCGCAGTGTGCTGGAGATGAAGTTCGTCGATGCCTGCACGTCAACCCGAGGGTTCAGGGTCGCCTGGACGTTCGCGCGCACGCTGGTGCGCCGCAGGGCGTTGGGATGCAGTTGCTCGTCCGAGACGGAGCTGATCTGCCGCACGTGTAGCAAGGTGTCTACGGCGAAGGGCGGCATCTTGAGCTGACCGACCTCGTCTTCCCACTCCCCGGAGAAGAAATACCGGACCGCTTCCGAGCCGCCCGATACCTGCAAGCCGTATTGCTGGCGGTGACCGGTGCCGTTGGGCGACGCCAGGGGGTCATCGAACAGGTTGTACTTGGTGACGCTGTCCTGGACGCAATACTGCGGATCCGTCGCCGCGCGCACGGTTTGGGTGAGGATACACTGCGTACCGTTCGTAGGCCGCGAGTTATGCGCGGTGGTCGTATCGGTGGCACTGCGCCAGCCGCGGTAGGCATCGGGATATGTGTTGTTATCGGTGATCACGCCTTGCTCGGCGTATACGGTCCAGCGCGTCCTGCCAGGAATGCCACGCTTGGTCGTAATGACGATCACCCCGTTCGCGGCGTCGGTCCCGTACAACGCCGACGCCGACGGGCCCTTCACCACGTCTATGGACTCGATCTCGTCAGGAGCGAGATCGTTGACCCTGCTCGGCGGCGCGCAGCCTACGTCGCACACCGAGGAGGACCGGTTCTGACTGATGATCCGGATGCCGTCGACGACATACACCGGCTCATTGTTGAGTGAGAGGCTGTTGGTCCCGCGGATGCGTACGCGCGAAGGCGATCCGGTCTGCGTGCCCGTCAGCACATCGACACCGGGAGCGTGCGCGCCGATCAAGTCGGTCAACGTCTGGATGTTCCCCTTCTCGACGACGCTGGGTGCCTCAATCCGCACGATGGTGTTCCCGACCTCCTTCTTGGCCTGATCGCCCGTTGAGGTCACGACCACCTCGTCCAAGGAATAGGGCGACAGCGCCAGCGCGAGGTCGACCACGGCCGTCTCGCCGGAAGTCACGGTGAGGACGTGAGATGCCGCGCCGAAGCCAACGGCGCTAGCCCGTACGGTCACCGCACCGCCCGGGACGGGCGACAGCCGGTAGCGTCCCTCGGCGTTGGTTTGGACGATGAGGGATGTGCCGACGACCGTGACCCGCGCGCCGGAGAGGGGCTGGCCCGAGGCTTCGTCGGTGACGCGGCCCGCCACGGTGCCTTGCTGGGCTCGCACGGCGGCCGGGACCCAACCGACGAGCCCGCCCAAGACCGCGACAGTCGGGAACGCGTGACGGATGGAGCGCAGACGGCTGAGCGACATGTGACCCTCCCGGTGTTGCGTCAACGCGACGGCTGCGACGCACGCATGGCGCGATACCGCGATGGGTACCACGCCTGCGCGACGTGATCACGACTGGTATGACGAATGACATCTCGCGCGAGCCGCCCCGACGGCAGGACGAGGCGAACACGCACGGCAACAGCCGAAAAGGAACCGGGCGGCGTCCTTGTGGAACGCGCGCCCAGTCAGTGCTGCAGATACTGCGCCATTCTGAAACAAAGGGGGCGCCAGCGGTGCTGTGGCGCCCGCGCAACACCTACTTCGAGAAGTCCACCTTCGGCGGCTGCGCCGCCCCGGGCGTCTGGAGCTCGAAGTACTCGCGCGGCCCCTTTCCGATCGCCTTGGCCGTAAGCACCTGCGGGAAGCGGCGGATGTAGGCGTTGTAGCGGTTCACCGCGTCATTGTAGTCTTGCCGCGCCACGGCGATCCGATTCTCCGTGCCCTCGAGCTGATCCTGCAAGGCCCGGAAATTCTCGTTGGACTTGAGCTGCGGATAGTTCTCCGCGATGGCGAGAAGGCGGCCCAGCGGGGCCGTCAGCGCCGCATTCGCTTGCGCCATCTCCTGCAAGTTACCGCCCTGCACGGCGCCGGCGAGCTTGGCGCGCGCCTCCGACACCTCGCCGAATACGGTCTGCTCCTGCTTGGCGTATCCCTTCACCGTCTCGACCAGATTGGGCACGAGATCGGCGCGGCGCTGCAGCTGCACTTTGATCTGCGATCCGGCGGCGTTCACCTGCTCGTCATACGTTTGAATCGTGTTGTAGCCACACCCGGCCGCGAATACCAAGCCGGCAATTAGAACGGAGCGCTTCAGGGCGTACACGAGATCCTCTCTCTAGGACAGACGGTTCACATAGTCGGCGGTGCGGGCCACCGCCGCGAGATACGCGGGCACCAGGGGATCGCCGGCGCCTCCGAGCTTGAGCGCCGGGCCGCCGCTCGCATGCCGTACCAGCGGTACGAGGCCGTCGGCGGGGAAGCCCACGAGGGCCGCCGCGCTCTGCACCAGCTCCTCGTGACCGGCGGGCACCGGGCGGCCGGCGAGCCGCAGCACCGCTCGGAGCATCGTGAAGAACCCCGCGGCGCTCCCTACGATCACCCGCGACAGCTGTTGCGGCTCGTCCCGCAGTGCGGCATACGCCTGGCGCAGTCGGACGAGCTTCTCCATGAGCTCGCGCTCGACCTGGCGTCGGAGGTCGGCGCGGTCGGTGCGCACCCCGGGCCACGGGTCGCGGCCCGCGAGAAGGCGGTGGTGTTGCCGCATGTCTTCGTACTCGATCGGGAACGCATCGGCCGAAGCCCGCCACTCGGCCTCGGTGAAGATTAGGGGTGCTGGGTTCCCGGCGCGGCGCCAGTCGCGGAGTGCGGGTGCGAGCGCCGCGAACACCGCCTCGTCCACCACGTCGCAGATGAGGAGCGTGTTCATGTCCGAGCGGTCCGGCACGTGTGTCCCCCGTGCGGCGGAGCCGTACAGCACGAGGGAGACCAGGCGCGGGCCCAGCGCGCGCGCCACCGCGTCCGCGAAGCTGTCGACTGTCGGTTTCGAGGCCATCCGCAAATATCCTCCGATCCTGCCCCGGGTCCTCACCCCTTTGATCCCCTCTCCCTTCGGGAGAGGGGAAACTCCGCCGTGCCCCTCTCCCAAAGGGAGAGGGGGACAGGGGGTGAGGACTAGAATCGCCCTCCCGCGCCGCCGCCCGAGAACCCACCACCACCGCCGAAGCCGCCCCGCCACCGCCGAAGCCACCGAAGCCCCCTCCCCCTCCCCCTCCACCGCCGCCCCAGCCTCCACCAAACCCGCCGCCTCCCCAACCACCACCGCGCCCGAAGCCCCCGAAGTAGAACGGTAAGAGCAGGATCCTGCCCCGACTCAATAGGATCAGCAGGATCACCGCTGCGATGATCCACCCGACAGGAATGGGGAGCTCCCGCGCGGGCTGCTGCGCCGGCGGCGTCTCCCCCGACAACGTTACACCAAATTCGCGCGCAAACGCCGCGGCCACGAGCCCCACGGCGTGGACCAGCCCTGCTGAGTAGTCCTCACGGGCCAGCTCCGGAGCCACCGCGTCTCGAATCCGCCCGGCCGCCGCGTCCGTCAGAAACCCTTCCGCCCCCCTGCCCGTCGCGATGAAAAACCACCCCGTTCCGGGCCGGTGATCCTTCCGGGGCACGAGCAGGACGATCACACCGAGGTTGTGTGCGGGATCGCCGGCTGGCGCGCCGGGACCCACCTTCCAGTCGCGCCCGATCTGCAGTGCCACGTCGCTCGCGGCCCGGTCGCCGATGTCGGCGAGGGTCACGACGACGATTTCGCCGCGCGTTTTCTCGCGCACGTCCGCGATGACGCCTTCCATGCGCGTGACCGCCGCCGGGTCGACCACCCCGGCGAAATCGTTGACATAGCCACGCGGCGGCGGGATCTGGATCTGCACAAGCAGAAGTAGCGGCGTGAGTTGCACCATGATGGGGCAAGATAGCGATTGTCAGAGAATTGTCACCAAGACGAGGCTTGACGCTTCGCGACCGCGCCCCGACTATAGACGAAGCACGCTCGTCCTCGACCAACGAGGTCCTATGAAGGCGTTTCACGCATCGCTCGTCGCCCTCCTGCTCAGCTGCGGCCCGGGAGTCCAGAGGGAGATGCCTGCCGGCGTACCCCCAGGGACCTTCCTGATCACCGCTGAGCAAATCGAGAAGTCCGGCGCTCGGACCGCCTGGCAGGTCCTGAAGCAGAGCGCACCGATGCTGCAAACGACGGACGACCGCAACGGCCGCCCCTCCAAGCTCGGTCGGCGCGGTCGGACTAGTTTCGTGCTCGACGAGTCGCCCGCCATCCTGGTGGATGGCGTGCGGATCCCCGACTTCCGCTCGCTCGACGACATCGACGCCCAGTCGATCCTTTCGATCTACATCTACGATGGCATCGAGGGGACCACCTACTACGGGACGAATTCCGGGAGCGGCGTGATCGTCATCAAGACCAAGGACGGCCAGTCCTAGCCAAAAGAAAAATGGGAGGGAGCATCAGCGCCCCCTCCCGGTCGTATCCTCCCTGCTCCAAATGCACCTACGGCAGCCGATCCAAGCAGGCGGTGAAGTTCGGGTTGTTCTGCTCCGTGATCGGCACCGGGATGTTTACGTCCGGGCCGTACACCGACGGGTTGGACTTGAAGTACGCTCCCGTCGGAAACACGGTGTTCGCCGCCCGCCCGTACTGCCGGACCAAGCGACGCAGGTCTCCCAGACGGTGCGCCGTGAGCCACAGCCAGCGCGCCCGCTCCGCGAACAGCAGGTTCACCGCCCCCCCGGCGGCGGTGGCGTCCGTCGTCGACAGGGTCGCCAGCACCGGGACCGGATTGGTCAGCGTGTCCGTCCTGCTGAACGGACTGGGGTTGAAGTAGGAACGGCTCGCGGCATTGGCCCGCGGATCATTCAGCGCCGTAAAGAACGCCGCGGATGGGTTCGTCGTGTCGGCCTGCAGCTGTGCCTCGGCTTCGATCAGCCGTGCTTCGACGCCGGTCGCCAGAGGGATCGGCGCCTTACGGTCGCCGAACCGAAAGTTGTTGAACTGGGGCGTGAGGCCGTCGAACCCGAACCCGGGTCTACCCGAAGCTGTAACACGCCGCCGCGCCGGCGTCCGCGGGTCGCTCACGGAGCGGAACGAGAATCCATTGCCACCTTCGCGGTCAGCCACGGAATAGCGGCGGTCGAACGTGTTGCCATTGAAGACGCCGTTGTTCTCGAAGGTGCTGATCTCCGAGTGTTCGCTCAAATAGGCAAAGGACGTCGGCACTCCGCTGACCGCTGCCGCCGCCCCGGCGAAGTCGCCGCTGTCGACCAACGCGCGCGCCTTGCCGACACTCGCCAGGTTGGTCATCGCCTGCTTGAGCGTCGCATTCGTCACCGTGCCTGAAACGGTGATCGCCGCGTCGAATCGGGCAATCGCCGTATCGATCAGCTGCCTGGTCGTGAGCGGCACTCCGTACGTGATCGTACCGGTGGCCGGGTCCAGGTGGCTCACCGGTACGCCGGAGCAAAACGTTTCTGCAAAGAACAGATACGTATAACCGGCGAGGTTCAACATCTCTGCGTGCCCTGCGTCGTTCGGGAGCTGGGCCGCGTACTGCGCGGCCGTCTTCTCCGCGGCATTCCGGGCCTGGTGCAACAGGCGGTACCACAGGTCCACGTCCGCGTTGGTGACCTGGATGGTGCGCGCATCCACCTCGATGCGCGTCGGGAAGGTCTCAGAGTCGATCCACTCGTCCGCCAAGAGTCCACCGTACATGATGACGCCTTCGCCGGTACCTCCCGATCCATCCGGGTGATCACCGCTGAACGCAATGGAAAAGTCGCCGATCGCACCGGCGCGCAGGGTGCCGAGCGCCGCCGTGTCGCTCAGCGACCCGGGGGGAACGATCGTGGGAATGCTCACGCGCAGCGGGTCGTTGCAGGCCCCGGTCGGCAGCACCAGCGCGACCGCCAGGAGCGCGAGCAGCTTGGATGTATGCTTCATGGCTTTATCCTCGGGCTCTAGAAGGTCACGTTAATGCGCGCCAGGAAATACCGCACCGGCGGCTGGCTCAGGAAGTCGGCGACGCTGAAGTTGAATTGGCCGGACTGGCTGATCTCCGGGTCCGCGCCTCGGTACTTGGTCCAGGTAGCGAGGTTTCGACCGGTGACGGTCAGGCTCAGCGCGCTCGCGCCGATGCGTGAGGCCCACGTCTGCGGCGCGAAGTACGTCAGCGACACTTCACGCAGCTTGAGGAACCCCGCGTCCTCGAAGAATCCGGTCTCGAGCCCATAGTACACGGCGGCGTCCGCGGCGGCCTGGTCGGCGAGCGACGTCTTGGGCAGGTTGAAGGCGCTGCAGATCGTGAATTGACAACGGAACTGTTCGGTGGCGTTATCCAGCTTGTTGCCCCACCGCCCGTCCAGCAGTCCGTACAGGCGGAAGTGCTGCAGAAAGTTGACCTCGGTGCTGAACGAGGCGCCGCGGGTCGGCACCGAGGAGCCCTGGAACGAATCCGCACTGCCGATCGTGAGCTCACCGCTCAGCGTGTCCGGATTGATTAGGCCGTCCCCGTTCACGTCTGTGAACGTGTACGACTTGCCCCAATAGCCGCCCGCCGGGTAGCCGACCTGGTGGCGCTGGCTTGCACCGCCCAATCCGAAGATGATCGGCGTGTTGCTCGCGTCCGTAGCGAGGACGCGGTTCTTGTTGCCCCACCCGCTCGCGGTGACGCTCCACGACACGTTCGGCCGATTGACCAGTTGGGCCGTGACGAGCAGCTCGATGCCCTTGTTGCTCACTCGGCCGAGGTTGTCGAGTCTGGTGAAGGTCTCACCCAAGGACCCCGCGATGGGGACCGCGACGAGAGCGTCCTTCGAATTCTTGTCGTAGTATGTCGCCTCGAAATGGATGCGCTGGTTTGCGAAGTCGGCGTCGAAGCCGGTTTCAATCTCCCGCGTCTGCTCCGGCTTCAGGCCGGCGTTTCCGACACCGCCGAACGTCACGCCGGCGAGGTCGGTCCCGTTCGCCGCGACGGCGACGGGCAATGAGAAGCGCTCGGCGTCGAGGGTGCCGGGCGCGCGGCCCGACTTGCCCCAGGCCGCCCGCAGCCGCAGGCTGCTCAGCCAGCTCATCCGCGGAAAGAACGGCTCCTCCGAAATTACCCACGAACCGGACACCTTCGGGTACACGATATTGCTGAACTCCGTCCCGAACGCGGAGTTCTTGTCGGCACGCAGCGCACCGGTGATGTAGAGCCGGTCGCGGAGCCCCACCTGCTCCTCCACGTACCCGCCCAAGGTCACCTGGGGCGCCACCGAGTCACCCACCGACGCAAACACCACGCCACCCACACCTTCGGTCCCGGTGACGATCTTGCGTCCGGACGCGCGCACCTGTTCGAACACGTTCTTGTTGAACTGCAGCCCCACAGTCGTATTGGACGTCATCTCGCTCGACGGCCGGAACGAGGCCGTCGTCGCCAGGTTCGCGGTGTAGGCGCGCACCTGAGCGCTGTAGGAGAACGCTTGCCCGTCGGTGTCGAACGGATTGACGTTCGGGGGATTCAAGAACGTGTCCCCCTGATTCGTCACATCGTACCCGGCAGTGCCGCGCAGCGTGAGAAAGCTCCAGGGCCGGAAGTTGAGGTTCAGCCCTCCGGTAAAGCGCTCGATGCGTTGGCCAGCCTGGACGAGCTGAGCTATCTGCGGGTCGAGGAATCCGTATCCGTTGTTCACCGTACTGTCGGTGCCACCGAGCAGCCCGCTCGGGAGTATCCCGAAGCTGTTGTTGTCGTTCTGCGGTAGCGCCAGATCACTCGAGACGTACGCGGTGGTGACCGAGATGTCCATCAGCCGGCTGACCTGATTACGGAGGTTGGCCCGCAGGCTGGTCTTTTTCAGGTCGTTCGACTGAAAGATGCCCTTCTCGCGTTGGAAGTCACCCGATACATAAAACGTGGTGATCTCGTTGCCGCCGGACGCGTTCAGGCCGTAGTGCTGGCGAACACCCTCACGGAACGGCGAGCGCTGCTTGAGCGGGTTGAAGCTGTCCACCACGATCTGAGCGGGAGTGCTGGGGCAGGCCCCAATCGGGATGAACGACGGGTAGCAGGCAGTCGACGTATCGTGCGCGAAGTAGTTCGCCGGCCAGTTGGTCTCGTCGTTCAAGGTCCCGCCTTCGGTGAAGGCATTCCACTTGGTCGGCCCAGGGCGGCCTTGCTTGGTGCGGATCAGAATCACCCCGTTCGCCGCATCGGTACCATACAACGCCGCCGCGGACGGACCCTTCACCACTTCGACGGACTCAAAGTCTTCGGGGTTGAGGTCGTTGATGCGTGACGGCGCTTGTCCCCCCGACGCGCCGAGCCCACCATCGGCGTTCGCGACGTTGTCGATGCGCACGCCGTCCACCACGATGATCGGCTCGTTGCGGAGCGAAAGGCTGGTGGCGCCCCGAATCCGGATGCGCGACCCAGTGCCCGTAGTCCCGCCGCTCTGCATCACCTCCACTCCCGGCACCTGGGAGTTGAGCAGGTCTGTGGCGTTCACCGGCGCGGCTTCCTGGGCGATCTTGGCCGCGTCGATGCTGCCGACGTTGTTGCCGAGCTCGCGCTTCAGTTGCTCCTGCCCGGTGGCCGACACGACGACGGCGTCGAGCGGCACCGCCGCAGGCGTCAGGGCGAAGTCCGCCGTCGCGGTCTCACCCGCGGCTACGCTCACTGAAGCGGTCCCCGTAGCGTAGCCGATCAACCGCACCTGCACGGTATACCGGCCCGCCGGGACTTTGATCATAGTGAAGTGCCCGTCCCTCCCGGTGCGCGACTCGAGGCTCGTGCCCGCAATCAGCACTTGCGCGCCCGCGACGGGCTGCTGGTTGGATTTGTCCGTCACTTGCCCAGCGATGGTGCCCTGCTGGGCCTGCACCGGCCCGGCGACAAGCCCCGCGACCAGCAGTAAAGCGGCCGCGACGCCGGGCAATTGGCGAATGCCATGTACGTTCATTGCGCGTATCCTCATTCAAGGGTCTCTGAACGGGATCCCGCCGACCCGAGCGCACGGCGTGGTGCCCGCGGAACGGCGCGGTCAGTCGATGTAGCGACCTTCCGGTAGGCCAGTGCTGACGGCCTACCGGTGACTACATCTGCATGGCGCTCCGGAAGGGAGGGCGGGCGGGGAGGATCGACGACGACCGGACCGAATGTGGCGCATGAGCGAACGCTCCCGGGCATAGGGTAGAGTGGGACGGTCTCGCTAAAGTGCCGCCAGGCGCGCAGGGTCGCAAGCACAGCGGTGTTCCACATCGTAACATTACGTAGCTTGTGGTGTTAGGGAATCGTCATGGCCCGAAAACGGGCCGCGCGGCACTGCCCGGCACGTCCCTTCCATGCGTCATCCGGGAGCGATAGGTTCGCCCGCATGTGCCCCGCGCCCCGCGCTCGCGCGCCGCGGCTTGAGACGGCGTTCGTCTTGATCCTCCTCGCCGCCCCGGCCTGCTTCGTGTTCAATCGGGGAAACAAGCCGGGCGATCAGTCCGCCACCGCCGACGTACCCGAGAGCGAAATCGCTCTCAGCGTCACCAACCACAACTATCTGGACGTGGTCGTGTACGTCCTGCACGACGGGCAGCGCACGCGCGTCGGAACCGTGAGCGGGTCGTCCTCCACCGTGTTCTTCCTGCCAATCCGTCTGCTCGGCCAGGGGCGGGAGATCCGCCTGTACGGAGACGCGATCGGCAACGACGCCTACGCCGTCACGGACATCCTGGTCGTGCAACGCGGGCAGTACATAGAATGGACGCTCGAGACGGATCTGCGCCGCTCGAGCGTCGGGGTGTTCTAGGAGAAGAACTTATTGCTTCGGGGGCCGGCCTCCGCCGGGATTCGGCGCCGTGCCACTGCCGATGAGCGAAAAGGCGACGGTCGTCACGACCAGTCCTCCGGCGCCCAATCCCGCGAGTAGGATGCTCCGACCCTTGGAAAGCTTCCGCACGTCCATCAAGGCGACCGCGTCGGCCGGCACCGCGACCGTCTCCCCTTCCCACGGCTGCGCGATACCCTGCTTCGTCTCGACGGACGAGACCGAGAGGAACATCCCCTGCTCGCTATCCCCGAGATACCGGCCGCGCAGGATGAAGGCATTCGGCCCGACCGAGCGGGCGAGCTTCTCCGACCCCGGGTCGGTGAGCGTAACCGCAACGTACGTCCCGACCTCGGGACTCGGCGTAGTGAGTGGGTTGTAGTTGTAGCACCCTGCGGTGAGACACAACACTCCGATCAGACACAAAGTACGCATAGCCATTCATCCCTCGTCCTCGATCTTCTGTTCGATACCCCTCGACCCCGCAACCGTTCGCGTCAGCACGGTGTCGGGGGACTCCCGACGCCTCCGGGCATCGCGCCGCGGGCACGACAGCCGCGTTCGTCATTGCCCTCGACCACTCGCCCGACGATTCATGGCGACGACGAACCCCCGGGTTGCGGTCGGCGCGCTGCCCTGACCCTCTCCAGCTCGAGATCCTTTATGGTCCAGCCGCGTCAGTACGTCGGTTGGACACTCGAGATGGACTTCTCGAACGTCTGCGTGTTCTAGGAGCCAAGCTACCTGGGTGGGGGCGGCGGCGGATGTACGCCCGGAGGCGACCCGCTGCCCGTCACAGAAAACCCAAGAGTCACGGCTGCGACGCCTGCCACCCCGACACCAGCAAGGAGGAGGCTGCGCCCGGTCGAGAGGCGGCGGATCGAGACCGAAGCGATCGCAGTCGTAGGAATGGTCACCGGCTCATTCGCCCAGGAATTGACGATTCCACGCTTCGTCTCCACAGCGGCTACGGCCAGCCTGAGTCCCCCCTCGTCTGTGCCCTGATAGCGACCGCGCACAAGTAAGACGTCCGGACCGAGCGCCGGTGCCAAGTCGCGGGACCCCTGGTCGGTCAGTGTCGCCTCGATAGAGGTTCCCGGCTCGGGATCAGGCGTCGCGAGAGGGGAATAGGAGTAGCAGCCTGCAGTGAGACATGCAGCAGTCAACACAGCAGCACGCACATGAAAATGTCCCCAAGGATTTCCCGAGTACCCCACGGCTCCTCGCAAGTTCTCGTCAGCGTCGAATAGGACCAGAACTCGACCCAACGCCGCCCTGGCCGCCAGATCCCGGGCCAAATGCCGAATACGCCACCACGAGCCCGACCGTGGACATTCCGGCCAACAGAGCCGTCTTGCTCCAAGATGCTTCTCGCTGCTCCACGGACCGTACGAACTCACCTCGTACCACAACGGTCTCCCCGGCCCACCGCAGAATGTTCCCGCGCCGCGACTCCACCGACTCGACCGACAGTACAAGGCCTCCTTCGGACGGGCCCACGTAGCGCCCCCGGACAACGAGCACGTTCGGCCCGAGGTACCGAGCCAGGGCATCCGAACCGGACTCGGTGAGTGTGACTGCCACGTAGCTCGAGGGAACGAGGCCAGAACGTCGCAACGGCATATAGTTGTAACACCCGGTCTGCACCAACGCCATCGCTACGAATGTGACGCCACGCGTCGAGTGCATCGAACCACGCTCCAAGTCTCAGCAAAAGATAACGGGGGAGCGAATCCAATCTGCGGCGACGCTCCCCCGTTTGCTGATCACAGGTGTTGTACCCGGTACGGCTACGCCGAGCCCCTATGGTGCATTGTCATTCGTGCAGGCGTGCACATCACCCCGAGTCCGGAAATTGTGCGTAGCAAGTTCCGTGCTCTGATTCGGCACGTTCGGGTTCGCGTCTATCTCGATCAACGGGAAAAATAGCTGCCCGGGCACATTCTTAAAGCCCAACGTGTTGCCGGCGACGACCGGCGCGATGGCCGGGAGGCAGGTGCGCCGATAGTCCATGATGGTTTCGATGTTCTGGAACATCAGCACGAACTTGTCGGTCATGATCGAGTCGAGCAGCTGGGCGCCGGTGATTCCTGCGAGCTGAGGCAACGCAACTTGGGGTGCGCTGGCCGGATACAGCGTGTTGACGTACGTCCGCTGGTTGTTCAGGTGAATAAGGGCCGTCGGATCGTCCGCCGTCGCGGTGGCCGTCGTGCCGGTGCACGGAAGCGTGCTAGCACGGCACTTATACGCCTCAGCCAGAATAAGCTCGTTCTCCCCATACGTGACGTACGGCACACGGAAAGTCGCACTGAAACGAACAGGTGCTGAGGGGCATCCGAAATTGGATATCGTCGCCGCGGGCTGCGGCGCATTGAAATCCTGCCCGCCGTAGCCGTTGTTCGTGTTCAGGCAAAAGTACGCCGGCAGGCGCGGATCGGTGCGCGCATTCATGATATCCGTGAGAGGCTTACCCGCCTCGATGTCGTTGCCGAACGATGTCGACTGGAACTGAGCCCACATGTTTCGTTCCGCCGGGGCCGTCCCGTGGAACGCGCGGAAGTCGCCGTTCCCGGTGTTGTCGCTGATCCCGTTCGTCGCGGCTGTGATAGCGTTCTGATACGCCGGTGTCCCGAGCGACTCCGCCGTATGCATGAAATAGCGTGCCTTCAGGGTGTATGCCGCGGCAATCCAGTTGGCGCGGTTGCCGCGAAATATGAGGTCAGCGGTACCAGGTCCACCGCCCGTATTGCTTTGAAGCTCCGCGATCGCTTGGTCCAGCAGCGTCTGGATGGCGCCGTAGATGGCGAACTGGTTATCGGGTGCTGGAGTGGCGCTGGTTCCGATTTGGGAGTAGGGAACATCCCCCCACTGGTCAGCGAGCGTACCAACGGTAAGGGCCTCCCAGATTCTCGCGATCCCGAGCCATGTCGAGTCGCCCCCGGCTTGAGCGTCCGCTTCCACGGCGTGGATGTCGACCAACCCCCCAGCGTCGTAGAGCAGCGACCAATCTCCGGAGTTGGCACCGACGTTCGAGGCCACGGTGAAATTGTAGCGGCCCGAGAGCTCGACGAAACGATTGCCGGTCGCCCCGCACGCCTGTACCCACATGCACATCTGCATCGCGAGCTGGCCCTCCTGCAGGGCGAACTGCGTGGCCTGCACCCCCATGAACAGTTGTTGAATCGACGCCGAGGAGGGCACGTTTGGCGTCGAGCTCAGTTTGTCGCCAGTCAGAAAGCTGGTGCAGCCTCCCATCCCGAGGAGCAGCCCCAGTGAGACGAGCGCGACATTTGTGTTGTGACGCATATGTCGATCTCCTCGGGGTTAGTGGTTGAGAGTGACCGCGAACGAGAACGAGCGCGTTTGCGGGTTGCTGAAGTAGTCGACACCGCTTGCTCCCAAGTTGGACGAAATCGCTCCCCCGAGATTCGTCTCGGGGTCGTAGCCGGTGTAGTTGGACCAGGTCTTCAAGTTCCGACCAGACACGCGCAAGTCGATGCTCGCGAACCCCAGCGTCCGCTGCACCCATGGTGCGTCAATCGTGTAGCTGATCGAGACCTCGCGCAGCTTCACGAATCCGGCATCCTCAATGCAAGCCTCATCGATGCCCGTGTACGGGCATGCCGCATAGCCCGCGTACCAATTCTCGCCGATCGGGACCGCCGTTCCCGCCCCAGGCCCCACCACCGGTCCGGCGTACCAGCTGCTCGACCCGAAGGTCTGAAGGTTCCCGGTGCAGCCGGTGGCATCGCACACGGCCCGGTTCTGGGTGTCCAAGTGCGTGCCCCAGTTGTAGAGGGATCCCTTCGTGCCGTTCCAAATCTGCCCGCCGTGGCGCACGTCGAGCAGGCCGGCGATCTGGAGCCGCTTATACCGGATCGAGGTCCGGACACTCCCGGTCCAGTCGTAATTCGGGTCCATCATGATGCGAGAGTCAGGCCCCACCGGGAACCCAGTGGGGTCGATATACAGAGCGCCTTTGGCGGCGCCCGCGCATACCTGGCTGAGCGGACCCGTGGTCCCCGCGGCATTGATCGCCACCGGGGTGGACCCGTCCGTCAACCCACACCGATAGAACCCACCTCCCAGGTAGACGCCGACCGGCAACCCGACCGAATCGATCTGGGTTATGAAGTCCCCGATCGACACATGCCCGAAGGGACCGAGCGACTGCACGAGGCTCCGATTGCGAGCCCACTGCAGCCCGAGGTCCAACCCGTAGTCGGCTCGCTGGATCACACGCACGTTCAGTGCCGCTTCCCAGCCCCGGTTGCGGATGCTAGCCGCGTTCGCACCCTGGTTCAGATAGCCGGTAGAGGCCGCGAGCGGCTCGAGCAGAATCACGTCCGACGACGTCTTGGTGTACCACGTGAGGCTTGCATCGGCCCGATCCTTGACGAACCCCAGGTCGAGGCCGGTCTCGAACTCCTTGGAGCGCTCGGGCTTGAGGACCGATGCCGGTCGAGTAGTACTGGCCGTGAGCCCGCCGATGTTGTTCTGCGTCGGAGTATTGCAAGTTCCCTGGGCGATGCCGCCATTGCAGGCGCTCAGGAACGTCTGAGATGTGAGGTAGGGGTTTGGTTCCACGCCCGCCTGGCCATAAGCCATCCGAGCCTTGCCATACGACAACCAAGAGCGCTCGCCTATCGCCTTTGTGAACTCCCACGCAACGCTCCCCTTCGGGAACCAGCTCCGCAAGTTATCCCGCCCGAAGGTCGAAGAGCCGTCGTTGCGAATCGCGGCGGTCAAGTGCAGTTGATCCCACATGTCGAGCGTCCCCTGGCCGAACCATGAGACGTCGTGAATCACCGACTCAGAGTCCGCAGGCAGGTCCTGCGTCACCGTGTTGGACAACTTGAATGGGGTCGGCGACACGAGCGTGCGACCCGTCGCTGCAAGGAACCGCACGTTTCGTGTGTTAAGGTTCTGCCCGACCGTAATCGTGCCACCGAAATCTTGGCTGAGCGTGTACTTCGCCGTCCCCGTGAGGTTGTGGTCGATCTGGTAGTTGACGATTTTTGCCGAGATGACGCGGCCCTTCGTGCAGACGTCCGTCGATCCGATGGGGCACCCTTCGAGCCGCTCGTCGCTCGCATAGTCCGCGCCCAACGTGTAGTTGAACTTGAGCCATGCCAGCGGCACGTAGTCGGCGTTCACGTTCCCATAAACGCGCCCGACGTTGGCGGTGTTCAGCTGCTGGTTGAGCACCCAGAACGGGTTATCATATCCTCGCGTGAGCAGGGCGGTGGTCGGACCGGGGCTCTGGAAGCGGTACGAACGCTCCTGAGGTACACCACCGATATTCACAGAATACGGTAAGTTGTTGAAGTTCGGCGGTGTACGGAGATCACCGAGTTGCACGCCAAAGACGTTGTTGCCGGTCTGCGTGAGCTTGGCACGCGAGTCGACGAACGCAAGGTCGGCACCGATCCTCAGTGGATCGATCAGCCGGTGTGTTCCCTTGAACCGTATCGTCGTCCGGGAATAATCGTTGTTCGGACCCACGAAGATTCCCCGCTGATACGTGTTGTCACCCGACAGGTAGAATGTCGTCCGGTCGTCCCCGCCCGAGATCGTGATACCGTTGCTATAGGTGTACCCCACGCGATAGATCTCATTTGCGTGGTCGTAGACCGGAGTACCGGCGGTGATTTGGGGGCCCCAAGATGTCTTGCAATTCCCTGCGTTCGCGTTTCGACCGCACCCCGTCGCGACAGTAGTATCCGCGGCGACATTGAGGTCCCCCTGCGAGTACAGCGTCTGCAGCGGGTAGGTGTGGTTTACGTCTTCGAATGACGTCGACGAGCGGAGGGTGAAGTGCGTGGGTCCGGGACGGCCGGCTTTGGTCGTGATCAATACCACTCCCGCTCCCGCCCGCGAGCCGTAGATAGCGCTTGCCGCAGGTCCCTTCAAGATCTCAACTGACTCGATGTCGGACGGGTTCAAATCGGCAAGCCGGTTGGTGGTCACGGTACCTTCCGTCTGCCCGAAGGCGCCGTTGCCGGAGTACGATGCATCGAAATTGTCTGTGTTGAAACTCGAGTTGTCCATCGGGACGCCGTCCACTACGAAGAGCGGCTGGTTCGACCCGAGGATAGTGCTGATGCCGCGGATGTTAATGAACGAACCGGCCCCCGGGTCGCCCGACTGCTGTAGCACTGTGACGTTCGGCGCCTTTGCGGCGAGTGCCTCCACGAGGTTTGTCTCGCCGGAACGCTGGATCAGGTCGGACGCCACGTTGTTGCGCACGTTGCCGAGTTTCTCGGTGGCACTCGCGGTGCCCGCACCGGTCACGACCACTTCGCCAAGCTGTAGCGGGTTAGCCGCGAGTACGAAGTCGTGCGTCACGCCACCCGGGCTGAGCGTGACCTGGGCCGTCTGCGACTTGTAGCCCAGGCGCCGCGCTGCGAGAGTGACGGTCTGACCCGAGACGCGGGCTCCCGGCACGACGATGCTGTAACTCCCGTCGTCCCTGGTGAGGCCGCCGAGCCCCATGCTCGCAATCGCGACTTCCACCTGCCCTAAGGGCTGGCCGGCGTCGCTGGTCACTTTGCCCGTGATGGTCACCGGCTCCTGCGAGGCAAGCAGGGCCGGCAGCGCGAGAAACGCGCTGAGGATGATGGGAACTAACCGACCGCGTGTGAATTGCATGTCGCCTCCGACGGAAAAGCGTGACACGCATGACCGGAGCCGCCGGTGTGGCGG
>Ga0209056_10000429_pt1 | contig 46531 bp, 54 predicted proteins | sample GraSoiAngelo_114_FD_185876 | JGI IMG/M metagenome (GOLD analysis project Ga0209056, IMG submission 185876) | Grasslands soil microbial communities from the Angelo Coastal Reserve, California, USA - 14_0903_13_40cm (SPAdes) (version 2) | ecosystem: Environmental > Terrestrial > Soil > Grasslands...
GGCGCTGCCAAGTGCGTCCTTCGCGCGCCGCTATGGTTTGGCTTTCGCTTCGGTCGCCGGCGCTCTCTTGCTGGAGCTTCTGTTTCACCACTTCAATCTGCCTCATCCATTTGCTGCATTTGCGCTGTCGGCAATCGCGGTGACGTTTTGGTACGCCGGTACGAAGCCCGGTATTGTGGCAGTCTTGCTTTCGTCATTGATTCGGGGCTTCATCGTCGAAGGGGCAACCAGCAGCCTCTCTCGCGTTCTGTATAACCTGGTGTTCTTGCTCTTTGCCGTCCTCATGATCTGGGTAAGACGGTCAAGGGATGCTCTCGAGGTCGAGGTGACGGACCGAAAGGAAAGGCTGGCTGCGGCGAATGAGGAATTGCGCAGGGAGAAAGAGCAGCTCGACGGATTATTTGAGCTGTCACCCGACGCGGTAATCCTCACCGACGATGACTTTCACGTGTTGCGGGTCAACAAGGAATTCACACGCATCTTCGGGTACACAGCAGAAGAGGCTGCCGGACAGTGGCTTCCGGAATTAATAATTCCCGAAGAATTGCACGCTGAGGGTCTCAAGAACCGGGATGCGCTCATTTCGGGGGAAAGAGTTGAGTTGGAGGCCATTCGGCAACGCAAAGACGGTGTTCCCTTGGACGTTTCCGTCGTCGCGAGGGGCATTTCGCTTGGTTTCGGCCACATGGTCTTCTACCTCATTTATCGAGATATTACCGAGCGGAAGAAAGCAGAAAGAGAACTCAGGCGGAGTGAGGGTTATTTAGCCGAAGCACAGAAATTGACCCACACAGGCAGTTGGGCCTGGAATGTGCGTACCGGCGTTCTCTTCTGGTCGCGAGAAATTTTTAGCATTTATGACTATGAATATCAGGAAATGGGACCCACTTGGCCACAGTTCCTCGAAAGAGTTCACCCTGAGGATCGACCGGTAGTTGAGGGGATTTTTGGAAGGGCCCAACTCGACAAGACCGATTACGACGCCTCCTACCGTATTGTTCTCCCGGATGGGTCGATCAAACACATCTTCTCTATCGGCCATCCGTTCCTGAACCAGTCGGGTGAATTGGTGGAATTTGTCGGAACTTCGATGGATGTCACTGAACAGTGGAAGGCCAGAACCGAGTTGGAGAAAGCTTTCGAGGAAATTAAGCAGCGGACGGAAGCTGCCCGCCGGAGCGAGAGAGAACTTCGCGACGTGGTCAATACGGTTCCGGCACATGTCTGGAGCGCTTCGCCCGAGGGTCAGGTTAATTTCGTTAATGATCGTTGGTTGCAGTTCACAGGTTTAGCTTTGGACGAGGCATTCGGGTGGAAGTGGGAAGCGGTTCTTCATCCCGATGACCGGACGAGGGTCGTCGCCGATTGGCACACAGCCGTTAAGAACGGGCAAGCCATGGAGAGTGAAGCGCGGGTTCGGCGGGCAGACGGAGAATATTGCTGGTGGTTTATTCGCAATGTACCGCTGCGCGATGAAACCGGAAAGCTCCTCAGATGGTATGGAACCGCTATCGACATCGAAGATCGCAAGCGGGCTGAGCAAGCCCTTCGGAAAAGCGAGGAGCGGTGGAGATCCGTCTTTGAGAATTCGGCTATCGGCGTTGCGCTGACTGACCTGACCGGCCGCTTTCTAGCCACCAATCATGTCTACCAGACAATCGTGGGTTACACGGAGGAGGAACTGCGTGCACTTTGTTTTCTGGACGTAACGCATGAGGACCACCGCGAAGCCAACTGGGCGCTCATCACCGAGTTGCTGGAGGGAAAACGACGACAGTTTCAGATTGAGAAAAAGTATCGCCGCAAGGACGGCAGTTCGATTTGGGTAAGCAACAACGTTTCTCTTGTACCGGGCACCGAGAGGGTACCGCGATTCATAATGGCGCTGTCCGAGGACATTACACAGCGCAAACGCGCCGAGGAAGCTATCCGGTCACACGAGCAGAATCTTCGCCTGCTAGTCGATACCATTCCCGGGCTCGTTGTCACGACGACGCCAGCCGGCGAAATCGAACTCCTCAACCGCCAAGTACAGGAGTATTTCGGCAAGACTCCGGAGGAACTCGCCAACTGGCGGACCAGCGACGCGATTCACCCGGATGACCTTCCTCTCACGATCGCCGCCTTGACCCGGTCGATTCAGACGGGCGAACCCTATGAAGTTGAGCACCACCTCCGGCGCGCCGACGGGGTATACCGCTGGTTTCACGCACGCGGCCTTGCCCTCAGGGACAAAGACGGCCGCATCGTGCGCTGGTACTATTTGCTAACAGACGTCGACGACCGCAGACGTGCCGAGGAGGCTTTGCGTAAGAGCGAAGCGCTATTACACGAAGCACAGCGGCTGGCGCGTACAGGTTCCTGGTCGTGGGACGTCTTATCAGGGAGAGTCGTGAGCTCACCGGAAAACGCTCGAATTAACGGCTTTCAGCCGAATGAGGACAGCGCAGCCCCAGAGGTCTACTTCCAAAGGATTCATCCTGACCACCGCGAGCGCATTCGGGAAGCCTTTCAAACGTGCGTGGTTGAAAAAACCGATTACCAGGCGGATTATCCGATCGTTTTACTCGATGGAACCGTTAAGTATATCCATGCCACAGGCCACCCGATCTTGAACAAATCAGAGGATCTTATAGAGTTCTTCGGAACCACCGTAGATGTCACCGAGCAGCACGAAGCGAGAGCGGCTCTGCAGACTGCGTTTGAGCAAATAAAGGCGGAGGAAACAGAACTTCGGCGGATGACCGACGCCATCGCCAGTTACGTTTACGTGTTGCGCCCGGATGGGACAGCCCTTTACGCAAATCAGGCAGTGCTCGATTACACCGGTCTCACTTTGGAGGACGTGCAGAGAGAAGACCAGCGCGCACGGGTCTTCCACCCCGAGGATTTGGAAAGGCTGCGCGAGGAGCGCCATGAGGGTCTCGCGCGCGGCAAGCCTTTTGAACTTGAGCAACGAGCGCTTGGAAAAGACGGTAACTATCGGTGGTTTCTTGTCCGCTACAATCCCCTTCGCGACGACCAGGGGCATATTATTCGCTGGTACGCGACGGGGACCGATATCGAGGATCGCAAGCGAGCCGAGGAGAGCATGCGTGACGAAAACCTTGCGCTCAGGGAGCAAATCGATCAGGCGTTCATGTTTGAGGAAATTGTGGGCTCGTCACCGGCCCTGCAAACCGTGCTCTCCAGCATTGTGAAAGTGGCCCCCACCGATTCCACCGTGCTGATCACGGGCGAAACCGGCACAGGAAAAGAACTGATTGCTCGCGCCATACACAAGCATTCACAACGTTGGGGCCAGGCGTTCATCAGCGTAAACTGTGCGTCGATTCCTTCCTCCTTGATCGCGTCGGAGCTGTTTGGCCACGAGAAAGGCGCCTTCACTGGCGCTGTGCAGCGTCGCCAGGGCCGCTTTGAAATGGCGCACTCGGGTACGATCTTTCTAGACGAGGTAGGCGAGCTTCCCGCAGAGACCCAGATTGCGTTGCTGCGAGTACTCCAGGAGCGGCAGTTCGAACGAGTGGGAGGTAACCGAATTATTCCCACCGACGTTCGCGTCATAGCCGCAACCAACCGTGATCTAACGGCGGCCATTGCCGCGGGAACATTTCGAGCCGACTTGTTTTACCGGCTTAACGTATTCCCGATTGAGGTGCCTCCTCTGCGCAAACGGAAGGAGGACATTCCGATGTTGGTGGAGTATTTCGTAAAACGCTACGCGGAGAAAGCCGGGAAGCAAATTCGCAAGATCGACAACAGTACGCTGGAGCGGTGCCAATCGTATCCATGGCCGGGAAATATCCGCGAGTTGCAAAACATTGTTGAAAGATCGGTGATCTTGTGCGGCGGAGACACTTTTTGGATCGAAAAGGCCTGGCTGGCAAGCGTGCAGCCACCCCGGCAGGAATTAGCAGGTCCGTTGCCAGACACCCTCCAGAATCAGGAAAAAGAAATGATTGAAGCTGCCTTAGCGGAAAGTAAAGGGAAAGTTGCAGGCCCAGAAGGTGCGGCAGCAAGACTCGGAATTCCCCGATCGACGCTGGACTCGAAAATTAAGCAGCTGGGAATCAAGAAACACAGGTTTATCTCTGAGTAGTAGTAAGTCCCTCTCTTTTTAATTCCCGAAAATCCGGCACTTACCGAAGTTTCGTCATCCTACGGTTGTGTCTAGTCTCATGTTTTCAATGTGTTGCACGTGGCCTCCGTATTGCAATCCCACTTACGCCAGCGACCGTGATGGCGGCAATGCAGAGCATCGCGACCACTGAGACTTGGGCCAAACACACAACTGATGACCTTGAGGATCGAGAGATCAGTGCGGCAGGGATTCACGGTTTTTACCCTAAGCGGGCGTATGAGAGCCGAGCAGGTCGCGAAGCTGAAGGAGCTCTTCGATACCGACTACCGAAGCATCATTCTCGACTTGCAAGAGGTGAGGCTCGCGGATCGCGACGCAGTGAAGTTTCTGAGGGGTTGCGAGGCGGATGGCATGAAGCTTGAGAACTGTCCGGCGTACGTCCGCGAGTGGATGGATAGAGAAAAAGATTGAGGGAACGACGACCTGCCACTGCTGTGGCTCAGGTTTGAAGGAGGAAGTCTATTGTGGTCATGACTACATTTTTCTCGGTGCAGAGCGATACCTCAGTGGTTAGCGATCTTCGAGCTTGGAGCGAGGAGCAGTTGATCGCAGCCGCTAAGACTGGAAGAAGAGCCCCCTTCGGGGAGCTTTGCGAACGCCATGGCACAAAAGTCTTCCGTGTCATCCATCGGATCATGCGAAACCGCGAAGACGCGGAAGACGCAGCGCAAGACTGCTTTCTGAATGCTTTCGTCCATCTCAAGGATTTTGATGGAAGATCCCAATTTGCAACCTGGCTGACCCGCATCGCGATTAATGCCGCCTTCATGAAGCTCCGTAAAAACCGCGGAGCGCGAGAAGTTCCCATAGACGAGCTGAACCCGTCGCATGAACCCGTGGCGCAACGAGAATTTCAGTACGACGCCCCCGATCCGGAAGAGAGTTGCTCCCTTCGTGAACGGAAACGGATCGTGAAGTCAGCCATTTCGGGGCTGCGGCCACGAACTCGCAACGTTGTGGAGCTCATCCACCTACAAGAACACTCAATCAGAGACACTGCACAAATTCTGGGCATTTCGACCGGGGCGGTAAAGTCGCGGATGTTTCACGCGAAAATCGCTCTGCATCGAATGCCCTTGCTGCAGGGTGTCGCTAGGTCCAATCGGCTGAGCGCTAGGTAGATAAAGAGGCATGTCAAAGACAGCAACGATGAAGACCGCAATTTCTCCGGCTAGGCTGCCTAAAACGGAGCCCAGTGCCAACTCGATTGACTTCGTCGATGAGGATCTGGCTTTGGTGCCAGTCTCCGGCATTCCGGAGGAATTTCGTAAGCTATCGCGTTTCTTGCCGGTGATTGTGCTCGTTCCGAAATCGGCTGTTCATGATAAGACGACCCAGAAAAAGCCGGGATCCAATAAGTCCGTCACTGGCCTCATCGATACCAGCGACGTCTGCTCACCGCTCGATGCAGCGAAGGCTTGGTTGAGAAATCCCAACGCCACAGACACGTTTGAGTTTGGGGGAGTGAAAGGATGTTTTTCAACGATGGAAATTCATCGCAATGGTCGGCCCGTTATTCTCACACGTAAGGAATTCAAAATGCTCGCGTATCTGATCCGAAACCCTCGGAGAGTGATCTCGCGGGAAGAACTACTCAATGAAGTGTGGAGATATGAGAACTATCCTCGTACAAGGACTGTCGATAATCACATTTTGAAGTTGCGCAAGAAATTAGAAGCAGAGCCTGCCCATCCCAAGCACTTTCATACGGTCCATAGCTCTGGTTACAGGTTCCTGCCCAGTAAAAGGAGAACATCATGAAAAAGGTGGCGATAGTAACCGGAGCATCCCGTGGAATCGGCCGCGCGGTCGCGAAGCGACTGGCACGGGACAGTTTCGCAGTGGTCGTGAACTATCTAAGTAATGTAGACGAGGCCGAAGGAGTAGTGGCTGAAATCAAAGGGATTGGCGGCGACGCCGTTGCGGTCAAAGCAGATGTTTCTAGCCCTGCTGACGTCGAGCGGCTCTTCAATGAAACCAGTACAAAATTCGGGAGCGTCGACGTTGTGGTTCACAACTCGGGGATCATGCCACTTTCGCCCATCGGCAAGAATAACTTCGATCTGTTCGATAAAGTCATTTCCACCAACCTGCGCGGCGCCTTCCTGGTCCTGGCTCAAGCAGCGCAGCACCTGGCGTCCGGCGGCAGAATCATCGCTTTCTCAAGCAGTGTACTGGCAAAGTCTTTCCCCACCTACGGTCCTTACATCGCATCCAAAGCCGGCGTCGAAGGATTAGTGCATGTTCTGGCAAATGAACTGCGCGGGCGAAACGTTACGGTCAATGCCGTCGCTCCAGGACCCGTTGCCACCGAGCTTTTCCTAAAGGGCAAGAGCGAAGAACAGATTGCGGAACTGAGCAAGATGCCACCGCTGGAACGTCTGGCACAGCCGGAAGACATCGCCAGAGTGGTTTCCTTTTTGGCAGGTCCAGACGGCGCTTGGGTGAACTCTCAAGTATTGCGTGCTAACGGTGGGTTTGCCTACTGAATGGAGTTCGGAACCTTGCAAAGACACACGAGACACCAGATAGAAGGAGGAGTCAGTCGTGAAGAAGGTAATCGTAATCACTGGAGCTTCGAGCGGCTTTGGCCGTCTGTCCGCCAATGCCCTCGCGAAGGCCGGCCACACTGTCTACGCCACGATGCGGGATACCGCCGGCCGCAACGCACCGCAAGTTGCGGACGTGAAAAAGTTTGCGCACGACAATAAGGTTGACATGCGCCCCATTGAACTGGACGTGTCTTCGGAGAAATCCATCGAAGCGGCGATCCGCCAGATTGTCGCCGAACAGAGCAGGCTCGATGTCCTCATGCACAATGCCGGGCACATGGTCTTTGGACCGGCGGAAGCATTCACGCCGGAGCAACTGGCTGAACTCTACGACATCAACGTGCTCAGCACCCAAAGGGTAAACCGCGTAGCGCTGCCCCAAATGAGAAAACAGCGCCAGGGGCTGCTCATCTGGGTGTCCAGCAGCAGTTCGGCGGGTGGAACGCCCCCGTATCTCGCGCCCTACTTTGCCTCGAAGGCGGGCATGGATGCGATGGCGGTACAGTATGCCCGCGAACTGGCGCTGTGGGGCATCGAAACCTCGATCATCGTTCCCGGCGCATTCACCGGCGGCACCAATCACTTCGCGCATTCCGCCTCGCCCGCCGACAAGGAGCGCGCAGCCGAGTATGAAGCAGGTCCATACAAAGGCTATGGAAAGAAAATACAGGAAGCCTTTGCCGCCATTGTACCGCCCGACGCGGATGCGGGCTCGGTGGCGGACGCAATCGTTAAAGTCGTGGACGCGCCGTTTGGCAAACGTCCGTTCCGCGTTCATATAGATCCAACGAAGGACGGGGCGGACGTTGCATTTGCGGTAATGGACCGCGTGCGGACGGAAATGCTGCATCGCGTGGGCCTTAGCGAATTGCTGACGCCTGCGGGCGCGGAGTCAAGAACCGCAAGCAACGCCTGAGTGAAGGCTCAGGTGAAGCAGGATCCGGAACTCAATGTACTGATCAACAACGCACGCATCATAAAAGTGGATAACGCGCAAAATGGATCGCAAGGAGAAAGGTACGATGTTCGCAATTACTGGAATCACCGGCAACGTTGGCGGCAACGTAGCGCGTAACCTCCTGGCCGCTGGGCGGCCAGTGCGGGCTGTAATGCGCGACGTCCGCAAAGGTGACGGCTGGGCACAGCGCGGCTGCGAATTAGCGACAGCGGACATCCTTGACGTCGCGGCGCTTGCGTCCGCGTTCGAGGGAGCGGAAGGCGTCTTCGTGCTGGTTCCGCCGAACTTCGATCCGGCACCCAGCTTTCCCGAGGCGCGGGCCACGGCCGCCACTCTGAAATCGGCGATCGAAAGAGCACGTCCGGGCAGGGTCGTTTACCTGTCGACGATCGGCGCGCAAGCGGGCGAACCGAACCTGCTCACACAGCACACAATCATCGAGCAAGTGCTGGGAGAGCTGTCGATGCCCATTGTCTTCCTGCGACCGGGATGGTTCATGGAAAATTCCAGATGGGATGTTGCTGCAGCGCGCGAGAACGGTGTGATTCCGAGCTTTTTGCAGCCTCTTGATAAACCGGTACCAATGGTTGCCACCGCCGACGTCGGACGTGTGGCCGCGGAAGTGCTCCAGGGAATTTGGAACGACCGAAGAGTCATCGAGTTGGAAGGGCCGCGCCGGGTGACACCCGACGAGGTTGCGGCCACCCTCACTGAACTTCTTGGCCGTCCCGTAAGAATGGACGCCGTGCCGCGCGAGACTTGGGAACCGCTATTCAGATCGCAGGGCATGAAGAATCCCACACCCCGTATTCGGATGCTGGATGGCTTCAACGAAGGCTGGATCGAGTTCGAGAACGGTGAAGCCAGCTCTCGAAAAGGAGAGGTCGCCCTGAAAACCGTGTTCCAAATGCTCATCTAACGGGAGCGCAAGCGACCTCGCGTGGAGGGTGAATGCTTGGCAGGCGTGCTACTGATTGGTGGCGGTCAAGAGAGGGACAATGTCCTCGATCCCCGTTTCTGAACCGCTTTCTTGATTGCTGGGGAAGCCTTGTTATCGACAGTTATTCGCGACCCGCTCTGTGCATGGCGGTAATATGCTGGTGGCAAGCTAGCCTTCTCACCAATGACCGTCAACAGCAATCTTGAAGCTGCTTGGAAGTACCACAACACTTCCAAGCATTCCTATGCCAGCGTCCATAACAACCCGCATTTCCTGGATTGGTCCAATCAACCATTGCCATTCAAGGCTTACACCACTCTAGAGCCGTTGCGGTTGCCCCGCGAGGTACGCCAAACTGGCGTCGCTGCCCTTTCCGCGATCGCTGAGAGCATCCACCTGGAGGCCAAGGTTGGACCCGACCTTGAGGCGCTGGCCCAATTGCTGTATCTAACCGCTGGGATCACTCGGCATCGGAAGTATCCTGGCGGCGATATTTATTTTCGCGCCGCAGCCTGCACCGGAGCACTCTACGAAGTTGAGGTCTATGTTGTGTGCGGAAATCTTATCGATTTGGAAGCAGGCGTGTACCACTTTGCTCCCGCCGAGTTCGCCCTACGCAGACTGAGGGATGGAGACTATCGCAGCGTGCTGAGTGAGGCTACTGGGAGAGAAACAACAATTGTCCACGCCCCGCTCACCATCATTTGTACTTGCACCTATTGGCGCAATGCCTGGAAATATCAGGCCCGTACCTATCGCCACTTTGGCTGGGATAATGGCACCCTTCTAGCCAATTTGCTTGCGGTCGCCACGGCTCTTGGACTGCCTGCCAGATTGATCTGCGGATTCCTGGACGCAGATGTGAACCGATTGCTGGATGTCGATCCCGAGCGTGAGGTCGCCTATTCTCTGGTAGCCCTCGGCCATGTCGAAGCGTTGGCGCAGCCACTACCTTCCAAGCCCTCGGCCCTCCATTTGGAAACGGTTCCGCTCTCTCGAAACGAGACTGTGTACCCAGCCATGCACGAGATTCACACTGCCTCTTCGCTCAATTCGCCCGAAGAGGTTGAGATTTGGCGTGGTAAGGCGCCACTGGCGAACCTACCGCCGCCAACTGGACCGGTCATTCAACTCCACCCTTATTCGGATACGGAAATGCCTCGGGATCCGCTCGAACAGGTCATCCTTCGACGGGGCTCCGCACGCAAGTTTGCCCAAGTGTCGATCGAGCTGCGACAGCTCTCTACCATGCTGGACCGGGCTACTCGTGGTATCCCAGCGGACTTCCTGGATCCCCAGGGGACTCAGCTGAACGAGGTCTACTTAATTGTGAATGCAGTCGAAGGTCTCGATCCCGGGGCCTACGTATACCACCGTGACCGCCATGTGCTCGAATGCCTGAAGGCAGGAAACTTCCGCGCTCAGGCTGGCCATCTGGGGCTTGACCAGCAATTGCCGGTTGAAGCCGCCGCGGACATCTTCTTCCTTGCAGACTTGCAAATCATTTTGGGACGCTTCGGCAATCGCGGATACCGCGCCGTGCAGCTCGAAGCGGGCATCTTGAGCGGCAAGCTGTATCTTGCCGCTTACGCCCAACGCTTAAGTGCCACGGGTTTGACGTTTTACGACGATGCAGTGATCCGGTTCTTTTCTCCTCACGCCCACGACAAGAGCGTGATTATGTTGCTAGCGGTAGGCAAGAACGCGAAATCAATGCTCCAGGGCTAGCGATTGGCAAACGCAGCTTTGCCGGAGTGCTTCCTCAAAGAGCCTAACCTCGACTTGCATCGCTTTGTTGGGTTTGCTAGGTTGTTTTTTAGGGGTCGTCTTATGGCAGGAGTTACGATTTCCAACAACAAATCCAAGAGTATGTTCGCCAAAAAGGGCGCATTCAACGCCCAAGCTTTTCTTGATTCAGCGGGCGTGGCGAGAAAAATTAAAGAGTTTAAGAAGGCGGAGCTCGTCTACTCCCAAGGTGATGCCGCTAAGAGCGTAATGTACGTACAAGAAGGCGGTGTGAAGCTCAGCGTCGTCAATGAAGTCGGCAAAGAGGCGGTCGTCGCCATTCTGGGACCGGGTGACTTCTTTGGTGAAGGCTGTCTGGCAGGTCAGTCCGTTCGCATGGGGACGGCAACCGCGGTTACGCACAGCACTGTGCTCGTCATTGAGAAGAGTGAAATGTTCAAGGTGCTTCACGAGCAGCATGACCTCTCCGACCGGTTCATCAGTTTCATGCTGGCACGGAACATTCGAATCGAGGAGGACTTGGTCGATCAGCTATTCAACTCAAGCGAGAAGCGGCTCGCCCGCACGCTTCTATTGCTTGCTCGTTACGGTAAGGAAGACCAGCCCCACGGATTGCTCCCCAAAGTATCGCAAGAGACGCTGGCGGAGATGATCGGCACAACGCGCTCACGGGTTAATGTTTTCATGAACAAATTCAGGAAGCTCGGTTTCATCAAGTACAACGGCGGGATTGAGATCAATACTTCTCTCTTGAGCGTCGTGCTGCACGAATGATGCAGCCCGCCATGCCCTCAATTGGGTGGCTGAAACACGCGTTTGGCCGGCAGCGACGTCTTAGTCTAAATCCACTTCATCCGTCGGTTAAAGTGTCTACTGCGTTCCTTGGGCATGGAGGTAGACTGAAGAGACCTTTTTTTGCCTCTGTAGCTATAATCACGACGTGGAGGAATCGGAATTTTGCCCGTGCGGCCCGCTCGTCCGGCGTTTCGTGCTTCAGCTTGTCAAGATCCTCGCGCTTTTCCTCTGTTCCTTGACCGATGGAAGCTGCCCCGTTGTGCTCCACGGGCTGCTCGAAGCGAGCGCCGTTGACAATGATCATTCTGGTGACATCGATTTTTTCCGATTTTACGTGCCCGAGCAAGTCCAGGCGCCGCTCTTCATCACGTGCCGTGTAAGCGTAATGGTCGCGCGCCTGCCAACTGCGCTCGGTGGCCGCGACCGACTGGCCGACGATCTGACGAGCGTCCAGGACGCTTGCATGACTCTGAGGTTTGTCCGGCCCGCTACTTTGAGCGAAGAGTGCGCCTGAAGCAGCGACCATGACCAGAAACATTGCCATCCGAGATTTAGCCAGGATTTTCATTTTTGACTCGAGGGCAGCGAAGCTGCAAAGCCCCTGAGAATCAGAATCGTGAAATAGGCTAGCGCATCGAGAGTCGAGAGTCTGTCCCAAAACGAACAGGTCTACTTGTGTGCGTATTAGAACAGACAGGTGAACGCCGAACTTCGTAGACTTATTTTGTTAGCAACAATCTAGTTCCTCTCCGGCTAAACTCCCGCCACTCAGTTTCAGGCGACAGTAAAGGGAACCCGGAGGCCCGCAGCGTCCGTCCTTCCCTTCGGTGTGGAGAGCGAGAATTAGATGAAAGAGAAATCTTGTGATGTACAAACGGTTCATCTTGGTACTTGGGATGTTTCTGGGTAGCCACGTGCCGGTGGCAGGACGAACACCCGTGCCACAGATCGTCTTAGCACAAGAGCATGGTGCGCAGATTATGACGATGCCCCGGACGGTATCGATTCCCTTGATGACCTCTTCCTTCCTGCTGTCCCAGGATCCCGGGAACCCCCCTGCTCATTTCAGTCTACAGTTCGTGGGAGCTTACCAGTGTGACCCCAGCCTGGAGCATTCTTCGCCAAAGGACCAGGTTAAGACTTTGACTCTCACGCAGTCGAGCCTGCCGCTCTTCCAACTCTGGGTCGGAAGATTCCAACTGGGCGCCTTTCAGAGCACACTTCACATGCAGAACGTGCAGCTTGGTCCTTTAGGCTATGGTGGTATGGAGGGCTTTCGTCCCCCGCGACAAAGTTATCCGGGCGGCTCGCGTGCGGTCCATTTCTCCGGCCTCAGCCTGAGCTTTCACTTTGGCCGAGACGCCCGAACACGACATGCAGCTCAGGGATGGGGGCGTATCACGCGGTTTGTCGGCACGATTCTGAATTGAACGGCATTGCTTCTGTCTCGCTTTCATCAGGGGTGTACGATGAAGAGGAAATATAAGAAAGAATCTGACGAAGCGACGCAAGCCAGCGTCAAGAAAGAAATGGCGAAACCGAGCATGGCCAAATCCGTACGCGAAGCGGAAGTGAATTTAGCCGTTGCTCGAATCGCTCAGGGTAAGCTCTGAAAAACGAAGCTGCAGCCGAACTCGCATCCTACTGTGCAAGGTGCAAGGTGCCGAGGAGGCCCGGAGTCCGTTTGCTCCGTCATCTAATTCCGGAATGGCGCTAACTGCTCTTGCCAAAAAACTATTTCGAACGCTGGCCAGAGTCTTTCCGCAGTCCGGTATGGTATTGCAGGCGGTGGCGTTCAATATGTTCTTGGCAGTCCTGCTGACTGCGCTGAACGTTATGAAGAGTTCCTTGGAAGGAAAAGGCGGTCAGGAGGTCGCCATGCGGATTTCGGCGATTCTTCCCCCAGGCAGCTGGCAACTCATATCCGCATACGTGTTACGCCAGAAAGTGAACGCCTGGTACCTGGCGCTTATCGGCTGGATTGGAACGCTGCTCGTGGGCACGCGGGTGATGAAGCTCATCATCAAAGGCATCGAGTTAATTTATGGGGGGTGACCACGGCGCACATTCCTTTCTCGGCCGCCAGATTCGTGGATTGCTTTTGTTTTCCTTGGCAAGTGTGGCATGACTTGTTGCCGTTGCGCTGAGTGTCTTTGGTCGGCCATCAGAGCAGTGGATTGCTGCCAAATTTGGTAACTTTTCCTTGGTTCGTAACTTTTTGGTCGTCACACTTCGAGTTCTGGCGATGATCCTGGCAATATTTGTCCTTGCCTTGATTTATCGCGTTGCGCGACCAGGTACAACGACCTGGAGCTCCGTTCTGCCCGGAGCAACCGCCGCAACAATTCTGTGTTGGGGCGTCAATTCGCTGTTTGGAATTTATGTTCGGAAGACCCAGTATGGGCCTGTCTACGGTGGCCTTGCCGCGGCGATCGGCCTTATGACGTGGATGCAGATCTCTGCAATGCTCGTCTTTGTTGGTGCCGCTTGGAACTCAGAAAGTGCTACTCGGGACGAGTGAGGTTACACCACCGCGGGAAAGACATCTGGTTGTTGAACGCTACCAGAGCTGACGTCAGACGGCAAGAACGAGCCGTCGAAACCCCGCGATTTCGCTGGGGCCTGCTCTGGTGGCAGATTCGTTGTGTCGAGGGCCGGAAAAGCTTATGATGCGCGAGTCAGTGGTCCAAATCGGAAATCCCGACTAAGAGGAAATGGTAAGCCGCAATGACTGGCCATTTCAATGTATGCGCGGTTCACAGATTCGTAATCTGATCCTCCTGGCGCTGTTGTTGGCGCTCATCCTGCTAGTCCTGACTAGCACCATTGCGAACTTCGTCATCGAATACAACTGGTGGAAAGAGGTCGCACAGGTTGGGACGTGGATCAGCATGCTGTGGTACAGCATTGCCCCGTCCGTGGCGGGCGCCCTGGTGGCTTTCATCGCGTTGTGGGTGGCTCATGCGCGGGGGCTGCACTTCGCCGGCGTCCGCCGAGGGGATTTCCGCCTGTACTCCCGGCTGGTTCTGATGGGGCTGGCCGTAGTGGCACTATTGTTCGCCTCGGCCTCGATTGACTACTGGACGATCATGCGCTTCTTCGGGTCGCGGGGGGGCACGCTGCCCCCCGCCACTTGGACGGACCCGGTTTTTTCGCGGGCCCTGCCGTTTTACCTGTTTGACCTTCCTTTCTATTCGGAACTACTCGGATTTGTGTTTGTGCTGGCGATTCTTTGTGCCCTAGTCTTCTGGGCCACGGCGCGGGGATGGCAGTTATGGCTGCGGGGCGGGTCACTGAGAACTTTTGATCTGGGGCCCCACGCGCTGCTGCTGCCGGGCGCCACCCGGACAAGCTTCGTCCGCGTAATCGCCGTAATTCTTTTGCTTGGTTTTGCTACCTGGGTTTTTCTGGGCAACTACGAGCTTCTGTTCAACTCCCACGCCTTCATGACCGGCGCAGATTACGTGGACGAAAAGGTTACCCTTCCCTTGCGCTGGCTCCTCATTATTGCGGTTTTAGCGGTGCTCCCGCTGGCTTGGACGTCGAGATACAAAAAGGCGATAGCCCTCTTAATCGCTGTTTTTATCCTGAAACTGGTCTTGCCAGGCATCGTTCGCGCCGTCTATGTGCGACCGAATGAGATCTCGATCGAGCGACCTTACATCGAGCGGCATATTCAGGCCACTACGGTTGCCTTCGGCCTGAATCGGAGTGCTACGGAACGTCCCTTCACTACTTCCGGGCAAGAGACGGTCGATGCTGTGCAGGACGCCACGCTGCTCGATAATATTCGTCTTTGGGACCTGCGCGCCTACAACGCAACTATCACCCAGATCCAGGCGCTGCGGCCGTATTATACCTTTCCCTCCACCGATGTTGATCGCTACTTCATCAACGGCCGTATCAAGCAGGTACTGCTCTCCCCACGCGACATCGACGTCAGCCAATTATCCGCCGAGGCGCGCCAGAGCTGGATCAATCCGGGGTTCATTTATACGCACGGCTTTGGCGTGGTCGTATCCGAGGTCAATAAGATTACCCCCGACGGCCTGCCGGTCCTGCTCATCGAAAACGCCCCGCCCGAAATCAAGTCTGCTGGGTTCCGGCTCACACGGTCAGAGATCTACTACGGCGAGAGCACTCAGGATCCAGTGTTTGTTCACACCGCCCGCGAGGAGTTCGATTATCCTTCCGGCGACCAGAACAGGTATTCGACATACCAGGGCACGGGAGGTTTTCCTGTTGGCTCTTTTCTGCTCAAAACTGCCGCTGCAATATCTCAGGGCGAGCCGAACATTATTTTCACGGGCTATCTTACCGGGCAGAGCCGCATGATGATTTACCGCAAGGTGCAGCGAAGATTGGCGCATCTGGCCGGCTTCTTGCACTGGGACCCTGACCCCTACCTGGTGATTACCGATGACGGCAGGTTAGTTTGGATGGTGGACGGCTACACGACTTCGCTCTCGCATCCTTACTCGGCGACGCTTCCTGTGACCGGGCTGGACGAAGGCGCCAACTACATTCGTAATGCGGTAAAGGCCACGGTGGATGCCTACACGGGGAAAATGTCTTTGTACGTATTCGATCCGGGCGACCCCATCATCCAGGTTTTCGAGAACGTGTTCCCGAAACTATTCCGGCCTGCTTCCGAAATGCCCCCCGACCTGCGCCGGCACGCCCGCTACCCCGAGGTTCTTTTTCGCACGCAGGCCGAGGCTTACCGTATTTTTCATATGCGGGATCCGCAGGTGTTCTACAACAAGGAAGACATATGGGAGGTCGCGCACAGCCTGATCGCCCAGTCCGGACAACCTGCGCCCATGGAGCCCACTTACGTAGTGGCCACTTTGCCTGGAGAGAAAGAACCTGAGTTCCTGCTGATCCTGCCTTTCACCCCGCGGGGCAAAGACAATTTAATCGGGTGGATGGCTGCCCGCTGTGACGGAGATCGATTGGGAAGCCTGATTTATTTTCAACTCTCGAAACAGCAACTGATGTACGGCCCCATGCAGATTGAGTCGCGCATCGATCAGGACCAGAACATTTCCAAGGATCTCAGCCTGTGGAACCAGCAGGGCTCGCACGTTCTGCGCGGAAGCATCATCGCTCTGCCGGTGAGTGGCGGCTTCCTCTACGTCGAGTCCATTTACATTCAGGCCACCGAGGCCCGTATGCCACAGCTCAAGAAGGTCGTACTGGCCATGGGCAACCGGCTGATTTATCGGGATACCTTCGGGGAGGCCTTGGCCGAGCTAACGGGCGGCCCCGCGTCGGCCGCGCCTGCTCTCGCCGCGGTTACATCAGCTCCTGCTCCGGCGGCCACTGGGCAAAGCTTACCCGCGCTCGCTGAACGCCTCCGCCGTCTTCGGGATCTGGCCGCACAACTGGCCCGGGAGCTGGAGACGCTAGAAAAAGAAGCGCGGAAGAAATAGATTTGAGTCTAGATCTCACGAGTTGTGCTTCCTTGGCGGTCCTCGGCCCGCTCGGACCCAGGGCTTTTTCGAGCCTTTGGCGAGTTGGTTATGTGGTGGTGCTCGCATCCGCCTGTTAGAAACCTCCAGCCTGAGGCGAGAGTCACAGTGTCGGCATGCTTCTTCAGTCAGCCGCAGCCAGGCGCTCACGGTGCGACACAAAAGGCGAAATCGATCTGGGGCGTTGGGTGCCGTTCCGTCCCCCGGGCACCATCCGCACGTCTACCTAGCAGATGGGTAGTTAATAGAGATGCCGGCTGTACTCTTTTTGCTGAGGCCCAGCTGCGAAGAGCACTTCGGCCTATGCAGTCGATTGGATCACCGACGCGATCGCACGTTTCTCACAGGTCCTTGTCAATGCAGATTTAGATCTCGAGGATTCTGAGCCGACGGGGAGGATAAATCCTGCGGTGCCACGAACCCTTGGAACCTTACCTCGCGGTAGTGACTCATTTTGGATTTTAGCTTCCCTGGACGCCACTCGCCGGAGCGGGAACCGCGGCACACTGATCGGGCGTTTCGTAAACCTTGTAGCCATTGGCCTCATCCGTTTTGGCTTTTGTCCAGCGGCGACCAGAGACCTCAGGCTGCAAGGCTCGGATGCATCCCCAGTTCAACACTCTTGCGTTACACACTCTTGGATCGGCCTCATCCAGCTCCATGTTGTGTCGAGGGTTGTATGCGGGATCATGTACGTGGATTATTAATAGAACCGTGGTAGAGATTTTCGCACCCAGTCTCTCATTCCCCAATTTCCTCGAAAGGAGCGCACAATGAAAGTCAGTATAAGATCTTCTCATTATAAGGAGGAGACATGAAAAAGAGCCGTTTGTTTTTTCTCGGGACCGTCCTAGTGCTCGTGGGTTCGGCGCAATCGCCCGGTCAGGGCAAATTGACGCCTGACCAGATCGAGAAAGTACATAGCCATTTGTTTCACAAAGGGCCAAGTCGGACAAATTCCCGACATGCTGTCAAAGGGCACCGGAGACGTGCATATTCCCTGCGTCGTTGCAGTCGTACAGCAAATTTGGGGGACCCCTGAGCAGGAACTCAGCATGTTTGCATCCAACAGTGATCTGGTCGTGCTGGCCAAGGCTGATAGCGAAACGCCACACACAACCACGGACAAGGACTTCCTTTACACGGACTGGAACTTCGTAGTGGAGGAAGTTTTGAAAGACAACCCGAAAGCGTCCGTTCAACCGGGGACAACGATCCTAGTTACACGCCCGGGAGGAAAACTGGTAATAAACAAGCGCATGGTATACGCCAACTGTGCTGACTTTCGGGAGTTTTATAGTGGGCAGGAATATCTGCTTTACCTTCGCTACGTCCCCGAGACGGGCGCGTACTCCATCGATGCGGGAAGCAGAGCATACTACGTTTCCGCGATGGGAATCCGACACCTCGATTCAGTCAACAGCTATCCAGAACCAGCAAACGACAAGGACACGTTACTGAAGACCGCCCGAGACGGCGTTGCGGCCTCCAAGTCTCAAGGGGGAGTGCAATGAAACGGATAACAAGGATTGGCGGCACACTAGCCGTCGTGATTCTTGTCGTTTCAGGCATTCTCCTGGAGCGCAACGTTAGGGCGCAGGGATGCCTCGCAGCGAAATACAGCAGTAATTTCCCGTGGCACCAAGGCGCGTTAGTCCAATATTCTTTCGAACCAAGTGGAGCGGGTAACTACAAATTTTACCTAACTCCCGATATGCAAACAGCGTTTGCGAATGGCGCCCAAGCAGTCGTGGCAAAGAAAAGGTGTCCATGACCATCAATCGCCAATGGATTGCGCGGGAGTGGTTGTACTTGCTGGCGGGACTCCTGTGGGCCTATGTTCTCTGCCCGATTCTCACCCGGCTGCTGACATTGCTCGTGTCCAACTTTGCCGTATCTTTGGCATGGCCTAGGTTTTTTGTGGAGCCTAGCGAGTTCATTACGTTCGGTCCCTACGTGATCTTCCAACTTGTGCGGATAACGATGTGGGCTATCCGCACTGTGCGGGGGGCAGAATAATGGACGAAACAAAAAGCGTAGAACTTTTCGTCTTTCGGATGGCCGTTAGGCCCTTTTGCCCTTCCCACACAGGGAGCGAACCATGTGGATCGTGAAAGTGTTATCGATCACGCGAAAACGTAGCGTTTTGAACCGTGGCCGAAGGGTCTCCTTGGTGATCGGGCCCTGTGCCGAGGCGGAAGGGGGCCGAAGGGATCAATCCAGTCGCACTGACGCCCACAGACGGAGCATCTCGGACGTGCAGATGGGCCGATAACGCCGGGCGTTGTGATCGATCGGGGACCTTGATCCGTCACGCAGAAGCGACCGTGCCGCTGGCGATATGCCCTTTGCCGATGGCTGTGATTCAATCGGCCTGGCTCCGTGCGCTGATAGCGGTGGTTGGCCGCACGTCGTTGCTGGCACCGAGCTACTGCTCGGCAGGATTCGCTGCAGTAACATTGGCCATGGTCGCAATGGCTGCAGACGAAAAAGAGAGAGCCACAGCCGGGGCCACGACAAAGGCGTGGTCGGAGAGGAGTTTTCGACGCGTCCCGTTTCGCTGTCTCGATTTTCGATCGCACCTGATCACGATACATGAATCGCGGACGACCGGACTGCAAAGTTACACCCGACGACACCCGATGGACGATGAAGGGGGGAATGTGACTGCGGCTCGGAGATGATGGATGTTTCTTTACCTATTTTCCCGGTCGAAGGTCAAAAAAGACGGATTCAGATGATCGATGACAGAAAGGCGTACTGCTCGGGATTGTGCTCTTCATTACCGGCGGAATTTCGTATGTAGCAATTCGCATAGGCATTGCATTGTATCTAGTTAACGGAGGCACGGCTGGCGGCGCACAATCGGACTTTCGAATATGGCACTTTCGAATATGGCTTGGGCCGTTACACATTCCGGTTCTTTTGGCTGTGTTCCTGGCAGCGGTTGCAATTGGATTGTGGATTATGAGAGCACGAACGACCACAGTATGAGACCCTCGTACAATGGACGGCACCGCTGACAACCCGTTTCCGTGGTTCTCCATTAATGACCCCGTGCCCGCTGTTGACCCTGCCGATCTGCGGAGCATGTGGATGATGCAGCGTGGTATTCAGGCCAGCGTCTCAGGTCAAGTCGCAACGGACGTACGCCTCTTTGAGCGTGCCTGCAGCCCTGGTGCGGATGTGCAAGCGGTTTGGTATCGCTTATCGATGTTGCAGATGTTGCCCGGACCATTGGGCGTGCTCTCACCTTGGCTGCGCGACAGCGAGCTTGCCGATGCGGTGTTCAAGGTGGCTGCGACTTTTCCGATGAAGAGAATGTCTGTTGGTGTCCCCCAACAAGAACTCCCGTTTGATGTGAAGGGATTTCTCGTGGAAATTGAGAGAGAAGAAAACAACCACTGAGTGTTCACGGTGCGGAACATCATTTGCCTGATTGCCCTACCGCTCGCGGGATGCTGCCTGCAGGAGCATGCCAGCCTGTCCCCGCCCGAGGTCCACGTTGCCCGACAGAACGATGCGCCAGTGCAAATCGTCAGCATCACCCCGTATGGAAATAATTTGCTGGCCCGTGTCATCGTGAAGAACAACACGGATCGCTATGTCCAAGACTTCGCTATAACGTGGACCGTTTTCCGTCCAGCCAACTGTACCGCGAGCGGTCGTCCGGCTCCGCGAATCGCAGAGGTTAGCAAAACGGGTGTGCAGTGCTACGCCGAAGATCGTCGATGGTGGATGCTGCCCGGTCGCGGGGGCAGCCGCGTTTTGTTGCCGCACGAGCAGACGTACATCAATTGGTGGCTTTGGCTCACGCGGGAAGAACTCGCCAAATTTGCCAAGGATTACGACGCCAGGAAGTTGCGCGTGCAAATCGGGATCGAACATGTGAATTACGGCAACAAATTCACCAACCGCAGCGGCCCTCCCGATTGGGTCAATGAGACTGTGGGGCGGACAAACATTTTGGACGCCGAGGACGCGATGAAGCAGGCGTGTGCGCCATAGGCCCGCGAGAATAAGAACGGGGCCGAGAGCCGTGGTACAGTGCCCTGAGTGAGTGCGCTTCCAGTGAAGCTGCGGTGAGGCAGATACACGGACAAGATGGAAGACCTACCTGAATACGCCGATCTACTCGGTCGTGGTGGCGAAACCATCGCGATGGCAGCCGCCAAGTATCTGTACTCAATGGCAAACTTTGGTGAACCCTGGACCACCGAGGTGCGTGATGCCTGCTTGGTACTCGAAAAACTGGACTTCTCAAAAGAGCATCAAGAAACCGACATACGAGAGATTATCACGCTATCCTCGGTGACGATACCGCTACATATGAATATCCGGGATTCATCAAACTCAGAGAGTTCAACTTTAGAACGACCAACGGCTATTGGGACTGGGATCAAGACGGCACCGATAATCACGGTGAACTCGGTCTTGGACTCCACGTTCCCGCCGCGATGATCGCACAGTCCGGTATTTTTGGGTTGTGTTCCTGGCAGCGATTGCAATTGGGTTGTGGATTATGAGAGCACGAGCGATCCACACAGTATGAGAAAAGGGTGGGAATGGCTGAAGAAAGAAAACCGCGCACCTAGCTATTATAGAAGCTTTTCCGCCCAGTTGATTTCGTTGCGCCATTCGTTTGATGATGGGGTCGAAACACCCTTCAGACGACCCACGTAGATTTCAACGTGCTCGCGGTCCTCTTGGAAACCCCCGCCAAAGTTATGTTCTTCGATCCTCTCCCCAAACGTCTCCCCCATCGTCTGGCCGATAAAAAGAAGCACGTTGGCGCCGTAGACCGGGTGATGCCCATATATCTGGTAGAGCCCACGGTCCTTACGAGGGTCCTTAAGAATGTCGAGCTGCCTGAGTGAATACGGACCTTGCCACTGGATATGAATGATCCCTTCCTCCATGCGCCCTCCCTGATTTGGCTTCGTGGATGACCAGCTAACATAGTACTTCACGTGAACCACTAGACAGGCGCCCACGCGGGCCTCCGAAGGCGTGAACACGCACCGTCCCGTGAATTACTCCGGTGAGAAGTTCAGTTAACTTTGGCAGCGTTGTGCTGTCGTATTTTTCAGCATCCTCGCTGTTGTCCCAGAAGCTGTAGACATAAATTGTTTCTCCGCTACCTGAAAGGAGGATGAGTTGGTCGAGAAAACCCTCCTGCTTGCGGAGCAGTAGGACCATCTGATGTTCGATTTTTTGCAGGAATTGGCTGACTGATTCTAGCTTCGAGCATAGAGAAACTTTGCGAGCGTACATAGGATTCTCCTTCTTTTCACAAAGGAAGCGGTTCAGGGGGAACGATAACTGGCCTCGAAAGCCTGAGCGCGGCCCTCGAATCGTATAGTGCGAGAAGACCGCCAGCGTATAGTCAAGATGATGACCTCGTGCCCCGGCACGATTAACAGCCGGCTGACCCAAGGAGAATGCGTTCCGGTCTCCAGGGCGATGCGACTCCGTGGAATTTTTTCCCATGCCCGCCTCACCGCCTCCGGTGTCGTCGGCAGTTTCTGCTCCGCGAGGGCTTCGCCTGCTTCATCCAGAACGCAGTAGAACGACTAGCGATCTCCTAGATCCAAGCCAATGGTGAGCTGGCGCCCTTTGAAAACCCTGCTTCCACCTGCCCGCATGGTGCTAATCTTCTGCATTGCCGGTCTCCTTTTCCTTATGCCTTGAGCGCGTCGAACATTGGGAGCGTATCGCATCCCGCGGAGACCGGCCTTCTCATCCCGTCTGATAAACGCATTCACCGGAAAAGCGAGGTTCCTGGCACCTGCAATGTCTGGTTACGCGACTAATCAAACGAGACTCATGATTTCCGCTCAGGTTTGGCCTTAACTTACGACGCTTAATTAATGGAAAGAGTTTACTTGACAACATGAAAGTCTTAACTTATTATGGTTAAGTACCAATGGAGCCAGACAGGTAACCTGAGCCGACATGAGTTAGCTGAAATTACCCTTGGCCAAGACAGAGACGTTTAATGAGGGGCTGAAATGAAAACAATGAATCGCTGGGAACAACCGTTCCGCGGGGCTACGACCTTGCAGGAACAGATCAATCGCGTGTTTGGCGATGTGGTGGGACGTACGGGCGAGGAGTCGAACTTGACCCCTTGGGCCCCGGAGGTCGACATCTACGAGACCGAGAATGAACTGGTGGTTAAGGCGGACCTGCCGGATGTGAATCCGCAGGACCTGGACATCCGCGTGGAGAGCAACATCCTCACGATTCGCGGCGAACGCAAGTTCGACAAAAAGGTAAATGAGGACAACTACCTGCGCATCGAACGCAGCTATGGCTCGTTCAGCCGGAGCTTTTCGCTGGCGAACTCAGTGAAGTCGGAGGCCATCAAGGCCGATTATCAGAATGGCGTGCTGACGCTCAGCATACCGAAGCGCGAGGAAGCGAAGCCCAAGCAGATCAAGGTGAATGTGACAACGAATCTGATGGGAGCGCATGCAATGGCGGCGGTGGCTGGGGCTCGCTAAAGAGACCCCGGACCGAAGACGAAGTAGCAAGGGGCTGGCGATATCGCCAGCCCCTTCCCGTCAGAACGGAGGGTTGACGAAACCCTATTGCGATTTAACGACCAAAATTCTCAGGGCTTCGGATGAACACCCATTGCGGCGACGGATTTGACGACCAGCGCCTCCAACACGTTTTGGTCCACATCGGCGAGCTTCTTAACGTATAGGCAGAATTTCGCGCACGTCCGACATTGCCAATCGACTCGGCGTGCCACATAATAGCGGCCATCGAACTGACTCTGAAAAGTGGAGTGAGCATCCCGGGTAGCCGAGATAGACGAGGTCGGAGTGCCAAACAATGCCACTGTCTGAAAACTCGCGCGATTCTGAGCAAGAACTGCGCTGGCATGCATGGCAGGAGAAGAACGGGCGCGCAGACCGGATAGCGGACAAGTGGATGAAAGTTTTATTCACCGTCGCAGGTGTAATTCTGCTGATATCCATTCTGTACGTATGGCACCAATCTCAACGCCATGTGCGCGGCGTTTTCCTTGAACCCGTACTATTTAACCAAGAAGCAAAAAGCTGAAATAGAAAGAGTGAAGGCTCTGAACCTCAAGGAGGGTGACCGATGCGGAGCTACGCTGCTTCGGTCGCTCGGCAAGATTTATGTGTACGCGGCAAATCTCCCAAACGAGCTTTGAAGTCGAAGCGGAAAGGACAACTAAGATGCCATTCAGCGGAGATTGTCATTCGTTCGATTCTTCCACGTTGAAGGTGCTCAATAATATCGGGGCGGTTTATGGATTGTTTAAGACAGACCTCCCATTCCGCCCCGACCACTACACCTGTCTATATGTGGGACAAACCAACGACCTGAGAACACGCATGCTTGAGCATTACAAGAATCCTCCGATCATTGGCGTCACACATTTCTTTGCCGAGGCCATTGCGACCGAAGAACAACGACTACAGCGTGAGAAAGAGAGAAAGAACTAATCTGTGAATTCAGCCCAACTGGAAACAAGACTAGTGCGGCAGGTCACCACAATGGCCCAAGAGTCCATTTGGTGTTCAACTCCAGGTAAAAGGTGGTTACCGGAAAAGTCCTATTAAAGGGAACCTGACCTTTCTTGAACAATTTCGGCATCTACGTTGAGGGCCGGTTTGTTCAATTGTAGACAGACAGATGCTCACGCGAGTGCTACGCTTTGTGTGTTGCAACCTGTTTGGCGGGATTTGACGAAATCCTGACTTTACAATGGGGCGCCTCTCGAACGGGGCGCCCTTTCCATTTAGAGACATACGGGACTTGTCCGATAAACCGTTAACCGGGACTTAAGGCTGCTGGACTAGAGGGAAACTGGTTTCGCACAAAGGGTCTGTGCAGACTCTGGTGATGCAAGGCCGGCCATGCGGCGCGGCTGGACGATTACTCTTCATCTCCAACAATCTTGCCAGATGCAGTCTCGTTCGGATAGTTAAAGAAGAGCTGATTGCCGTCGGGATCATCGACCACCAGGAGCCGGTAACCCCACGAACCCTCCTTGACCGAAACGCCCTTGGCCTCGAGTTCCGCGCGCAGCGCGTCCAACGCGGCGATCGCGGCCTCGCGCGTCTCCGGCTCGACGTTCACGGAAATGAACATTAGACCCCTTGCCAATCTTCTCCGGCCACGTGTCGGCCAGGATAAGCGCGCAGCCCTGCCGGTCGACCTGTGCAACGCGCGCTCTGCCTTCCTCCTCGTAGCGCCAGGGGCTCGTGAAGCCGAGCCGGTTAACGTAAAAGCGGAGCGAGGCCTCAACGACACGTCACGTGTAGGACGGGGCGCGCGAACCAGTCTGTCATAGGCCATATATCCTCGAATGAAGACAACTTCTTCCTGCGTCTTGAATTCTACTGCTATCTTAGACGCAATCCGAAGCCGCGAGTGCGAGATTCTGTTTGAGTTTCAGGTCAAGTCGCGATTAGTCGCCTTACCGGAGAAGTGGAATTGCGGATCCAAACGTGTCCATTTATCAGATGGGATGAGAAGGCCGGTCTCCACGGGATGCGATAAGCTCCCAATGATCGACGTGCTCAAGGCACAAAGAAAAGGAGACCGGCAATGCAGAAGATTAGGCATCTGCCGATATACTCAAACAATGGAACCGCCTCAATTCATCCCGAGCCGGGAGGTGGCACGTCATGGTGGCCGTCCTGCCTATCGCGCCCATGATGCGGATAGCCAAGCCTGGGAGTCAGCCTTGCGGACTCGGGGTTCTCTGCCGGAGGACCCCGCGCAGTGCGTAGCGGCAACATCCTCGCGAGTTGCCAAACTGCCAGCCGAGGTCCTAAGATGACGGTCAACGTCCTATGACCCCAGAACTGGAACGCGCCCTCAAACGACACACGCAGTGGTTCGGGTCCTACAAGGCATCCGGCGAACTGAAGAAAATACAGGTGTGGCTCGTTGTGAATGGTGGACAGATCGAATTCCTCACTCCGGGGAATTCCTATAAAGTGAAGCGAACACGAAAGAATCCGCGTGTCATGTGTTACGTGGGGAGCAAGGACGGTCCCGCGATTTCTGGAACGGCCCAAATCATTACCGACCGAAGCGAAGTGGCGCGGGTTTACCGAGGCTACTGGAAGACCCACCCGTTGCGGATGGCGATTGTGATCGGACTTCGACTTTGGATTGAGATGCTGTTGAACAAGCGGGTGGTGGTCCGAGTCCAGCCGGACGAGCCGAATCCCTTAGAGGGACTGACCGATCCTGCTACCTGAATAATGCAGAAAACTGCACAGCCAACTGGAGAACATTCGCCTCTCGGCCTTGAGTCTGTTCAATCCTTTAATGGGGCTTGACATCACGGATAGGCTGAAAGTCGCTTGTCCGGCTGGCCACCCGCCCCGTGGGTCGCGCTTCTTGCGCTTCAGCCGTTCGCTCTCTCCGCCACCACCATGGCCTGCAGAATCTGATCGGAGACATCCTTGACAGACGCCGGCGAGTGAGACAGAAACAACGTATTGGTTTTGTCGCTCTCGCCGATGGACTTCAGCGTGTCGAAATACTGCGTGACCATGACCAACTGCATGACTTCTTTCGCCGACGCCCCCTCCACCACCTTCTGGAATTGTTCGATCGAGGCCTGCAGCCCTTCGATGATGGCCTTCCTTTGATTTGCGATCCCCTGTCCCTGGAGAGCCTTGCTTTCCGCTTCGGCCTCGGCCTTCTTGACCACCAGAATTTTCTCCGCCTCGCCCCTGGCGTTGGCGGCCACCTGTTCGCGCTGCGCTGCGTTGATATCGTTCATGGCTGACTTCACCTTTGCATCGGGAACAATATCGGTCACCAGCACATTCACAATTTCGTATCCGAATAATGCCATGTCCGCATCCAGCTCCTGTTTGACCGCCGCGGCGATACTGGACTGTGTGGCGAACACTTCGTCCAGCGTCATTCCCGGAACATGCCCTAGGATCACCTGCTCGACATAGGATTTGATTTGCGCCACCGGATCGGACAACTTGTAGTAGGCATCGTAGACTTTTTCGGGACGCACTCGATTCTGCACCGAAATAGGAATGGTGACGAACACGTTATCTTTCGTCTTGGTCTCCATGGTCAGAGTGATCTGATTCACGCGTAGACTCACTGTGCCCATCACCGAATCGAAGAACGGCCGCTTCCAGTTTAATCCAGGCTCGGCGACTCGAAGAAACTTGCCGAATCGTGTGATCACAGCGACTTCGGCCGTGCGCACGGTGAAGAAGCTTCCCAAAATTAGGTACAGCACAAAGCAAACCGCGACCCCCAACGGAATCCAATACAGTTCATTCATTTGGTTTCCTCCGCTGATCCCTATAGTAACCAGCCAGATTATACTGGCCTGTTCGAGTTTTGAACCAGGTTCATCGAGAGAGCGTAGATTCAATGTTAGAGTGCCCGTCCGGGCTCTAGCCATCTGCAGTAAGTCTTCATCTGGGCGATGAATCCTGCGCGGTCTATGTGATATTTCGTGTGTTTGATGGTGGTCCCTGACCTGGCTACGACCCAAACACTATCCTCATCAGCCGCCACAGTCACCTACAACGCTGAGTTGCTCGCGATTGAGATTTATCGAACGCGCGCCGGAGCATCGCGCCCACCGGCACATGCTTGGTGAAATGCGCCTTTCAGAATGGCTTTTGCTTGTTCACCTGAACGTTTTCTGTGCAAGCTGCTGCGCCAGTTCCGCCTCAAGCGGCGGTGCCACATTCTACGTCGCAGGCCAGCGGCCAGGGATACAGGACCTTGCAAATGGATTACTCGGTCAAGTTCGATCGCTCCGCGGCTTCCGTCGGTGATTTGATTCAATGCCCGTTCATGCGGAGCGCGTCGGCTTCCGCGGATACGGAATGATGTTGGCTGAGGTGGGCTTGCCTCCTGGTGCCGACGTGGACCGCCCCTCGCTCGACTCTGCCGTTTCCGCTTCCGGTTGGGACTTGCAGAGCTACGAAGTCCAACCTGATCGTGTGGTCTTTTACCTGTGGCCGCGAGCTGGCGGCACGACTTTTTCCTTTACGTTCAAACCTAGATTCGGGATCACGGCACAGTCCTCGGAATCCGTCTTGTACGATTACTACAATCCCGAAGCGCGAGCGTCCGTGCCGCCCGCGCGCTTTAAGGTCGAGGGAACGGCGTTGCCTGATGAAGTAAAAAATATCGGTGCATTCGGAGAAGGCACGACACCCGGAAGTAGATTTTCCAAAGATGTAAGGCAAAATCGTGCCGAAAAATGTGCCCGTCTCACGACGGAGCACTGGGCGAGGGTTGCGTGCGGACGTGAAGGCATCAAAAGGCTCCGGTTTCAAAGCTGTCCATTTCCTTCGCAGTGTTTGAACTCCAATAACGCTTGTGTAATCTGTTCCGCTTCACCATCCACTCATTCGTTGAAAGCCTAACGCCCCACTTCCTGGACTGCGGCGGGCACTTCTAACGAGCGACGGTGTCCAATTTCTTGTGGTGCGTCTGTCCCAGAGCGGATGGCAGGGAATCCGACTCAACGAAAATCTGCAAGAAACGGCAAATAGCGCGTTCTATTTTCTGAGCGCAGAAAATCGCAGGGGCGCTAACTCAGCAAGTCTCAAGGAGACGGATCATGAAGGCTCCGAAGCTATGGGTGTGCCCAAGCAGTTTCTGGTACCTTTTCTTCGCTGCCACACTTGCAGTGCCGCTTTTCGTAGCAGTGTTCGTAGAGTTCTTCCCAGCTGTCAATGCGGACCCAACAGTTGTCACATACACGTACGGTGTCGTGCATGTGACCATTCCTTACCATTCCCTTCATTCCGGCGATGGAACTCTGAGAGTCGAAGTGCTGAATCCGGAAGATGAAGTTCTAGGGAGTGCGGCAGCGCGAGTTGCGATTGGGACGGGATATGGGCGCTGGCAAGAGAGCATCCGGCTGAACAAAACACTCGCCGTGGACGATCTCGTATGGCACCGGGTGCGCTACCGGTTTGAATATGGGGATGGCAAGACCGAGGCCCTCGAAGGTATCGACTCGATCTCGCAAATCCTGCGCGCGCCCGTGGTGCATATTCTAGGGCAGCAATCGTACTTGAGCGGAGGCCCGGCGGCGGTGCGGGTCATCGTCACGGATTCAAAAAATGAAGTGATTGCGGGAGCGGGAGCCGTGCGCATCGAGCTGGCAGCCGCGGATCATAAACCGCGCGTCCTTTTCACAGGGCCGTTGAACCGTCGAGGGACGGCCGAGGCGCAGTTCCAATTCCCTGCAGGCCTTACGGGTAATCACGAGCTGCGGTACGTGGTGGACACGCTGATCGGTTCGACGGAGTTCACGCAGGCAGTGCGGCTGGAGGAGAAAGTCTCCATCCTGCTGACGACAGAAAAGCCGATTTACCAGCCGGGACAGATCATCCATGCGAGGGCGCTGGCGCTCGACCGCGCCGACCACGAAGCCGCCAGCGGACACCAGCTGACGTTCGAAGTGGAAGATTCACGCGGGAACAAAGTGTTCAAGAAAGCGACGGAGACAGACAAATTTGGCATCGCGTCAGCGGAGTTCGCGCTGGCGGATGAAGTCAACCTGGGCACCTATCACCTGCACGCTTTGATGGGGCAGGCCGATGCACCGACGAACACGGCAGAGATGGCGCTGAATGTGGAGCGCTACGTTTTGCCGAAATTCAAAGTGGCCGTGGAATTCGAGAGCCAGGATAAGAAAACGAAGCACGGCTATCGGCCAGGCGACCACGTGAAGGGAACTGTGCGCGCGAACTACTTTTTTGGGAAGCCGGTGGATGAGGCGGGAATCACCGTCAAGGCTTCTGGCACGGACGTGGCGGTGTTTGAAGCCGCTTCAGTCGAGGGCAAGACCGATAGCGACGGGACGTATAAGTTTGATCTTAAGCTGCCCAATTACTTTGCCGCGAGGCCGCTGAGCCAGGGAGTGGCGCTGGTGCTGATCGAGGCCACGGTAAGGGATTCTGCGGACCACGCAGAGAGCCGTGGAGAGCCAATTACCGTGAGCGAATCGCCTCTGCTGGTTACAGCGGTTCCGGAAGGAGGCACACTCGTCCCCGGCTTAGAAAACGAAGTGTTTGTTCTTACCAGTTATGCGGATGGAAGTCCGGCGCGAACTGAGCTGACAGTCCATGCAGCCGACAACGCCGACCAACACGCGACCACGGACGAAGGCGGGGTGGCGGTGCTTCGTTTGAAGGACGGTGCGGGAACCCAAGTGCTGACGATAGAAGCAGCAGACAAGAAAGGGAACCGCACGTCGAGCGCCGTGGCGCTACAAAGCCGCGGAGGACAGGATCAGATTCTTCTGCGGACAGAACGGGCCGTGTACCGAGCTGGGGACGACATTCGACTGAAAGTGTTCTCCACAGTGAAACGAGGCACTGCATATGTCGACATCGTCAAAGAAGGGCAAACCGTACTCACGCGTGACGTGGACATCGAAAACGGCCAGGCCGAATTGAAGCTGGCAGCCACGCCGGAACTGGCAGGCACGGTGGATTTCAATGCCTACGTTTTTGGACGTGACGCGCAGCCTGTAGGAGACCACCGGCTGGTCTTCGTGCAGCCCGCGGATGAATTGAAGATCGAGGCCACGGCCAATGCGCCGGTGTACAAGCCGGGTGGCGAAGCATGCATCCACTTCCGAGTGACGAACGGCCGAGGGCAGGGAGTGAGCGCTGCGCTGGGATTGCAAGTCGTGGATGAGGCGGTATTCGCACTTGCGGAGAAACAACCTGGGTTTGCCAAAGTTTTCTTTTACCTGGAGCAGGAGCTTTTGAAGCCGCGCTACGAGATTCACTCGATCGGGATGCCGGACGTCGTCGAGCCGACGGAAGAGTCCAAAGCCGAGCAAAAGGACCGCGCGGCACGGGCTTTGTTTTCCGCGACGGAGATGGTGAGCGGGAATAAGTTCGAAACGGAGTTCGGACGAACGGTGCCACAGACGAAATACTGGGAGTACGCGCAACGCTATCAGAAGCAGCTTTTAGAACAGGTACAGCGGCTATCAGAGAGGCTCAGCCGTGCGTATGCCGAGAACCCGGAGAACGGGGACCTAATCAAGACTCTGGAAAGAATGAGGCATGACGGCGCGGCAGACCTGCGCGACGCGTGGGACACAAACGTGCGGATAGAGCGCGCTTCGTGGGATACGGACAAGACGCACTATCTGATAAGCAGTGCGGGTCCGGACAAGCAATTCGGGACTGGCGACGATCTGTTGGTCTACGTGGAGGCGCGGCGAAGGAGAGTCGTAGGGCATCCCAGCGCGGGCCCCAGCACGATCGGGATCAACATTGAACACGAGCGCGGCGCGTTTGGTGGGCGCGCAGAAATCATCGGAATGGCGGTGGACCAGTGGGGCGGTGCGCTTGAAGGAGCTACCGTAGTGGCGCGCTTGGTTTCGAGCAGGAAGGTCCGTAGGACGAGAGTAGGTGTCGATGGGCGGTTCCAGTTGGGAGGTTTGCCCGTCGGCGACTATCAAATTCAAGTTTCTACGGACTCAGGAAGCGCTTCTGGCAAGTTGGAGCTGGACGCGCGTGATCGCGCCATCCTGTCAGTCTTGCTCCGGCAAGATCGGCCAGCGGGGACGATTGTAGCGCTAAGCGATTCGGGAAGAATGGTGGCAGATTTCAGAGCGGGCGCGGGCGTGGGGTTTGCGGGCGGCGTTCCGGGAGGAGTGGCAGGCGGCGTCGTGGGAGGAGTAGTGGGTGGTGTGATCCCCAGGGTTGAGCGGGCCCGCGACGCTGAGTTCTTAGCAGCACCACCGGCGGCTCCCATTGCCGTAGCTCAGATGGTTGTAGTCGACGAGGCTCGCGCGGTGAACAGCGTGACGGTCGCAAAAGAGAAGGATCAAGCCGCTTCGGGCGCTGCGCGAGTGCGGTCGTATTTTCCAGAGGCGTTGTATATCAATCCAGAGATCATCACCGATAAGGATGGAGTGGCAAGTATCACGATACCGCTGGCGGACTCGATTACCACGTGGCGCATGGCGATGATGGCGTCGACGGCGCGAGGGGCGCTGGGAAGTGGCACTTCGAGCTTGAAAGTGTTCCAGGATTTCTTCGTGGACTTGGATTTGCCGGTCGTTCTCACGCAAGGAGACCGCGTGTCGATTCCCGTGGCCGTGTACAACTACTCGGGCGCGCCTGGGAAAGTTAGCCTACAACTGCAAACCGACGAATGGTTTTCACTGGTGGATGACATGGCCGAGAAGAGCGTGACGGTGGATTCTGCGCGAGTGGGTGGATCGCAGTTCACGCTGGAAGCGAAGCGCATCGGGAAATTCAAGCTGACGCTGAGCGCGCGAATGAAAGGAGAGTCCGATCGCGCGGACATCGTGGTGCGGGAAATCGAAGTGGTGCCCAATGGGCGCGAACAGAACCAGGTTTTCAACGGTCGGCTGGAAACTACGGCGAGGCACGAGCTAAACTTCCCCCCGGAATCGATTCCTGATGCCAGCAATATTTTCGTCAGGCTTTATCCCGGGCCGCTGAGCCAGGTGATTGAAGGGATGGACAGCTTGCTGCGGATGCCGTTCGGCTGCTTCGAACAGACCTCTTCGAGCACGTACCCGAATGTGCTGGCGCTGGATTACATGAAGCGCACGAAGAAGGTGACACCGGAAGTGCACGCGAAGGCCGAAGGCTATATCGCCAACGGCTACCAGCGGCTGCTGACATTTGAAGTTCCTGGTGGGGGCTTTTCCTGGTTCGGCAACGCGCCGGCGAACAAAATCCTGACCGCGTACGGGCTCATGGAGTTCTACGAGATGTCGAAGGTCCACGACGTGGATCCGAAGCTGATTGCGCGAACCCAGCAGTGGCTTGCGGGACAGCAGCAGGGCGACGGAAGCTGGAAACCGGATGCGTCGTTCATTAACGAAGGAGCGACGAACCGCTATAACAAGGATGTACTGCGCATCACCGCTTACCTGGCGTGGGCGTTGGAGAATACCGGCTATCAGGGTCAGGCTGTGGAGAAAGCCAAACAATTCATCGAGACGCAGGCGAACGCAAAAGCCGACGCGTACACGCTGGCGGTGCTGGCGAACTTCGCTACGGATTATAGAAAAGACCGAGAGTTCACCCGACAGGCGATGCAACTGTTACTCGATGCGCGTACGGAAAGAGATGAACAAGCGTGGTGGAGCGCGGAAGAAACGAATGTGTATGCCACGGGTACTAGCGCCAGCGTGGAAACTACCGGGTTGGCCGCTCAGGCGCTGCTTAAATGGGGCGGAGCTTCGGGGACTGCGCGCAAGGCGATGAATTACATCGCGGCCAAGAAAGAAGCTTCGGGAGCCTGGGGCACGACGCAAGCGACCATCATGGCGCTGCGCGCATTGCTACTGGCCACAGAAAAAGGCACGGCGGACGTGAGCGGCACACTGGAAGTAGTGCTGAACGGGAAGATTGCGGAGAAACTAGCGTTAACTCGAGAAAATAATGATCTGCTCCACCAGTTTGTGTTCAAAGGAGTCGATGCGAAAAGCGGGAACACTGTAGAGATTCGCTTTGAGGGGAAAGGCGGGCTAGCGTACCAGGTTGTAGGGCAATACTTTTTGCCGTGGGACAAGAAACCGGAGAACGAGCCCCTTACTATTGAGGTGACATACGATCGCACGCATCTTGCGGGGGACGATATCGCTATGGCGGCCGCAACTATCAAAAACAATTTGCCGAAGGCTGCCAACATGGTGATGGTAGACCTGGGAATTCCGCCGGGGTTCGATTTACTCAGTGAAGATTTGCAGGCCTACCATGAAAAGAGTGCGGGTCAGAAAAGCGGTCGGCTAGAGAAGTTCAGTCTGACCGCGACGCAAGCGATTCTATACTTCGATTCTCTTGCTTCGGGCGACACAGTCCTACTTCGCTTTCGCTTGAGGGCAAAGTATCCGATCCGTGCCAGAACGTTTCAGTCTCGCGTCTACGAATACTACGACCCTGAAGTGAACTCCATCGCGCGGCCGATTCAATTGGAAGTTCGCCAGCGCTAGCACAATGCTGTGCTGCTTTGAAAGCAAAGCTAGACCGGACAGAACCGATGACCAAACGGCCGAAGTCGTCGTTCTAGAACGACATGTTCAGATGTCTCCCGTCCCAATAGTGAGGTCGGCCCAAAAGTTTCGTGATAGCAATCCTCGCTTTCGGACTACGTTGCCGACAAAATCGGGCGTAGTTCCTGAACATTACACGCAGCTTATAGACATGGTTGTGACCGCTCCGAATTTCGACGAGTTTGTTCAGCGCGGGAACGCTGATGGCAGTGTTTGGGAAAATATCGAATCCTTAGATCAGATTCACGAAGGCCAAATCGAAAACGAATTGAGGGCTTTGGAGGCCTTGGCTAAACAACGAAAGAACCTCCACATCCCTCAACGCCTTTCGATGATGTTTGGTGCTCCAGGCTGTCGCCCGAATCCGTTGGTGATCAGTCGTCAGTTTTCGGCGGCAATTGAGTATCTAGAGACTTCGGTTCGAAAAGTTGCGGTAGGAGCGAAGCCTCGTAAGAACGACCGAGGTTTGTATGTGGATTGGCAATTGCTCATGTACTTGGCGGACCCCAACGTTAGCTTTCTCACCAACGAAGACTTTTCGGGAGAAATATCAACGTCAGCGCAGAAGGACAGAATCATCAAACCCGACGCCCTTGTTTGAAAAACCCATTTCGTGGCACCAAAACGCCCAAAAGTGGAAGCAATTCGTAACCGAGTCAGGACCAGGACATACGGACGGCAATCACCTTTAAGCGGGACGTCTGTCCAAAGAAAAACAAGTAAGCAAGCCTGATTCTACACCGCTTGTGAGCAGTCGCGTCACCCGCAATTCCTGCCTTAACACGAGGTCTTGGACGTGAGAGGATACCGGGCCGGGAGGATTCATGGAGCAGGAAGAAACGGGTGATGTCTGCGGCTGCGAGAGCCAGAATAACGAAGTCGCAAAGGGCGCGGTGGGCAAAGGTGAGGGCCGCGAAGAAGAACTCCTAAGAGGTTCTAATAAAAACCACTGCCAGGACGGAGACGTTGAGCCAGCTAAGGGTTACTGAAAAAATAGTGCGTCGTCCAAACTTGCGGACACCTGCCAGCGCCTACTCTTCGGCGATGCCCATGATGCCCATGATGCCCATGCAGCTATTTCGGAACATAAGACCCACCACCATTAGATCTACCCTTTAGAATAGCGCTCGTGCTTCAAGCTGTTGCAGTTTAGGAAAACTGCCCTATTTTCGCATTCAGAAAGTGCTTGATTTTTGTCGCTAACTTGTAGATTTACTTCTCTCATATGAAAGACGAACCACGTGGCCCTCAGGCCGCACACCTCCGCCAGCGCAAGTTTCAACTGCTTCGCCGTTTCCCCATCCCTCCCGATCTGCTGCCGGGAAACCTCACTCGCAGTTTCACCCGCTGCGGGAATCCCCGTTGCCATTGTGCGCACGACAAAGGGCATGAATCTTGGACACTCACCTTCATGGCCGCCAAGGGGCAGCGACAGGTCGAGCGCATCCCGCGAGATTGGGTGGAGGAGGTCGAGCGGCGCGTCTCGGCCGGACGCGAATTTCAAGACACCGTGCGCGAAGTGCTGGCGGCCAACGCCCAGCTGTTGGTCTTGGCCCGCGAGCAGCGCAAGAAAAGGCGAAAGCCCGACTGAGAAGCCCTACCCCACGTCGGCTGTGGAAGTTCGTCAGCCAGCACCTCCATCTGGCGTACTACTTCCGCTCCCCCGGCGATGGGCGTTGTAGTCATAAGATCCCGGCAAAAGATCTGTTGTGGTCCTTCGTCCTGGGCACCATCTTGCGCCAGTGGGCCTTCCTAGCCATTGAATTCCTGGTGGGATCGAAAGCGCGAAGAAACCTAAACGTCAGCCGATCCTTCGGCGACGATGCTTTGGGTTACTTCACCGCACGTTTAGATCCGACGCCCACGCGGGTCGCTTTGGCCGCCGTGCTCCATCGCGCCAAGCGCAACAAGGCCTTCGAGGACTGCCGCTTCGTAGGCCTCGCTTTGGACGGGACCACCGGGGGGCGGCGGCGAAAGGAGGGATGCCCTTGTGCCGTCCCCACCGCAATGCCGAGAAAGAAATCACCGGCTACCGGCATCATTTCGTGCTCGCATCCGTGGTCGGCGGCGACCTCATCCTGCCGGTGGACGTGGAACCCTATGGGCCGGGCGACAGTGAATACCGAGCCGGGCAGCGTCTGCTGGCTCGCGTGCGCCAGAACCTGGGAGCACGCTTCATCAGCTATGTGGTGGTTGACGGAGAATTTGCCACGGCCCCTTTCCTCCATGCTGCGGGAAAGGCGGGTTGGCCGGTAGTCGCCCGGCTGAAGGAGAATCTACCCGAATTACTCCGCGCGGCGGAGAAGCGCTTCCGTTCCCAACCGCCGGCCCTGGAATTCCGGGACGGTACCGATCGCGTGGAGATCTGGGACGCCGACGACTTTGACCCTTGGGAAAGCTTGCAGTGGGAAACGGTGCGGGTCCTCCGCTATCGCCAACACAAACCGGATGGCGATGTCGTCGAGGCCTACTGGCTCACCGACCTCTCTTCGCGTCGCATCAGCCGCCGCTGTCTGTACCACATGGCCAAGAGTCGATGGCACATTGAAAATGAAGGCTTCGACGACGCTAAGAATCGTTATGGACTGGAGCATATCCGCCACCACCACGAGCGCAGCTTGCTCATCGTCTGGCTGCTGACCTGCCTAGCCTGGAAAATTCGGGTAGTAAACCAAAACGAAGCGACACGGAAAGTTCGCCGACGAGCCAAATTGGTGATGTCGTAGGTGTGATTGGCATATCACGAACGCCTACAGATGTCGGAGGCGCTCTCACAGTAGCTGGTTTCTACACTCGCTGTAACGATCAGTTCTGTGGCAATAGACGTCGCTCGACTACCGCGTGCTCGGCTACGTGCAGCCCGATGCTGTTTCCACCTTGCGCATCAAATGGGATCGGCCTAATCACCAATTCATTTTTCAGTTGAACAGCCAATCTGAAGTGGCCGCGCCATACACTGTATCCGACACGACTCCGGCTGTTTTTCCCAACAAAATCATAGACGTGGGACGTGTTGTTCCGCACTGCACGACCACGCCTCGACCGTTCACGTCCATCGATGCGTCTGTCAGCAATGTTTATGTGAATCCATAAACTTGCGGAACATCACGCCGCAAAACTTTGAACGCCCCGTGCTATAGCGCCGCAAGTTAAAGCGTGCAACGGCGCTCAGTCCCTCGCTCCAAGCAAGAGCCTCCTCAATTCCTGTTTTTCGCTTCCTCGCGTGGATGCCTGCCGTGTTATTTGATCCAATGCTTCAATTTCTCGACCTTAACAGTATGGGTCGTCGGCTCCTCGTGAACCTCCACCGTGACATCCATTCGGTCAAACACGTCCTCTTCCGTCCAGAAACTCGAATCCAATTTGTAAAGACCACGGACAGCAGCTTCGAACAGTGATTCCGCTTCGACTTTGGCGGTGTGTTCGATTCCGAAGCTGTCCACGCATTTGACGACGCAGGGTCGTCGCATTGCAGCTTGAGGGCATCGCCGTGCCTTGCACGAATCGCGGCTCGTAATTCTGGTGCGCTCAGGAAGCATCCATTGGCAGCGAGAACACGAATTTGCTTCCCGAAGACGATGGCTCTACCCAGATTCTTCCTCTGTGCGCAAGAATTAGGCTTTTGGCGATAGTGAGTCCTCCGGCAAGAGATTCCTGGTAATTTCGTGGGCGGGAACGAGGTGTCGGGCAATTATCAAAGACTTTTTGGTCGTGCTCCGTCGCTCCGGTCAAGCTCACTTCCGCGCCGTTGGGCCGCGACAGGCAACGCAGCGTCACGGTGCCGCTAGGCAGAGCCTCGTAGAGAGCACTGTTGAGAAGATTGGCGGCTGCTTGCTGTACCTTTTGATAGTCAAAACGAAACGCAGGAATCGAAGGCTCAAATTCCGTTTCCAGCTTCACGCCCTTCTGTTGAAACGCTACTCCCCAGCTTTTGGAAAGCTCGTCCAAGCAGTCTTTTAGGCAATTCTCGCGCAGTTGCAGTTGTAGAGGCATCGTGTTTTCAGCTGACCCTATATGGCCAGATTTGGGTGAGCCCTGAGGGTCAGCCTGTGGATGTAGCATTTTGTCGAGGCAATTCTTCTGCCACTCTGCTAGCTCATCTTCCAATTCGCTTCGGCCATATTTCAGTGCCCCTGCTCTAGCAGTCTCTCTTATTTTGCGGTCCACCAAAGACGGGTCAAGCCAAACAATAAAGCGCAGTGCAAGCAATGTGAACTTCCGCCATAGCCAAGACTGCGTAAGCCAAACGATAAAGCGCACTACAAGCAGTTGGAACTTCCGCCATCGTTCGCTCATGGCTACACCCTGCTAAACCCAATTCTAGGTAGCATCCGACAGGTATTCTACACCTGCCAGGTGCCACCGCGCAGTTGATTAAGAGTCGCCGGAAGTGGTTCAATCAGATTGGTTCTATGACAAAAATCTGCGCTTGGCTAGTGATGGCCTTCGAAGACCATCGCGGCGATACGTACCGGGCGGTCTACACAGTCCGATTTGAAGGCGCTGTTTATGTGCTTCACGCTTTCCAAAAGAAATCGCCGAGCGGGATACGGACCTCAACAAGAGGTGTTGAAATGGTAGGCCGAAGGCTGAAGGAAGCCAGGATCGATTTTGAGGTGAGGCATGGCAAAGCCGAAAGATAAGACGGGAGCCGTTCCCAGTTCCGGCAATTTATTTGCTGACCTGGGGCTTCCCAATGCAGAGGAAAAGCAGACGAAGGTCCGTCTTGCCGTGGCGATCAACGACATCATCCGGCGCCAACAATTATCGCAAGTCGCCGCTGCCCGACGCCTGAATGTGAACCAGCCAAAAGTTTCGGCACTGCTGAAGTATCAACTACAAGGTTTCTCGGTTGAACGGCTCATGAGGTTTCTCACCGCCTTGGATCGCGACATCGAGATTGTGATTCACCACAAGTCGCGAGCCCGAAAGAGTGGCCGCATTCCAGTCACCGCGGCCTAAGGGCAAAGTTTTTTCACGTGTGGCTGGCGAATTGTTGTTTTGCTTCGGTGTAACGCAATGTGACATTGCGTTGTACCTTGACACCGTACCAATTCCCCAGGGACATGAATTGGACTCGAAAAACCTTCGTTTTGGTCCTAGGATGGCCCTAACGCCAGCCAATTGGTCCTAAGCCAGCTTTCGCGCATCCCCTATTAATTTTCAAGGATCTAGGACATTGGTGAGCGCATGTTTCAAGCCGGCGTTTCAATGGCGCGTATTCGGTTTCGCGAGCTCGGCTCGATAAATCATAGGATGACTGGGTATGGCGGCGCCAACCCCGGCGCCTCCCGCCAAACCTACGAGCCCGCCGAGACCGACCGCGACGCCGCGCCCTATGCCACACAAATTGAACGAAGTATTCGAATTCGAGCATCTTGATGCGGCTGCGCCGATTGCAGCCCCCGCTCCGCCGCCCGCGGCTCCAAGGATAAGAGCGTTGCGACCCCGATGGCTCTTGTCGAGCACGGTCACGCGCGCGACGTTTTCTTTGGGAATGCCGATCTCGTCTGATCCTTCGTGCATCTGAATGGCTTCGTCAGTGACGGTAGAGAATGTCCCGACGTGTTTCTTCATGCCAGTCTCAACGAGTTCGATCTTTTCACCGGAACGAAGACCGTATAGCGCCTTCCAATCACTCTTTTTGTCCTGGGCGTGAAGCGAGCACGGAATCAGAACCAGAAAAAACGCCAGCGCAGCATTGCGCATATTGAGACCTCTCTCCTTTTCCATACGTAACGTTACCTGTCGCCCCCTACTTGGGCTTTCCGAAGTGCCATATGATTGCCGCTTTGAATTCAACCACTGAATACCGCCGTCCCGTTTGCGCGGGAATGACATTGCGAACATCGCCGAGGCTGCCGGCTGCGTAATCGACAACCGGCGCCAACCCAAAATTCTTCGTTAAGGAAATCTCGTAGCCCGCACCGGCAGTCCATGACCCGCCGCTGCCGTTAGATCCCCCGGGGCGGTTGTTTTGATAGAGTGCCAGTCCTGCTCCGGCCCGGAGGAATATCGGTGTCTTGCGGATCGGGAAGGCATCGATTATCCCCAATACACTGCTGACACTCTCCCCGACCGCAGGATTGCTGGTATTGAAAGACTGGAGGAGCCAACCGTTCACTTCCAGCCCGAGGCGAGCCCGATTCCCGAGGCCGTGACCACCCACAAATCCGAGGGCAAACGCCGGATTGCGAGTTCCGCCGAGCCGGTCGGAGGTCAGCTTGATCTGCCCATCTCCGAGCTCGAAGCCGACCCACCAAGGCCGAACCGTAAGCTCTTGTTGTCCCTGAGCGTAAGTAACGGCCGACAGCAAGATGAGTCCGACAAGCAATATGACGAGGCGCCTCAGGGGCTGGCCCACTTGAACTCCTTTTCGCAACGAAAGCGCTGCGAAAGAGTGATTGACGGTTGTTTTTCATGATCTCTACGCCGTCTCTCCCATCTGGTTTCTGCACGGAACTTTCGCCATTGCGAATCTGGGGGAAATGGCAATCGGTCCGTGCCAGACGACGCAAATGGGATGAACGCCAGCACTGGCTTGCCTTCCGCGGATTCAGAACTGACCACGAAATGTTGCTGCGGCTGGTCCCAACGCAGGGAGAGCAAGAATTCCTGGCCCTCTGCGACAGTGCCCAGAGAGGTTTTCCCGATGAATTCCCCTTCCGCCTGAAGAAGCACGGATATAAGAAACTCGTTCGAGCCGGCCAGCCGCTCGAGAATCAAGAAGGCTTGCACTTCCAAATGGCGACTTGCGCGGCTATCTCCCACCGTATGCTCCTTGTGCCATGAATCTGGGATGATGGGCGATAACAGCGAGGGCCGTTCCGTTTGTTCGCTGTGACCGCTCCGACTCCATGGAATCTCGTATCGGAACTGGGCTGAAAATTACGCTGCGTTCCTTGGCTTTACAAGCGACAAGGAACGACATCTCGGAATGACGCAGATTGTCGTCTTGCGCGAGGAGAAGAATGGGCGTTGCAATTGGAGATGATGCAGACTAGAATCCGTCTAATTCCTTCTCGCAAAGGCGCTTACGGAGTGTCGCACGGCGATATCGGTTCACCGAAACCTTCCGGAGAGACACGGCCGGACAACCTCCTGGACTCCTGGAAAGAGATCGCTGCGTATCTCGACCGAGAAGTGCGCACCGTTCAGAGGTGGGAAAAGAAGGAAGGCCTCCCCGTACACCGGCAAATCCATGAAAGATAGGCACAGTATTTGCCTATAAATCCGAGATTGACGCGTGGTGGAGGGAGCGCAGCGTAAAACTTGCTTCCAATGCGGGGAACGGTAAACCGGACGAAGGGCCACGCATTGTGTCTTGGCCTGCCACTGCGCCGCCGGGCGGGAAGCATGCTGCCGCAACTCTGTTGCGTAAAGTCCCACGATGGGGAACTTATGCGGCGCCGGTTTCAGGTCTCGTAGCCGTCGTTCTCGGCTTGTATGGAGTTGCTTTTGTGTACGATTGGCCATTCCCCAGGAGGCCTCCCCTTGAAGGCCTGCGGATCGCCCGGCTCACGTTCACGGGACAGGTGAAAGACGCGGCGATCTCTCCGGACGGCAAATACGCCGCTTTTGTGAACCTCGATTCGGGCCACCCAAGCGTGTGGGTGTACCAGATTGCGACGGGAAGCAGTGCACTAGTGGTCCCGGACGATATCGGACCATGGCCGTGGGGAGCGCGGCTCACATTCTCACCGGACGGCACGTATATCTATTACGAAAATCTCGATTCCAGAGAGGGCACTGGATTGTATGGCCTCTATCGGGTACCCATGGTCGGCGGAACGCCGCGAAAGCTAATTTCGGACGTAGATTCGGCTGTTACATTTTCACCCGACGGAAAACGGCTTGCCTTCATGCGCAACTCCAACGAGCGCTCCGAGGTCGCGCTGATCGTTGCGAACTCCGATGGGAGCAATGAACGGCCGATCTCGGTGCACAACCGAGAGGATGGATTCACGTTCGAAGCACCGGCCTGGTCGCCTGACAGCAGGCAAATAGCCGCTGCTGTGGGACATAGGGGCTTGCTGGGCCGGCAGCGCATTGAGGTAATCGCCGCGGATACTGGACGCGAGACGTCCGTAGGACCTCAAACTTGGTGGTTCTTGGGCCGAATGGGGTGGCTACCCGATGGCCGCGGTTTAGTCTTCGTCGCCAAAGAGAATACGTCCTCCACGAACGCGCAGATCTGGCAGGTGGATTTCCCCAGCGGCGGGGTGCATAGGGTCACGAATGACCTAGCCAATTATTTTTGCTTCACTGGGTCGGCAGACGGAGGTTACTGGATCGCACTTCAGGAAAGAGTTGCTTCGAGCCTTTGGGCTTCGCCGAAAGGAATTGGGCTGAGTCTCAGCGGATTACTCCTGGCGTGGACAGCGTAGACGGGAACTCCGGTTTCACGTGGACTGCGGATGGAAAGCTCCTTTACACCTCTCTCCACGCGGCCGGAGAGTCCATGCGCATGGTGACTTCCGATGGACACAACGTCAGAGACTTCCCTCTTAGCACAGTAATGAATCGCAGGCCATCTGCCTGCCCCGATGGCCGCTACATTCTTTACACCTCTCAGACCGACGCCGGCCGAAATGTGTGGCGCAGAGATTTTGCAGGAAACGAAGCGAAGCAACTGACTTTTGGTAACGAAGATGGATACGCGCAATGCTCCAGCGACGGCAAATGGTTCATCTACGGCTCAAGTAACAAAGGTCATTCGACGCTATTCAAGATGTCCATAGAAGGTGGACAACCTCAGCGACAAATATCGAGGCGTGGCTCGACTTTCGCCAGACAGCAGGTGGGTTGTTGCAGCTTTCGAGGACGCTCCCAAGCACACCGAGATGGCCGTAATTTCCGTGGACGGCGGAGAGTTGCGATGGCCTTTTGATGTTCCGGAAGGCATGGACTGGAATGGCCACCTCGTATGGACCCCGGATGGTCGCGGCGTGATTTATTCAGTCATCCGCGACGGAGTCTCGAACCTTTGGGTTCGGCCACTTCAGGGAGGGCCGCCTACGCCATTGACTGATTTCAAGGACGGGCACATTTTCTCTTTCAATTGGTCCCCCGATCAATTGGTGCTAGCCCGGGCTCGATCACAGACGACGCTGTGCTGTTTACAAGCCGCAAGTAGCCGCCCCTATGAATTGAAATTGGGCGGGCAATCAGGATCCCTTTCCCTTCTTGATGAGACTTCCTCGCTCTATAATCTCCAATCATGGACGACAAACAAATCGCCCGCATTCTGCGCGAAACCGTCCAACTGCTCGAAATTGACGGCGCGATCATTGGCCGCTACCGAAGCTACGAAAAGGCTGCCGAGTTGATTGATAGTTTGCCGGAATCGATCGAGCAGCTTGTCAAGGAACCGGAAAAGCTCGAAGAACTGCCCGGAATCGGCGAGCGCATGGTCGAAGAAGTGGCAGTGGGAACCAGCGATGTTATCAGGCGCATCCCGCCCGACGAATGCTTAGCTACCCTGAACTGCGGCGGCTGCGTGGCGTCAGAAGATGATTCAGGTGATCTACGCTCAAGGCCGGGCTTCCCAAACTTCGGACGTGGGTTCGATTGCCATCGCCCGCTCCATTAACCTCGTTGATTCAGTTGCCCTTCCGTTGCTAACTAAGACTCGAAAATGGGCAGAGCTTGGTTTCGAGTTGTGGATCGGCGATCCTGCAGAAATCAACGGCAAGCGACTGAAGAAATACGAAAACTCTTGCGGAAAGGAGAGGGGCCGAATACGCTTTTCAAGTCTCACATTGGAGTCATCATGAAGGCCGCAAGATTCGCTCTTCTCGCTTTCATTGGCACTCTGTCGCTCGCACCACTTTCGCTCTCCGCTCAGGAGCCGCAGCACCATCACGACGTCGACGAAAAACTCGGCACCGTCTCATTCGCCACTTCCTGCGCTCCCGCCGTTCAGTCCCAATTCGAGCGCGGCGTCGCACTTCTGCATTCCTTCGAGTACGAAGTAGCCGACGCGCAATTCGAGGAGGTCGCCAAAAAAGATCCGCGCTGCGCAATGGCTTACTGGGGACAAGCGATGACCTTTTACCACGAACTCTGGAATCGCCCCACCAAAGCTGACCTCGCCCAAGGCGCCGAACTTCTTGCTAAAGCTCGCTCCCTCAAGCCGCCGACAGCCCGCGAACGCGACTATATCCAGGCGCTCTCCGTCTTCTACTCTGATACCGATAATGTCGACCACAATCAGCGGGCCGGCGCTTACGCCAAAGCGATGCAAGGCGTCCACGAACGCAATCCCAACGACCACGAAGCCGCCATCTTCTACGCGCTCTCGCTTCTCGCATCAGGTCCTGACCGCGACCCCAATCTCACCAACGCCAAAGCCGCCGTTGCCATCCTCAACAAGCTCTACGACGAGCAACGAAATCATCCGGGCATCGCGCACTACATCATCCACGGCTGTGACAATCCTACGATGGCCAGTCTCGCGCTTTCCGCAGCCCGCAAATATGCCAGCATCGCGCCGTCTTCACCTCACGCCGTGCACATGCCTTCGCACATCTTCGCGCGCCTAGGTCTTTGGCAGGACGACATCAACTCCAACCTTGCCGCCATTCAGGTCGCCGATAGTATGGCCGAGCATCATCATGTGATGCACCACAAAGTGCATTCCATGGACTTCCTCGAATACGCGTACATGCAAGTTGGGGACGACGCCAGCGCCAAAGCAACCATCAAGCAGATCGCAGCGATTCGCCCCGAACAAATGGATCACGAATTTGAGAATTATTTGCTGGTGCGCCAGGCGGAAGGGCCCGCCAAGTACGCTCTCGAGCGCCGCCAGTGGAAAGAAGCGCTAGCCCTACAACCCATCGCCGGCGCGCCGTCCGACGTTCAGCTAGTCACGTACTGGGGACGCGCCGTTGCCGCCGGCCATCTTCACGATGCCGCCGCGGCACAAGACGCGCTGAAGCATTACGACGAACTGCTCGAAGCCACGCGCAAAGGTCCTCGGCCCTACCTCGCCGACGGCCTGAAGGACGAGCACCAAGTTGTGCAAGCGTGGGCCGCTTACGCTGGGGGCAACTCCGACGATGCGGTTCGACAGCTGCGCGCCGTTGCCGACGACCAGGACAAAGTCGGCAAAGCCGAAACCGAACTGCCCGCCCGCGAAATGCTTGCCGACATGCTGCTGGACCTGCAGCGTCCGCAAGAAGCGCTGACCGAATACGAAATTTCCCTGCGCACCGACCCCAATCGCTTCAACGGTCTCTACGGCGCAGCGCAAGCCGCCACGCAGGTCCAGCAAAAAGAGAAAGCGAGCACCTACTACACCCAACTGCTGAAGAATTGCAAAGGCATCCGCTCCGATCGCCCCGAGCTAGCCCGAGCCAAAACCCTCCTCGCCTATGCGAGCGGGGATTTGTAGGCGCGGGTTTTCAGCTCCGACATAAGGCACAAGCCCCTGAAGACTTCGGTTCTGGATTTCTTTGAAACTGCTAGAGAACTCCAGCGAAGTTTTCAGTGACGGATGCGCCCAGCAGTGACTGATCGTCGTTAACAATGCTTACGGCTGATGATTTTCGTATCGAATGCACCGGATCCTCGGCCAACGCTGTGGCACTCTAACGGAGCAGGAATAGGCATTCCACGAAGGTCGTGTAAGGCAGAGGGTAGGTAGCGGATGCGGCTGGGTCAGCCGGTCTTGCCCAAACTCGAAGTGCACCATTCGATGTCCTGAAGAATGAGGGAAGGGAAAGAGAGGGCGGCCACGCTAACCCCGGCCGCCCTCAACCCGAAAATTACAAAACGACAGTAGGAATCGGTTAGGATTTCTTAGGTTCGTCGTTATCCCTTTCGACGACATCTCGTCTCCAGATGAGTTTTGCAAAACTGATCCAGCTAGTGAGTTCAATCGGGGACCGCAACGTACTCAAGATTCCGTCAACTCCATTCCGCATCCAAAATCGCTCGTTGGGTGGCTGCCTGACCGTTGGCTGGCACAGAGGCCAATCAAGAAGATGACCCGATTGATCAACGCTCAAGGCTGAGAACGGCTTCCCACGCTTCGGACGTTGGTTCGATTCCCATCGCCCGCTCCAGAAACACTGAAGACAAACAAGTTACGCTGCGCTTGACTCCAATTCAGCACCTGACTCCAATTCAACGGCTAGGCTTTCGATTTTTTCGGCCAGACCTCACGGCAATTTGTTCTCGCCACTCTTGCATCGCATCCGAGAAGGCCTTGCCCACTTTTCTCGGTGCTGGTGCAGGAGCAACGTTCACTGCATCCAGATAAGGCTGCAACGCGGCCAAAGGTGCGCGGCGTGACATGTTGCTGCAAGGCCCCAGTGTCACCGTGCGTCTGATGCGCTTGAATGTTGGTTGCAACCTGTCTTCCCTGAACATGCCCACCCACATCGGAATTTTTCCGCGTTGGATGAGCCTGCCCCTTTGAAACCTTCTTCGTGGCACTGATCCTCCAGTGACCAACGAAGGCGTTACCGCCGCGCATCGTATCACGGGTTCCACGATCAGGCGGCGCTCTCAATCCGGGTGGAGGAATCCGCACAATCAATGAAGGTTGGAGATTTCGGCAGCAGAACGATATGGTCTGAAAGCAATTGCTCAAGTGGAGGAAGGCGCAGTCCGGGAAGGTCAACAGAAACTGCTGAAGGAGGCCAAAGGCCTAGCCGTTTAAGCTCTCGCTTGTCCGCGTAAAATGTGCTGCGCGATGAAAGGAGTTTTATCTCCTCGATTGTTCCGGTCATGAGCCGGTCAATTACGCCGAGTAGCCGCGTTGCCTTTTGATAGGCAAATGCAGAATCGAGCGCGTTCCTGGCGGGATCCCTCGCGAGAAAAACAGTGTCAAGGCACATCTTGTTCAACGTCTCTTCTAG